>Ga0194051_1000039_pt1 | contig 62418 bp, 58 predicted proteins | sample SepL2320m_MetaG_FD_161275 | JGI IMG/M metagenome (GOLD analysis project Ga0194051, IMG submission 161275) | Anoxic zone freshwater microbial communities from boreal shield lake in IISD Experimental Lakes Area, Ontario, Canada - Sep2016-L239-20m | ecosystem: Environmental > Aquatic > Freshwater >... | reverse complement strand
CCACTGGCGCTGGGCGATACCGGCGCCTATTCCCGGCTGTTGAGCAGCAGGCCGATGGTGTGGCTCGGGGAGATCTCCTACGAGATCTTCCTGGTGCACCTGGTGGTCATGGAGTTCGCGATGACCGAGGTGCTGCACTGGCGGGTGTACACCGGCAACGCGGCGGTGCTCTTCGTCGTCACGCTCGCGCTGACCATCCCGGTTGCGTGGCCGCTGCACCGGTTCACCCGGGTGCGGACCTGACCTACGGCACCACGGCCATACCGACGCTCACCGGCACCGATAGCGGCCGGCGCACGTAACTGCCTTCCGCCCAGAGGACTCCAGCCAGATCGACCTCGATATCGGGGCAGCGGGTCAGCAACTCAGTGAGCGTTACCCTGGCCTGCATGCGGGCGGCCGCAGCACCAAGGCAGTGGTGCGCACCGTGGCTGAAGGTCAGGATATTGCGTGGTCTGCGGGTCACGTCCAACTCGGCGGCGTCGGGACCGAATTGCCGCTCATCGCGGTTGGCTGAGCCGTACAGCAGGAATACCTTGCGGCCGGTCGGGATGGTGGTGCCGTCGATCGTCACGTCGCGGGTGACGGTTCGAGCCAGTCCCTGGACCGGGGAGGTCAACCGCAGGAACTCCTCGACGGCGTCGCCGATCAGCTCCGGCTCTCGCGCCAGCAGCCGACGCTGATCGGGCCGCTGCTGTAGCAATTGCACTGCGCCGCCCAGTAATCCGGTCGTCGTGTCATTCCCGCCGGTGACCATCGTGAAGGTGAAAGCCAGGATCGAGAGCACACCCGCGATATCGCCGTCGGCCCCGACACCGGCCGCGACCAGATGCGACACCGTGTCATCATCGGGATCACGTCGGCGCCGCTCGATCAAGTCGGTGAAATAGCCCATCATCGACAGCACCGCATCTCCGGCACTTACCACGCCGCTGGGCCCGGAAGCACTCGCCGCCACGATGGCGTCGGTCCAGCCGTCAAACTGCACCCTGTCCTCATCGGGCACCCCTAGGTAGTGCGCGACAACCATGGACGGCAGCGGCTTGAACAGTTCGGCGATGATGTCCCCGCCGCCGACCGACCGGAGCCGCTCGATGCGCTCGATGACGAACTCGCGCACCTTCGGCTCAACGGCTTCGACCTGTCGCGGGGTGAACCCGCGCGCCACGAGCTTGCGGAACTCGGTGTGGGCCGGTGGGTCCTGCATCACCATCGGTGGGTTGTCGGCCAGTCCGATGAGTTCGAGTTCGCCGTAGTTGACCGTCAGACCCTGCGCCGAGGAGAACGTCTCATGGTCGCGGGCGGCGGACCAGATATCGGCGTGCCGGGACAGTACCCAGTAGTCATGTGCCGGGTTGGCTGGGAGTACGTGGTGGACCGGATCGTGCTCACGCAATGCGGCGTACATGGGCCACGGATCAGACCAGGTGTCGCCGGACCGCAATTCGAAGCGTGCGTGCGGAAGATGAGTCGTCATGATTGTTGAGTATGGCTCAGGCGTCTTCCCGGTGACGCCGCGGTCAGATCAGCGCACCGGGATTGAGTATTCCGTCCGGATCCAGAGCGGCCTTGATCCGGCGGTTCAGCGCCATCGCTTCGGGCCCGAGCTGGCCGGCCAGCCAGGGTTTCTTCAGCCGGCCCACACCGTGCTCGCCGGTGATGGTTCCACCCAGCGCGATTGCCAGATCCATGATGTCGCCGAACGCCTTGTTCGCCCGGGCGGTCATCGCGGCGTCGCTAGCGTCGTAAACGATCAGCGGGTGTGTGTTGCCATCCCCGGCGTGCGCGATCACCGAGATGATCAGCCCGGCGTCGGCGGCGATCTTCGCCACCCCGCCCACCAGGTCGGCCAGTTTGGGCAGCGGTACGCCGACATCCTCGAGTAGCAGCGAGCCTTTGGCCTCGACCGCCGGGATGGCGAGCCGGCGGGCTGCGACGAAGGCCTCGCCCTCCACCGGGTCATCCGTCGAAAAGCATTCGGTCGCACCGGCTTCGTTGAACACCTGTGCCATGAACTCGGCATCCTGGGCTCCCGCAGGGCCGCGGTCGTCGGAGGCGGCGACCATCATGGCGGCAGCATTGCGGTCCAGGCCCATCCGCAGCTTGTCCTCCACGGCGTTGATGGCGACGGCGTCCATGAACTCCAGCATGGACGGGCGGATCTTCCCGGTGATGGTGACCACCGAATTTGTTGCGGCTTCCACTGAGTCGAAAGTGGCGACCACCGTTGCCGTGGTGGTCTGAGGCGGTAGCAGTCGCAATGTCACCTCGGTGACCACCCCCAGAGTGCCCTCGCTACCGACGAACAGCTTGGTCAGGCTCAGCCCGGCCACGTCCTTGAGGCGCGGGCCGCCGAGGCGCACCGCGGTGCCGTCGGCCAGCACCACCTGCAGGCCCAGTACGTAATCGGTGGTGACGCCGTACTTGACGCAGCACAGCCCGCCGGCGTTGGTGGCGATATTGCCGCCGATGGAGCAGATCTCGTACGACGACGGATCCGGCGGGTACCACAGTCCTTGGGCCGCAACGGCTTTCTTCACTTCGACGTTAAGCAGACCTGGCTGCACCACGGCAGTGCGAGTGACCGGGTCGACGGTGATCTCGCGCATCTTTTCGGTCGAGAGCACGATCCCGCCGTCGACCGCCGTCGCCCCACCGGAGAGTCCGGTGCCTGCGCCGCGGGGCACCACTGGGACGCGGTGAGCGCTGGCCCAGCGCAGCACGGCCTGAACCTGCTCGGTTGAGGTTGGCCGGACCACCGCCAGCGGCATGCCGGCGTCCGGGTCCATGGCATAGTCGTGCCGATAGGAGGCCAGGATCTCCGGGTCAGTGACGACAACGCCGGCGCCCAGCTCATCGATCAGAGCTGGCAAAACGCTCACCGTCATGAGTTCCTCCTGGGCCACGGCATGTCGTTCTGTGGCGAGCACAGCGCTGCGACGATCACGTCAACCGACTCCTCGGTGGTCTGCTGGTCCGTCCACACGGTCACATCATAATTGAGGCCATGTGAGTGGCATAGTTCGCTGCTCCGCCGGGCCAATCCGAGAGGTCTTCCTTCAAGTTCACCGTCGCCCCTGGAGGCTTCGCGACGCTCTAACTCCTCTACTGAGCAAAAGACTCCGACCAGAAAGATCTGAGCCCCGGCATCCCGGATAACGGCGATCGCCTCGTCGCTCCAGTCCCTGTCCTGGAGGAAGTGATCGATGATGAGATTCGTACCCAGTTTGAGGTGCTCGCCCCAACCGCGCTGAATTCCGGACAGCAAGCCCCGGGTGTGGTTGCTCAGGACGAGTCGTGCTCGCAGGTTTCCGCCGTGGCTGCCGTCGGTATCGGTCTCATCGACGTATTCCCAAGCGGCGCGACCGTCGTGCGGCTCGCGAGAAGCAAGTCGGCCAAGATCGCCGCCGGCCAGTGCGACGAAACTGATGGGATGGAGCTTGTCTGCGATCAGCAGGACCACGTCGTCGAATGCCACACCCGCGAAGGTGGCCGGGTGGTCACCGTCGGCAAGGTCGGTCAGACGCTCCTGCAGTGCTCGACACAGCGTCGACTTTCCCGATGAACTCGGCCCGTTGACGAGAATCGCCACCGGGGCCGACTGGGCAGGAGGTGCGGGCGCGGAGTCGTGATCGGCGTGGTGCACTAGACCATCCTAGGAGCGCCGGCGTCCAGCTCCCGAAACGCCGGGACCCACGGGCACACCAGTGCGATCATCAGAACCGGCAGCGCCAGCGCAAGGAATGCGAACCGCAACCCGAAGGCGTCCACCAGTGGTCCGGCGATCATGAATCCGACCGGTCCAGCCGCATAGGCCATCGATGTCATCACCCCGACCACCCGGCCGCGCATCTGCTCGGGTGTGCGGGTCTGCATCACCGAGTTGTAGATCGGGCCGATCGGTCCGTACACCAGGCCCACGATTGCGGAGAGCACCAGGATCAGCGGCAGCGGCGGCAGGAAGGCAATGACCGTTGCCGCGGCCCCGAAGGTGGCGACCGCGGTCAGGACGGTGGTGCGTTTGCTGGCGACCCGCGACAGCACGGTCCAACTCAGCGCCCCGACCAAGCCGCCGATGGACAGCGCCATCAACACCCAACCGAGGTGGGCCGCTTGATTACGATCGCTGAAGTACTTTGGGAAACAACACACTCTCCATCGGCAGGTACAGACCGGTGACGGCCAACTCGAGCAGCCCGAGTGTCCGCAACACCCGGTTGTGCCAGACGAAGCGCAGCCCTTCGACAACGCCGGACACCACGCCTTCGGGCCGGTCGTCGGGCTCCGGACGATCAGCGCCCTCCAGTCGTAGTACCGCCATCGCGAGGATCGACAGGGTGAAGGCCGCGGCGGTCACCCACATGGTGCTGATGCCGCCCAGGGTCGCGATGAGCAGACCGCCGATACCGGGCCCGGTGATGTAGGCGAGGTTGAACACCGCTTCGTAGACGCTGTTGGTGTGGTCCAGCGTCCAGTCGGCCCGGCGCGCCGCTTCGGGCAGCATCGACAACCGTGCCGTCATACCGGCCGGATCGAAGAACGCGCCGAGTGCGGCCAGGCCGGCCAGTAGGGCGGTGTTGAGCACGCCGACGCCCATGGTGAGTGCCAGCACCGGGATAGCCGCCACCGACAGCGCCGACATTGCGTCGGCGAGCATGGCCACCTGCCGCCGGCCCAGGAAGTCGACCGCGGTGCCGGCGATCAGGGTGGCGATCAATAGTGGCAGGGTGGCCGCCCCCGCGACCACCGCTGCTTCGGTGGCGCTGCCGGTGCGTTGCAGCACCAGCCAGGGGAAGGCGACCATCGAGATGCCATTGCCCGCTGCGGCCATGAAGGTCGAGCACAGGATCAGCAGTGCCGGTCCCCGCGACGTCCTCACTGGACAGAGCATAGATTCGCCCGGTGAGCCTGCCGCATCCGCGCACCGGAGTGCTGTTCGTATCCCCGGTGCCGCCCGGGTCCGGGTGGCCCGGTGATCCGGCTGCCGCCGACACACCTGTCGCCTGCGATGCGGGGCAGGTCGCGGCACTTGCGGGCGCGGCAGGCGATATGGGCACCCTCGATGCCGAAGTCAGTGTCTGCCGGGCCTGCCCTCGGCTGGTCGGCTGGCGGGAGGATGTCGCGGTGGTCAAGCGCCGCGCGTTCACCGAGCAGCCGTACTGGGGCCGCCCGGCGACCGGGTGGGGTTCGCCGCAGCCCCGGATCCTGGTACTCGGATTAGCCCCGGCGGCCCACGGCGCCAATCGGACCGGCCGGGTGTTCACCGGCGACCGTTCCGGTGACCAGTTGTTCGCCGCACTGCACCGCTGTTCCCTGGTGAACTCACCGGAGAGTGTCGATGCCGCAGATGGCCTGGCGGCCAACGGTATTCGGGTGGCGGCCGCGGTGCGCTGCGCCCCGCCCGGCAACGCTCCGACACCCACTGAGCGGTCGGCGTGCGAACCATGGCTGAACGCCGAGTGGCGGCTGATCGCGCCGCAGGTACGGGTGATCGTGGCGCTCGGCGGCTTCGCCTGGCAGGCTGCGGTGCGCCTGGTCGGCGAAAAGCTCACTCCCAAGCCTAAATTCGGCCATGGCGCGCTGGCACAGTTCCCGTCCGGTCTGGTGTTGCTGGGCTGCTATCACCCGAGTCAGCAGAATATGTTTACCGGGCGCCTCACGCCGGCAATGCTGGACGGGGTGTTCAGCGAGGCTGCGAGGCGGGCCGGCCTGACGCGGTGATCCGGACGACCGCGATGGGCCGGTCCGTCTTCGCCTGGTACCCGTCATAGCGGTCAGCGTTATTGGCATTGACGATCCGCCACAGCCGCGGGTAGTCCGGGTCATCCGGCAGCACCGCCCGTGCGGTGGCGCAGAACCGCCGGCGGCCGACGTTGATCTCGACGCCGTCGCGGGCCTTCAGATTGTGGTACCAGCCAGGTGACCGCCGATCGCCGCCGTTGGACGCCACCACCAGATAGGTGTCACCGTCGAGTGCGTAGGACAGTGCGTTGGTGCGCGGCAGGCCGGTCTTGGCGCCGACGGTATGCAGCAGCAGACTGTTGGGTGCGCCGGGGATTCGATGCCCGATCAGCCCGCCGGTGCGCTGGTACATCGCGTCATGTACGCGCACGAAGGCCCCGAGCGCCTTCTCGGTGAGCGTGCTCACGGCATTGCCGCCAGAGCGGCGCGCAGGATCTCACCTGTGGTCTCCCGATCGGGGTCGCGGCGCAGCAGCATGCCTTTGACGAAGGACACCTTGTCGCCGTCGCGGCGCGGGATCACGTGCAGGTGGATATGGAACACCGACTGCATCGCCGACCTGCCGTCATTGATCGCCACATTGTTGCCGGTGGCGGCCAGTCCGGAGACCCGGGTCGCCTGGGCGATGCGCTTGCCGACAGCCATCATTGTGGCCAGCGTCGACACCGGGGTGTCGGTGAGATCAACGCTGTGCCGTTTGGGGATCACCAGCGTGTGACCGCGGCTGAACGGGCGGATGTCGAGGATGCCCAGAACGTCGTCATCCTCGTAGACCCGAACGGCCGGTGCTGCCTCGGCGACGATCTCGCAGAACACACATGGCATCGGACCACCGTAGCGGTTCACGAACTGCGATAGCGGCTACGCTGCGTCCAGTGGACGTCACCGATATCGCCTTCGCCGGCGCCGCCGAACAGGCCCGCATGCTCGCGTCCGGCGCCATCACCGCGCCGGCCCTGCTCGAGCTGTACCTCGAGCGGATCACCCGGGTCGATCGCGAACTGCGTTCCTACCGGGTGGTGATGGCCGAGAGCGCCCGTCGCGAGGCGGCAGCCGCCCAGGAGCGCCTCGACGCCGGTGAGCGGCTGCCCATGCTCGGCGTACCGATAGCGATCAAGGATGACATCGACGTCGCCGGTGAGTTCACCACCTACGGAAGCAGCGCCTACGACCTACCTGCCACCGCCGACGCCGAGGTGGTGCGGCGGCTGCGGCAGGCCGGCGCGGTGATCCTGGGCAAGACCGCAGTTCCGGAGATGATGCTGTGGCCGTTCACCGAGACGGTCTCCTTCGGCGCCACGCACAATCCCTGGGACCTGGCGTACACGCCGGGCGGCAGCAGCGGTGGCAGTGGGGCCGCGGTGGCCGCCGGCCTTGCGCCGATCGCCCTGGGCTCCGACGGCGCGGGTTCGATCCGCATCCCGGCCGGCTGGTGTGGGCTCTTCGGCCTCAAGCCGCAGCGGGATCGGGTGCCGATCGCCCCGCACGACGATGCGTGGTGCGGGCTCAGCGTCAACGGCCCGCTCACTCGCACGGTGGAAGACGCCGCGCTGTTCCTGGACGTGACCCATACCGGTAAGACCCCCCGCGGTGGGTTTGTCAAAGCGGCGGCCCGCAAGCCGGGCCGGTTGCGAGTTGCGTTGAGCACCAAGCTGCCAACCACGATGGTGGGACGGGTCGGCCGCGCGCAACAGCGAGCCCTCGACGGGGTCGAGAACCTTCTTCGTGACCTCGGGCACGAGGTGTTGTGGCGAGATCCGGACTATCCGGCGTGGGCCGTCTACGGTCATGTGCTGCCGCGAATGTGGCGCGGGGTTTACGAGGACGTGCAGAAGTTGCCGTATCCGGAGCGCCTCGAACCCCGGACGCGGGCGATCGCCCGACTCGGTGGGCTGATCTCGGACAGCCAGATCGCGAAGGTGCGCGCTGCTGAGCCTGCGCTGGCGGCACGTGTGCAGTCGATTTTTGACGATATCGACGTGGTGGTGACTCCGGGTACCGCGGCCGGGCCGTCGCGGATCGGGCGCTACCAGCATCGTGGCGGCGTCGCTACATTGGCGATGGTTGCGTCGCGGGTGCCGTTCAACGCCATCTTCAACGCGACGGGTCAGCCCGCGGCATCGGTCCCGTGGACTCTGGACGGCGAGAGCCTGCCGGTGTCGGTCCAACTTGTCGGGCGGCCGTCGGATGAGGCGACGCTACTGTCGTTGAGCGCCCAGATCGAAGTCGCCCGGCCGTGGGCGAACCGGCGACCGCCGGTGTCATGAGCCGCGAATTCGACCCCGGCACCATCGACCTCGAGTCCTCCGGGTTGCTGGACGGTCTGGCCGGCGAGGACCGCAGTGAGCGAGCCGAGTTGATCCATTGGTTGCTCGATCAGGGCATCACGGTCGAGGAAATCCGGAACTCGTTCGCTCCGATGCTGCTCGCCGCCCGGCGTGTGCTCGGCGATGACGGCACGTATCTGTCGGCTCGGCAGATCAGCGAGCAGGTGGGGATCGACGTCGACGAATTGAACCGCTTCCAGCGCGCCAGCGGACAACCCCAGATCGATGATCCCGATGCCCCCGTGTTCATGCGGTCCGACGGAAACACCGCGCTTCACATCAAGCGTTTTCTCGATCTTGGCATCGACCCGGATCAATTGTTGACCGTCGTCCGGGTGCTGGCTGAGGGCCTGTCCCGCGCCGCTGAGGTGATGCGCGCCGCCGCGTTGGGTCCCGTTTTTCACCCCGGTGTTACCGAACTCGAGATCGCCAAGGGTACAAGGGATCTGGTTAGTGCAGCGGCTCCGATGTTGGGACCGATGATCGAAGATATGCTGCTGTTGCAGTTGCGTCATGAGGTGGAGACCGGCGCGGTCAATGCCAGCGAGCGCAGGGCGGGGGCGCCACTGCCGGGTGCGCGCGAGGTGGCATGCGCGTTCGCCGACCTCGTCGGGTTCACCCGCCTCGGCGAGGAGTTACCGCCGGAGGGCGTGGAGCAATTAGCCAATCGGCTGGCCGACAGCGCCCGTCAGGCCTTGGTCGCCCCGGTTCGTCTGGTCAAGACCATCGGCGATGCCGTGATGCTCATCTCGCCTGATGCGGGCGAGCTGCTGGAGGTCATCCTGGCTCTTGTCGACGCCGCCGAGACCGATGAACTGCTGCCGCAATTGCGGGTGGGGGTAGCTTACGGATCGGCGGTGAGCCGGGCCGGTGACTGGTTCGGCAGCCCGGTGAACCTGGCCAGCCGGGTCACGTCGGTCGCGCGGCCGGGGGCCATCCTGGTCGCCGAGTCCGCCCGCGAGCAGATCGGTGACGACGAACGATTCCGATGGTCCTACGCCGGGGACCGACGGTTGCGTGGCATCCGGGACAACGTCGATCTGTACCGGGTACGGCGCGCCACGGATCCGGAAAGCGCCTGAATTCAGCGCTTCCGGAGCACCGCCCCGCCGCCGATCACCGTTGCTGCAATCAGCAACAGAATCGCCCAGCCCGGGCCCGCCAGCCACCCCACCAGCCCGGCACCGATCAGGACCGGTGATACCGCGAACAGCACCATCGCCGGATGCTGCCGCACGATGTCGCGGGCAGCGCGGGCGCGCTGAGGATCAAGCTCTTTTCCTGCCATGGCTTCAGTATCCAGCAGGGGCGTCAAACAGGTAGTCGGTCGGGTACAACCGGCCATCGACAGTTTTCCGAAGGAAATGACCCGGTCGCTAGCCCGGGCGGGTCATCGTCCAATATGCCCCGGCTCTTTCAAGCAGTTCCGCATGGCTGCCCTGTTCGACGATCCGGCCACCGTCGATCACGACGATCCGGTCCGCGTCGCGGATGGTGGAGAGCCGGTGGGCGATGATGAAACTCGTCCGTTCCCGGCGTAGTTCGATCATCGCCTGTTGCACCAGCAGCTCGGTGCGAGTATCCACCGAACTCGTCGCCTCATCGAGGATCAGAAGTTGCGGCCGGGCCAGGAAGGCACGGGCGATCGTGATGAGCTGCTTCTCGCCTGCGCTGAGATTGCTGCCGTTGTCGGTCACCCGGGCTTGATAGCCGTCCGGAAGTGACCGGACGAAGTAATCCACGTAGGCAGCCCGGGCTGCTTCGACGATGTCATCCTCGGTTGCCTCGGGCCTGCCGTAGGCGATGTTCTCGGCGATCGTCCCGCCGAACAGCCAGGTATCCTGAAGCACCATCCCGATCCGGGACCGCAACGATTGCCGACTCACCTCTCGGATGTCGGTACCGTCGAGCAGGATCCGCCCGGAGTCCACGTCGTAGAACCGCATCAACAGGTTCACCAGCGTCGTCTTGCCCGCGCCGGTTGGGCCGACGATCGCCACCGTGGTTCCGGGCTCAGCGGTGAACGACAGATCCTCGATCACCGGTGTGCCCGGCCGATAGCTGAACCAGATATTGTCGAATTGGACCCGACCGCGACCGCTGGGGAGTTCGGTTGCCGCTGAGACCGATTCTTCGGTTTCGTCAAGAAAGTCGAACACCCGCTCGGCACTGGCCACCCCGGATTGACACGTGTTGTACATACCGGCGACCTGGGTCAGAGGCTGGTTGAACTGACGCACGTACTGAATGAAAGCCTGCACGCTGCCGAGCGTGATCTGGCCGGTCGCCACCTGATAGCCGCCGAGTACCGCAACCGCCACATAACTGAGGTTGCCGACGAACATCGTCGCGGGGGAGACCAACCCGGACAAGAACTGTGCGCTGAAACTTGCGCGGTAGACATCAGCGTTGAGTTCACCGAACTGTTCCTGGGCCGAAGCGCGGTGACCGAAGGTCCGCACCACGGTGAAGCCGCTATAGGTCTCTTCGATATGGGCATTGAGCCGACCGGTATTCGTCCATTGCGCGATGAACATCTTCTGTGACCGGCGTGCGATTGCCCGCGTCACCCACAGTGAGAGCGGCACCGTGCACACGGTGATCAGGGTCAATAGCGGCGAAATAGTCAGCATCATCACCGACACCGCGATGACTGAGAGCACCGCGGTGAAGAGCTGACTGATGGTGATCGACACCGACGTCTGGATGTTGTCGACGTCATTGGTCACCCGGCTCAGTAACTCACCACGTTGACGCGAGTCGAAATATGACAGCGGCAGACGATGGACTTTGTCTTCCACCTCGGAGCGCAGCGCGGTGATCGTTCGCTGGACGATGGTGTTCAGCAGCCTGGCTTGCGACCAGATGAGGAGTGCGGCAATGAGATACATGATCAGGGCCAGCAATAAGGTGCGTCCTACCGCAGTGAAGTCGACTCCGGTTCCCGGGATCACATTCATTCCGCTCAGCAGGTCGGCGAAGTTACCATCCCCGCGGGCGCGTGCCGCGGCGACCGCCTGCTCCTTGGTGATTCCCGCGGGTAGCTGCCGTCCGATCACCCCGTTGAACAACAAATCGGTAGCGTGGCCGAGAACCCGGGGGCCGATCACCGACAGCGCGATGCCCCCGATGGACAATGCCAGCACCGTGACGATCGCCCCACGTTGCGGCGCAAGGCGTCGGAAAAGGCGCAGGGCCGAGCCGGTGAAATCTCGTGACCGTGCCGCGGCAGGGTCGGTCATCATCGGGCGCATCGCGCCGCGCAGGGGTGGGGTTGTCACAGCCGACCTCCGGCTCCGAGTGACTGCGAGTCGACGAACTCGGTGTACGCGGGACAGCGATCCAGCAACTCGTCATGCGTACCGACACCCACCACTCGGCCGGCATCGAGAACGATGATCTGATCGGCATGGGTCACCGTCGAGATCCGCTGCGCCACAATGATGACGGTCGAGGTCGACGAAACCTCATGCAGTGCCGTCCGGACCCGGGCGTCGGTCCGGGTGTCGAGTGCAGAGAACGCATCGTCGAACAGATAGATGGCCGGCCCGCGGATGACCGCTCGTGCGATCGCCAACCGCTGGCGTTGGCCGCCGGAGAAGTTGATACCGGCCTGCGCGACGCGGGTGTTGAGCCCGTCGGGATGGGCAGCGACGAAGTCGTCGGCCGCGGCCACCCCAAGGGCGGCCCACATCTCGTCTTCTGTCGCATCGGACTTGCCGTAACGAAGGTTGTCGGCCACGGTGCCGGAGAACAGGTATCCGCGTTGCGGCACCAGCCCGAGCGAGGACCACAGACATTCGGTGTCGTAGTCGCGCACATCGACGTCATCGACCCGGACGGCGCCGGCTGTCACGTCGTACAGTCGGCAGATCAACGACACCAGTGTCGACTTACCCGAACCGGTTCCGCCCACGATGGCCGTTGTGGTTCCGGGGTGTGCGGTGAATGACACCCCTTCCAGCACCGGGCGCTCCGCACCCGGATAGCTGAAGGTGACACGGTCCAGCGCGACCGTGCCGTGGATGCCCCCGGTTGGGCGACGTGGTGAGGGTGGGCTGGTGATGGCCGGCGCGGTGTCCAGGACCTCGGTGATCCGCTCGGCGCACACCGAGGCGCGGGGCAGTATCACCAGGACCAGGGTGGCCATCAGTACGGCCATCAGGATCTGCATGAAATAGGACAGGAACGCGATCAGCGAGCCGACCTGCATCTGGCCGGCATCGATGCGCAGGCCGCCGAACCAGATCAGCGCGACGCTGGAGATGTTGATGGTCAGTGTCGTCACCGGCAGCATCAGCGCCTGCCAGCGCCCGGCCGCCAGGGCGGCATCCGAGACGGCGTTGTTGGCGGTGGCAAACCGCTGCTGTTCGAAGGGTTCGCGCGAGAATGCCCGGACCACCCTGATGCCGGAGAGTTGTTCGCGCAGGACCCGGTTGATGGCGTCGATCCGGAGCTGCATGCTGCGGAAGATCGGCAGCATCTGCGTCACGATGAGATAGTTGGCCACCGCCAGGACGGGCACGCTGACCACCAGCAGCCAGGACAGCCCGGCATCCTGGTGGATCGCCATGATGATGCCGCCGATGCACATGATCGGAGCGGTCACCAGGACGGTGGCGGTCATCTGCACCAGAACCTGGATCTGTTGGACGTCATTGGTGGTGCGGGTCAACAGTGACGGCGCGCCGAAGCGGGCGGTCTCGCTGTCGGAGAAGGTTGTGACGTGGTGGAACATCGCCGAGCGAACATCGCGGCCGAACCCCATCCCGGTACGGGAGCCGAAATACACCGCGCCAATTGCGCAGACACCCTGCAGGGCGGCGACGGCCAGCATCACCAGGCCCAGCCGGGAGATCATTGCGGTATCGCCCTTGGCGACGCCGTCGTCGATGATCGCCGCGTTGACCGTCGGCAGATACAGCGAGGCCAGCGAACTGACGATCTGCAGCACCATGACCGCCGCGACCAGCCACCGGTACGGGAGGACATACCGCCGCACCAGTGCCAGGAGCATCTCGTTACTGTCCCATACCGGCTAGCGCAGGCAAACCGCAGTTCAGCCGGTGTGTCGGCGGTTCATTCCGCGCCTGCCGCTACAGTGCTTCATGTGAGAAACAGCAGGTGCGTATGACGGTAACGCGCAGACTCGCGGCCCTCGCTGTCGCCGCCGTGGCGGTGGTCACCTCCCTCGGCGCGTGTTCGAGTTCCACCACGGACCAGTCGCAGTCGACGCAGCAGCAGCAGGATTCGCCGGGCCCCGGCAAGGACGGTAAACACGGGCCGATGTTTCCCGAGTGCGGCGGTATCAGTGACCAGACACTCGCCGAGCAGACCGGGGTAACCGGCCTGCTGAAGACCGCGGTCAACTCCGTCGGCTGCCAGTGGCTGGCCGGCGGCGGCATCCTCGGGCCGCACTTCTCCTTCACCTGGTACCGGGGCAGCCCGATCGGGCGTGAGCGCAAGACCGAGGAACTCTCGCGCACCAGCGTCGAGGACATCACCATCGAAGGTCATGCCGGCTGGGTCGCGGTGGGTACCGACCCGATGCTGGGCGACAACCTGTGCGAGATTGCGATCGGTTTCAACGACGACTTCATCGAATGGTCGATCAGCTTCGCCGAGAAGCCCTATCCGCCGGCCTGCGATGTGGCCAAAGAATTGACCCGCCAGTCGATTGTGAACGCGAAATGAGGCGGCTGATGCCTGGAACTTCTAGCCGCCCCCTCATCGGCGCGGTTGCCACGCTGTCCGCCCTGGCCGTACTCACCGGGTGCGCGCAGACGGTGGGCGGCACCGCGATGAAAACGGGCTCGGGCAGCACGCAGCGCAACGACAAGTCCGCCAAGGAATACCCGAACCTGCTCAAGGAGTGCGACGTCCTGACCTCCGACGTGTTGGCCAAGACGGTGGGCGCGGACCCGTTGGACATCCAGAGCACCTTCGTCGGCGCGGTCTGCCGGTGGCAGGCGGCCAACCCCGCGGGTCTGATCGACATCACCCGGATGTGGTACGAGCAGGGCAGCCTGGACAACGAGCGCAAAGTCGCCGAGAACCTCAAGTACCAGGTCGAAAGCCGCTCGGTGGCCGGCGTCGCATCAATCGTGATGCGCACCACCGATCCCAACGGCGGTTGCGGGGTGGCCAGTGATGCCGCCGGTGTCGTCGGCTGGTGGATCAACCCGCAGGCGCCGGGTATCGACGCGTGCGGCCAGGCCATCAAGCTGATGGAGCTGACGTTGGCCACCAACTCCTAGACGCGACTCGCCGGGGGAGTTGACCTCAGCGCGGCACCTAGCGCGGCAGCTAGCGCGGCACGTGGAATGAGACCAATTCCGCGCCGTTGATTTCCAGGGCCGACCAGGCCCCGGGTACCCGCAGCACGGCAATACCGGAGGTCGGAAACTTCATCTCGATGCGGCCGAGCGCCTCCGGATCGCTTCCCGGGTGGCCGGCAAGGCCCAGTGCCAGCTGGCTCACGGTGGGTTCGTGGTTGACGAGCAGCAGGGTGCGCACATCGTCGCCGGTCTGATTGATCTCACCCAGAATCGTTCCAGGAGTGGCCCCGTAGAGCTGTTCGAGGTAGCTCGCGGGGGCTTCGACGCCGGTTCGGTCCAGGGTCTGACGGGTTCGGAGCGCCGTCGAGCACAGCACCGCGTCGATCGGCGGCACTTCATCGCGCAGCCAGGCGCCGGCCAGTCCGGCTTCCCGGATCCCGCGCGCGGCCAGCGGCCGGTCGTGGTCGGGGACGCCATCGGGGTAGGCGGATTTTGCGTGCCGCATCAGCACCAGCGTTCTCATTGGTCCCAGGTTAGGGCAGATGTCCGGTGGGGTCCCCGGACTTGTCGTACCCCCGCCATACACTCGCGCCAACACCGATTGGGGAAGAAGGGATGGGGGCGTGCGTTTTCTTCATACTGCCGACTGGCAACTCGGGATGACCCGCCACTTCCTCAACGATGACGCCCAGTCGCGGTACTCGGCTGCGCGCCGGGAGGCCGTCGCCGGGTTGGGCGCGCTGGCCGCTGAGACGGGCGCCGAGTTCGTCCTCGTGGCCGGCGACGTGTTCGATAGCAACCAGTTGGCCCCGGAGGTCGTCAGCCAGTCTTTGGAGGCGATGCGCGCCATCGGGGTTCCGGTGTACCTGCTGCCCGGCAACCACGACTCGCTGGAAGCGGGTTCGGTCTACACCAGCGCGCTGTTCAAGCGGGAGTGCCCGAGCAACGTCATCGTGCTCGACCGCGACGGTGTGTGGCCCGTGCGGCTCGGTGTCGAACTGGTTGCGGCGCCGTGGCGGTCCAAGCGGCCAACTGCGGACCTCGCTGCTGCAGTGTTAGACGGTCTGCAACCCGATGGGACCGCGCGAGTCCTCGTCGCCCACGGTGGAGTCGACACGCTGTCGCCCAACAAGGAGGACCCGGCTTTGATCCGGCTTGCCGCCGTGACCGACGCCATCGCCCGGGGCACGGTGCACTATGTCGCGTTGGGGGACAAGCACTCCCGCACCGATGTCGATGGCAGCGGCCGGGTCTGGTACTCCGGTGCACCGGAAGTGACCAACTACGACGACATCGAATCTGACCCGGGTTACGTCCTCGTGGTTGACCTCGACCTCGCCGATCCGACGCACCCGGTGACCGTCGATGCCCGGCATATCGGCCGCTGGCGGTTCGTGACGCTGAGGCGTCAACTCGACGGCGCGGACGATATCGCCGACCTGGATCGCGATTTGGACGTTATGGCGGATAAGGAGCGCACCGTGGTCCAGTTGGTGCTCGTCGGCACGCTGACGGTCACCGAACACGCCGCACTGGACGACGTGCTGGAGCAATTCGGTCGCACATTCGCCGCACTGAGCATGTGGGATCGTCACACCGAACTCGCCGTCCTTCCCGCCGATGGGGAGTTCGACGGTCTCGGTCTGCGCGGATTCGCCGCGGCCGCACTCGAGGAACTGGTGGCGCTGGCGCGTTCCGCCGATAGTGAAGTCGCCGACGACGCTCAGGGCGCACTCTCCCTGCTGACCCGGTTGGCCGGCAGGGGTGAGTCGTGAAACTGCATCGGTTGGAACTGACCAACTTCAAGGGGATCACCCACCGGGAGATCCCCTTTCCCGATCGGGGCGTGGTCGTGGTCTGCGGGCCCAACGAGATCGGTAAGTCCTCGATGGTGGAGGCGCTCGACCTGCTGCTTGAGGTTCCTGCGACATCGAGGAAGGAGAACGTCAGGCAGATTCAACCGGCGGACGCCGACGTAGCCACCGAGGTGCTCGCTGAGATCAGCGCCGGCAAGTACCGCTTCAGGTACCGCAAGCGCTTCAATAAGAAGCCCGAGACCACGCTGACGATCCTGGAACCGGTGCCCGAGAACCTCACCGGCGAGCCGGCACATCAGCGGGTGCTGGCGATGCTGGCCGACACCATGGACTTCGGTCTGTGGAAGGCCCAGCGGGTGCTGCAGTCGGCGCCGACAGCGGCGGTCAGCCTCAGGGGCAGTGACGCGCTGTCCAGGGCGCTGGATTTGGCCGCCGCCGGAGATTCCGACGCCCTGTCCGGCACAGAGTCGCTGCTGACCGGCGCGATCGCCGCCGAGTTCGTCAAATACTTCACCCCGGCGACCGGCAGGGCAGCCAAGGAGTGGAAGGACGTCCAGGTCGCGCTCGCCGCCGCCGAAGCCGAGGTTCGTCGATACCAGACGGCGATCGACGAGGTCGACGCGCTGGTGATCCGGCACGCCCAATTCACCGGACGGCACCGCGAACTGAACGGTTTGGTGCAGGCCGCCGGCGACCGGCGGGTGGCCGCGCAGAATGCAGCCGACGGCCTCGCTGACGTGACCAGGGCGTGGAGCAATGCAGGGCTGGCCGCCGAGTCTGCACGCAACAGCGCCTCCGGGTCAGAGTCCCGGCGTGATCAACGGGTGCAACTGGCCGACGACGCTGCCGCCCGTGAGACTGCCATCGTCGCACTACGCGAAAAACTGACTGCGACAGATGAAGCCGAGACCCTCGCCGGTATCGCCAGTGGTACGGCCGCCGCGACCGCCGGGCAGTCCACAGCGGCACTCGTGCAGGCCGAGGAGCGGGCGAAGCAGGCCCGCGGAATTGCCGAGGGCGCGCAGGCGCGCGGCAAGCTGGCCGAAGTCGACGCTGTGCAGGCCGAACTCGGCCGGATCGCCGACGAGTTGGCCGGCATCGGCCTCACGTCGGAGGCTGTGGCGCAGATCGACGCGGTGGCCGCGACGGTGCGGCGCTTCACCGACCAGATGTCGCTCAGCACCGGCACGGTCGAGTTCACCCCGGTGGCAGATCTGATGCTGCTGGTCGACGGTGAATCAGTCATGCTCACCGCCGGGCAGCCGTGGCGTCCGGACACCTCGATTCCGACTACCGTGGAACTGCCCGGCGTGCTCAGTATGCGCATCGATCCCGGGGCCACCACCGCGGATGTTCAGGCCAATCTCATTGAGGCGCAACAGCAACTGGATGGCTTGCTGGCAGCGGCCGGTGTCACCGATACCGGGCAGGCCCGCGAGATCGACCAGCGCCGTAAGGACCTCACCGGCCACAGCCGTGAGCGGACAGCGCAGTTGACCGGACTGTGCGGCGCAGAGGATCCCCAAGCGCTTACCCAGCGGTTGACCGCACTGGTCGCCGCACTCCCCGAGGTCGAGGGCCTCGACCTCGACACTGCCCGGGCCGAGCAGGCTGCCGCGGAGGAAGCCGTCGCACCTGCTCGCGCCAAAACCACCGCCGAACGGCAGATTGCTGAGGCGGCCAATACCGAATTCACTGAAAAAGCCACGGCCGCAAAGGTTCTGCGCTCCAATTTGAGGAACGCCGAGATCGAGCTGGCAACCGTGCGGGAAAAGCTGGCCACCCAGCGCGCCGAGGCCGACGACGACCAGGTGATGACGGCCGCACTGGTCGACGCCGAGAAGCTGAGCCAGGCCGATGTGGCGGTGACCGAATTGGCGGCGAAGCGGGATGCCCTCACCCCCGAGGTCATTGAGGCGGAGCTCGCCGCGGCAGCTGCCGCTGATGAGAAGTTGAAAGCCGAGCGCAGTGATATCGATCGTCAGCTGAACGAGATCAACGGCGCATTGGAGATGGCGGGCTCCGAGGGCCGCAAGGGCAAGCTCGACGACGCTAGGATCGCCGAGGCGGCGGCTCGTCGCAAGTTCGACCGCATCAGGCGGCGGGCCCGGTCAGTCAACCTGCTCAAGGCGGTCATCGACCGCCACCGCGACGACACCAAGAAACGCTACGCCGAACCGTTCCGGAACGAACTTGAGCGACTGTCGAAACCGGTATTCGGCGACAACTGCCGGTTGGAGGTGGACCCTGACCTCAGCATCGTCAGCCGCACCGTGGACGGCGTCACGGTGCCCTACGAATTGCTCTCCGGCGGCGCCAAGGAACAGTTGGGCATCCTGGTCCGATTGGCCGGGGCGGCGCTGGTGGCTGATCACGAAACCGTGCCGGTGGTCATCGATGACGCACTCGGCTTCGCTGACCCTGATCGCCTCGACGCCATGCGCAAGGTCCTCGGCGACCTGGGCGGTGAGGGCCAGGTCATTGTGCTGACCTGCACACCGGATCGCTATGTGGGTATCGACAGCGCTCAGTTCATCGAACTGGGCTAGTTGGTCATCCATCGCCCAGGTGAAGGCGTCGGTCTGGCTCATGAACTCAGTCATCCCAGTCCTCAGTTACGACTGGCGGCCGCGACCAGCTAGTGACTTTCCTCCCTAACCGGCAAGTCTTGGCAGAATCGTCGGTATGGCCGCGGTGTACCGATGACGTTCGGCGCGAAACGTCGCCGCGCGCACGACAAACTGGCCGCGCTGCCTGGCGTGCGATCGGTGCGACGGCCGGTCACCGCGGCCACCGGCGAGCACTTCGACCTGTTCTACGTCCGCACCGGGCACCCCGGTGACCACCCGCTGGTGATCATCCCGGGCGGGCCGGGCGTGGCCTCGATCGGGCACTACCGCGGACTGCGCCGGCGGGCCGCCGCGGCCGGACTCGATGTCATCATGGTCGAGCACCGCGGAATCGGTATGTCGCGCCACGACGATTCCGGTGCTGATCTGCCGTCGGCCGCACTGACCGTTAAGCAGGTGGTCGATGATGTCGCCGCGGTTCTCGACGACGCCGCCGTCGACAGCGCGGTGGTCTACGGCACGTCCTACGGCAGCTATCTGGCGGCCGGTGTGGGTGTCCGTCACCCCGCGCGGGTGCACGCGATGATCCTCGACTCGCCGTTGCTAAACCATGGCGATATCGAGATCGTCCGCCAGGTGATGCGCGGCATGTTCTGGCACGGCAGCGACGCATCTACTGCCGAGTTGGCGGCCAAGGTCCGGGCGCTGACCGAGCGCGGCGCAATAGCGCCGAGCGACGCATTGATCGTCGCAGCCGTGTACAGCCTCGGCGGGGTGGGCCTATTGGGCCGTCAACTCGACCTGCTGCATGATGGCCGCCGACTGCTCTGGTCGGCGATGGATCGCGCCGCCCGGAGCATGATGGACCGAAAAGTGCCCTACCGCAATGAGTCCGATCTTGTCGGTGCGATCGGATTCCGCGAGCTTAACTTCGCCGGCGTTCCGGACGGGCTGCCATTGGATCCCGCGATCGCACTGCGCGATATCGCCGCCTTCGCCCTACCCGACTTCGAGTCCGAACCCTTCGATCTGATCACCGCGATGCCCGAATTCGACTGGCCCACGGCGATAGTCTCCGGGGGCCGCGATCTGACCACTCCTTCAGCGGTAGCCCAACGCATTGCCGCGCTGATACCTGATGCCGCCCTAGTGCTGCTACCGACGGCCGGTCACAGCCTGCTGGACACCAGGGAACTGGCTGCGCTACGGATCGCGGCCGCGGTCTGCACCGGCGAAACCGCAAACCTGTCGGCGCTCGGCGGTGCCCTTGATGCACTTGCAGCCCCGCCGGCGATGCGAGCGACCGGGGCAGCCGTCTCAGCCGCAGCCAAGATCGAAGCCGCACTGCCCCGTTTTATTCAGCGAGTTATTTCATGAAACCGATTGTGCTGTAGTCCAAGTCGCCGACACCTGCCGGTCCGAAGTTGGCCAGCTTGCTCCGCACCGCAACGTTGCCCGGCGACTGGAACAGTGCCAGGCTGAACACCTCTTCCCAGAGCAGCGTGTCCACCTCATTGGCAAGCGCACGCGCCTTCACCGGGTCGAGTTCGTCGAGTACCTCCTCGACCTTGGCATCGATCGCGGGGCTGGAGATTTTGCCGAAGTTGCTCTCGGCTCCGGTGGTAAAGATCTGGTTGAGGCAGCACAGCGCAAAAGCGTCACCGACCCAGGAGAACTGGGTGATATCGAAGTCGCCCACGTTGACGTAGTTGGTGAAGAAGCCATTGCCCGGTTTGACATCCAGTTCCAGCTTCACCCCGATCTGGGCGAGGCTGCTCTGCGCCACCTGCGCCAGCTGCCGGCCGGGCTGGGAGTCGTACAGCACATCCCGGATCACCAGTTTCTTGCCGTCCTTCTCCCGGAACTCGCCGTTGGTTTTCCAACCCAATGCGTCGAGCTCAGCCTTGGCCTTCTCGGGGTCATAGGCGACCACGGCGCTGTTGTCCTGGTAGCCCTCCTGCCCGGCGACGAAGACATGGTTCCCGAGCGGCGTGGGGTTGTCGACCAGACCGCGCTGGGTGACGTTGACGATGGCTTGGCGGTCGATACCCTTGGCGACTGCCTGCCGTAATGCCTTGTCGGACAGGATCGCCCCGGGTGCGCCGTTGAAGGTCATATGAGTCCAGCTCGGGCCCGGCGCCCGCCGGATCGAGATGCCGCTGGTGCTGCGCGCGATCTGCAGCTCATCCAGTGAGGCGATGCCGGTGGCGTCGATGGTGTTGTTCTGCAGTGCGGGGATGCGAGCCGCGTCATCGAGTGCCAGGAAGGTGAATGAGTCCAGAAGAGGTGGCGCTCCCCACCATTTCGGGTTGTGGGTCAACGTGATTCGCTGCGCGGTGCGATCCACATTCGACACGATGAACGGCCCCGCGGATGGACCCGGTGCTTCCAGCTGTCCCTTATTGAACGCATCCGGGTTTGCGGTCATGCCCTTGGGCAGCAGCATGGTGTTGCCGGCGAACATTCCGCGCCATTCGGGGTAGTGCTGGGCGAAGGTCATCACGGCCTGACGATCGTCGACGCCGCGGGTGACCGAAGCGACCCGGTCGGAGCCGTTCGGGGAGGCGATCGCGAACGCCTTGTCCCTGCCGCTGGTGGCGTTGATCTGGGCGGCGATATCTTCCCAGGTGATCGGTGCGCCGTCGGACCAGGTGGCCTTCGGGTTGATGGTGTAGGTGACGACCTGGGGATCGGTCTTGGTCAACTCCACATTGGTGAAGTAGTCGGTATTGACCTTCATTGTGCCGTCGGGGGCGATGGTGAACGCCCGCGGCATGGTGGGCCGCAGGACGCCTGCGGTGTCGGCCTCATTGCCGTCGATATTGAGGGTGTTGAAATTCGAGGGCATCGAACTGATGGCCAGCCGCAGGTTGCCGCCCTGGGCCAAGGTGGCGGGATCCTGGGGGTTGATATCGCTCGCCGACCCGACTTCGGCGTTGCCGCCGGCCGCCGGGGTGGGCTGTTTCCCGGATGAGCAGCCGGCCACGACCAGCGTCGTCGCCGTGCCCACCGCGAGCAGACGCAGAATCGCGTTCTGAAGACCCGCTGAGTGCGATTTTGTGTCTGTTCGGTTCACGGCACTGATGCTAGCGGCGATTCGGATCCGGTTGGGGGATAGCGGCAAGTAACTGCCGGGTGTAGGGGTGCCGCGGGTTGGCGAACACCTCGTCGGCCTCGCCGTATTCGACGATCTTCCCGTGCTGCATCACCGCCACCCGGTGAGCCAGGTGTTTGACCACCGACAGGTCATGGGAGACGAACAGGTAGGACAGGTTGAACTTATGCTGCAGATCCAGCAGCAGGTTGATGATGCCGGCCTGGATGGAGACGTCCAGAGCCGAGACCGGCTCGTCAAGGGCGAGGATTTTCGGCTGCAGAGCCAACGCTCGGGCGATGCCGATGCGCTGTTTTTGGCCGCCGGAGAACTCCCCGGGGTACCGGCTGGCGTCAGCGCGAGGGAGCCCGACGATCTCCAATAGTTCGGCGACGCGGGTGTCGATACCGGCCTTGTCGAAACCATTGGCGCCCAACGGTTCGGCGAGCAGGTCGAAGACCGGTAGTCGCGGATCCAGAGCGGCCACTGGATCCTGGAAGACCACCTGCAGATCGCGGCGCAATTCGCGGCGGCGATCGGTGGTCAGTGTCGCGACATCGTTACCCAGCACGTCGATGGATCCGGACTGCGGGGCGCGCAGTTCCAGGATTTCGTGCAGCGTGGTGGACTTTCCCGAGCCGGACTCGCCGACGATACCGAGCGTTCGGCCCTGCGGTAGCTCGAAGCTGATGCCGTCGATCGCCCGGACCTCACCGATCTTGCGGCGGAACACCACGCCCTTGGTCAGGGCAAAGGTCTTGGACAGATCCCGGACCCGAACGGCGATCGCCGTCTCGGAACTCTCATCGATGCTCGGTGGGTCGGTGGCCACTCGAAAGATGTCTGCGGCGCTGCGGCCGGCCACCTGATCGGTGCGGATGCAGGCCGCCGAGTGATCGGGCGCGACGGTAGCCAGGGCGGGTTCGGTTTCGCGGCACTCATCGGTCACCAAGGGGCAGCGCGGACCGAACGGACAACCCGGCGGCAGGGTGACCAGCGACGGCGGTGCGCCCGGTATCGGCACCAACCGTTCGCCGCGGGGGGCGTTCAGTCGGGGTACCGAACCCAACAGTCCTGCCGTGTAGGGCATCCGGCGATCGGCATAGAGGTTCGCGACGCCGGCCTGCTCGACTGCACGACCGGCGTACATCACCAGCGCCCGGTCGGCGAACTCGGCCACCACACCCAGGTCGTGGGTGATGATCAGCACGCCGGCTCCGGTCACATCGCGGGCGGTCTTGAGCACGTCGAGGATCTGCGCCTGCACCGTCACGTCGAGTGCGGTGGTGGGTTCGTCGCAGATGATCAGGTCGGGATCGTTGGCGATCGCAATGGCGATCACCACCCGTTGGCGCTCACCGCCGGACAGTTCGTGCGGGAAGGACCGCGCTCGCGTTTCGGCCTGGGAGATGCCCACCAGTTCGAGAAGTTCAACCGCACGTCGGCGAGCCTCGGCTTTGCCCACCTCCCGGTGGTGCACCGTGATCGCCTCGGCGATCTGATCACCGACGGGGTAGACCGGGGTCAGCGCCGACATCGGATCCTGGAACACCGTGCCGATGCGCCGTCCGCGGATCTTGGACAGGTCGGCGTCTGACATAGCCAGCAATTCCTCGCCACCCAGGCTGACCGATCCGGTCACCGTGGCGTACTCGGGTAGCAGGCCGATCACCGCCATTGCGGCCGCCGACTTGCCCGACCCCGACTCGCCGACCATCGCCACCACCTCGCCGGGCGCGACCCGGTAGCTCAGACCCCGGACGGCGTAGAGGTCACCACCGTCGGTGGGGAAGGTGACCGCAAGATCGCTCACCTCGAGTAGCGGATGGGTCACGGTCACTTCCTGCTCCGGCGCTGCCGCAGGCTGGTGCTGCCCGGGTCGAACGCATCGCGCAGGCCGTCGCCGGTGAGGTTGGCGCACACCAGGATTCCCACCAGGACTCCGGCCGGAAACAGGAACACCCACGGGAACGTGGTGGCGGATTTGGTGCCGTCGGCGATCAGCGTACCCAGTGACACATCGGGCGGCTGGACGCCGAATCCCAGGAAGCTCAAACCGGTTTCGGCGAGAATCGCACCTCCGACGTTCAGGGCGGTGTCGATGATGAGAATCGACGCCACATTCGGCAGCACGTGACGTGCGATGATCCGCCGGCTCGGCACGCCCATATACCGTGCCGCTTGGACGTATTCGCGTTCCCGCAGACTCATTGTCAGTCCGCGCACCATACGTGAACTGATCATCCAGCCGAATGCAGCCAGCAGCACGATCAGCAGCGCGATATTGGCTGAGTTCTTGGTCCGCGGCGTGATGATCGCAATAAGGATGAAGCTGGGCACCACCAACAGCAGGTCCACAAACCACATCAGGGCCCGGTCGCGCCAGCCTCCGAAGTACCCGGCGATCGAACCGACCGTCGCCGCGATCAGCGTTGAGATCACCGCGACGGATACGCCGATCAGCATGGACTTCTGCATGCCTCGCAATACCTGGGCGAGCACGTCCTGGCCCAGCGCATTGGTGCCGAACCAGTGCGCCGGGCTCGGCGGGGTCTGCAGTGCGTAGAAGTCCAGTTCGGAGTACGAGTAGGGCAGCAACGGCGGCAACGCGTAGCAGCCGATGAACAGCAGCACCAACACCACCAGCGACGCGACGGCCATCCGATTCCGCGTGAAGCGGCGCGCCACCAGGGTGCGCCGGGAGACGAAGGCGGCCGTATCGATGCCGGAAGCCAGTGGGGTATCGGTCATGTCACCCGCACCCGCGGATCGAGGATGGCGTAGATGACATCGGAGAGCAGACCAGCCAGCAGCACCACGGCACCGGAGAACACCGTGATCGCCGCGACGATATTGGTGTCCTGGGTGGCGATACCCTGCACCACCCACTCGCCCATGCCGTGCCAGCCGAAGATCTTCTCCACAAACACCGCACCGGTCACCAAACCGGCGACGCTGTAGGCGAACAGCGTCGCCATCGGAATCAACGCGGTGCGCAGACCGTGCTTGAAGAGGGCTTGTCTCCGGGTCAGGCCTTTGGCCCTGGCGGTGCGGATGAAGTCCTGCCCGAGCACGTCGAGCATCGCATTGCGCTGATAGCGGCTGTAGCCCGCGATCGCCATCAACGCCAGTGTCGTGGTTGGCAGCACCAGATGCTGCACCCGGTCGACGAACTGATTCCACGGTCCGCCGACGGCATCCGCTGAGGTCTCCCCGGTGTATTCGAATAGTTGCACGCCCAGTATCGAATTGACCCGCAGCGCAACCAGAATCAGCAGGCCGGCCAGAACGAAGGTCGGCGTGCTGATGATCAGCAGCGACAGCGCGGTGATCACCCGGTCCGACACCCGATACTGCCGGACCGCCCCCCACGCGCCCACGAGCACGCCGATCACGGTTCCCAGCACCGAGCCGATCACCAACAACCGCAGGCTCACGCCAATCCGCCGCCACAACTCGTCGGAAACTTCTTGGCCGTTGACGGTCGTGCCGAAGTTGCCGCGCACCGCGCCGGACACCCAGTGGGCGTAGCGCAGTGGCACCGGTTTATCCAGATCAAGTTCGGCGGCCTTGGCGTCGATCACGGCCTGCGGCGGACGCGGGTTGCGCTGCAGCAGGCTGTTCAGCGGGGTGAACGTCAACGACGTCAGGGTGAATGTCAAAAACGATGCCAGGGCCAACAGCACAATGTAGTTGAGCAGCCGACGCGCCAGGAACCGCGTCATCGGCGGTGCCCGGGCGGTCGGTGCATGCAGCACAGGGTAGTGCGGCGGCTGCCGCTACCATCGCTACGACCCGACCATCACAGAAATTCAGGAGGCCGCCGTGAGCGTCACCGACCAGTACCTGGCCAATAACGCCGATTATGCGAAAACCTTCACCGGCCCGCTACCGCTGCCGCCGAGCAAGCATGTGGCCGTGGTCGCGTGCATGGACGCCCGGATGAATGTCTACGGCATCCTCGGCCTGGCCGAGGGCGAGGCACACGTGATCCGCAATGCCGGCGGTGTGGTCACCGATGATGAGATCCGCTCACTGGCCATCAGCCAGCGACTGCTGGGCACCCGCGAGATCATCCTTATCCACCACACCGACTGCGGAATGCTGACCTTCACCGACGACGACTTCAAACGCGACATCCAGAGCGAGACCGGCATCAAGCCCGAGTGGGCAGCCGAGGCGTTCCCCGATGTGGAGGAGGACGTCCGTCAGTCGCTGCGACGCATCGAGAACAGTCCGTTCGTCGTCAAGCACACCTCGCTGCGTGGGTTTGTCTTCGACGTCGCGACCGGCAAGCTCAGCGAGGTCACGCTGTAGAGGAGGTCACACTCCAGGACCAGGTCACGCCGGAGGCAGCCGTCGCGGGTTGTTGACACCGCCGAGGTTGTTTGGCTACCGTTCCTCATCCGGGTAAATCCGGTAAAAAGTACCGACTTTATGAGGAAACGATGGCGAGTCCTGTGGCCGAGGCGCCCAAAGCCCGGCGCTACGAGCTGAGTCAGTTGCGGTCTCTGGAGGCTGAGGCGATCCATATCATCCGCGAGGTCGCGGCCGAGTTCGAGCGCCCGGTGCTGCTGTTCTCCGGCGGCAAGGACTCGATCGTGATGCTGCACCTGGCGATCAAGGCGTTCGCGCCGGGCCGGCTGCCGTTTCCGGTGATGCACGTCGACACCGGGCACAACTTCGACGAGGTGATCGCCACCCGCGATGAACTCGTCGCCCGCCACGGAGTCCGGTTGGTGGTGGCCAGCGTGCAGCAGGACATCGACGCCGGCCGGGTGGTGGACAACGGGCCGTCGCGCAACCCGCTGCAAACCGTCACGCTGCTCCGCGCCATCCGGGAGAACAAATTCGATGCCGCGTTCGGCGGGGCGCGCCGCGATGAGGAGAAGGCCCGCGCCAAGGAGCGGGTGTTCAGCTTCCGTGACGAGTTCGGCCAGTGGGACCCCAAGGCGCAGCGGCCAGAGCTGTGGAACCTCTACAACGGCCGGCACCGTAGGGGCGAGCACATCCGGGTGTTCCCGTTGTCGAACTGGACTGAGTACGACATCTGGGCCTATATCGGCGCCGAAAGCATTCCGCTGCCCGGCATCTACTACGCGCATATCCGTCCGGTGTTCCGCCGCGACGGCATGCTGCTGGCCGTGCACGAGTTCATGGCGCCGAACGTGGGCGAGGAGGTGTTCGAGACCTCGGTGCGGTTCCGCACCGTCGGTGACGTCACCTGCACCGGCTGCGTGGCGTCAGTCGCGGTCACTGTCGAGGAGGTCATCGCCGAGACCGCGCTATCGCGGCTCACCGAGCGCGGTGCCACCCGGGCCGACGATCGCATCTCCGAGGCCGGGATGGAAGACCGCAAGCGGGAGGGCTATTTCTGATGATCGAAACCACGGCCCGGGTCGCCTCCGGACAAACTCTGTTGCGGCTGGCTACCGCCGGTTCGGTCGACGACGGCAAATCCACCCTGATCGGCCGGCTGCTCTATGACTCCAAGGCCGTGATGGAGGATCAACTGGCGGCCGTGGAACGAACTTCGCGGGAACGCGGGAACGAATACACCGACCTCGCGCTGGTGACCGACGGGCTGCGCTCCGAGCGCGAGCAGGGCATCACGATCGACGTGGCCTACCGCTACTTCGCCACGGCCAACCGGAAATTCATCATCGCCGACACCCCGGGGCACCTGCAGTACACCCGCAACATGGTCACCGGCGCCTCGACCGCGCAGCTGGTGATCGTTCTCGTCGACGCCCGCCACGGTCTGCTCGAACAATCCCGGCGACACGCCTTCCTGGCCTCGCTGCTCGGGGTGCAGCACATCGTTCTGGCGGTTAACAAGATGGATCTCATCGACTGGGATCAGGAGCGCTACAACTGGATTCGCGATGAGTTCCACGCGTTCGCCGCCCGGCTGGATATTCACGACGTCACCACCATCCCCATCTCGGCGCTGCACGGCGACAACGTGGTGACCAAGAGCGATAAGGCATCCTGGTACGACGGACCACCACTGCTGAGTCATCTGGAGGACGTCTACATCGCCGGCGACCGCAACCTGGTGGACGTCCGGTTCCCGGTGCAGTACGTCATCCGCCCGCAGACCCGTGAGCACGCCGACCATCGCAGCTACGCCGGCACCGTGGCCAGCGGCATCATGCGTCCCGGCGACGAGGTGGTGGTGCTGCCCAGCGGCAAGATCACCCGCATCACCGCTATCGACGGGCCGGAAGGCCCTGTGGCCGAAGCGTTTCCGCCGATGGCGGTGTCGATCGGCCTGGCCGATGACATCGACATCTCCCGCGGCGATCTGATTGCGCGCCCGCAGAACCAGCCTGCCGCCTCCACCGAGTTCGACGCCATGGTGTGCTGGATGGCCGACGAGGCCGCGCTGGAACCCGGCCGGGACTATGTCATCAAGCAGACCACCCGCACCACCAGGGTGCGGGTCACCGGTCTGGACTACCGCCTCGACGTCAACACCCTGCACCGCGACAAGAGCGCAACGGCGCTGAAGCTCAACGAACTCGGACGGGTCAGCCTGCGCACCCAGGTGCCCCTGCTGCTCGACGAATACACCCGCAATGCGGCCACCGGATCGTTCATCCTGATCGACCCGGAGACCAATGTGACGGTCGCGGCCGGCATGGTGCGCGACACCGCGCCGGTGGCCACCCGTGCTGCCACCCCGAACACGGTGCGACACCAGTCACTGGTGACGGCGGGGGAGCGGCTGACCAAGGGGCGCACGGTGTGGTTCACCGGCCTGTCGGGGTCGGGCAAATCCTCCATTGCCGTACTGGCTGAGCAGACGCTGCTCGAACACGGTTGTTCCGCTTACATTCTCGACGGAGACAATCTGCGCCACGGCCTCAATGCTGATCTCGGCTTCACGATGGCCGACCGGGCCGAAAACCTGCGTCGGCTGGCACATGTGGCCACCCTGATGGCCGATGCCGGGCTGACCGTGCTGGTGCCCGCGATCAGCCCGTTGGAGGAACACCGCGAGTTGGCCCGAAAGGTGCACTCGGAGGCGGGGATCGAGTTCTTCGAGGTGTTCGTCGACACCCCGCTGGCGGACTGCGAACTGCGTGACCCCAAAGGTCTGTACGCCCGTGCCCGCGCCGGTGAGATCACTCACTTCACCGGCATCGACAGTCCGTATCAACGGCCCAAGAATCCGGACCTGCGGCTCACCCCGGATCACACCGCGGCGGAACTCGCCCAGCAGGTGATCGAACTGCTGGATGTCCCGGTATGAACCACCCGGTCGGGAACGACCACGAGTTGGCCGCGACACTGGCGACTCGGGCGGGCCGACTCCTACTTGACGTACGAGCCGAATTCGCCGACGCTGCCGCTGAGGAACGCAAGGCCGCCGGAGATCGGCGTTCGCACGACTTCCTGATGGAACAGCTTGCGGCAGCCTGTCCCGGTGACGCGGTGCTCTCCGAGGAGGGCGCAGATGACCCCGTCCGACTGCGATCGGATCGGGTCTGGATCGTCGACCCGGTCGACGGCACCCGAGAGTTCTCCGAACTCGGCCGCGAGGACTGGGCCGTGCACGTCGCGTTGTGGTCGGGTGGTCGGCTCATTGCCGGCGCGGTCGCCCTGCCGGCTCAGGGTGTCACGTTGGCGACGCCTGAGGTACCGGCGCCGCCCCCGGCTCCGGCGGTGCCGCGCATCGTGGTGTCGCGCACCCGCCCGCCCGCGGTCGCGCTACGCGTGCGGGACGCGTTGGGCGGGGCCCTGCTGGAAATGGGTTCGGCGGGGGCGAAGGTCGCGGCTGTGGTGCTGGGCCACGCCGAGGTGTACGTGCATGCCGGGGGCCAGTACGAGTGGGATTCCGCGGCCCCGGTCGCCGTCGCCCGCGCGGCCGGACTGCACACCTCGCGGATCGACGGCTCGCCACTGCGCTACAACCAGGCCGATCTGCTACTGCCCGATCTGCTGGTGTGCCGACCGGAATACGCCCAGGCGGTGCTGGCTGCGCTGAGGTAGGCCATCGGGGCGTCTGTCGGCGCTGTGCCCTGGCGGCATTTGTTGAGCGGCATTTGCTGAGAACTGGCAATCGGGTACCAGTTTTCGTACAGAATCCCAAGTTCATGCTTCCCGTCCACCGTCGGATCAACGGATGCTGGCGCGCCGGGCAGGATCGTTGCCCTCAGGTTTGTCGAGGCGCCCTGAAGACTCCGTGAAGTGGTCACTTCGAGTCTGGCGGCGTTTCGCCACAGCAGGGCCGAAGGAGCCGAAAGCAACTTCTTCAGCGAATAGCTTTGCGCTCAGTCTGCTCTCAGGTACTGTCAGCACGTCAGTGTTAACTGCTTACCAAAGGACTTTCCGTGCAAATCTCTCTTCGTTCTCATTTGATCGCGGGTACTGCCGCGGTTGTCGGCGCGGGTGCTATTGCTATCAACCCGGTTATGGGTGCTCAGCTCAGCCTGCCGTCGATCAATGTGCCGGCGGCTGCGCAGGTTGCGTTGGCTGCTTTTGACAGCCCGTTGGCGCAGCTGTTCGCCACCCTCGATCTGGCCAATGACTATCTGCTCGATTCGGCGAGCAATCCGTTGGTGGCGGCGAACTGGCCGTATGCCGGTTTCGGCACCACCTTCGGTGTTCCGCCGGCCAACTATCCGTTGCTGCCGGCCGCTCTGAATTCGGCCGAGCTGGGTGGGTATTCGTCGGTGGGTGTGGTGTCGCAGTTCATCGATGATGCGCTGCCGATCATCTCCCAGTTGGGCTATAACGGCCTGAACTACCTCAACATCACCGGTAACGCTCTGTTCACGTCGGGCGCGGTGTTGACCCAGTCGGTGTGGACCGCGGTCGGTCAGTTGCTGATGGGTAATATCCCGGGTGCGTTGGCGGCGATTTCCACGGCGATCAGCACTGCGGGTTCCGCACTGCTGGCCGCGGGTGGCTATGTGCTCAACAGCGTGATCGCCAAGGCGTCGGCCGTGATCAACACCGTGGTCGGTTCGGCGGGGCAGGTGCTCACGGTGGCTGCGGCGCAGGCTGCGGTGGTGATTGCCGCAACGTCCGCGGTGGTCACCAATACGGTCACGGCGCTGAGCCTTGGAAACATCGAGGGTGCTTGGAACTACGCGGTGGACGGTCTGCTGGGCCCGTCGGGTATTCCGGGTACGTTGCTGAACCTGTCCATTGGTGCGGGTATCCAGACCGGTGCGATCGTGACACCGGATGCTGCGGGTATCGCGGCGGTCTTCGTGCCCAGTACGCGCACCGTTCTTCAGGCGTTGGGCAATGCGATCGTGACGGATCTGCAGGTGAGCCCGGCCGCCGCGGCGGCTGCGCCGTCGGCGGCTGCTGCGCGTTCGGCGGCTGCTACTGAGGCGGCTCCTGCTGCTGAGGCGGCTGCCGGTGACAGCAGTGCTGCTGCTACCGGCTCGGCTCCGGCCGAGAAGCCGGCCGCGCACCGCGCGGCCCGCAAGGCCGCCAAGGCAGCCGGCACCGAATAAGCAGTAGACGAGCGGGGTGCCCCTCCTTCGATCTCTGAGGGAGGGGCACCCCGATCGAACAACCCGCAGAGGCCCGGCGGTGGCGTACTTCTCAGTTTTTTCTCAGGTATGATGGCGGCGGAAGGTGGTGAGACACGTGCGCAGGGTATTAGGTCCGATTTTGTCGACCGGGGTGGCCCTGGTGGTTGCCGGCGTTGTCGTCGCCAACCCCATCATCGCGCCGCGGGCCGACATTCAAATCCCCGCGGTGAAGCTGTCGGCCGGCAATGACGAGACCGGCGGCATGCTGAATCAGGCCTTCCTTGATGCGATTGCCCCCACACCGTCCGAGTCGGACAACCCCTTCTCGGTGCTCAAGCAGCTGATTACCTCATTGGCCGTCGATGCCACCTCGGTGGGCAAGAACGCGATCGTTGACGCCTTCGTGGCCGGCGTCGCCGCGGTGTCCCAGCCTGAGCTGACCGCAGCCACCGTCCCCTACATCGGCCCGCCGTTTGACCTTCCTGTCCTGACCGAGCCACCGGTGACCGGTTTGGGCCCCTCAGCTTTTGCCTCCGCGGTTCCCCAGGCATCCGCCATGCTGTCCCAGACCACTTCGTTGGTCGCGGATGCTGTGGCTCCGGTTCTCCGGGACTTGGTGACCAGCCTGGTGGCAGACGCCGGGTATGTGGGGGACGGACTGGTCGCGGCCGCCTTCGCGGCCGGCACGCTGGTCGCATCGGAGCCAAGGCTGATTGCCAACACCCTGGTCGCGTTGGTCAGGGGCGACCTCAGTGGCGCGCTGGAGAACGCCGTCAGGGCGGTTGTCGCCCCGCTGGCGCCGCCGACGATCATCCTCGGCGCGGTGCGAACCATCATTGAATCGCATCTTGCCCAGCTGTCCGGAATGATCGCGGCCTTGACGACCGCGCCGCCCGCAAACGGGGCGCCGGCGATCACTCCGAAGGGCAACGGGAGCACCCCGGCGACTAACCTGACCGACCGCCGGGACCGCCATAATCTCGGCGAGGCACAGCTCGTGCCCGTGCCCTCGGCCGCGTTGGTTCGTCGCCCGGCTGCCCGTGTCGGCATTGTCGGGGCGCAAGCCAACACCGGCGGCACCCCGGAGGCGACTACCTCCCCCGGTGTTAATTCCCCCGGCGTCACTGGGGCCGCCCGAGACGCCATCAAGGCCATCAGCGACCAAGCCGGTGCTGCCGTTGCCGGCGTTTCCGACACCGTCGGCAAGATGGCCACACAGGCCAGGGCCGGCCGGGTCGCCGCCGCAGGCGACAGCCGCTAGCGTCCATCATCACGGTCGGGCGTTCATCGCGGACCCGGTCAATGGCAGAATCCGCAGCATGCGGATGTCGGCGAAGGCGGAGTACGCCGTCCGCGCCATGATCCAGCTCGCATCGACACCGCCGGGTGTTGTGGTCAAGACCGACGATCTAGCCAACGCCCAGGGCATTCCCGCGCAGTTTCTGGTCGACATCCTCTCGGACCTACGCGCCGATCGCCTCGTGCGCAGCCACCGCGGACGTGATGGCGGCTACGAACTGGGTCTGTCTGCCGAGCAGATCAGCATCGCCGATGTGCTGCGCTGCATTGACGGGCCGCTGGCCAGCGTGCGGGATATCGGCCTGGGCGATCTGCCCTACTCCGGACCCACCGCGGCGCTGACCGACGTGTGGCGGGCGCTGCGGGCCAGCATGCGCGTGGTTCTGGAGAAAACCACCCTTGCCGACGTCGCAGGCGGCACGCTGCCCGACCATGTCACGCAGATGGCCGACGACTACATCCGGCAGGAAGACCACCGCGGACGTCACAGTGGTTGAGAGCCCGGTGGCACCTACCCGGGTGGAGATACTCGGTGGTATCGGACCCAACTGGTTCGCCTCGGTCATGGGCACCGGCATTGTGGCCAACGCCGGTGCCACGCTGCCGGTTCATCTTCCGGGCCTGCCCGCGTTCACCCGCGCGGTGTGGGTGATCGCCGCGCTGATGCTGGTCGTGTTGCTGGCCGTGGTGGGTGGCCACTGGCTGCGCCACCCGACGTCGGCACGCAGCCACGCCCGCAACCCGCAGATGGCGCACTTCTACGGCGCCGCACCGATGGCACTGCTGACGGTGGCATCCGGTGCCGTCCTGGTGGGCGCTGATCTCATCGGAGGGCGCGCGGCGGTCGAACTCGCCTGGGCGCTCTGGGCGGCGGGCACGGTGGGCGGACTGTTCACCGCCGTCAGCATCCCGTATCTGATGTTCACCCAGCACTCCGTGGAACCGGATGCCGCGTTCGGCGGTTGGCTGATGCCGGTGGTCCCGCCGATGGTCGCCGCAGCCACCGGCGCACTGCTGATTCCGCATATGCCGGCCGGGGTCGGCCGGCAGACCATGTTCTACGGCTGCTATGCGATGTTCGGGTTGGCATTGGTGGCGTCCTTCATCATCATCTCGATGATCTGGAGCCGGCTGGCGCTATACGGAACCTCCGGCACCGCGCGGGTGCCGACGCTGTGGATCGTGCTCGGCCCGCTGGGCCAATCCATCACGGCGGCAGGGCTTCTCGGTCTCAACGCGGCAATGGCCGTCGAACCCGATATCGCGGCGGCCATGAACTCGTTCGCAATTTTGTTCGGTGTGCCGGTGTGGGGATTTGCGGTGCTGTGGATCGCGCTGGCGACCGCGCTGACTGTGCGCACACTGCGGCGCGGCATGCCGTTCGCACTGACCTGGTGGAGCCTGACCTTCCCGGTGGGCACCTTCGTGACCGGCACCACGCAGCTGGCCGTGCACACCGGATTGCCGGCTTTCGCCGTCGCCGCGGTGATCGCCTATCTCGGCCTGCTCGGCACCTGGCTGCTGGTCGCGGCCCGCACCGCGCGCGGCAGCCTGCACGGCAACCTGCTGGCACCGCCGAAGTCGGCCGGACCGATCCGGGCGAGGAAGGATCCGGCGCGGTAGCCGATGGCGCGTCGGGTACGGCGTGCCACAATCGCGGACGTGCAGATAGGCATGAGCATGCCCGTGATGGAGCCCGATCTCGATGCGACCGTGCTGCAGCAGTGGGCGCAGGCAATAGACGAGGGTCCGTTCTCATCCCTGTGCTGGGGGGAGCGCATCGCCTTCGGTAACCCCGAATCGCTGACCCTGCTCGGAGCGCTGGCGGCCTGGACGCAGCGGGTACCGCTCATCACGACGGTGGTGGTTCCCCAGCTGCACGACCCGGTACTGCTGGCCAAGTCGCTGGCCACCGGCGACATGCTGTGCGGTGGCCGGCTCACCGTCGGCGTGGGGGTGGGCGGCCGCCAAGAGGACTACCTGGCCGTCGGCGCCGATCCCTCGACTCAGACCATGCGGGATATGGCGCACCGGGTCGAGATCATGAAACGAGTGTGGGCGAGCGAGAAGATCACCGACTCCGTTGCGCCGGTCGGTCCGGCACCGGTGCACCCCGGCGGGCCCCGGCTGTTGGTGGGCACCATCGGGCCGAAGACATTGCGCAGCGCCGCATCATGGGCCGACGGTCTCGCCGGCATCACGCTGGATCTCGACGTCGCCAAACAGGATGAGCTGTTCGAGGTCGGTCGCACCGCATGGGCGCAGGCGTGCAAGCCGGCACCGCACCTGGCCACCTCGTTCTGGTTCGCTCTCGGCGACCCGGTCGGCTCCCGCGCCCAGATTCACCGCCATCTGCGCCACTACATGAACTGGATTCCCACCGAGTACGTCGATGCGATGGCGCCGGGCACCGGCTTCGCCGGCACCGAGGATGACCTTGCGCGGGTGCTGGGTGAGTTCGCCGCCATCGGCACCAGCGAGATCCACCTGATTCCGACCAGTTCCGACCTCGACCAGTTGCGCCGCGTGGCTGACGTCGTCGCAGACTTTGACACCGGCCCTAATGCGAGGACATCACCATGACGCAGTCGTACGGCAACTACCAGCTGGAGATCTACTTCCAAGGACTCAATGGCGTGCTGCCCGGCCTGCCGATGTCCTTCGGTGAACTCGAAAGCCGCGCGCAGCAGGCCCTGTCACCGTCGATCTGGTCCTATGTGGCCGGGGGTGCAGGCGACGAGCGCACCCAGCGCGCCAATGTCACCGCGTTCGATCAGTGGGGCCTGATTCCCCGCATGCTCGTCGGAGCCACCGAACGCGATATGTCGGTGGAACTCTGGGGGCGACGCTGGCCCGCGGTTTTCATGGCGCCCGTCGGGGTGATCGGCCTGTGCACCCCTGACCGGCACGGCGATCTCGCCGCCGCCCGCGCCGCCGCGCGCACCGGTGTGCCGCTGTGCGTGTCGACGCTCACCATGGATCCGCTGGAGGATGTCGCGGCCGAATTCGGTGACACCCCGGGGCTTTTTCAGCTCTACACCCCCACCGATCGTGAGCTTGCCGAAAGTCTGGTGCACCGCGCCGAGGCTGCCGGTTACGCGGGAATCGTGGTGACACTGGACACCTGGATCCCCGGCTGGCGGCCCCGCGATCTTTCGACCGCGAATTTCCCCCAACTGCGCGGGCTGTGCCTGGCCAACTACATCAGCGATCCGCACTTCCGTGCGAAGGTCGACGCCGATATCGACGCCGACCCGCGCGCCGCGGTGCCGCACTGGATCAGCGTCTTCGGAAATTCACTGACGTGGAACGACATCCCGTGGCTGCGCTCGATCACCACACTTCCACTGATCCTCAAAGGCATCTGCCATCCCGACGATGCCCGGCGCGCGATCGACGCCGGGGTGGACGGTATCTACTGCTCCAACCACGGCGGCCGCCAGGCCAACGGCGGACTGCCGGCTATCGACTGCCTGCCCGAGGTGGTGGCCGCGGCCGGTGAGATTCCGGTGCTGTTCGACTCCGGCATCCGCTCCGGCGCCGACGTCATCAAGGCGCTGGCGTTGGGAGCCAAGGCGGTCGGCATCGGGCGCCCCTACGCCTACGGCGCGGCATTGGCCGGAACCGACGGGATCGTCCACGTGCTGCGGTCCATCCTGGCTGAAGCCGATCTGATCATGGCGGTCGATGGCTATCCCACGCTGAAAGATCTGACCCCGGAGGCATTGCGGCGCGTGCAACGATAAAGCCGTGCAACGATAAAACGATGCCGAAACCATCGACCACGGTCAGCCGCCTCGACGAGAAGCAGAGCACCTCGCGCGCCCAGCTCGACGAGCTGCTCGACAGCACACCGCTGGCCACCGTCGCCTTCGTCCGTGATGGGCACCCGGTTGCGCTACCGATCGGGTTCACGCGTATCGCCGACGAAGTCGTCCTCCACGGATCGACCGGATCGCCGTGGTTGCGCCAACTCGCCGGCGGTACATCCGCGGCGGTCTCGATCACGACGCTCAACGGTGTACTGGTGGCGCGCAGCGGGTTCGAATCGTCGTTCCACTACCGCAGCGCGGTGTTATTCGGGACGTTCGAGGACGTGGTCGACGACAAAGTTCGCTACCTGGAACTGGTGACCGACACCTTCATCCCCGGTCGCGTCGCCGAACTGCGGGCCAGCAACCGAAAGGAAATCGCCGCCACCACGGTGCTGCGGATGCCGATCACGACAGACAACTGGTCGCTGAAGATCAGCGATGGCTGGCCCGAGGACCCCGACGAGGACGTCGCTGCCGGGGCGTGGGCGGGTGTGGTGCCATTGACCACGATCTACGGCGAGCCGCGTCGGGCACCGGACTGCGACGAGGCGATCCCGGTGCCCGACTCGGTGCGGCAGTTGTCCGGAGCGCTGACCAACCGGCGGCGCTAGCGCTCAGCGGCGTCGGGTCCAGGGCCCGAAAAATCGCCGCATCAACATGCGGAAGTCCTCCGGGAAAGCCATGTCCTCGCGCGGCTGGTTGTCGGCCTGATTCGCGTCACGATCGCTATCGCAGCCGCGATCATCGTCGGCGCACATCCGCCCGCCCCCGCATCGTCGGCGCCCGCCCCGCCGTCGCGCCGGCGCAAACAGCTAAGGGTAGGAAATGAATAAAGTGCCCCCGGCAGGATTCGAACCTGCGGCCTTCTGCTCCGGAGGCAGACGCTCTATCCCCTGAGCTACGGGGGCGCATACGCTGCGCCGTCGGGCAAAGCGAGCCTAACGCATAGGATGAACACCCGTGACCCCCGCCGACCTCGCCGAGTTGCTGCGCAGTACCGCCGCCGCGGTGCTGACCGAACACGGCCTCGACCCAGCCGCGTTGCCGGCGATGGTGACCGTCGAGCGTCCGCGCAACCCTGAGCACGGTGACTATGCGACGAATCTGGCGCTGCAGGTGGGCAAGAAGGCAGGCGCGAAGCCGCGCGAGTTCGCGGGCTGGCTGGCCACCGCACTGGCCGGCGCTGACGGAATCGCTGCCGCCGAGGTTGCCGGGCCCGGGTTCGTCAACCTGCGCATCGCGACCGCGGCCCAAGGTGCGATCGTCGCCAATATCGTGGCGGCCGGTGCGGGCTACGGTCGCTCGGGTCTGCTCGACGGCCGCGATATCAACCTCGAGTTCGTCTCCGCCAACCCGACGGGTCCGATTCACATCGGCGGGACCCGCTGGGCTGCCGTCGGCGATGCACTCGGCCGGCTGCTGAGCACCCAGGGTGCTCGCGTCGTGCGGGAGTACTACTTCAACGATCACGGCGCCCAGATCGACCGGTTCGTCGACTCCCTGATCGCCGCCGCCAAGGGTGAGCCGGCGCCCGAAGACGGCTACGCCGGTGCCTATATCAGCGATGTCGCCGCGCAGGTGCTCGCCAAGGCGCCTGATGCGATGAGCCTTCCCGATGCCGAGCAACGCGAGACATTCCGTGCCATCGGCGTGGACTTGATGTTCGATCACATCAAAGCCTCGCTGCACGAGTTCGGCACCGACTTCGACGTTTACACCCACGAGGACTCGATGCACACCAGCGGCCGGGTGGACCAGGCCATCACCAAACTTCGCGAGACCGGCGCCATCTACGAGAAGGACGGCGCAACCTGGCTGCGCACCACCGAGTTCGGCGACGACAAGGACCGCGTCGTCATCAAGAGCGATGGCCAGCCCGCCTATATCGCCGGCGACCTCGCCTACTACCTGGACAAGCGTCAGCGCGGGTTCGACCTGTGCATCTACATGCTCGGCGCCGACCACCACGGGTACATCGCCCGGCTCAAGGCCGCAGCTGCCGCCCTCGGTGACAACCCGGACAGCGTCGAGGTGCTGATCGGCCAGATGGTCAACCTCGTCCGCGACGGGCAACCGATGCGGATGAGTAAGCGGGCCGGCACGGTGATCACCCTCGATGATCTCGTCGAGGCGATCGGCGTCGATGCTGCCCGATACGTCCTAATCCGGTCATCGGTGGACTCACCCATCGACATCGACTTGGCGCTGTGGTCATCGGCCTCGGCCGAAAATCCCGTCTACTACGTGCAATACGCACATGCTCGGCTGTGTGCGCTGGCCCGCACAGCCGCCGAACTGGGGCTCACACCCGATCTTGCCCACCTTGAGGAACTGGGCCACGACAAAGAGGGCACGTTGATGCGCTCTCTCGGCGAGTTTGCCCGGGTGTTGCAGTCGGCCGCCGCACTGCGCGAACCGCACCGGGTGTCGCGCTATCTGGAGGATCTGGCCGGCGACTACCACCGGTTCTACGATTCCTGCCGGGTGCTACCCCAGGGTGACGAGCCGGCGAGTGACCTGCACCGCGCCCGACTTGCCCTGTGTGCCGCAACCCGTCAGGTGATCGCCAACGGACTCGCGATTCTCGGCGTCTCGGCACCGGAGCGAATGTGAACGTCCATCCGGCAGGCCCTCGGCACGCCGGGGAGATCCAGCAGGGCGGGTTGCCGGCCCGCCCACAGACCGCGACCGAGATGCTTGCTCTTGCGCCCAATATCTGGCCGCACGAGGTGTCCCGTGGTGCCGACGGTGTGGTGAGCGTCGCCGGTGTCACCGTGACCGAGCTTGCCGAGCAGTACGGAACACCGTTGTTCGTCATCGACGAGGACGACTTCCGCGGCCGCTGCCGGGAGATGGCCGTCGCCTTCGGCGGCGGTGACAACGTGCATTACGCGGCCAAGGCCTTCCTGTGTTCCGAGATCGCGCGCTGGGTGGCCGAGGAGGGGCTCTCTCTGGACGTGGCCAGCGGCGGTGAGCTCGCCGTCGCACTGCATGCCGGCTTCCCGGCCGAGCGCATCGCCCTGCACGGCAACAATAAATCGATCGACGAGCTCACCGAAGCGGTCAAAGCCGGAATCGGTTACGTGGTTGTGGATTCGATGACTGAGATCGACCGGCTTGAGACCGTTGCCGGCGAGGTCGGGATCATGCAGAACGTGATGGTGCGGGTGACCGTTGGTGTAGAGGCGCACACCCATGAGTACATCGCCACCGCACACGAGGATCAAAAGTTCGGCCTGTCACTGGCGGCCGGCGACGCGATGACAGCTGTGCGACGGGTTTTCGCCGCCGATCATCTGCGACTGGTCGGACTGCACAGCCACATCGGATCCCAGATCTTTGACGTCGACGGGTTCGAGTTGGCCGCCCGCAGGGTGATCGGCCTGCTGCGTGACATCGTCGCCGAGTTCGGTGTGGACAAGACCGCGCAGATCGCGACCGTCGACCTCGGTGGTGGGCTGGGGATTTCCTACGTCGCCGGAGACGACCCGCCGCCGGTTGCCGATCTGGCGGCCAAGCTCGAGGCAATCGTGCGCACCGAGTCCGCTGCGGTCGGGCTGCCCGTACCCCGGCTGGTGGTCGAGCCGGGCCGGGCGATCGCCGGACCCGGCACCATCACGCTCTACGACGTCGGAACCGTCAAAGATGTGGCGATCAGTGCCGGCACCGACCGGCGTTACATCAGCGTCGACGGCGGTATGAGCGATAACATCCGGACCGCGCTCTATGGCGCGGAATATGACATCCGGCTGGTCTCCCGGGACAGTACAGCCACGCCGATACTCGCCCGTATCGTCGGGAAGCATTGCGAGAGCGGCGATATCGTGGTGCGCGACGCCTGGGTTCCCGACGATGTGGTTCCCGGTGATCTTCTCGCCGTTGCCGCCACCGGCGCCTACTGCTATTCGATGTCGAGCCGGTACAACCTGATCGGCCGCCCGGCCGTGGTGGCCGTTCGCGAGGGACGGGCCCGCCTGGTGCTACGCCGCGAGACCGTCGAGGATCTGCTCAGCCTGGAGGTGCGTGCGTGAACAAGCAGAAGCCGATCGGTATCGCCGTGCTCGGTCTGGGCAACGTCGGCCGTGAAGTGGTGCGAATCATCGAGGCCAGTGCGGCCGACCTGACGGCGCGCATTGGTGCGCCACTGGAACTGCGTGGTGTTGCGGTGCGTCGGGTGTCAGATGACCGGACAGTGCCGGCCGGAATGCTGACCGACGACGTCGACGCGTTGGTCTCCCGTGATGACGTCGACATCGTGGTCGAGTTGATGGGCCCGGTGGAACCGGCGCGCAAGGCCATTCTGGCGGCACTGGAACACGGCAAGTCGGTGGTGACCGCCAACAAGGCACTGCTGGCGCAGTCCACCGGCGAACTGGCCCAGGCCGCCGAACACGCCCATGTCGACCTGTACTTCGAGGCGGCGGTAGCCGGCGCCATTCCGGTGATACGGCCGCTCACCCAGTCCCTGGCCGGTGACACGGTCGTGCGGGTCGCCGGCATCGTCAACGGCACCACCAACTACATCCTGTCCGAAATGGCTTCCACCGGAGCCGGTTACGACAGCGCACTGGCCGATGCAAGCGCATTGGGATACGCCGAAGCCGACCCGACCGCCGACGTAGAGGGATACGACGCCGCCGCCAAGGCGGCGATCCTGGCGTCCATTGCGTTCCACACCCGGGTCACCGCCGACGATGTGTACCGCGAGGGCATCACCAAGGTGAGCCCCGCCGACTTCGACGCCGCCCGCGGGCTCGGCTGCACGATCAAACTGCTGGCCATCTGCGAGCGCATCACCACACTCGACGGTCAGCAACGCGTGTCGGCACGCGTGTATCCGGCGCTGGTGCCCATGAGCCATCCACTTGCCACCGTCAATGGCGCGTTCAACGCCGTCGTGGTTGAGGCCGAGGCCGCCGGGCGGCTGATGTTCTACGGCCAGGGCGCCGGCGGCAACCCGACCGCATCGGCGGTGATGGGTGACGTGGTGATGGCCGCGCGTAACCGGGTCCACGGCGGTAGGGGACCTCGGGAGTCGAAGTACGCGCAGCTACCGATCGCATCGATAGGCATCGTCTCCACTCGCTACTACGTGAGCATGACGGTCAAGGACCGGCCGGGCGTATTGGCCTCAGTGGCAACGGAATTCGGCAAGCGTGATGTCAGTATCGCCGAGGTCCGACAAGAGGGTATTCTCGATTCCCACGGTCAGCCCAACGGAGCGCGGATCGTGGTGGTCACGCACCGCGCAGCTGACGCCGCGCTATCCGAAACCGTTGCTGCGCTGTCCGAACTCGATGTCGTCCAGGAGGTCAACAGCGTGCTGCGCCTGGAGGGAACCAGCGAATGAGCAATACCTCAACACGTGTTCACACACCGTGGCCCGGCCTGATCGAGGCCTATCGGGATCGTTTGCCGATGGCAGCAGGATGGACGCCGGTGACCCTGTTGGAGGGCGCCACACCACTGGTTCCGGCACCCCGACTGTCCGAGCTGACCGGTTGTACGGTCCATCTCAAGGTCGAGGGCCTCAACCCCACCGGATCGTTCAAGGACCGCGGTATGACCATGGCGGTCACCGAAGCGGTCGCGCACGGACGTCAGGCGGTGCTGTGCGCGTCGACCGGTAACACCTCGGCGTCAGCGGCGGCCTATGCCGCGCGGGCCGGCATCACCTGCGCGGTGTTGATCCCGCAGGGCAAGATCGCGATGGGCAAGCTGGCCCAGGCGGTGATGCACGGCGCCAAGATCATTCAAGTCGACGGCAATTTCGATGACTGCCTGGAACTGGCCCGCAAACTCACCGCCGACCACCCGACCATCTCATTGGTCAACAGCATCAACCCGGTCCGCATCGAGGGGCAGAAGACCGCGGCCTTCGAGATCGTCGACGCGCTGGGTACCGCGCCGGATGTGCATGCGCTCCCGGTGGGCAATGCCGGCAACATCACCGCCTACTGGAGGGGCTACACCGAGTACCACCGCGACGGCCTGACCGACAAGCTGCCCCGGATGCTGGGCACCCAGGCCGCCGGCGCGGCGCCACTGGTCCTGGGCAAGCCGGTCAGCAACCCCGAAACGCTGGCTACCGCCATCCGGATCGGTTCCCCGGCGTCATGGGACGGCGCAATGGCCGCGCGCGAGGAATCGGGTGGCAGGTTCCTGGCCGCCACCGACGAAGAACTGTTGGCGGCTTATCGCCTCCTTGCTCGCGAAGAGGGCGTATTCGTGGAGCCGGCATCGGCGGCGAGTGTCGCTGGTCTGCTCAAGGCGGCCGAGGACGGCTGGGTGCGTCCCGGTTCGACGGTGGTCTGCACCGTCACCGGGCACGGCCTGAAGGACCCCGACACCGCCCTGCGGGATATGCCGTCCGTCACCCCGGTCCCGGTCGATCCGAGTGCCGTGGTCGCCGCCCTCGGGTTGGGCTGAGACACGGTGAGCCGTCGGTGACCGTTCTGCTGCCCGCCGGGCTGACCGGCACCGCCGAGGTGGCGGCTTCCAGCGCCAACCTCGGCCCCGGCTTCGACAGCATGGGGCTGGCGCTGGGGCTCTATGACCAGATTGCGGTCGAGACCACCGACGCCGGCCTGATCGTCGAGGTCACCGGCGAGGGTGCCGGTCAGGTGCCGACGAGTCCCGAACACCTGGTGGTCGCGGCCATCCACCGTGGTCTCGCGGCCGCGGGTTTTCGCGCCGCCGGCCTGGTGGTCCGCTGTCGCAACGCCATCCCGCACTCCCGCGGCCTCGGCTCCTCGGCCGCAGCCGTCGTGGGTGGGCTGGCGGTCGTCAATGCCCTTGTGTCACAAGTCAATAGCGAGCCCTTCACCGATGCGCAGTTGATCCAGTTGTCCTCGGAATTCGAAGGTCACCCGGACAACGCCTCGGCGGCGGTGCTCGGCGGGGCGGTGGTGTCATGGACCGAGGCCGGCTCCGGTACACCCGACTATGCCGCAGCCCGATTGCGGCTGCACCCCGATATCCGGCTGTTCCCCGGAATCCCCGATGAGCGGTCCTCCACTGCCGAGACGCGGGTGCTGTTGCCGCGGCAGATCAGCCATGACGCCGCGCGGTTCAACGTCAGCCGGGCCGCGTTGCTGGTGGTGGCGCTGACCGAACGTCCGGACTTGCTGATGGCGGCCACCGAAGACGTGCTACACCAGCCGCAGCGCGCTGCGGCGATGCCGGCCAGTGCGGAATACCTTCGGGTTCTGCGGGCCTGCGGGGTACCGGCGGTGCTCTCCGGAGCCGGTCCGGCCGTCCTTGCGCTCACCACCGGCACCGAGTTGCCGGCTGAGGCGCTCGACTTCGGCACGGCTAACGGGTTCGCTATCGGCGAGATGGCCGTCGGTGGACCGATACGCTGGGGCTCGGGCATCCCGATCGCGGTTCCACACCCCCACGGGTGAGCTTTGTTGCTTCAGGCAGCAAAGGCGGCTATCCTCATGACGTCCCGCAATCGCAGCGTGTTCACCTGCGCCGAAACTAGGACGATCACCACAATCTCCGTATTGCAGCCGGTGAGCTTACGGTCGGCCGTCACGCGCCGACCGCCGCATCCACCCAGTCGACACCGATGACGGTGATGCGCCGCGTACAGCGAATCAGCTGAACGCCAGAAACCCCCGCACCATGCAGGACGCGAGGGAAAGAAAGGAAATCCGTGACCGATACGGACCTCATCACGGCCGAAGACCGCACTCCGCCAACGGAGTCGCCGGCCGCCGTGAAATCCAACAGCCCCGACTCCGCCGAGGGTTCGCTGGCGACCATGGTGTTGCCGGAACTGCGCGCGCTAGCCAACAGCGTCGGGGTCAAGGCGACTTCGGGGATGCGTAAAAACGAGCTGATCTCCGCAATCCGGGAAACCCAGAACGGCGGTGCAACCCAGAGCAGCGCTGGCGGCCGCGGGCAGGCCACGGCTCCCGACGATGCCCCCCGGGCGGATGCGGCCGCCTCGCGGCCCGAGTCCGGCGGCGACGACAACCGTCGTCCCGAGCGCAACGAACGCAGAGGCGACGGCACGGAGCGACGAGCCGACAATCGCAGTGACAACCGGGATTCTGCCGACCAGGGTGGTGAGTCGAGCGGTCAGCAGAATCGTGACGACGACGGCGATGGCCGCGGCGGACGCCGCGGGCGGCGGTTCCGCGATCGGCGTCGGCGCAGTGAACGCCCCGGCGGCGAAGGCGGTGCCGGCGGCGGCGAGGCCGAGTTGCGTGAGGACGACGTCGTCCAACCGGTCGCCGGGATCCTCGACGTTCTTGACAACTACGCCTTCGTGCGGACCTCCGGTTATCTGGCCGGGCCCAACGATGTCTACGTGTCGATGAACATGGTCCGTAAGAACGGGCTGCGCCGTGGCGACGCCGTCACCGGTGCGGTGCGGGTGGCCAAGGAGGGCGGTGACCAGAGCAACCAACGGCAGAAGTTCAACCCCCTGGTGCGCCTGGACAGCGTCAACGGCGGCCCGGTCGAGGACGCCCGCAAGCGTCCCGAGTTCGGCAAGCTGACCCCGTTGTACCCCAACCAGCGGCTGCGTCTGGAGACCACGCCGGAGAAACTGACCACTCGCGTCATCGACCTGATCATGCCGATCGGCAAGGGCCAGCGCGCCCTGATCGTCTCGCCACCCAAGGCCGGCAAGACCACGATCATGCAGGACATCGCCAATGCGATCACCCGCAATAATCCCGAGTGCCACCTCATGGTCGTGCTCGTCGACGAACGGCCCGAAGAGGTCACCGACATGCAGCGCTCGGTCAAGGGTGAGGTCATCGCCTCCACCTTCGACCGCCCGCCGTCCGATCACACCCAGGCCGCCGAACTCGCCATCGAGCGGGCCAAGCGACTCGTCGAGCAGGGTAGGGACGTTGTGGTGCTGCTCGACTCGATCACCCGCCTGGGCCGCGCCTACAACAACGCGTCGCCGGCCTCGGGGCGCATCCTGTCCGGTGGCGTCGACTCGACCGCGCTGTACCCGCCGAAGCGCTTCCTCGGCGCGGCGCGCAATATCGAGCACGGTGGTTCATTGACCATCATTGCCACCGCCATGGTCGAGACCGGATCCACCGGCGATACGGTGATCTTCGAGGAGTTCAAGGGCACCGGTAACGCCGAACTCAAGCTCGATCGCAAGATCGCCGAGCGGCGGGTGTTCCCGGCGGTTGATGTCAATCCGTCCGGTACCCGCAAGGACGAACTGCTGCTGTCCACCGATGAATTCGCCGTCGTGCACAAGTTGCGCCGGGTGCTCTCCGGTCTGGATTCGCATCAGGCGATCGACCTACTGATGAGCCAACTGCGCAAGACCAAGACCAACTATGAGTTCCTGGTTCAGGTGTCCAAGACGACGCCGGGCTCGATGGACTCCGACTGACGGCTGACGCCTCCCTTGGCTGAAGCTCTCTGACGTGGCCGACACCGTCCAGCAGTTGCTCCGCCAGCGTGCCGCGGATCCCGGCCCTGCGGTGATGTACGGCGACCGGGTCTGGACGTGGCGTGAACACATCGACGAGGCCGCGCACCACGCCGCCACCCTGATCGCTCTGGCCGACCCCGATCGGCCACTGCATATCGGGACATTGCTGGGTAACACCCCTCAGATGCTCACCGCGATGGCCGCTGCGGGTCTGGGCGGCTACGTCCTGTGCGGGATCAACAACACCCGGCGCGGGGACGAACTGGCGCGCGATATCACCCGGGCCGACTGTCAGATTCTGCTCACCGACGAAGCCCACCACGGCCTGCTCGATGGGCTCGATCTCCCGGGCGTGCAGGTGTTCAACGTCGACTCCACCGAGTGGGTCGCACTGGTGGCGTGCGCGGGCGACCTGATGCCGCACCGCGAAATCGCACCTACCGATACCTTCATGCTGATCTTCACCTCCGGCACCAGTGGTGAACCCAAGGCGGTCCAGGTCGCGCACATGATGGTGCCGTTCTCCGGAGTGTCTCTGGTACAACGGTTTTCGATCACCGCAGTCGACGTGTGTTACCTGTCGATGCCGCTGTTCCATTCCAATGCGCTGATGGCCGGCTGGTCGGTGGCTCTGACCGCCGGGGCGAGCATGGCGCCGGCGGCGTTCTCGGCCTCAGGTCTGCTGGACGATCTGCGCCACTACGGCGTGACCTACATGAACTACGTCGGTAAGCCGTTGGCCTACGTACTGGCGACACCTGAGGACCCCGACGACGCCGATAACCCGCTTCGGGTGGCCTTCGGCAACGAGGCCGCTGAGCGCGATATCACCGAATTCGGGAGACGCTTCGGCTGCACGGTGTGGGACGGTTTCGGGTCCACCGAGGGCGCGGTGATCATCACCCGTGACGGCCAGTGCCCGCCCGGCTCGGTTGGTCGCGGATTCTCCGGTGTGGCGATCTACAACGCCGAGACCGTCACCGAGTGCCCGCCGGCGGTATTCGACGATTCCGGCGCGCTGGTCAACGTTGACGAGGCGATCGGTGAGATCGTCAATACCGCCGGTGCCGGGCTGTTCGGTGGCTACTACAACGATGAACAAGCCACCAGCGATCGGCTGCGCCACGGCATGTACTGGTCCGGCGATCTGGCCTACCGCGATGCCGAGGGCTGGATCTACCTGGCCGGGCGCACCGGAGACTGGCTGCGGGTGGACGGCGAGAACCTCACGACCGCGCCGATCGAACGAATCCTGCACCGGCACCCGCCGATCAACCGGGTGGCCGTCTATGCCGTTCCAGACCGGCAGGTGGGGGATGCGGTGATGGCGGCGATCGTGCTGGCCGATGACGCGAGCCTGGCACCTGAGGAGTTCGGCACCTTTCTTGCCGAGCAACCGGACCTATCACCCAAGGCCTGGCCCCGATACGTGTGGCTCGCCGACGACCTGCCAGTGACCGCAACCAACAAGATCGTCAAGCGCGCACTGAGCGCGCAGGGCCTGGACGTGCCCTCCGGTGTGCTGTGGCACCGCGAGGGTCGCGGCAGGCGATACCGGCCGTTTGGGCCAGGGACATCCGACCTGGCATAATCGGTTTCGATAAACCTCAGGTACCGGTTCACGCCCCCGGGAAATCCATCCAGTCGGCGACCCGGCGACACAACGCAGAGGACACCATGAAGACCGGCATTCACCCCGCCTACGGCGAGACCACAGTGGTCTGCGGCTGCGGCAACAGCTTCACCACTCGCAGCACCAAGGAGAGCGGCCACATCGTGGTCGAGGTCTGCTCCCAGTGCCACCCCTTCTACACCGGCAAGCAGAAGATCCTCGACAGCGGCGGCCGGGTCGCCCGCTTCGAGAAGCGCTACGGCAAGCGACCGGGGTCGAAGCAGACCGTCGAGACGCCTGAGGCCGACGCGACGCCTGCCGACAGCTAGCTTCACTACCGACGCTCGTCTTTCGCCCCTGCGAGAGGCCGGGCGTCGGTTGCGTTTCAGGACCAGGCGAAGTGAGGACGGACTTTTGACGCACAGCGCTCCTGCTGATGCCGTCGACGCCGTGCTGGCCGAGCACGCCGACCTGGAACGTCAACTGTCCGATCCGGATCTGCACAATGACACCGTCAATGCCCGGCGGGTAGGGAAGCGATTCGCACAACTGGCGCCGATCGCGGCCACCTACCGCAAGTTGGAGGCCGCCCGCGGCGATCTGGAGGCTGCACGCGAACTCGCCGCCGACGACTCGTCATTCGCTGCCGAAGTGATCGAGTTGGAGGCCACGGTTGCCCAACTCGACGATCAACTGACGGACATGCTGGCGCCGCGCGATCCGCACGACCCCGATGACATCGTGCTTGAGGTGAAATCTGGTGAGGGCGGGGAGGAGTCGGCGTTGTTCGCCGCCGATCTGGCCCGGATGTACATCCGCTACGCGGAACGCCACGGCTGGACAGTGACCGTCCTTGACGAGACGTTCTCCGATCTTGGCGGGTACAAGGAAGCAACCATCTCGATCGGTAGCAGGGGTGACTCGAGCGACGGCGTGTGGTCCCGGCTGAAGTGGGAGGGTGGCGTGCACCGGGTGCAACGGGTACCGGTCACCGAATCACAGGGCCGCGTGCACACCTCCGCGGCGGGCGTCCTGGTGTATCCCGAGCCCGACGAGGTCGAGCAGGTCCAGATCGACGAATCCGATCTGCGCATCGACGTCTATCGCTCCTCGGGTAAAGGCGGTCAGGGCGTCAACACCACCGACTCGGCGGTGCGAATCACCCACCTGCCCAGCGGGATCGTGGTCACCTGCCAGAACGAGCGCTCGCAGCTACAGAACAAGGCGCGCGCCATGCAGGTGTTGGCTGCGCGACTGCAGGTGCTGGCTGAGGAGCAGGTCTCGGCGGATGCCTCCGCCGACCGAGCCAGCCAGATCCGCACCGTGGATCGCAGTGAACGGATCCGCACCTATAACTTCCCGGAGAACCGGATCGCCGATCACCGGATCAACTTCAAGGCGCACAACCTCGATCAGGTCCTTGAGGGTGATCTCGATGATCTGCTCGATGCCCTGGCTGCCGCGGACAAGCAAACCCGGTTGCGGCAGGCATGACACTTCTCCGTGAGGCGATCTTCGCCGCAACCGCGACGCTGGCCCGTGCCGGAATCGACTCGGCCCGAACCGATGCCGAGCTGCTCGCCGCGCACCTCGCCGGTACCGACCGTGGCCGGCTGGCACTTCTCGATGCCCCCGATGCGGAGTTCTTCAACCGTTTCGACCAAGCGGTTGCAGCGCGGGCTCAGCGCATTCCGCTACAACACATCACCGGAATCGCACCTTTCGGCCCGGTGCAATTACATGTCGGCCCGGGGGTGTTCACCCCGCGTCCGGAGACTGAGGCGCTGCTGGAATGGGCCCTGGCGCAATCACTTCCGCATGATGCGGTGATCCTGGATCTGTGCACCGGATCGGGTGCGCTTGCGATCGCACTGGCGTCGCAGTGGCCGCAGGCCCGGGTGATCGCAGTGGACGATGACGCGATCGCCCTGGACTACGCGCGGCGCAATGCGGTCGATACCACCGTTCGCCTCGTGTGCGGCGATGTGACTGACGTTGACCTGCTTCCTGAACTCCGTGGCAGGGTCGACCTGGTGGTGGCTAATCCGCCCTACCTACCTACCGGCACCACGCTGGAACCCGAGGTGGCCCGACATGACCCGTCCCATGCGCTGTTCGGCGGGGCCGACGGAATGTCGGTAATCGAACCGTTGGTCATCCGCGCGGCCGACTGGCTTAAACCCGGCGGCCTGCTGGCGGTGGAACACGATGACACCACATCGGAGGCCACCGCCCGGATAATGGTCCGCGTCGGGGTTTTCGGTGACATCACAGCGCACCGCGATCTGACCGGTCGACCCCGTTTCGTGACGGCGCGTGCACTGCAGCGAGGTGATCTCCGATGACCCGAATGTTGGACTGCCGCGATCCCGTGCGTCGCGCCGAGGCCATCGCGGCGGCGATAGACACCATCAAGAGCGGTCGGCTGGTGGTCATGCCCACCGACACGGTGTACGGCATCGGTGCCGACGCCTTCGACAGCCGCGCAGTGGCAAGCCTGCTCGCGGCCAAGGGCCGGGGTCGCGATATGCCCGTCGGGGTTCTCGTCGGCTCCTGGCACACCATCTCCGGACTTGTCTTGTCCGTACCGGATGCGGCACACGAGTTGATCCGCGCCTTCTGGCCCGGTGCGCTGAGCCTGGTGGTGCAGCAGGCACCCTCGCTGCAGTGGGACCTCGGCGACGCCCGCGGCACGGTGATGCTGCGGATGCCATTGCAGCCGGTCGCCCTGGAAGTACTGCGCGAGATCGGACCGATGGCGGTCTCCAGCGCCAATATCTCCGGACAGCCCGCGGCCGCCACGGCTGCAGAGGCTCAACGTCAACTCGGGGACCTCGTCGACGTCTATCTCGACGGTGGACCCGCCGAGCAGGAGGCCGCCTCGACAATCGTCGACCTCACCGGCGAGGCGCCCAAGATCCTGCGCGAGGGGCCGGTCACCGCCCAGGCCGTCGCCACTGTGCTCAATATCGACGTCGTTTCGCTGACTGGCTGATCGCCCCGACCGCGGTAGTACGGTGATTTCGATGCTCAGCGCAATGGAACCCGTGACTGTCACCCTGCTGGCGCTATCAGATCGGGGCGCCGGTGTGCCCCTGCGGGAGTTGGCACTCGTCGGCCTCACCGCGGCGATCGTCACCTACTTCGCCACCGGCGGGGTGCGCCTGCTGGCCATCAGGCTGGGCGCGGTTGCCTACCCGCGGGAGCGTGACGTTCATTTCCATCCCACACCCCGGATGGGTGGCCTGGCCATGTACCTGGGAGTGGTCACCGCGGTCTTCCTCGCCTCGCAACTGCCCGCGCTGACCCGGGGGTTCATCTATTCGTCCGGTTTGCCGGCGGTGGTGATCGCCGGCGGACTGATCATGGGTATCGGACTGATCGACGATCGGTGGGGCCTGGATGCCCTGACCAAATTCGCCGGGCAGATCACCGCCGCCAGCGTGTTGGTGACCATGGGTGTGGCGTGGAGCGTGCTCTACATTCCGTTCGGCGGAATCGGCACCATCGTGCTCGACCAGGCTTCGTCGATTCTGCTGACCCTGGCCCTGACGGTGTCGGTGATCAACGCGATGAACTTCGTCGACGGGTTAGACGGACTGGCGGCCGGCCTCGGCCTGATCACCGCGCTGGCCATCTGCATTTTTTCCGTCGGGCTGCTGCGTGACCACGGTGGCGATGTGCTGTTCTACCCGCCGGCAGTGATCTCGGTGGTGCTGGCCGGCGCCTGTCTGGGCTTCCTGCCGCATAACTTCCACCCGGCCAAGATCTTCATGGGCGACTCCGGTTCGATGCTGGTGGGCCTGATGCTGGCCGCCGCATCGACCACGGCCGCGGGGCCGATCTCGCAGAGCGCCTACGGGGCGCGTGACGTCTTCGTCCTGCTGTCACCGTTCCTTTTGGTCGTCGCCGTGATGTTCGTCCCGGCCCTGGACCTGCTGCTGGCCATCGTGCGCCGTACCCGCGCCGGCCGTAGTCCGTTCAGCCCCGACAAGATGCATCTCCACCACCGACTGCTACAGATCGGGCACTCGCACCGTCGGGTCGTCCTGCTCATCTACCTGTGGGTGGGCATCGTCGCACTCGGTGCGGCAAGCACGATCTTCTTCGACCCGCGCTACACCGGGGCGGTCATGCTGGCGGCAATCGTGGTGGCTGTGGTGGTCACGGTGATCCCCCTGCTGCGCCGCGATGGCGACGATCTGACCACGCTGCGGGACAGCATTTACGACAGTAAGTAGTAGGCGTGTTTACCCCCGTCTAGCTGTGATAGGTTGCTGCTGAACTCGGGCCGCAGGGGTTGCCGGCCTCGGCACGACGGTGCGTGAAGGCCGGTCAGTGCCGATTCAAGACCGACACGATTGTGGGTGAACGTGTGACGACGCCAGCGCCGGATGCGCCGTTGGTGTTTCCGTCCGTTGCCTTCCGGCCCGCCCGTCTGCTGGCCCTGTGTGCGATCTTCGCCGCGGTGGTGATCGCTCTTTCCGCCGTATTCGGCCATGTCATGTTCGGGGTGTTCTTCGGCCTCGGACTCGTTCTGGGACTCGTCAACGCCCTGCTGGTGCACCGTTCGGTCGCCTTCATCACCGCTGATCTGAACCCGGTCAAGCGCAAGATGGCGGTCAACTCCGCCACCAGGCTGCTGATCATCACCGCGGTAGGGCTGGCCATCGCCTACACCTTCCGGCCGCTGGGCCTGGGCGTCGTCTTCGGCCTGGCCGCGTTCCAGATCGTGCTTGTGCTCAGCACCGCGCTTCCGGTGTGGAAGAAAATCCGCACCGGCGATCCGGACGACTCGCCCGTCGGTGAGACCGGTCCGGCCATTCCTGCATCAATCGCTGACGACATGTTCAAGGATTGACCACATGACCGAACGAATCCTCGCCGAGGGCGCGATAGAGGTCGGCCACCACACCACGGCCACGTGGTTGGGTATGACCGTCAACACCGACACGGTGCTCGCCACCGCGATCGCAGCCGTCATCACCATCGGGCTGGCGTTCTTCTTGAAGGCCAAGGTGACCTCGACCGGTGTGCCCGGCGGGGTACAGCTGTTCTGGGAGGCCATCACCATCCAGATGCGCGGTCAGATCGAGGGGGCGATCGGCATGAAGATCGCCCCGTTCGTACTGCCGCTGGCGGTGACGCTGTTCGTGTTCATCCTCATCTGTAACTGGATCTCGGTGCTGCCTGTTCAGTACAGCAACTCGTCCGGGACACAGGAACTGCTCAAACCGCCGGCCTCCGACATCAACTTCGTGCTGGCACTCGCGCTGTTCGTTTTCATCTGCTACCACGCGGCCGGCGTCTGGCGGCGTGGGCTGCTCGGCCACCCGATCAAAGTTCTTAAGGGGCACGTGGCGTTCTTAGCGCCGATCAACCTCGTCGAGGAAATCGCCAAGCCGATCTCGCTATCGCTGCGACTCTTCGGCAACATCTTTGCCGGCGGCATCATGGTCGCGCTCATCGCGCTGTTCCCGCCCTGGATCATGTGGGCGCCCAACGCCATCTGGAAGACCTTCGACTTGTTCGTGGGCCTGATTCAGGCGTTCATCTTCGCCCTGCTGACGATTCTGTACTTCAGCCAGTCCATGGAACTGGATGAGGAGCACCACTGAACCGACCTGTTCGACCCACGAACCACCCGTAGCACTGGTAGCAGACCTACCAGCAATCAAGGAGGATAAGGAATGGCAGACCCACAAATCGTCGCCGGCGCACTGATCGGCGGCGGGCTCATCCTGGGCGGCGGCGCGATCGGCGCCGGAATCGGCGACGGTATCGCCGGTAACGCCCTGATTTCAGGAATCGCGCGCCAGCCTGAGGCGCAAGGCCGGTTGTTCACCCCGTTCTTCATCACCGTCGGTCTGGTGGAAGCGGCCTACTTCATCAACCTGGCGTTCATGGCACTGTTCGTCTTCGCCACGCCCGGCGCGTCCTAAGTCACGATGGGCTCTGCAGCAGGGGATGTCGGCGTGGTGCTGGCGGCTGAGGAAGCCGGCACCAGCAATTTTCTCGTACCCAACGGCACCTTCTTCTTCGTGCTGGGCATCTTCTTGATCGTGCTCGGCGTGATCGGCAGGTTCGTCGTGCCACCGGTGCAGAAGGTGTTGGGTGAGCGCGAACGAATGATCGCCAAGACCGCCGAGGACAATCGGCGGGCCGTCGAGCAGGAGGCCGCCGCTGAGGCGGGCTACCGCGATGAGTTGGCAGTGGCCCGCACGGAGTCTTCCGCCATCCGCGACGAAGTCCGAGCCGAAGGCCGAAGCGAACTCGACGATCTGCGAGCGCACGCCAACGACGAGGTCTCCGGGGTGCTGCAGGAGGCCAATGACGAGCTCAAACTCGCCAGTGACGCCATCTCGGCAGACCTGCGCTCATCGGTGGACACCCTGTCGACGACCCTGGCCAGCCGGGTCCTCGGCGTCGAGATATCCGGCACGACGACGGCCGCGGGGCGGTAGAGGATGTCGACGTTCATCGGCCAGCTCGTCGGCTTCGCCGTCATCGTGTTGATCATCATGCGGTACGTGGCGCCGCCGGTGCGGCGGCTGATGGCGGATCAGCAGCAGGCCGTGCGGGATCAACTTGAGGAAAGCGCCGTGGCGGCGCAGCGGCTGGCGGCAGCAGACACTCACCACGCCCAGCGGGTTGCAGATGGCCAGTCTGAGGCCAGACACATCGTCGAGGAGGCTCGTACCGACTCGGTTCGGATCGCCGAGCAGCTGCGCGTCCAAGCCGGTGTCGAGGTGGAACGCATCAAAGTCCAGGGTGGTCAGCAGGTTTCACTGCTGCGGACCCAGATGATCCGACAGCTGCGTTCCGATCTCGGCGGCGAATCGGTGCGACGGGCCAGTGATCTGGTGCGGGTCCACGTCTCAGATCCGCAGGCCCGTTCGGCCACCGTGGACAGGTTTCTCAATGAGTTGGAGTCGATGGCACCGGCGGCGTTCGCGCCGGAGATCGGTAACTCCGGCATGCGTTCGGCAAGCCGGGACGCCCAGGTCGCCCTGGTCGAACGATTCGGCTCGATGGCCACCTCGCTGACCGGCGAGCAACTGTCCACCCTTTCCGGTGAGTTGGCTTCGGTGGCCGAACTTCTTCTGCGCGAACCGATTCTGGGGCGTCACCTGGCTGAGGCGAGCGGTGAGACGGAAGACAAAAAGCAGTTGTTGGCGCGACTGCTGAGCGGGAAGGCTGACGCAAACACGATCGAACTGCTCAACACTGCGGTCTCGGTGCGGTGGTCAAAGACCGAGGACTTCGGTTCCGCGGTCGAGCACGTGGCCCGGCTCGGCCTGCTGGTCCGTGCTGAGCGCGAGCATCAGGCCGACGAGGTGGCCGAAGAACTCTTCCGGTTCGGCCGGATTCTGCGAGACCAACCGCGACTCAACAGTCTGCTCGGCGACTACTCCAAGCCGGCCCACGATCGGGTGTCGTTGTTGCGCAACGTTCTCGACCGGGCCAGCGGCTCCAACCCGACGGCCGGCGCGCTGCTGACCCAGACGATCGAGCTCCTGCACGGCGAGCGTGCCGACGAAGCGGTGCAGGAGTTAGCCGAGTTGGCAGTCGCTCATCGCGGCGAGATCGTCGCCGAGGTTGCAGCCGCCGCAGAGTTGACTGATTCCCAACGCAGAAGGCTGGCTGATGTGCTGGCCCGGATTTATCACCACCCTGTTTCAGTCCAGCTCAGCGTCGACCCGGAGTTGCTGGGTGGCCTGTCGGTCGCGGTCGGCGACGAGGTGATCGATGGAACGCTGTCCTCCCGGTTGGCCGCTGCGGAGACCAGGCTGCCCGACTAACTCTTTCCCGAACGGCCCCCCGGACTAGCCAAGAACCACCCAAGACAAGAAGGCAGGAAGACGAAAAGCCATGGCAGAGTTAACAATCTCCGCTGACGACATCCAGGGCGCCATCGCCAGCTACGTCTCGAGCTTCGAGGCGGGCACCGGCCGCGAGGAGATCGGCACCGTCATCGACGCCGGCGACGGCATCGCTCACGTCGAGGGCCTGCCCTCGGTGATGACCCAGGAACTGCTGGAGTTCGCCGGCGGCATACTCGGGGTTGCGCTCAACCTCGACGAGCACAGCATCGGCGCCGTGATCCTCGGTGAGTTCGACAAGATCGAGCAGGGCCAACAGGTCAAGCGCACTGGCGAGGTGCTCTCGGTTCCGGTGGGCGACGCGTTCATGGGCCGGGTGATCAACCCGCTCGGCGATCCGATCGACGGCCGCGGCGATATCGCAGCCAGCAAGCGGCGCGCCCTGGAACTGCAGGCACCCTCGGTGGTGCAGCGGCAAAGCGTCACCGAGCCGCTGCAGACCGGCATCAAGGCTATCGACGCGATGACCCCGATCGGCCGCGGCCAGCGGCAGCTGATCATCGGCGACCGCAAGACCGGCAAGACCGCGGTCTGCGTCGACACGATCCTCAACCAGCGTAAGAACTGGGAGACCGGCGACCCGAACAAGCAGGTCCGCTGCGTCTATGTGGCGATCGGCCAGAAGGGCACCACCATTGCCAGCGTGCGCCGCGTCCTCGAAGAGGGCGGCGCGATGGACTACACCACCATCGTCGCGGCGCCCGCGTCCGACTCGGCCGGCTTCAAATGGCTTGCGGCCTATACCGGTTCGGCCATCGCCCAGGAGTGGATGTACGACGGTAAGCATGTGCTGATCGTGTTCGATGACCTCACCAAGCAGGCCGAGGCCTACCGCGCGATATCGCTGCTGCTGCGTCGTCCGCCGGGCCGCGAGGCCTACCCGGGTGACGTTTTCTACCTCCACTCACGGCTGCTGGAACGTTGCGCGAAGCTCTCCGATGAACTCGGCGGTGGTTCGATGACCGGGCTGCCGATCATCGAGACCAAGGCCAATGACATCTCGGCCTACATCCCCACCAACGTCATCTCAATCACCGACGGCCAGTGCTTCCTGGAGACCGATCTGTTCAATCAGGGTGTGCGGCCGGCCATCAACGTCGGTGTCTCGGTCTCCCGCGTCGGTGGTGCCGCACAGATCAAGGCCATGAAGGAGGTCGCCGGCTCGCTGCGTCTGGATCTGTCGCAGTACCGCGAGCTGGAAGCCTTCGCGGCCTTCGCCTCCGACCTGGACGAGACCTCGAAGGCCCAGTTGGAGCGCGGTGCCCGTCTGGTCGAACTGCTCAAGCAATCGCAGTACAGCCCGATGGCGGTCGAGGATCAGGTTGTCGCGATCTTCCTGGGAACCAAGGGACATCTGGACTCGGTTCCGGTCGCCGACGTCGGCCGCTTCGAGTCGGAGTTCATCGAGCACCTCAAGGCGGCCAAACCCGGGATCCTCACCGAGATCAGGGACTCGCAGAAGCTGAGCGAGGACACCGAGGCGACCCTGGTGGCCGCGATCGCCGACTTCAAGCGCGGTTTCGCGACCACCGACGGCAGTTCGGTGGTGCCCGACGCCCGCGTTGCGGCGATGGATGAAGCCGATGTCGAGAAGGAGGCGGTCCAGGTCCGTAAGCCCGCCCCGAAGAAGAAGTAATGGCAGCGACATTGCGCGAACTGCGCGGCCGGATCAAATCGGCTGGGTCGATCAAGAAGATCACCAAGGCCCAGGAGCTGATCGCCACGTCCCGTATCGCCAAGGCCCAGGCCCGGGTGGCGGCGGCTCGGCCCTATTCGGCCGAGATCACCGACATGCTCACCAACCTCGCGGCCGAGTCGGCTCTGGACCATCCGCTGCTGGTTGAGCGGAAGAACCCGAAGCGGGCCGCGGTGTTGGTGGTGTCCTCGGACCGCGGGTTGTGCGGTGCCTACAACGCCAACCTGCTGCGCCGCTCCGAGGAACTCTTCTCGCTGCTGCGGGACGAGGGAAAGACTCCGGTGCTATACACCGTTGGCCGGAAGGCATTGAGCTACTACACCTTCCGCAACTGGACGGTGGCAGGGTCATGGATCGGCTTCACCGACAAACCGATCTACGAGAACGCCCAGGAGATAGCCGATACATTGGTTGAGGCCTTCCTGGCCGGTGCTGATGATGAGGGCGACAGCGCGGGCACCGACGGAATCCTCGGTGTCGACGAGTTGCATATTGTGTTCACGGAATTTCGCTCAATGCTCACCCAGAGTGCCGAGGCGCGCCGGATTGCACCCATGGTCGTGGAGTACGTGGAATCCGATACCGGGCCGCACACGTTGTTCTCGTTCGAACCCGACGCCACCACGCTGTTCGAGTCGCTGCTCCCGCGTTATGTGGCGACCCGGATTTTCTCGGCATTGCTTGAGGCGGCAGCGTCGGAGTCGGCGTCGCGGCGCCGAGCGATGAAGGCGGCCTCCGATAACGCCGACGATCTCATCAAGGTGCTGACTCTGATGGCCAACCGGGAACGGCAGGCTCAGATCACCCAGGAAATCTCCGAAATCGTCGGCGGTGCGAACGCACTGTCCGACGCAGCGAAGTAGAACCCTCCAGGAAGCGAAGAAAGAACATGACTGTCACCGCAGAGACACACAGCACCTCGGGCAGCAAGGAAACCTCCGGTCGGGTGGTGCGTGTCACCGGCCCCGTCGTCGACGTGGAGTTCCCCCGCGGCGCGGTACCGGAGTTGTTCAACGCACTGCACGCCGACATCGCGCTGGCGGCCATGGCCAAGACCTTGACCCTCGAGGTGGCCCAGCACCTCGGCGACAACCTGGTGCGCTGTATCTCCATGCAGCCCACCGACGGTTTGGTGCGCGGCACCGAAGTGACCGACACCGGCGCCTCGATCTCGGTGCCGGTCGGCGAAGGAGTCAAGGGACACGTGTTCAACGCCCTGGGCGCCTGCCTCGATGACCCCGGCTACGGCAAGGACTTCGAGAAGTGGTCAATCCATCGCCGCCCGCCGCCATTCGACGAACTCGAACCGCGCACCGAAATGCTCGAGACCGGCCTGAAGGTCGTCGACCTGCTCACCCCGTATGTGCGTGGCGGAAAGATCGCCCTTTTCGGCGGTGCCGGCGTGGGCAAGACGGTGCTGATCCAGGAAATGATCAACCGCATCGCCCGTAACTTCGGTGGCACCTCGGTGTTCGCCGGTGTGGGGGAGCGCACCCGCGAGGGCAATGACCTCTGGGTGGAGTTGCGCGAGGCCAACGTGCTCAAGGACACCGCGCTGGTTTTCGGTCAGATGGACGAGCCGCCGGGCACCCGCATGCGGGTGGCACTGTCGGCGCTGACCATGGCGGAGTACTTCCGTGACGAGATGAACCAGGACGTCCTGTTGTTCATCGACAACATCTTCCGGTTCACCCAGGCCGGCTCCGAGGTGTCGACCCTGCTGGGCCGCATGCCCTCGGCGGTGGGCTACCAGCCGACCCTGGCCGACGAGATGGGCGAGTTGCAGGAGCGCATCACCTCGACTCGCGGCCGGTCGATCACCTCGATGCAGGCCGTGTACGTGCCCGCCGACGACTACACCGACCCGGCGCCGGCGACCACCTTCGCGCACCTCGACGCGACCACGGAGCTCTCCCGTGCGGTGTTCTCCAAAGGTATCTTCCCGGCGGTGGATCCGCTGGCGTCCAGCTCGACGATCCTGCACCCGAGCGTTGTCGGCGAGGAGCACTACCGCGTCGCCCAGGAGGTCATTCGGATTTTGCAGCGCTACAAGGATCTGCAGGACATCATCGCCATCCTCGGTATCGACGAACTTTCCGAGGAGGACAAGCAGTTGGTCTACCGGGCGCGCCGGATCGAGCGCTTCCTGAGCCAGAACATGATGGCAGCTGAGCAGTTCACCGGGCAGCCCGGTTCGACGGTTCCGCTGAAGGAGACCGTGGAGGCCTTCGACAAGCTGGCCAAGGGCGACTTCGACCACCTTCCCGAGCAGGCATTCTTCCTGATCGGCGGACTGGATGATCTGGCGAAGAAGGCAGAGAGCCTCGGCGCCAAGTTGTGATGAGCCCGGTACCCCCGATCAGACCGCGAAAGGTGATGTGAGATGGCCGATTTGGACGTCGAGATCGTAGCCGTGGAACGCAAGATATGGTCGGGTAAAGGCACTTTCGTGTTCACCAGGACCACATCCGGCGAGATCGGCATTCTGCCCAACCACATCCCGCTGGTGGCCCAGTTGGTCGATGACGCGATGGTGCGCGTGGAGCGCGAGGGTGAGGACGATCTGCGCATCGCCGTCGACGGCGGGTACATGTCGGTGACCGAGGCCGGGGTACGGATCCTGGCGGAGTCAGCCGAGTTCGCTTCGGAGATCGACGCGGACGCCGCCAAGTCCGACGCCGCCTCGGACGATCCGCAGACGGCGGCCCGCGGAAGGGCCCGGCTGCGAGCCCTCGGCCAGCTCGACTAGACCGATGCGCGCGTCGATGATGATCATGGTCGCGCTTATCGGTGTTCTGCTGCTGATTGTTCTCGCATTGATCATCCGGCTCTGGAATCTGGGGCAGGGCGGAACGGCGGCCATTCTTCGCGATATCCCCGCCGTCGGCGGACATGGCTGGCGGCATGGCGTGATCCGTTACCGCGGCGACGAAGCCCAGTTCTACCGGCTGTCGAGCCTGCGACTGTGGCCCGACCGCAGATTGTCCCGACGCGGGCTGGAGATCACCGCCAGGCGCACTCCGCGCGGTGACGAGTTCGACATCATGACTGAGGAGACCGCCGTCCTCGAACTTCACGACGGCACGGGCAGTCTGAATCGCGGCTATGAGATGGCACTGGATCGCGGCGCGCTCACCGCTTTTCTGTCCTGGGTCGAGTCCCGGCCATCACCGAGGACGCGTCGCAGTGCCGCCTAGCTTCGCCCGCCCGGCTTCCAGAGCACGTCATCGCCGGCGTTGGCCACCCGCGACAGGATGAACAACAGATCCGACAGGCGGTTGAGGTAGCGGGCCGGCAGCGGACTGACCGTCTCCGGATGTGCCTTCACCGCGACCCACGCCGACCGCTCCGCACGGCGCGACACCGTTCGTGCGACGTGCAGGAGCGCCGACAGCGCGGTGCCGCCCGGCAGGATGAAGGAGTTCAGCGCAGGCAAGGTCTCGTTGTACTCGTCGCACCACTGCTCCAGTCGCTCGACGTATCCCTCGGTGATGCGCAACGGTGCCCGATCGGGATTCGGCACTATGGGTGTGGCCAGATCGGCGCCGGCATCGAAAAGGTCGTTCTGAATCCGGGTGAGGACTGCGCGCAGTGATTCCTCGGGCTGGCCCAATGCCACCGCCGCTCCGATCGCGGCGTTGGCCTCATCGCAGTCCGCGTAGGCGATCAGCCGCGGATCGTTCTTCTCCACTCGCGAGAAATCGCTGAGCCCCGATGTCCCGTCGTCGCCGGTCCGGGTGTAGATGCGGGTCAGGTGTACTGCCATGAGTGACAACCGTACCGGCTGAGACGGATGGAACCTCACGCCGCCTCAACTAAGCTATCGGCCGTGGGCGAGCGTTTCCTGGTTACCGGCGGGCGCCGGTTGGCTGGTGAGGTTGCCGTCGGGGGTGCGAAGAACAGCGTTCTGAAGCTGATGGCGGCCAGCCTGTTGGCCGAGGGGACCACCACGATCACCAACTGCCCCGACATCCTCGACGTCCCGCTGATGGCGGAAGTGCTGCGCGGTCTGGGCGCGAACGTCGAACTCGACGGATCCGTGGTTCGTATCACCTCCCCCGATGAGCTGAAGTATGAGGCCGACTTCGCCGCCGTCCGTCAGTTCCGGGCATCGGTGTGTGTGCTCGGTCCGCTCGTCGGCCGCTGCAAGCGGGCAAGGGTCGCCCTGCCCGGTGGTGATGCGATCGGCTCGCGTCCCCTGGACATGCACCAGTCCGGTCTGCGTCAACTCGGTGCCGAGTGCGTCATCGAACACGGCTGCGTCGTCGCCTCCGCCGAGAGGTTGCGCGGAGCCGAGATCCAGCTTGAGTTCCCCTCGGTCGGGGCGACTGAGAACATCCTGATGGCTGCGGTCCTCGCCGAAGGTGTCACCACAATTCACAACTCCGCGCGCGAGCCGGATGTTATGGATCTGTGCGAGATGCTCAAGCAGATGGGTGCGCAGATCGAGGGCTCCGGCACGCCGACGTTGACGATCACCGGTGTGTCGAAGCTGCACCCGACCGAGCATCGCGTGATCGGAGACCGGATTGTCGCGGCCACGTGGGGGATCGCCGCAGCGATGACGCGAGGTGATATCTCGGTCACCGGTGTCGATCCGGCGCACCTGCAGTTGGTATTGCACAAACTGCACGACGCCGGCGCGACGGTGACCCAGCACGACGATGGTTTCCGGGTGGTGCAGTACGAGCGGCCTAAGGCGTGCAATATCTCGACACTGCCATTTCCCGGGTTCCCGACCGACCTCCAGCCGATGGCCATCGCGATGGCATCGATCGCCGACGGCACTTCGATGATCACCGAGAATGTTTTCGAGGCACGGTTCCGCTTCGTTGAGGAGATGATCCGACTCGGGGCCGATGCCCGGACCGACGGCCATCACGCGGTGGTGCGGGGGATTTCGCAACTGTCCAGTGCGCCGGTGTGGTGCTCAGATATCCGCGCCGGCGCGGGTCTGGTGCTGGCCGGCCTGGTGGCCGACGGGGAGACCGAGGTCCACGACGTGTTCCACGTCGATCGCGGATACCCGTTGTTCGTCGAGATCCTCCAGGGATTGGGTGCCGAGATCGAGCGCGGAGATTAGAGGACTCGAGTCGCCAGTCGCGCCAACCTTCGGATGGCGGACGGCCAGTTGACCTGGATCTTCAACTGAAGTACGCTGGTAAGGTTGCCCTGCTCGCGGGTTTCTAGCGGGTCTTGTTGTTTGAGAACTCAATAGTGTGTTTGGTGGTTTTTGTTTGTTGTTTGTTTTTGTCATGCTTTGGTACCCCCGTGCTGGGGTGTGGCTGTTGTAAATTTTGCCAAGGTTTTTCTTGGTTGCTTGGTTCATTCTCTGTTTGTGAATTCACCTGTCTTTGTGATGGGTTGTTT
>Ga0194051_1000038_pt1 | contig 62464 bp, 73 predicted proteins | sample SepL2320m_MetaG_FD_161275 | JGI IMG/M metagenome (GOLD analysis project Ga0194051, IMG submission 161275) | Anoxic zone freshwater microbial communities from boreal shield lake in IISD Experimental Lakes Area, Ontario, Canada - Sep2016-L239-20m | ecosystem: Environmental > Aquatic > Freshwater >... | reverse complement strand
CCCCCAATTCCTCATCAATGTGCCCCCAACTGCGCTAGAAGCAGTTAATCCTCCCCACTGATGGCAGGCTCAGCCCGTGGACCTCGACACCGCGGCCTGGCTGGCTAGCACCCACGGCCGGGCCGCGCTCGCGACCGCCACCACGCACGACGACCGCGCTCACGATCGCGCCGCGGCTGGGGACGCAGCCGCGATCGATCCGCTCCGCGCAGCCACGGCGTTACGCAAGGCCGATCCCAGCCTGGATCCGACCCAAGCCGCCGCCGTCCTCACCCAAGTGCGGCTCCGACGTCGAGCCCGGCCGCGGCTCGGCGACATCGTCGAGCACTTACTGCTCACCGAAGACGGCGCCGAACAGGCAACCCGAACGGAGGTAGCCAAGCTGCGCGCCCGACGATTCGTCGAGTCAGGTGCGACGCGCGTCGCCGACCTCGGCTGCGGGCTAGGGCTCGACTCCATCGCGTTCGCCCAAGCTGGCCTGTCGGTATCAGCGGTTGAGCGGGACCACGTCACGGCCGCGCTAGCCCGGGCCAACGCCGACGCACTCGGCCTGAGCCATCTGCTCGACGTCACCACCGGAGACGTAGTCGCCGATCTCGAACTACTCAACGCCACGCTCGCGCGGACAGATGCAGCCTTCGTCGACCCGGCACGACGTGATCCCAAGGCACGGACCGATGGACGCAGCGTGCGGATGACTGACCCCAGGTCTTGGTCTCCGCCTTGGTCGTGGGTCGAGGAACTCGCCATCAAGGTTCCACAACTGGCCGCGAAGGTGGCACCCGGTGTTCCCCACGAGCTCACCCCGCCAGGAGGTTGTGCGACGTGGTCGAGCGTCGACGGCACGCTGGTCGAAGCCGAAATCGGCTGGGCAGCAATGAATCCCGGCCACATACGTCGCCGCGCCGTCGTGATCCGAGGGACGGACACACACATCGTTGAATCGGCCCATGACCTTGTCGACGAGGTCGCGCCACCAACCGCCTCCGTCGGCTCATGGCTGCTTGAACCTGACGATGCAATCATCCGCTCGGGCCTGGTCGGTGACCTAGTCGCGAGCGTCGCAGGATGGCTGCTCGACGCCCGTGTCGCTTACGTCAGCACTGACGTCGAACCACAAACCCCGCTCGCAGCGATATTCCGGGTGCGTGAGGCGCTGCCGTTCACCATTCGCGCACTGCGCGACACACTGGTTGCCGACGGCATTGGCCACGTTGTCGTGAAGAAGAGAGCGATCTCAGCGGACCCTGACAACGTCCGAAAAGAGTTGGCTCTCAAGCCCTCTCGCACATCAGCCGTTGTGATTCTAACTCGGATTGGCGATGACCCATGGGCCTTCGTCTGCGACCCCAGCTAATCGGCGACTGACCGAAATCAGCGGCAATCGCCGTCAATGGCGAGCATCTCGGACAGACAACGACGAATCAGCGCGAAGCAGACGCGGCGATCTCGGCAATAGCAACGGGCCCAAGGCCACAACAGCCACCAACGAGGGAGACCCCCGACTCAAACCACGACGCGACAGCGGCGGACGAAAGGGTGTCGGCGCCGGCGCCCAGCCACACTGACGCGGCACCGTCCCACACTCGCCCTGCATTCGGATAGACGACGATGGCCAACTCTGGCTCGATGGCGCGAATCCGTTCAACGAGTCCGGTCACGAACTCTGGCTTCGTACAATTGATGCCGATCGCCGCAATCCCAGCAGCAGCAACGACTGCCGCGGCCTCTTCGATGGGCTGACCCGCACATGTAAGCGCAGCATCCGCACACGAAAATGACAACCAAGCCGGGATATCGATGCCATCAAGCGCATCGATGAGGGCCACAGCTTCATCGACGTCGGGCACTGTCTCGATAGCCAGAAGATCTGGCGACGCTGCCACCAACACCTCGAGCCGCGCACGATGAAACTCAACAAGAAAGTCATTCGACAGCCCGTATCGCCCGCGATATTCCGAGCCATCGTGCAAAGTGGCGCCATACGGACCGACTGAAGCCGCAACCAACATCGCCTGCGAAGCGCCGTCAGCCTGAGCCACTGCACGCGCCTCATGCACAAGTCGAACCGAGAGCGCGAGGAGATCGTCGGCCTCGCTCGAGCTAAGCCCTGCGCGCTCAAAGCCAGAACGCGACGCCTGATAAGACGCCGAAATCCCAACGGTGGCACCGACTGCGAAGTACGCACGATGAACATCGCGAATCGCTGACGGATCATCACGTAACAGCCGTGCTGACCAAAGCGACCCTGAAAGATCGTGGCCTCTCGCCTCCAGTTCGGACGCAAGGCCGCCATCAATCGCGGCCGGACCCCCGCGCAGTAACTCGCGGAATGAGGTCATCGACGTGCACCCTCAAAAACTGTCACTGTCACATCAATCCCTCGCGAGCGCTGACCTCGGTGACCAACATGGACGAGTCTGCCGGTATGGCAAGTGAACTCGGCGCTCGACCTCGGGCCACCATCTCGGCACCCAGCGCCGCCACCATAGCCCCGTTGTCGGTGCATAGGCCTGGACGCGGGATGCGAACGGTGATACCCGCTGCAGCGCAACGCTGTTCAGCCATCGACCGCAGACGCGAATTTGCAGCAACCCCGCCACCGATGACCAAGGTGTCGACCCCGTGCTCCTTGCACGCGAGCACAGCCTTGCGCGTCAATATGTCGACCACCGCTTCCTGAAACGACGCAGCGACGTCAGCGACGGGCACGGCCTCGCCGGCCGCTTCGCGTGCCTCGACCCACCGCGCGACCGCGGTCTTCAATCCACTGAACGAGAAGTCAAAGCGATGCTCCTGCATGTCGCGCGATGAGGAGAGTCCGCGCGGAAACTCGATCGTGATGAGGCCGTCGACCGCCATCCGGTCGATGTGTGGCCCGCCCGGAAACGGAAGGCCCAGCACCCTCGCCACCTTGTCGAAGGCCTCACCTGCTGCATCATCCACAGTGGCACCCAGCGATCGGATGTCATACGTGACATCAGGCACGAGAAGCAACGATGAATGGCCACCGGATACGAGCAGCGCCATGGTGGGCTCGGGCAGCGGACCATGCTGAAGTTGATCCACCGCTACGTGAGCCGCAAGGTGGTTGATGCCGTAGAGCGGGCGATCGAGTGCGATCGCGAGCGCCTTCGCCGCAGCGACCCCCACTAGGAGCGCACCGGCCAAACCTGGGCCAGCGGTAACCGCGATTGCGTCAATGTCTGACAGCGCCACACCCGCGTCGCTGCAGGCACGACGAATGGTGGGCACCATCGCATCTAGATGTGCCCGGCTCGCAACCTCGGGCACGACCCCGCCAAAGCGTGCGTGCTCGTCGACACTGCTTGCGACCGCGTCAGCAAGCAACGTAGTGCCACGGACGATGCCTACCCCGGTCTCATCGCACGATGTCTCAATCCCGAGCACGATCGGTTGGTCGTTCATGACACTGATTCCTCCCGGAGGGATCGCCTCAGCACCAAGGCATCTCGGCCGGGGCCGTAGTAGTTGCTTCGACGCGCCTGGTGCTCAAAGCCCAGCGAGCCGTATAGCGCTATCGCGGCCACATTCTGGGCTCCCACTTCAAGGAAAATATGACTGCAACCTCGAGTCCGGGCCTCGTCGAGGAGCCCCCGCATCAACTCTCGACCCAGCCCGCGGCCCTGCGATCGCTGCGCGACTGCGATGGTCTGCACATCGCTCTCGGGCGCCAGGGCAAACAGCCCGACATACGCGTCGACACCCTGTTCGTCTTCATGCACGACGTACCAACGGGTGGCAGGTACGTGTGCGAGTTCACTCCAGAACTGCTCGGCGGTCCACGCGGTCTCGGGAAATACCTGATGTTCGATAGCGATGACGGACTCGATGTCCCACCAGCGCATCGGTCGAACCGTCACGAGGGAGTCACCCGCTTTCGGCTCACATTTGCGACAGCGTCAGGGCGACGCAGGTACAGCGGAATGGGATCGACCACAAACTCGGGCTGATCAAGCGCGACACGCACGAGCCATTCGGCCGAAACCAACAATGGCTCTCGACGATCGTCGAAGTACTCGGGATAGAGCGCAGCTCCAGCGCCAACCACCTGACCGGAGCGAGCCACGGGATCGACAGCATCGGGGCGCAGTACGACGGGGCCTGAGCGACGCCGACCGTCAACTCCATACGTCGCGAGGTACACCTCTTTACGACGCGCATCCGTAGCCACGGCGAACTCTGCAGTGACTGCGTGATCAAAGACGGCCTGCGCAGCGATCGCATCGAGTGAGCACACCCCTGAGACGGGGATCCCCAACGCGTCACCCATCACACGTGCAGTGACAATCCCTATGCGCAATCCAGTGAACGGTCCGGGGCCAACCCCAACGATGATGCGTGACAAGCCAACGGCCGTAATCCCAGCAGCAGCAAGTACTCTGGCGATCACCGGAGCGAGCAGCTCGCCGTGCGCCGTTGCGCCGTACTCGACCGACGCAGCGCGCACTGTGGAGCCGTCGTGCACCGCGACTGTGACCGCTGCCGATGAGGTATCAAGCGCCAAGATGGTCATGAACCAGCGCCACCAACGCCATCAGCGCCACCAATGACTTGTGTCAGATCAACGTTCGCCCATCGAGGGCCAACCACTGAAATGGTGACAGCCCGCGGCTCATCACCCTCGGCACCTGAGTTGAGCGTGAGTGCGCCGAGCTCCCGTTCGAGATGCACGACAAGACGATCTTCCGACAGGCCCTCGACCTTGTCGGTGCCCCACTCAACCACGGTCACCGAATCGGAGAGGGCAGCATCGAGATCGAGATCATCGACCTCAAGGCTTGACCCGAGCCGGTACGCGTCAACATGCACAAGAGCAGGGCCGCCAATGGTTGAGGGGTGAACTCGCGCGATGACAAAGGTGGGAGAAGTGATCGCACCGCGTACGTGCAGCCCGCGTCCAATCCCTTGTGTCAAAGTTGTTTTCCCCGCACCAAGCGGGCCAGAAAGTACAACGAGGTCACCGGGTCGGAGGACCTGAGAAATCCGTTCGCCCAGTTCGTGCATGGCCGTTCGATCGGCTATCACGGTCGATGTCACGCAGACTCCTGCCACCCAGGGAGGTTTAGTCGGACACGAACGATCAGATCACGGAGATGCTGATTCACTTCTGGATACTTCTCCAGCATCACCATGTGTCCGCTGTCGGGCACCAGCACGAACTCCGCGGTTTCGATGCGACGAACAATCTCCCCGCTGTGTTCGGCGGGAGTGAGAAGGTCCGAATCGCCAACCAGGACAAGGGTTTCCACTCGACCAAGTGCATCGAGCGCGATCCGCTTGTCATGCTCTTGCAGAGTCGGCAGGAAGTCGGCGACGACGTCGATCGGCGTGGACGACACCATCCGGTGCACGAACGAAGCCACGGCAGGGGAAGCGTCCGACCCGAATGAGTACAACTTGGTGATCAGGTACTCGAGATCACCACCAACTTGGCGTCCGCGCTCGACCAAGTCAGCACGCTGGGCCAACACGTTTGCGATCTTGGGGGCCAGCGAATGAAAGGCTTTCGCTAGTGGCGCTGGCAGCCCCAACGAAATGTCGGAAAGCCCGCCAGAACTTGTTGCCAGCAGGGCCACGCCTCGTACTCGATGGCCGAATTCTTCACTGTTCTGTGCGGTGTACGACATGACCGTCATACCGCCCATGGAATGGCCGACGAGGATAAGCGGGCCGGTGGGGGCTGCCACCTTGATAACCCGTTCAAGATCTCGGCCGAGTTGATCGATCGTCGCATTTGCCGAGAATCCGCGTTCACTACGGCCATGCGAACGCTGATCCCAGAAGACCAGACGGGCGAGATCCCCTAGATCCCGGCGTTGGTAGTGCCATGAATCCTGCTCGAGCGCATAACCATGGGAGAAGACCACCGTGAGGCCATCGCCGAGCCTTTCCGCTAACGAGCCCGGCGGTGGATCATCGACTTCGACATGTAGCAGTGCGCCGTCGTCGGCGTAGACAGGCACTACTCGCCCACGAATCTGGCCAAAGGGCTCAGCGCGCTCTGGATCGGTGGCGATGGCACGACGAGTAATTCCTCGCTGCGCCGCAATGCCCACGGCAGCGCCGACTGCAGCAGCAGCACCAACGGCGCCAAGGAGACCGGCAATCCGCCCGATGTTTGATCCCTCGTTGCTCATCTATCCGCCCCGAGGTATGCCCGCGGCACCCGCGGGCCGATCCGCGTGACGATCTCGTAGGCGATGGTGCCGCAGGCTGCGGCCCAATCGTCCGCGGTGGGGCCATCGACGCCGAACAGCACTACTTCATCGCCAGGGCTGGCCGGATCTGACCCAAGATCGACAACAACCTGATCCATCGACACGCGACCAGCAATCGTGCGGAGGCGCCCAGCGGCAAGCACAGGGCCAGCATTGACGGCGGCACGCGGGAGCCCATCGGCGTAGCCCATCGGGATCAGCCCCACACTCGTAGGCTCGCGCGTGACGTACTCGTAGCCATACGACACCCCGACACCCGCTGGCACCTGCTTCACAGACGCAAGCAGCGCTCGAAGGGACATCACCGGAGTCAAACCAAGGTCTGCCGACGTGCCGATTTCCTCACCAGGGCTGAGCCCATAGATGGCAATCCCTGGACGCACGAGGTTGTAGCGCGACTGTGGCAGAACGAAGGTCGCCGCAGAGTTAGCCATATGCAGAACCTCGGGCTCGAGCCCCACGCCTCTCGCATAGTCGACGGCCGAATCAAACGCCGCGGTTTGGCTCGCATTGCTTGGCTCGGCGGGCCGATCAGCATTGGCGAAGTGCGACCAAAGACCAACAACCTCAACCAGACCCAGCGACTGCAACGCGTGAGCCGCCTGCGCCAACTCCGACCAGTCCGCAATCGTTCCGCCACCTCGCGAAAGACCGGTGTCGACCTTGAGGTGTACTCGAGCGCGACGTCCAGCCGACTTGGCCGCAGCCGCGACAGCATCGAGCGACCACCGCGCCGAGACCGAGATGTCGATGTCGTTGTCGATGCACTCGGCCCACCGAGCACCAGGTGAACCGAGCCAAGCAAGCACACGCCCGCCAACGCCGGCAGAACGCAACGCGAGTGCTTCGTCGAGCAGCGCCACACCTAGCCAGGTCGCACCCGCGTCGCGCGCAGCGACAGCACAGGGCACAAGGCCATGACCGTATGCATCAGCCTTGACGATCGCCATGACGTCGGCACCCGATGCGACCTCACGACACCGACCAACATTTGCTCGAAGCGCATCGAGGTTGATCGCAGCCACCGCGCCTCGGGCGCGCGCGTTGACGGTCCAGGTTGCCGACTCCGCGGGAGTGGTAACCATGGGGAGTCGACCCGGATTCTGCAGCGCACTCACCCTGTCAGTGTGGACCACGAAGTACTCACCGTGTGACTCGGTATGGGACTGTGCCGGTCATGTCGTCGAGTCGACGTAGTTGCCCCAAAGCGACTGGGAGCGCCGAAAGCAGTTCAACCGCAGTGATCGTGCGACCGCCAGTTGTTGCGAGCGCGCCCGCCAGGCCGTGCGTATGCGCCGCAACTCCAGCGAGCAGCGCGGCATCGCGGTCGCTGACTGGGCCGTGTGCCGCAGCATGCGCGAGCAAAGAGCCGAGGAATCCAGCTAGCACATCACCAGATCCTGCAGTCGCAAGTTCCGGTGGAGCCGACGTAGCGACGTACATCTCGCCGCTACTCCCTCCGACTAACGTGGCTGATCCCTTGAGCAGCACCACCGAGTTGAACCGAGCGGCAAGTTCTCTGACGGCAGACCGCTGGTCGATGTCGAGCGGTCGTCCCGCGAGGCGCGCGAACTCACCTGCGTGTGGTGTGAGCACTGTGACCGAAGTCCGCGCTACAACCGCCGCGCGCAGTTGGTCATCATTGGCTAGCAAGGTCAGCGCATCGGCATCGAGCACCAGCGGTACGTCGGTCGCGATGCAATCCTCGAGCGCAGCTCGAGCGAACTCGTCGGTACCCCTACCTGAGCCGACGACCCAGCACTGCACTCGCCCCGCGTCCGCGATTCGGCCAGACGTCGCAACAACATCTGGCCAAGCGCGGATCACCTCGGTATCCGCTGGCGCGCAATAGCGCACGAATCCAGCAAGTCCGGTTCGCGCACCTCCGGCCGAGAGCACCGCGGCCCCCGGATACTTCGCAGAGCCAGTGGAAAGCCCAACGACACCGCGCGAATACTTGTCATCAGATGACGTTGGTCGCGCGAGATGTGATCCTGCAAAACCGTCATCGACGTGCACAAGAACTTCATCGGCGGGAAGCGAATCCAGATCCAAACCGAGGTCGATCACTTCGATCGCTCCGGCGTATGACCGCCCTGCTCCGAGCAGCAGCCCTGGCTTCAACGCGCCCATCACAACGGTCCGAACCGCAACGACTGCAGCAGGCTCACTGCCCTCCGACACGGATCCAGTATCGGAGTCAACGCCCGTAGGAACATCGATGGAAAGCACTGGAATTCCTGAAGAATTCGCTTGTCCAAACAGTGTGCTAGCCGCGGGACGAAGCGGGCCACGACCCCCCACCCCAGCAATGGCGTCAATCAACAGATCCGCACGTTCGACCAGTTCGCATGCCCCAGCTAGATCGTCGATGTGGCTCAGACGACCACCAGCCTCGACGAACGCCTCCGCCCCAGATTCGTGCCAACGATCGCTCATCAAGACGGCATCAACCCGAGCACCGCGGCGCACTAGGTACACGCCGGCATACAGCCCATCACCACCGTTGTCACCTGAGCCAACCGCGATGACAACACGCGAGCCAGTCACTCGTCCTCGCACACCACCAAGAATCGACGCAGAAGAGACACCTACCGCCCAAGCTGCTCGGCGCATGAGCGAGCCATCAGGTGCTTGGGTCATCGCCTGCGCGTCGAGTCGTCGATTCGTCGACGCGGAGATCGCGACCTTTTGCGCGCGCATGGTCACCCGCTCTCAGCGATGACGTACGCGATCGCAACATCACCGTCGTGGGTGAGTGAGAGATGCCAGGTAACAACGCCCTGCTCAGTAGCCAACTCAAGGACCGAGCCGGTGATCTTCAGCCAGGGCCGACCAGCACTGTCACCCACCACCTCGCAGTGATGCCAAGTCATGCCATGTGGGGCGCCGAGTGCTTTGGCGACAGCTTCCTTCGCAGCGAAACGGGCAGCAAGTGAGGCTTCCGTGCGAGGACGCCCGTCTTCAGTGGTGCGTTCACGAAGTGAGAAGAGCCGTTCGATCAGTCCAGGAGTGCGGTGCAAGGTCGCGGCGAAGCGCGGCACGTTGACCACATCGATGCCAATCCCAACGATCACTGCGCCAGCCTGTCATTAGTAGTGACCGAATGTGAGCCTGACTGCTACTCGACCGTCACACTCTTGGCCAGGTTGCGTGGCTGGTCGACGTCATGCCCCTTCGCGGCCGCCATTGCCGCAGCGAAAACCTGCAGTGGAACGGTGGCGACCAACGGCTGCATCAAGGTTGGGCAAGCCGGGATGCGAATGAGGTGATCGGCATAGGGCACCACGGACTCATCGCCCTCTTCGGCGATGACGATGGTGCGGGCACCGCGAGCTCGCACTTCTTGGATGTTGGAGACGATCTTCTCGTGCAGCAAGCCACGACCCGTGGGCGAGGGCACGATCACAATCACCGGAAGACCTTCTTCGAGAAGGGCTATCGGGCCATGCTTAAGCTCGCCAGCAGCAAAGCCTTCGGCGTGCATATAGGCCAATTCCTTGAGTTTCAGTGCGCCTTCAAGAGCGACTGGGAAACCGACATGTCTACCGATGAACAGAACCGAAGGTGCATCCTTGAGCTCTGCGGCGAGAGCCTTCATCTCCTCGGAGGTGTCCAACACAAGGTCGACCTTGCGGGGCATGTCCGAGAGGTCACGCACGATCGCTGAGATCTCGTCACCGAATTTGTTGCCGCGTACCTGCGCGACGAAAAGGGCTACCAGGTAGCAGGCCACCAACTGGGTGAGAAACGCCTTCGTGGACGCAACCGCGACCTCTGGGCCTGCGTGCGTATAGAGCGCCGCATCCGATTCACGGGGAATCGTGGAACCCTGCGTGTTACAGATGGCAAGTACCCGCGCACCTTGCTCGCGCGCGTAACGCATGGCCATCAAGGTGTCCATGGTCTCGCCGCTCTGCGAAATCGCGATCACCAAAGTGCGAACATTGACTACCGGATCGCGGTAGCGGAACTCACTCGCAAGTTCGACCTCGCATGGCAGACGAGTCCAATGCTCCAGCGCGTACTTCGCGACCATGCCCGCGTGATACGCAGTGCCGCAAGCGATTACGACGACCTTGTCAATCTCTCGCAGCTGCGCTTCAGTAAGGCGCATCTCGTCGAGTTTTAGGAGTCCGGCCGCGTCAACGCGGCCGAGCAAAGTGTCAGCTACTGCTTTGGGCTGCTCAGCGATTTCCTTCGCCATGAACGTTTCGTAGCCACCCTTTTCGGCGGCCGAAGCATCCCAAGTGACTTCGTACTCGGTGACCTCTGCCGGGACGCCGTAGAAATCGGTAACAGTGATCTGGTCACGAGTGATCTCGACAACTTGGTCCTGACCAAGCTCGATTGCATGTCTAGTGTGGGCGATGAAAGCGGCAACATCGGAGGCCAAGAAGTTCTCACCGATCCCGCGCCCGACAACCAGTGGGCTGTTGCGACGAGCGGCGACCACGACGTCGGGGATATCGGAATGCAGCGCCACCAATGTGAACGCGCCGGAAAGCCGGCGGCAGACCAGCCGCATGGCTTCAGCGAGATCCATTCCGGTTGACGGCAAGATCGCCGCGAGCAGATGCGCTACTACCTCGGTATCGGTTTCCGACCGCAGCGTGACGCCAGCCTGGGTCAGCTCATCGCGGAGTTCGGCGAAGTTCTCGATGATGCCGTTGTGAATGACGGCCACCTTGCCATCCTCGCTGACATGGGGATGCGCATTGGCGTCGGTAGGGCCGCCGTGGGTGGCCCACCGTGTGTGTCCGATACCGATGACTGACTCGGGCAACGGGTCGCTGCCGAGCAGCGATTCCAGGTTCGCGAGCTTGCCGGCTTTCTTGCGGGTCTCGAGTTGTCCACCCGAAACCACCGCCACGCCAGCCGAGTCATAACCGCGGTATTCCAGACGACGCAGGCCATCCACCACAACCGCTAGCGCCTGCTTCTCACCGACATACCCCATGATTCCGCACATGAGCCAAAGCCTATCTCGCAACTGGCAGCAGGCCCTTCAGCGCCGTTTGCGGCAAGCCGGTCAGCCAACAGAACTAGCTACAGAACTAGCGACCGCAACTAGCCAAGTGACGACGCGACAACCGCGGCAAGCTGCTCTGCAATCGTCTGCGCCTGTTCAGCCGTGGCCGCCTCTACCATCACTCGCACAAGGGGTTCAGTGCCCGAGGGACGCAGCAGCACTCTGCCCGTGGACCCGAGCTCAGCCCGAGCCTTGGTCAAGGCCCCAGCGAGTGTTTCGTCGGAGTCGACTCGCTTCTTATCGACATCGCGCACATTGATCAAGACCTGCGGCAACTTCTGCACGATCCCGGCAAGATCAACCAGGGTGCGGCCGGTCTCGGCCATCCGAGCGAGCAAGTGCAAAGCGGTGAGAACACCGTCACCGGTGGTGGCGTATTCGGACATGATCACGTGTCCGCTCTGTTCACCGCCGAGGACGAATCCACCATCGCGCATGGCTTCCAAAACGTACCTATCGCCGACTCCTGTTTCGACAACAGTCAACTCGGCCGCCTCGACCGCCAAGCGGAAGCCAAGATTGGCCATCACCGTGGCGACAACAGTGTCGTGGACCAGAGCGCCGCGCTCACGTAACGCGATGGCGAGGATCGCCAGCACGTGATCCCCATCGACCAGTGAGCCATCGGCGGCGACCGCGAGGCAGCGATCAGCATCACCATCGAAGGCAACGCCTGCATCAGCGCCATGCTCGTCGACGGCCTCGATCAGCGACTCGAGGTGAGTGCTACCACAACCATCGTTGATGTTTAGCCCGTTGGGCGTGGTGTGAATCTCGATCACCTCGGCGCCCGCAAGACGAAGGGCATCGGGTCCGACAACTGAGGCCGCGCCGTTGGCGCCGTCGACTACAACACGCAAACCATCGAGCCGATTGGGCAGGGTCGAGAGTAGATGCTCGACGTACATGCGACCGCCGTCGCTGTAGTCGGTCACTCGTCCGACATCGGCCCCCAGCGGCCGTGACCAGTCTTCGCGCAGCCGTGCTTCGATCGCTGTCTCAACGTCGTCAGCAAGCTTGTGCCCGCCCCGGGCCAGGAACTTGATTCCGTTGTCTGGCATGGGATTGTGGCTCGCCGACAAGATGACGCCGAGGTCAGCGTTGAGCGCACCGGTCAGGTAGGCGATGGCCGGTGTAGGAAGCGAGCCAGCACGCCACACATCAACGCCTGCACTCGCAAGACCAGCAACAACCGCCGCGGTCAGGAACTCGCCGCTGGCCCGAGTGTCGTCGCCGACAACCGCGACGGGCCGCCGACCGCCTGGAGTGCTAAACGCCCCGACATCGCCGAGGACGTGAGCAGCAGCAACGGCTAGATCAAGTGCGAGCTCTGCGGTGAGGTCAGCATTAGCCACGCCCCGCACACCATCGGTACCAAAAAGTCGACCCACGACACACCTCACGTTGACCCTGCTGACAGCGGACGCCTAACCCAGACATGCCGATGCCCCGAGCGTAGCCCGGGGCATCGGTTAATGCTGGTAACCCTCGAGAGGGTGTAGCGACTAGCGCTTGGAGTACTGCGGAGCCTTGCGGGCCTTCTTCAGACCAGCCTTCTTGCGCTCCTTGACTCGCGCATCGCGAGTGAGGAAGCCGGCCTTCTTCAGGGCCGGACGGTTAGCGTCGGTGTCGATCTCGTTGAGGGCGCGAGCAATGCCCAGACGAAGTGCACCGGCCTGACCAGAAACGCCACCACCGGAGATCCGGCAGAGAACGTCAAAGCGGTCATTGAGGTCGAGCGTTGCGAACGGCTCATTGACCAACTGCTGGTGCACCTTGTTCGGGAAGTACTCATCTAGTGCGCGGCCGTTGATCACCCAGCGTCCGGTGCCCGGAATGATGCGAACGCGGGCGATGGCTTCCTTGCGACGGCCAGTGGCCGCCGCAGGTGCAATCGTTGCCTCGCGCTGCACAGCGGCAACCGAGGACTTGGGAGTCTCGGTCGTGTATTCGCTTACGTCACCATCGGTGTCATCGTCGGTGTCGTAAGGGTCGATCTCAGTGTTCTCCGCGACAGTCTCGCTCACGCCCACGGGTCCTTTCGTCTATTCGTTGTTCGCCGTGGCGCTTACTGCGCGACCTGCGTGATCTCATATGGCTTGGGCTGCTGCGCGATGTGGGGGTGCTCCGGACCCGCGTACACCTTCAGCTTCGTGATGACGTGATTACCCAACTTGTTGTGCGGAAGCATGCCCTTAACGGCCTTCTCCACTGCACGACGAGGGTTGGACGCGAGCAGGTCGACGTAGGACGTCGCGCGCAAGCCGCCCGGGTAACCGGAGTGACGGTAGTCCATCTTCTGCTCGCGCTTATTGCCGGTAAGGGCGACCTTGTCAGCGTTGATGATGATGACGAAGTCACCGCCATCGACGTGCGGCGCGAACGTCGGCTTGTGCTTGCCGCGAAGCAGCGCTGCTGCTTGCGTGGCAAGACGGCCGAGGACGACGTCCGTGGCATCGATGACGTGCCACTCGCGAGTGACATCGCCGGGCTTCGGGCTGTACGTACGCACGGTTGTCGCCTTCGTTCTCGTCGGGAGGTGCGGAACGGGCCAGATCGGCTCGCACCACGGGTCGTACCGTGTGGAACACCTGAGAGGGTGCACACCCCAGGGCGCAAGTTCACGAAGGTTCTCGTGAAGCCCGCACACACGGCGACACGCCAGAGTACCTGTATCGCGCCGAGGCGGTCAAAACGCGCCCCCTACTGCTACTGGGCAGACCGCTTTCAGGGACGGACTGGCCTGGACTCATCCCACACAGGTTCGGGCGTTTCACGCACTGTGCCATCGGCCGAGAACACAATGTATCGGTCGAAACCACGAGCGAACCAACGATCGTGGGTGACCGCCAAGACCGTGCCTTCAAAGCCTGCCAAGCCCTCCTCGAGCGCTTCGGCGCTGGCGAGGTCAAGGTTGTCGGTCGGCTCGTCCAGCAGCAGCAGAGTGGCCCCGGAGAGCTCGAGCAGCAGAATCTGAAAGCGCGCCTGCTGTCCTCCAGAAAGCGATTCGAAGGTCTGATCGGCAGCGTATGAGAGTTCATACCGATCAAGCCGTCGACTAGCCGCCTCTCGTCCCATGCCATCTCGGTGATCATCACCTCGGTGCAAGACCTCGAGCAACGTCTTGCCTACCAACTCTGGATGCTCATGGGTCTGCGCGAACCAGCCGGGCCTGACGCGGGCGCCGAGCCGGGCGACCCCAGTGTGCTTAACCACAGCCAGGGGCACATCGCCAACCGGTCGATGCTCGATGTCGGGATCGCTCCCTCCTGCGGCAAGCAGGCGAAGGAAGTGCGACTTCCCCGAACCGTTGGCCCCAAGTACGGCGATGCGCTCGCCGAACCAGACCTCCAGATCGAACGGTGCCATCAATCCGGTGAGCTCCAACTGCTCACAGACCACAGCCCGCTTGCCTGTCCTGCCGCCAACGAGCCGCATACGAACGCTCTGCTCGCGCGCGATCTCTTGTGGCGGTCCGGCTTCCTCGAACTTCGCAAGACGAGTCTTAGCCGCCTGATACCGGCTAGCCAATCCGTCATTGAACTTCGCTTTTGTCTTGTACATCAGCACGAGAGCTTTGAGTTTCGCGTGCTCTTCATCCCAGCGACGGCGAAGTTCTTCAAGCCGCGTGAAGCGATCGGCACGAGCAGCGTGGTAGGTCGAGAACCCGCCACCGTGTGTCCACGTGGTGTTCCCCGCTGCGCCGAGTTCGACTGTGACCACCTGTGTTGCGGTGCGCGCCAACAACTCTCGGTCGTGCGAGACGTACAGCACTGTCTTGGGCGATTCGGCGAGTCGTCGCTCAAGCCATTCCTTACCGGGTACGTCGAGGTAGTTGTCGGGCTCGTCGAGGAGCAGCACATCATCTGGCCCGCGAAGCAGCGCCTCAAGGGCCAGCCGCTTTTGCTCACCGCCTGACAGAGTGCGCGTCTCGCGGTACTGCGCCTTGTCAAAGGGGATGCCTAGCGCCGCGACAGTGCAGGTATCCCAGAGGACCTCCGAGTCATACCCGCCGGCGTCCGCCCAGTCGGCGATCGCCTGGGCATAAGCCATCTGGGTGGGCTCGTCCTCGGCCTCCATCATGGCCAGCTCAGCGGCATCCAGGGCCTTGGCAGCGTCGTAGATACGCGGTGGCGAAACCGAGATAAGTAAGTCACGCACGGTGGATTCATCGCGCACTTGGCCGATGAACTGTCGCATCACACCAAGGCCACCCGAGCGAATGATGGCGCCCTCTTGTATGTCGAGATCGCCTGCTACCAAACGCATTAGGGTGGTCTTGCCAGCGCCATTCGCGCCAACAAGAGCCACCTTGGCGCCATCGGCTACCCGAAAGCTCACTTCGTCCAGCAGCACCCTTCCATCAGGCAGGGAGTGTGTGACTTTGGCTACCTCAACATGACCCACAACGATCAGTGTGACGCCCCGCGGGCCGGGTAGGCCAATCCGGCTCCAGGCTCGCGTTCGCCTCGATTGAAGGCCGCCGCAACTGAAGCAGGGGAATGGTCGGAGCGGGCGTGCCAAGTTCGCTTTCTGGACGAGGTGCCTATCAGCAGGCCGCGGAGCGGCAACTACATCACGCGCGCTGAGAGCACCGAGCGGCCAGACCTAACTCAGTCTTCGTCGTATCCGTCGCTGTCGATGTCGCTGTCGCTGTCGCTGTCGCTGTCGCTGTCGCTGTCGCTTCCGGAGCAGCAGCCCGCTCGCCCGTCCTCGCCTCGGAACCTGCGCGATCGCTCTGCCTGCGCTGCGAGATCGTGATCGGGCGCAAACTCGACATGTTCCAGACAGAGCCCGATGGGGGAAATGACGTCAACCTCCGGCACTCGTCGACGACCGGCCAGCAACTGCGCCGGCCACTCGATCGGTCGACGACCATCGCCCACAGGCAGCAGAGCACCCACAACCGAGCGCACCATCGAATGACAGAACGCATCCGCGCGGATAGTCATGACGGCTAGATCAGATTCAGGTTCGCGGACCCAGGCAAGTTCCTTCAGGGTTCGCACGGTGCTAGCGCCGGGTCGACGTCGGCAGTAGGCCGCGAAGTCATGTTCACCCAGCAGCGCCTGCGCTGCCTCATTCATCGCGCCGATATCCAGCCGCCCACCACGGCGGCCCGGATGGTGCAGGACATGCGAACGCACCAGCGGATCGGATCCACCTGGGATGTCTGACACCCGGTATGTGTACGTACGCGACAGTGCCGACCAGCGCGCGTGAAAGCCAGCTGGGGCAAGCCCTATTGCGCGCACCCGCACATCCGCAGCGAGGACCCCGGCTAGTCGACGTACCGCTAGATCATCACCACGCTGAGCCAAGCTTTGCCACGCAGCGGCAGGCACGTCTGAGTGCGCCACCTGACCACGAGCGTGCACTCCGGTATCGGTACGTCCGGCACATGCGATGCGCACGTGATCCTGGACGCGCAGGACGAGAGCCAGCGCGGACTCGAGTTCGCCTTGCACCGTTCGCAGCCCAGGCTGGCGGGCCCAGCCGCGAAACTCGCTGCCGTCATAGGCAAAATCAAGCCGAAGACGAACGAGCCCGTCACCCCCGAAAGGGGCGACGGGCTCATCAAGTTCGGACAGGGAACTCAGCCTTCGTCCTGCGTTTCCGGGGTGGCCGGCTCTGCAGCCTGCGCCTCAGGAGCCTCGACTACCTCTTCGGCTGCAACCTCTTCGGCAACCTCTTCAGCTGCAACCTCTTCGGCAACCTCGTCACTGGCGTCCTCGGCTACATCCTCAGCAACCGCGGCAGCGGCAGCAGCGGCGGCGGCAGCAGTTGCCTTCTCCTTGGCTGCACGCTTGGCGGCAGCGGTGGCCTCAGCCACAACTGCCTCAGGCAGCGCCTCAACGAGTTCGATCACTGCCATGGGGGCAGCGTCGCCCTTGCGGGGGCCAAGCTTGGAGATTCGGGTATAGCCGCCGGGACGAGTCTCGTAGCGCGGACCAATCTCGGTGAACAACTCGTGCACCACACCCTTGTCACGGATGACGGCAAGCACCCGGCGACGGGCGTGCAAGTCACCACGCTTCGCCAAGGTGATGAGGCGTTCGGCCAACGGACGAAGGCGCTTGGCCTTGGCCTCGGTGGTCGTGATCTTGCCGTGCTCGAACAGCGCGGTCGCAAGGTTCGCGAGCATGAGCCGCTCGTGCGCCGGACCGCCGCCGAGGCGGGGACCCTTTGTGGGCGTAGGCATGTAAGTCTCCTGGTGATGGGGATCCGATGGGCGGGCGGCTCGTTAGAGCTGCTCGTCCTCGGCAAATCCCTGGTCGTCATCGTCGTCGTCGTCGTAGAACGACACAACGCTGGTCGGGTCGAACCCGGGCGGGCTGTCCTTGAGCGCCAGTCCGAGGGTGACGAGCTTGGCCTTAACCTCGTCGATCGACTTGGAGCCGAAGTTACGAATGTCGAGCAAGTCAGCCTCGCTGCGACCGATGAGTTCACCCACGGTGTGGATGCCCTCGCGCTTGAGGCAGTTGTATGAACGCACGGTCAGGTCAAGTGACTCGATCGGGGTCGAGAGCTGCTCGGCGACAAAGGCGTCCGCGGGTGACGGGCCGATGTCGATGCCCTCGGCGTCAAAGTTGAGCTCGCGCGCGAGACCAAACAATTCGACCAGGGTCTTACCTGCCGAAGCGATGGCATCGCGGGGAGCCATCGAGGACTTGGTCTCAACGTCGATGACCAGGCGATCGAAGTCAGTGCGCTGCTCGACACGAGTTGCCTCGACCTTGTACGTGACCTTGAGCACCGGGGAGTAGATCGAGTCAACGGGGATACGACCGATTTCCTGGCCTGGCTGCTTGTTCTGGGTGGCAGATACGTAACCACGACCACGCTCAACTACGAACTCGATCTCGATCTTGCCCTTATCGTTCAACGTGGCCAGGTGTAGGCCCGGATTGTGGACCTCGACCCCAGCCGGCGGGGCAATGTCGGCAGCCGTGACCGCGCCTGGGCCCTGCTTGCGCAGGTACATCACGACGGGCTCATCGTGCTCGGACGAAACCACCAACTGCTTGATGTTCAGGATGATCTCGGTGACATCTTCCTTGACACCGGGAACCGTGGTGAATTCGTGCAGCACGCCATCGATCCGGATGCTCGTGACAGCAGCGCCAGGGATCGAGGAGAGCAACGTTCGACGAACGGAGTTACCAAGGGTGTATCCAAAGCCTGGCTCGAGTGGCTCCATGATGAAACGTGAGCGGTACTCGGAGACTGGCTCTTCGGCGAGAGTTGGCCTTTGGGCGATCAGCATGTGCGTGGTCCTTCCGTGACGTCCGCTATTTGACGCCTTAGATGGGTGTTATGGGCTAAGCACGAACGGGGGTGGTGCAGGTATTCGAGGTGAGGGTGCCATCTTGGGCATAGCGCCCAAGACAGCCACTCACATCACTTCGAGTAGAGCTCAACGATCAGCTGTTCCTGCACCTGCGTGTCGATGACCGACCGCTCAGGCAGGGAGTGAACCAGGATCCGCATGCGCGAGGGAATGACCTCGAGCCACGCCGGCACTGCACGCTCGCCGAGTTCGGCATGTGCGATGACAAACGGCGTCATCTCACGACTCGCGACGCGCACCTCAACGATGTCGCTTGGCGACACTCGGAACGACGGGATGTCGACCTTCTTACCGTTGACGGTGATGTGACCGTGACGCACGAACTGGCGTGCCATGTCGCGGCTCTTGGCAAAGCCGGCGCGGTACACGACGTTGTCGAGGCGGGTCTCCAGGATGCGCAGCAGGTTCTCACCGGTCTTGCCCTGCTTGCGCTGGGCCTCCTCGTAGTAACCACGGAACTGCTTCTCCAGCACGCCGTAGATGCGCGCGCACTTCTGCTTCTCGCGCTTCTGCAACAGGTACTCGCTGTCCTTGGTACGACCGCGGCCGTGCTGGCCGGGCGGGTAGGGACGGCTCTCCATAGGGCACTTGGGCCCATCGCACTTGGAACCCTTGAGGAACAACTTGGTCTTCTCGCGGCGGCAGCGCTTGCAGTCTGCCCCGGTGTAACGGGCCATGATGAATAACTCTCTCTCGGGATCAGACGCGACGGCGCTTGGGAGGGCGGCAGCCGTTGTGCGGGCTCGGAGTAACGTCCTGGATCGTTCCGACCTCAAGTCCGGCTGCCTGCAGCGACCGGATGGCGGTCTCTCGACCCGAACCCGGGCCCTTAACGAAGACGTCGACCTTCTTCATGCCATGTTCCATGGCCCGACGTGCAGCGGCCTCAGCAGCCAACTGCGCGGCGAAGGGCGTGCTCTTACGCGAGCCCTTGAAGCCGACCTGACCCGAGGACGCCCATGCGATGACAGCGCCCGAGGGATCTGTGATCGAGACGATGGTGTTGTTGAACGTGCTCTTGATGTGCGCGTGACCGTGCGCAACATTCTTCTTCTCCTTGCGGCGCACCTTCTTGGCGCCCGCAGCCGTACGGCTCTTGGGAGGCATTAACAATCCGTTCTGCTTGAGGTCATCGGCCCTTCGGTCGCGGAACGGGTGCTCCGCAGGACCGTCGGACTACTACTTCTTGGCCTTCTTCTTGCCAGCCACGGTCTTCTTGGGACCCTTGCGGGTACGCGCATTGGTGTGCGTGCGCTGGCCGCGGACGGGCAGGCCACGACGGTGGCGGATACCTTGGTAGCAGCCGATCTCGACCTTGCGACGGATGTCGGCGGCAACCTCACGGCGGAGGTCACCTTCGGTCTTGTAGTTGGCCTCGAGGAAGTCGCGCAGCTTGATCAGATCGTCATCACTGAGATCCTTGACGCGGACGTCCGGGCTAACGCCCGTGGCCTCTAGCGTCTGTGCTGCTCGGGTCTTACCGATACCGAAAATGTACGTGAGTGCGACCTCGAGCCGCTTATCGCGGGGTAGGTCTACACCGACGAGACGTGCCATCGGGTGTTCTCGCTTTCGTTTCGTCCGAAGGTCTCTAAAGCGGTACCGGTCCCACCACCCAGGTGGGTCCCCAGCCTTCGGGCCGGGGGTGGCGTCCCGCACGCGGCACGTAATGCTGCGCGGGGGTCGGGTACCGCTTGCTGATGATCACCGTCGACCGCAGACCTGAGCCTGTGATCGACGTCGATCAGCCCTGCCGTTGCTTGTGGCGGGGGTTCTCGCAGATAACCATGACCCGACCATGACGGCGGATCACCTTGCACTTGTCACAGATCTTCTTGACGCTGGGATTTACCTTCATCGGTCTCTCCACGGGCTCGTGCTCTGGGCGCTAGCGCCCGTGCTTTTCGTTAGTGGACATGCAGTGCTGACGAACTGACTTGCGCCTTACTTGTAGCGGTAGACGATCCGGCCACGGGTGAGGTCGTAGGGCGAAAGCTCTACAACAACCCGGTCGTCGGGCAGAATCCGGATGTAGTGCATCCGCATTTTGCCGCTGATGTGTGCGAGCACCTTGTGCCCATTGTCGAGTTCGACCCTGAACATGGCGTTCGGGAGCGACTCTGTGATTGTGCCTTCGAGCTCGATGGCACCGTCTTTCTTGGGCATATCCTCGCGTCTCATCCGGTTCGACTTGCATTGCGTTGGTCCAAGGTCTCGCAGCCACGACCCGACACCGGATACCCGTGAGGGAACGGTGCTTGGGCACGCCGATCTGCGACTCAATGAGCCGAATAGGAAGTCTACGTGAGAACCGGCCCTGGGCGTTAATCGGCTGGTGACCCTATCGGCTATTGCCTGACATTCCTGGCATTTACGCAGGTCAAGGACCCGCGTGCCCAACGGTCTACTTACTGTCGACGAGATGCTGGGCTTGCGACACCTGCAGCGGCGAAGCGCGCCGCACCGCCATCAAGTGCTGTGAGCACCCAGGGGCCTTCGTTGGTGAGGGCTACCGTGTGCTCCCAATGCGCCGCGCGACCACCGTCAATTGTCACGACGGTCCACTCGTCATCCAGCGTGCGCACGGCACGGCTACCGGCACACACCATGGGTTCAATGGCCAACGCCATCCCCACCACGAGCGCCAGGCTCTTCCCCGGGACGTGGTAGTTCGGGACGTTGGGCTCCATGTGCATCGACGTACCGATGCCATGACCTACGTACTCCTCGACGATGCCGTAGTTTGCACCGCCCGGTTGGGCCCGCACCGAAGACTCGACCGCCTGGCCAATATCGTCCAACGTTCCACCGGCAAGTGCGCGAGCAAGCCCGGCCCACAGCGCCTCCTCAGTGACTCGTGAGAGTTCAGCATCAGCGGGCGTCACCTCGCCAACCGCGACCGTGATCGCGGCATCACCGTGCCAGCCTTCGACGATGGCGCCGCAGTCGATGGACACTTGGTCACCTTCGCGGAGTCGGTAATCCCCGGGGATCCCGTGCACGACCTCGGCGTTCACGGAGGTACAGATAGTCGCCGGGTACCCGTGATAGCCAAGGAAGGATGGGGTCGCCCCGAAGCTGCGAATGGATTCGCGCGAGATGGCGTCAAGGTCGGCGGTCGTGACCCCCGGCGCGACGGCCTCGCGCAGTGCTTCCAAGGTGTTCGCCACGACTAGCCCAGCCCGCCGCATCACTGCGATCTGATCGGGAGTTTTGATCTCGATGCGGTCCTTGCGCCGAAACATGCCGAGTCAGTCGTCGAGAGCAGCAAGAAGGCGGGCGGTCACATCGGCGACCTCACCCATACCGTCGATCCGCACGAGCAACCCCTTGGCGTCGTATACCGCCGTGAGCGGGGCCGTCTGCTCGCCGTAAACCTCGAGTCGCCTGCGCACAACGTCCTCGGTGTCGTCGCTGCGGCCTTGCTCGGCAGATCGCTTGAGCAAGCGACCCACGACCTCATCGACATCAACCGTGAGCTCGATAACTCGGTCCAACGCTTGACCATTGCGGCCCAGCATCGAGTCGAGTTCGTCGACCTGCGCCAGAGTTCGTGGATAGCCGTCCAGCAGGAAACCCGCCTGAGCATCAGTCTGGGTTAGGCGATCGCGCACCATGTCATTCGTGACCGAATCGGGGACGTAGTCGCCGGCGTCCATATAACGCTTAGCTTCCAGGCCAAGTGGCGAGCCACCTGCCACATTGGCGCGGAAGATGTCACCAGTACTGATGTGCGGCACGCCAAGGTGGCCAGCAAGCAATGCCGCCTGAGTCCCTTTGCCCGCGCCAGGCGGGCCCATCAGCAATAGTCGCATCAGCGCAGGAAGCCCTCGTAGTTGCGCTGCTGAAGTTGCGACTCAATCTGCTTCACGGTGTCAAGACCGACACCCACCATGATCAGCAGGCTGGTGCCGCCGAACAGGAAGCGCTGACCAACCCCGAGGAAGGCAAAGGCGATGAACGGAATGATCGCGATAGTCGCCAGATAAAGCGCGCCCGGAAGGGTGATACGAGTGAGCACGTAGTCGAGGTACTCAGCGGTGGGCTTACCCGCACGGATACCGGGCACGAAGCCACCGAACTGCTTCATGTTGTCGGCGACCTCAACTGGGTTGAAAGTGATCGCAACGTAGAAGTAGGTGAAGAAGACGATCAACAGGAAGTAGGTGAGCAGGTAGAGCGGCTCAGTGCCACGGGTGAAGTTCTGCTGGATCCACTGAGCGAAACCATTCGTGCTGCCCGACAACTGGATCAGCAACTGCGGTACGTACAGCAGCGACGACGCGAAGATGACGGGGATAACACCGGCCATGTTGACCTTGAGCGGAATGTAGGTGGACGTGCCGCCGTACATGCGACGCCCGACCATGCGCTTCGCGTACTGCACCGGAATGCGCCGCTGAGCCTGCTCGACATAGACCACTGCCGCGATCGTGCCAAAGCCGACCACCGTGACGAGCGCGAGCGTGAACGGGCCGTTGATGGTGCCGATCTGCCAGAGCTGACCGGGGAAGGTTGCGATGATGGAGGTGAAGATCAGCAGCGACATACCGTTGCCGACCCCGCGGTCGGTGATCAGTTCGCCGAGCCACATGATGACTGCGGTGCCCGAGGTCATCACCATGATCATGGTGAGGAGCTGCATCAAGCCTTGGTCGGGCACGAGTTGTGCGTTGCAGCCCTGGAAGAGCCGACCTGGCACCCGCGCCAAAGCGATGATGCCGGTGGACTGCAAGATTGCAAGGCCAACCGTGAGGTAACGCGTGTATTGGGTCAGTTGGGCTTGGCCAGACTGACCCTCAGCGCGCAGCGTCTCGAGCCGCGGGATAACCACGGTGAGCAACTGAATAATGATGCTCGCCGTGATGTACGGCATGATTCCGAGCGCAAACACCGACAACTGCAACAGTGCCCCACCACTGAACAGGTTGATCAGTCCGTAGACCGAGTTGTCCTGTACGAGCGAGATGCAACGCTGGATCGCCTGGTAGTCGACACCCGGTGTGGGCACGACCGAGCCGAGGCGGAAAAGCCCCACGATGCCCAGGGTGAACAACAGCTTGTTGCGCAGGTCCGGCGTGCGGAACGCCGACGCGAACGCGGAAAGCACAGTCCCTCCCGGTGGGCACCCAGTGGTACCCGGTGACGACAGTGATTGTCACGGCAATGGTGCCCGTAACTCACGGTGCCCGGATTCGGGACCGCGATGGCTGAGCCTAACAGTCAGTATGCGAAAGGCGTCCCCCGACGTCGCTCAGACGACGTAGTGGAACGCCCTTCGATGTAGCACAGCGTAATCTCAGCCGAGCTCGGTGACCGATCCACCGGCAGCAGTGATCTTGGACTTCGCGGCATCTGAGAACTTATGGGCGCTGATCTGCACGGCAACAGTGATGTCACCGTTACCCAGAACCTTGACCAATTCGTTCCGGCGAACCGCTCCGGCTTCGACTAGGTCATCGACACTGATGACGCCACCCTCAGGGAAGAGAGCGGCGAGCGCAGCGACGTTGACGACCTGGTACTCGACACGGAACGGGTTGGTGAAACCCTTGAGCTTAGGCAGCCGCATGTGCATGGGCATCTGCCCACCCTCGAAAGCGACCGGTACCTGATAGCGAGCCTTCGTACCCTTAGTACCGCGACCAGCGGTCTTACCCTTGCTGGCCTCACCACGACCTACGCGGGTCTTGGCAGTCTTGGCACCAGGCGCGGGGCGCAGGTGATGAACCTTGAGTGTCATATCAGTCGACCTCCTCGACGCTCACCAAGTGCGCGACAGTGTTGACCATGCCGCGAAACTCGGGACGATCTTCCTTAATAACGACGTGACCGATGCGCTTGAGCCCGAGGCTTCGCAGGGTGTCTCGCTGATTCTGCTTGCCACCGATCTCGGATCGGGTCTGGGTGACCTTCAGACGAGTCATCACGCACCCATTCCAGCGGCGCGTGCGCGCAACAATGCAGCGGGGGCTACGTGCTCCAGCGGGAGGCCACGGCGAGCCGCAACCTCTTCGGGACGCTCGAGGCCCTTGAGCGCCGCAACGGTCGCGTGTACGACGTTGATGGCGTTGTCAGAACCCAGCGACTTGCTCAGCACGTCGTGGATACCGGCGCACTCCAGGACGGCGCGCACCGGGCCACCGGCAATAACGCCGGTACCGGGCGATGCCGGACGAAGCATGACGACACCAGCAGCGGCCTCACCTGTGATGGGGTGGGGAATCGTGCCCTGGATACGGGGAACCTTGAAGAAGTTCTTCTTGGCCTCTTCGACACCCTTGGCGATTGCCGCGGGCACCTCCTTGGCCTTCCCATATCCGACACCGACCGTGCCGTTTCCATCACCAACGACGACGAGGGCGGTGAAGCTGAAGCGACGGCCACCCTTGACGACCTTGGAAACACGGTTGATGGTGACGACGCGCTCGAGAAATGCCGACTTCTCCGCCACGGGGGCCTTGCCGTCGCGACGATCGCGACTTCCCCGCTCGTTGCCGCCGGCGCCGCCTTCGCGGCGCTGACCTGCAGCCATGACTAACCTCTTCCTTCGTTTCTCGTCGATCGCGTCAGAACGCGAGGCCACCCTCGCGGGCGCCATCTGCCAGGGCCGCGACGCGACCGTGGTACTTGTTGCCAGCACGGTCAAAGACGACCGAATCGACACCAGCGGACTTGGCACGGGCAGCGAGGATCTCGCCGACCTTCTTGGCCTTGGCGCTCTTGTCACCCTCGAAGCCGCGAAGATCGGGCTCCATGGTCGACGCAGACGCAAGAGTCTTACCGAGTGTGTCATCGACGACCTGAACGAACAGGTGACGAGTCGAGCGGCTCACGACAAGACGCGGACGAACCGCAGTGCCGCTGACCTTCTTGCGGACCCGGGTGTGGCGACGCTTACGCGCAACCGCTTTCTTGTTACCCGAACCAAGTTTGACGACGATAGCCATGGCTTACTTGCCTGCCTTTCCGGCCTTGCGGCGGATGACCTCGCCGGCGTAACGCACACCCTTGCCCTTGTACGGGTCGGGCTTGCGCAACTTGCGCAGCTTCGCGGCAACTTCGCCGACCTGCTGCTTGTCGATGCCAGCGACAGAGAACTTCGTGGGGGTCTCCACCGCGAAGGTGATACCCGCCGGAGCAGGAATGATGACTGGGTGGCTAAAGCCCAGTGCGAACTCAAGTGTGTCGTCCTTGAGGGCGACACGGTAACCAGTACCGCTGATCTCGAGGTTCTTCTGGTAGCCGTCGGTAACGCCGACCACCATGTTCGATACCAGGGTTCGTGTAAGCCCGTGAAGCGAACGCGACATGCGTTCGTCGTTGGGGCGAGTCACCTCAAGGGTGCCGTCTTCGGCCTTGCTCACCACGATGGGGTCGGCGACCGCGAGGGTCAACTCTCCCTTGGGGCCCTTGACCATGACGGTCGACCCTTCGATATCGACGGTGACGCCCGACGGTATGGAGATGGGCATACGTCCAATGCGCGACATGCTGGGCTCTCCTTCCCGTTACCAGACGTAGGCGAGGACTTCCCCACCTACGCCTTTCTTGTGGGCCTGCTTATCAGTCAAAAGTCCCGACGAAGTCGAGATGATCGCTACACCAAGGCCGCCGAGAACTCGGGGCAACGAGGTGCTCTTCGCGTACACCCGCAGACCGGGCTTTGACACTCGGCGCACACCCGCGAGGGAGCGTTCGCGACTCGGACCAAACTTAAGGTCGAGCGTGAGCGTCTTGCCTACCTCTGCATCTTCCACGCGCCAGCTTGCGATGTAGCCCTCTTGCTTGAGGATCTCAGCGATTCCCGCCTTGATCTTCGAGTGGGGCATCGCCACTGAGTCGTGGTACGCCGAATTGGCGTTGCGCAGACGCGTAAGCATGTCTGCGATCGGGTCAGTCATCGTCATGGCCGAAGGGCCTCTCTCACCGTGGTTTCCGACTCGTACCTCGTGCCGGACCTGCGACGTCGGGTTTTACCAGCTGCTCTTGGTGATACCGGGCAGTTCGCCGGCGTGCGCCATCTCGCGAAGGCAAATTCGGCACAGACCGAACTTGCGGTAGACCGAGTGCGGACGGCCGCAACGGTTGCATCGGGTGTAGCCGCGTACGGCGAACTTCGGCTTCTTGAGTGCCTTGTTCTTAAGGGCTGTCTTGGCCACGGTCAGATCTCCTTGAAGGGAAAGCCGAGGTGCTTTAGGAGCGCACGGCCCTCGTCGTCGGTGGACGCGGTGGTGACCACCGTGATGTCCATTCCGCGGACGCGGTCAATAGCGTCCTGATCAATCTCGTGGAACATGGACTGCTCGTTGAGACCGAAGGTGTAGTTGCCGCGACCATCGAACTGCTTGCCCGACAGGCCACGGAAGTCACGGATACGCGGGAGAGCAACCGACAGCAGCCGGTCAAGGAACTCCCACATGCGGTCGCCGCGAAGCGTGACGTGGCAGCCGATGGGCATACCTTCACGCAACTTGAACTGGGCGATCGACTTACGAGCCTTGGTGACCTGTGGCTTTTGACCGGTGATCGCGGTGAGGTCGCGGATGGCACCCTCGATGAGCTTGGAATCGCGGGCGGCTTCACCCACACCCATGTTCACGACGATCTTGGTGAGGCCGGGAACCTGCATCACGTTGGCGAAGCTGAATTCCTCAAGCATCGCGGGGAGGATTTCCTCGCGGTACCGGGTCTTGAGGCGAGGTACCGACTTCTCAGTCACGGCGGCCGTCTCAGTCTCGGTTGCGGTCTCAGTCTCGGTGGCGGTCATCAGATGTCCTTACCGGTGCGCTTGGAGACGCGCACGCTGCGAGTGGTCTCGTATGAAGTGCCGTCAGTGCGGTTCTTGGTCACGGTCTCGCGGCGGTAACCCACGCGGGTCGGCCGGTTGTCCGAAGGGTCAATGAGCATCACGTTCGACACATGGATCGGGGCCTCAGTCGTAATGATGCCGCCGGTCTTGGCACCACGAACTGACTGGCCGATCTTCGTGTGCTTCTTGATGCGGTTGACGCCTTCGACAATGACCTTCTCGGCCTCGGGGAGAACCTCGATGACCTTGCCAGTGACGCCCTTGTCCTTACCGGTGATGACCTGGACGTGGTCACCCTTCTTGATGTTCAAGCTGGCCATGTTTAGAGCACCTCCGGGGCAAGGGAGATGATTTTCATGAAGCGCTTCTCACGCAGTTCGCGACCCACTGGGCCGAAGATTCGAGTTCCACGAGGCTCGCCATCACCCTTGAGGATGACCGCTGCGTTCTCGTCGAATCGAATGTACGACCCATCTGGGCGTCGGCGTTCCTTCTTGGTGCGCACGATGACGGCCTTGACGACGTCGCCCTTCTTGACGTTGCCACCGGGGATCGCGTCCTTGACGGTGGCGACGATGACGTCGCCAATACCTGCGTAGCGCCGACCTGAGCCACCGAGAACGCGGATGCACAAGATTTCCTTGGCACCGGTGTTGTCGGCGACGCGCAGTCGCGACTCCTGCTGGATCACTTCGTGTCTCCTGTTGTCGCGCCGGTTCTCGGCGGGCCGAGCCTGGCGGAACTTATGGTGTGTGCGGCCCGACGCAAGCGCCGGACCTAGTGAGTCTAGGGGCCTACGTGCGTGGCGACCAAAACTCGGCTGGTAGGTGACACCGTTTGTGCGGTATCACCCATGGACTACTTGGCTCGTTCGAGGATTTCGACGATGCGCCAACGCTTGGTGGCCGAGAGCGGCCGGGTCTCCATCAGCAGCACCTTGTCACCGACGCCGGCCGCATTGGCCTCATCGTGCGCGTGCAGCTTGCTCGTGCGACGCACGACCTTGCCGTACAGCGGGTGCTTGAATCGGTCTTCGACTGCAACGACGACGGTCTTATCCATCTTGTTGCTGACGACATAGCCTTCGCGGACCTTACGGAAGCCGCGGCCGCCATGTGCATCGGTCGCTGTAGTGTTCTCGCTCATCTCGCTGCTCTCCGTCATGCGGCACCAACCGGGGTAATCCCGAGCTCGCGCTCGCGCATGATCGTGTAGATACGCGCGATGTCCGTACGGACGGCGCGAAGTCGACCGTGGCTCTCAAGCTGGCCGGTGGCCGCCTGGAAACGCAGGTTGAACAGTTCTGCCTTCGCCTCGCGCAACTTCTCGATGAGTTCCTCATCGCCGAAGCCCCGAAGCTCAGTGGGGTTAGTACCGGTAGCCATCAGCTAACACCTGCCTCGCGCCGGATGATCCGGCACTTCATCGGAAGTTTGTGCATGGCACGAGTGAGTGCCTCACGAGCAACCGTCTCGTTGGGATATGCCAGCTCGAACATCACGCGTCCGGGCTTGACGTTGGCCACCCACCATTCGGGCGAACCCTTACCGCTACCCATACGGGTTTCGGCTGGCTTCTTGGTGATGGGACGGTCGGGGTAAATCGTGATCCAGACCTTGCCACCACGACGAATGTGGCGGGTGATGGCAATACGTGCGGATTCGATTTGACGGTTGGTGACGTAGGCGGGTTCAAGCGCCTGCAAGCCCCACTCGCCCCACGTGACCTCGGTGCCGCCCTTAGCTGCTCCGTGGCGATTGGGGTGGTGCTGCTTGCGGTGCTTAACGCGACGAGGAATAAGCATGGCTCAGGCCTCCGTTCCAACAGTCTCAACCGGCGGTGCGGCTTCGACTACAGGAGCCTCGGCTACAAAGTCAGAGCCACTGCTTTCCGGACCACCTTCAGCGCGACGACCAGCCGGTCGAGCCGGTCGCTCGCCACGGCGAGGTGCGCCAAGACGCTCGGCTGCGGCAACCGCTTCGCGCTCGGTGCGCGACTGGCTTACCTCACCCTTGTAGATCCAGACCTTCACACCGATGCGACCGAACGTGGTACGCGCCTCATAGAAGCCGTAGTCGATGTTCGCGCGCAGTGTGTGCAGCGGAACTCGACCTTCACGGTAGAACTCGGTACGGCTCATTTCAGCACCGCCCAGACGACCCGAGACCTGGATCCGGATGCCCTTAGCACCACCCTTGAGCGCGGACTGCATGGACTTGCGCATGGCGCGACGGAACGAGACGCGGCTCGACAGCTGCTCAGCAACACCTTGCGCCACCAACTGGGCGTCGATCTCGGGGTTCTTGACCTCGAGAATGTTGAGTTGAACCTGCTTGCCCGTGAGCTTTTCGAGGTCACCGCGAATGCGGTCAGCCTCAGCACCACGACGGCCGATCACGATGCCGGGGCGGGCAGTGTGAATGTCGACGCGAACCCGCTCACGGGTGCGCTCGATCTCCACCTTGCTGATGCCGGCGCGCTCCATGCCCTTGTTCATGAGGTTGCGGATCTTGACATCCTCCTGGACGTAGTCGCGGTAACGCTGACCCGTCTTGGACGAGTCGGCAAACCAACGCGACTTGTAGTCGGTGGTGATGCCCAGACGGAAGCCGTACGGGTTGATCTTCTGGCCCACGGCGGGGTCACCCCTTCTTCCGCGTCGAGGCGGCGGTAACCGACTCGACGACGACGGTGATGTGACTGGTGCGCTTGCGAATGCGGTAAGCACGACCTTGAGCACGCGGACGGAAGCGCTTCAACGTCGGACCTTCGTCGACGTATGCCTCGCGAACGACCAAGGTGTCGCGATCGAGACCTAGGTTGTTGGTCGCGTTGGCGATCGCGCTGTCAAGCACCTTGCCCACTGGCTCGCTTGCGGCCTGCGGCGCGAAGTGCAGGATTGCCTGCGCCTCTGCTGCCGGCAGCCCACGGATCAGATCGATCACGCGGCGTGCCTTCATGGGCGTGACACGCACGTAGCGTGCCTGGGCCCTGGCTTCCATCGCTATCCCCTTGCTGGTCGTCGTACTCACGGTTGAGTCCTACGGGGTCGTACTCGGTAGCTCGACATCGCTGTTAGCGACGCTTCGCCTTGCGGTCGTCCTTCACGTGTCCACGGAAGGTACGAGTCGGCGCGAACTCGCCGAGCTTGTGACCGATCATGTTCTCGGTCACGAAGACCGGGATGTGCTTGCGGCCGTCGTGCACCGCGATCGTGTGACCGAGCATGTCGGGCACGATCATCGAGCGGCGCGACCAGGTCTTGATCACGTTGTGCGTGCCCTTGGCGTTCTGATCGTCGACCTTCTTGGCAAGGTGGCCGTCGATGAAAGGGCCCTTTTTCAGGCTGCGAGGCATGGTGGGTTCCCTTAGCGCTTCTTGCCGGTCTTACGGCGGCGGACGATGAACTTATCGCTGGCCTTGTTGGCCTTGCGAGTACGACCTTCGGGCTTTCCGTTCGGGTTAACCGGGTGGCGTCCACCAGAGGTCTTACCCTCACCACCACCATGCGGGTGGTCGACCGGGTTCATGGCGACACCGCGGACGGTTGGGCGCTTGCCCTTCCAGCGCATACGGCCGGCCTTACCCCAGTTGATGTTGCTCTGCTCGGCGTTACCTACCTCGCCGATGGTTGCGCGACAGCGCACATCGACGTTGCGGATCTCACCGGAGGGCAAACGCAGCTGTGCATACGGTCCGTCCTTGGCCACGAGCTGGATGCTGACACCGGCGGAACGGGCGATCTTGGCCCCGCCGCCTGGTCGCAATTCAACGCCGTGGATGACCGTACCGACGGGGATGTTGCGCAAAGGCAAGTTGTTGCCGGGCTTGATGTCAGCCGAAGGTCCGGTCTCGATCGAGTCGCCCTGCTTGAGCTTGTTCGGCGCGACGATGTAGCGCTTCTCGCCATCTGCGTAGTGCAGCAGGGCGATACGTGCCGTGCGGTTGGGGTCGTACTCGATGTGAGCGACCTTCGCGGGCACGCCGTCCTTGTCAGCACGACGGAAGTCAATGATGCGGTAGGCGCGCTTGTGTCCGCCACCCTGGTGTCGGGTGGTGATACGCCCGGTGTTGTTCCGGCCGCCCTTCTTGGGGAGCGGACGGACAAGGGACTTCTCCGGCTGCGAGCGCGTGATCTCGACGAAGTCGGCAACGCTGGAGCCACGACGGCCCGGCGTAGTCGGCTTGTACTTACGGATACCCATGGGGTTTCTCTTCCTCGTCGCTTCGATTACCCGGTCAGGAGACCGGGCCACCGAAGATGTCGATGCGGTCGCCGTCAGCGAGGCTGACAATTGCGCGCTTGGTGTCGGCTCGCTTACCAAAGCCGGTCCGCGTGCGCATGCGCTTGCCCTGTCGGTTGCTGGTGTTCACGCCAGTGACGCGTACCCCAAATACCTGCTCGACCGCGATCTTGATCTGGGTCTTGTTGGCATCTGGCGACACGATGAACGTGTACTTGTTCTGGTCGAGAAGGCCGTAGCTCTTCTCGGAGATCACGGGCGCGAGCAAGATGTCACGCGGGTCAGCGATTCTCACAGGACATCCTCCATCGCCTCAGACTCGGTCGCGACAGCCTTGGCACCCTTGCCCGTTGACGGGCCAGCGAGGAACGCCGCGAGGGAGTTACTCGTGAAGATGACGTCATCGCTGACCAACACGTCGTAGGTGTTGAGCTGGTCGGGTGCGATCAGGTGTACGCGGGGAACGTTGCGCAGCGAGAGCCACGAGACGTTGTCGTCACGTTCGACCACGACGAGCAGATTGCGGCGGTCGCTGATTGCGGCCAACGCTGAAATAGCTGCCTTGGTCGAGGGCGAGTCGCCCGAAACCAGACTGCTCAGCACATGTACGCGACCATTACGAGCGCGATCGGAAAGTGCCCCACGAAGTGCCGCAGCCTTCATCTTCTTGGGAGTGCGCTGCGAGTAGTCGCGCGGGCTCGGCCCGTGGACTACGCCACCGCCGGTGAACTGAGGTGCACGGATCGAACCCTGACGGGCGCGGCCGGTGCCCTTCTGCTTGTACGGCTTCTTGCCACCACCGCGGACTTCGCCGCGGTCCTTGGTCGAGTGCGTGCCTTGGCGGGCGGCAGCAAGCTGCGCTACGACGACCTGGTGGATGAGGGGAACGTTGACCTGAACCCCGAAGATGTGACCGGGCAGGTCGACCGAACCGTCAACCGAGCCATCCGGGGTGCGGATGTCTACCGTGGTGGTTTCGAGCGTGTCTACTGAGTCAGACATGTTCAGCCCACCTTCGCTGACGTACGGACGAGCACGAGGCCGCCCTTAGGGCCGGGGATGGCGCCGCGGATGAGCAGCAGGCCGTTCTCGGCGTCGATGGAGTGGATGGTGAGGTTCTGCACGGTCTGACGCGCATTACCCATGCGGCCAGCCATGCGCATGCCCTTGAAGACTCGACCCGGAGTGGCACAGCCACCGATGGAGCCGGGCTTGCGGTGGTTGCGGTGCGCACCGTGCGAGGCGCCAACACCGTGGAAGCCGTGACGCTTCATAACACCGGCGTAGCCCTTGCCCTTGGTGGTACCGACGACATCGATGTTCTGACCGACCTCGAACGTGTCGACCGCCAACTCCTGACCGAGCGTGTACTCGGAGGCGCTGGACGTGCGGAGTTCGACCAGGTGGCGACGCGGAGTCACACCGGCGGCGGCGAAGTGACCCGAAGCGGGCTTGTTCACCTTGCGTGGGTCGATCGCACCGAAGGCGATCTGGACGGAGGCGTACCCGTCGCGCTCAGGGGTCTTGACCTGGGTAACGATGCAAGGTCCGGCCTTGACGACAGTGACGGGGACGACCCGATTGTTCTCGTCCCAGACCTGGGTCATGCCGAGCTTCTCGCCCAGGATTCCCGTGTAGTTGGTGCTCATGGTGGATGCGGTCCTCAGAGCTTGATCTCGATGTCGACACCAGCCGGAAGGTCAAGACGCATCAGCGAATCAACAGTCTTGGGCGTGGGGTCGAGAATGTCGATGAGACGCTTGTGCGTACGCATCTCGAAGTGCTCGCGGCTGTCCTTGTACTTGTGCGGCGAGCGGATAACGCAATAGACGTTCTTCTCAGTCGGCAGCGGCACCGGGCCTGCAACCTGAGCGCCCGTCCGAATCACCGTTTCGACGATCTTGCGCGCCGAGCTGTCGATGATCTCGTGGTCGTAGGCCTTGAGCCTGATGCGGATCTTCTGTCCCGCCATGGTGGCTTGTGTCCTTATCGTTCGTGTGCCGCTGAGTAAGACGCGGTAAGCGCCCTTAGTCGGGTTCCGCGGCCGAGCCTGTCAAGACAGACCCGGCCGCGATGACCCAGGTTTAGTGCGTCAGTGCAGGTGTTACTTGATGATCTTGACGACGCGACCCGCACCGACGGTGCGACCACCCTCGCGGATGGCGAAACGGAGACCGTCTTCCATCGCGATGGGCTGGATGAGGTCGACCTTCATTTCGGTGTTGTCACCAGGCATGACCATCTCGGTGCCCTCGGGCAACGTGACAACGCCGGTGACGTCGGTGGTGCGGAAGTAGAACTGGGGGCGGTAGTTGTTGAAGAACGGCGTGTGCCGTCCGCCCTCGTCCTTCGACAGGATGTACACGTTGGCGTCGAACTCCGTGTGGGGAGTAACCGTGCCCGGCTTGCACAGAACCTGTCCACGCTCAACGTCATCGCGCTTGGTGCCACGAAGAAGCAGACCCACGTTTTCGCCGGCCTGGCCCTCATCGAGCAGCTTGCGGAACATCTCGACGCCGGTGACGGTGGTCTTCGTGGTCGTGGGGCGAATGCCGACGATCTCGATTTCCTCGTTGACCTTGACGATGCCACGCTCGATACGACCGGTGACGACCGTGCCACGACCGGTGATCGTGAAGACATCCTCGACTGGCATGAGGAAGGGCTTCTCGACATCGCGCTCGGGGGTCGGGATTGCAACGTCAACCGCAGCCATGAGCTCGATGATCGTCGCGCCCCACTTGGCGTCGCCGTTGAGTGCCGGAGCCGCAGCAACGCGAACGACGGGGATGTTATCGCCGTCGTACTCGTATGCCGAGAGCAGCTCGCGAACCTCGAGCTCAACGAGCTCGAGGATCTCCTCGTCGTCGACCATGTCGCACTTGTTCAGTGCGACGACCAGTGAGGGCACACCGACCTGGCGGGCCAGGAGCACGTGCTCCTTGGTCTGCGGCATCGGACCATCGGTCGCTGCGACCACGAGGATCGCACCGTCCATCTGGGCTGCGCCAGTGATCATGTTCTTGATGTAGTCAGCGTGACCAGGGCAGTCGACGTGCGCATAGTGGCGCGCTTCGGTCTGGTACTCGACGTGCGCGATGGAGATGGTGATACCGCGCTGACGCTCTTCCGGCGCCTTGTCGATCTGGTCAAACGGCGTGAACGGGTTCACGTCCGGGAAAGCGTCATGCAGCACCTTGGTAATCGCCGCTGTCAGCGTCGTCTTCCCGTGGTCGATGTGACCAATGGTGCCGATGTTGACGTGCGGCTTGGTGCGCTCGAACTTCGCTTTCGCCACGGTGTCCTCCTGTGGACTGTGGATGGTTACGCCGTACGACGTAGGTCCAGGGTGAATCGGATCTGGGTCAGGTAGTACTGGTGGAGCTGGTGGAGCAGTTGGGTTCTCTCACGCGATGCGATCGATCACCCCGGTGCTTGTCGAAGGGCTATTCGCCCTTCGCCTTCGCGATGATCTCGGTTGCCACATTTGCGGGAACCTGTGCGTACGAGTCGAACTGCATGGAGTAACTTGCTCGTCCCTGAGTCTTGCTCCGAAGATCGCCGACGTAGCCGAACATCTCCGATAGCGGGACGAGAGAGCGAACAATGCGTGCACCGGAACGCTCTTCCATGGCCTGAATCTGGCCACGACGAGAGTTAAGGTCACCGATGACCTCGCCCATGAAGTCCTCGGGGGTGGTGACCTCGACGGACATCATTGGCTCGAGCAGCACGGGACCAGCCATGCGCGCTGCCTCCTTGAACGCCATCGAACCGGCGATCTTGAAGGCAAGTTCTGAGGAGTCGACGTCGTGGTAGGCGCCGTCCTTGAGGGTGACGGTGATATCAACCATCGGGTAGCCGGCGAGAACACCGTTCTGCATGGCTTCCTGGCAACCGGCGTCAACCGACGGGATGTACTCACGCGGGATTCGACCACCACTGACGGCGTTGACGAATTCGTAACCACCCTCAACCTCGACGCCCTCTGACGGGGCGATACCGATCTGCACCTTGGCGAACTGACCTGAACCACCGGTCTGCTTCTTGTGGGTGTAGTCGACGCGGTCGATCTTCTTGGTGATGGTCTCGCGGTAGGCAACCTGGGGCTTACCAACGTTGGCCTCGACCTTGAATTCGCGACGCATACGGTCAACGAGCACCTCGAGGTGCAGTTCACCCATACCCGCAATGATGGTCTGGCCGGTCTCTTCGTCGGTGCGCACCTGGAAGGTGGGGTCCTCATCGGAGAGGCGCTGGATAGCAGTACCCAACTTCTCCTGGTCGCTCTTGGTCTTGGGCTCAATCGCCACGTGAATGACCGGCGCTGGGAAGTTCATCGACTCCAGGACAACTGGGTTCTTCTCATCGCAAAGCGTCTCACCGGTGGTGGTGTCCTTCAGACCCATCACAGCAACAATGTCGCCTGCGCCAACGCGAGCGATTTCTTCGCGCTTGTTGGCGTGCATGCGGTAGATCTTGCCGATGCGCTCCTTGCGACCCTTAACCGAGTTGAGCACCGAGGTGCCGGACTCGAGCACACCCGAGTAAACGCGGATGTAGGTCAGCTTGCCCAAGTGCGGGTCGGTCATGATCTTGAAAGCCAGCGCCGAGAAAGGCTCGTTTTCACGCGGGAAGCGTTCTACTACGACATCGCTGTCGCCGACCTTGCGGCCTTCGATCGCGCGCACGTCTAGCGGTGAAGGCAGGTACAGGACGACCGCGTCGAGCATCGGCTGGACGCCCTTGTTCTTGAACGCCGAACCGGTGAGCACCGGGGTGAGCTTGCTGGCCACGGTGGCGCGACGAATCGCTGCGTTCAATTCCTCAACCGTTGGCTCAATGCCTTCGAGGTACTTCTCCATCATCGCGTCGTCGGCCTCGACGATGGTTTCGATCAGCGTTTCGCGCCATACCTGGGCAGCCTCAAGGTGTGAAGCCGGGATGTCTTCGACGCTGTAGTCCTCGCCCTTTTGGGTGTCTTCTGGCCAGATCAGGGCCTTCATCCGAACTAGATCGACAAGACCGTGGAAGTCGCCCTCGGTGCCGATCGGGATCTGCAGCACCAGCGCCGTGGCGTTGAGGCGATCCTTGATCATGTCGACGCACATGTAGAAGTCGGCGCCGGTTCGGTCGAGCTTGTTCACAAAGCAGATGCGCGGCACGTCGTACCGGTCGGCCTGACGCCAGACGGTCTCGGACTGCGGTTCGACACCGGCAACACCGTCAAAGACAGCGACGGCACCGTCGAGGACGCGCAGCGAGCGCTCAACCTCAACGGTGAAGTCAACGTGTCCAGGAGTGTCGATGATGTTGATCTGAGTGTCGTTCCAGTTGCAGGTTGTGGCAGCCGACGTGATCGTGATGCCGCGCTCCTGCTCCTGCTCCATCCAGTCCATGGTGGCTGCGCCGTCGTGAACTTCACCGATCTTGTAGTTGATACCGGTGTAGAACAAGATGCGCTCGGTTGTCGTGGTTTTGCCCGCGTCGATGTGCGCCATGATCCCGATGTTGCGGACATGTGCGAGGTCGAGTGCGGTGTCGGTCGACACGATCAATACTCCGAATCCAGATGGATAGAACTAGCAGGGGAAGAAAGCTTGGTTACCAGCGGTAGTGCGCGAAGGCCTTGTTCGACTCAGCCATCTTGTGCATGTCCTCGCGACGCTTGACCGCGGCACCAAGACCATTGCTTGCGTCGAGGAGTTCGTTGGTGAGTCGCTCAGTCATGGTCTTCTCTCGACGCTGACGTGAGTAGGTAACGAGCCAGCGCAGCGCCAGGGTGGTACTGCGGCCGGGACGAACCTCAACGGGCACCTGGTAGGTCGCGCCACCAACGCGGCGACTGCGAACCTCAAGGGTTGGCTTGATGTTGTCCATCGCACGCTTGAGCGTGAGGACGGGGTCAGTACCGGTCTTCTCGCGGCAGCCTTCGAGTGCGCCGTAGACGATGCGCTCTGCGGTTGACTTCTTGCCATCAAGGAGAACCTTGTTGATCAGCTGAGTGACCAGCTGCGACCCATAAACCGGGTCGACGACGATGGGGCGCTTCGGAGCGGGGCCTTTGCGAGGCATTAGCTGCTCTTCTCCTTCTTCGCGCCGTAACGGCTGCGTGACTGCTTGCGGTTCTTCACGCCTTGCGTGTCGAGTGCACCGCGAATGATCTTGTAGCGAACACCGGGAAGGTCTTTCACACGGCCACCACGCACGAGCACGATTGAGTGCTCCTGCAGGTTGTGGCCAACACCGGGGATGTAGGCGGTGACCTCCATGCCACTGGTGAGACGAACGCGCGCGACCTTGCGCAGAGCCGAGTTCGGCTTCTTGGGCGTGGTCGTGTAGACGCGCGTGCATACGCCGCGGCGCTGAGGACTGCCCTTAAGCGCGGGCGTCTTGTTCTTCGAGACCTTGTCCTGCCGGCCCTTGCGGACCAGCTGCTGGATCGTGGGCACTCACATCTCCGTGTTCGTTGCGGTCTGGCTCGTTAACGCTGGAACTTGCAGTGTGGATCTCTCCGGATGCCTCGACCCCCGCGCTCGGGCGTGTCGCACCTTGCCCGGGGGGCTCGGTCGACATTCCGATGTGGAGTCGGTGCGCGACGAGATATCCGATAACGGACTCGAACACGCGCAGGCACCCGGGCAGGCCCAGGCACAGGGGTAGACGATACCCAGGCTGCACGCTCTGGGTCAAAACGAGGGTGGTGAACCGCCCATATCCTGGGACGCGGAACCCCACCGGATGTGGCGAACCATGCCAGTTCGAGCACAAATTGAGCCTGCGACACGCCGGGTTTGGGCCGGGACTAGTGCGAAGCGGTGGTCGAGGCGATTAATGCAATGGCAAAGAAAATTACAACCAGAACGCCAATTGCGATGTTGATCCAGGCAATCCAACGAGCGGCAGTCACCAGTCCCCCACCCGTAACCCAGCCACCGGAGACCGAGATCTCGCGCTGAGCTGTCGATGCCATGACCAACGCCACAATCGCTGGTACGACAGGGCAGATGAAGAACGAGGCGATCGCCAACACCAGTGCAATCACCGCGTTACTGCTGGTCTTAGGAAGCATCGGAGGTGCCGCGTAACCCATGGGCACACCGCCGACTTGAGCCGCGCCTGGGGGCGGCGGGTAACTAGCTGGCGGCGGTGGTGCAAGCGGCGGTGCAAGCGGTGGTGCGAGCGGTGGTGCGAGCGGTGGTGCGAGCGGTGGTGCGAGCGGTGGCACCGGCGCTTGCGGTGGTGGGTCGAAGGCCGGCGGCACATCTGCCTGCGCTCCCGACGCACCCAACGGGGCGGCAGGAGGTGGCACAGCCGGTGGCGCAGCGGGATAAGGGCCCGCCGGGGCCGCGGCGCTGTCGTCGGGCGCTGAGGGTGCTACTGGGTCGATCGGTGGTTCACTCATGCCCCTAGCCTGCCAGCCCAACGGCGAGCGCATGTCGAACTAGGACGACTTGCCAGCAAGCCGTAGCTGGGCCGCCCCGATATCGAAGTCGCCAAGACACGGCCGCGCAACGACGAAGGGGAGGGAACCGGCTGGTTCCCTCCCCTTCGCGCGATGTTGCGACTAACTCGTGTAACCGCCGAAGTCGTACTCCTCGAGCGGGATTGCCTGACCGCCGCCCGAACCGAACGTGCCGTAGTCCAAATCGTCGTAAGCCGACAGCGATGCGTACATCGCGGCCTTGGCTTCCTCGGTGGGCTCGACCTTGATGTTGCGGTAGCGCGGCATGCCCGTACCTGCCGGGATGAGCTTGCCCAGGATCACGTTTTCCTTCAGACCAAGCAGCGGGTCGGACTTGGCGTGGATCGCCGCATCCGTCAGTACGCGAGTGGTCTCCTGGAACGAAGCGGCTGACAACCATGACTCGGTTGCAAGTGACGCCTTGGTGATACCCATGAGTTCGGGGCGACCCGCCGATGGCGTGCCATTCTCCGATACGACCCGACGGTTCTCGGCTTCGAACAACCCGCGTTCGATGAGCTCGCCTGGCAGGAACTCAGTGTCGCCACCTTCGATGATGGTGACTCGCTTGAGCATCTGACGGACGATGACCTCGATGTGCTTGTCATGAATCGACACACCCTGCGAGCGGTACACGTCCTGGACCTCTGCGACGAGGTGCAACTGCACCGCGCGCTGGCCAAGGATGCGCAGAACCTGCTTGGGATCGACCGCGCCCTGCACCAACTGCTGGCCAACCTCGACGTGATCCCCGTCTGCCACGAGAAGACGAGCACGCTTGGAGATCGGGTAGGCAATCTCTTCGGACCCGTCATCAGGAACGACGACGAGCTTGCGAGTCTTATCGGTGTCGTCGATACGGAAGCGCCCCGCGGCTTCGCTGATCGGAGCTACACCCTTGGGGGTGCGGGCCTCGAAGAGCTCGACCACACGCGGCAGACCGTGCGTGATGTCCTCACCAGCCACACCACCGGTGTGGAAGGTGCGCATGGTGAGCTGGGTTCCAGGCTCACCGATCGACTGCGCCGCGACGATACCGATCGCCTCTCCGACATCGACCAACTTGCCGGTAGCCAGCGAACGGCCGTAGCAGGTTGCACAGGTGCCTACCTTGCTCTCGCAAGTGAGCACCGAACGGGTCTTCACCTCGAGGACACCTTCAGCGACGATATCGTCGATGACGAGCAGGCCAAGTTCCTGGCCAGCGCTCGCGATCGTGCGACCGCCGACGATGATGTCCTCGGACAGGACACGTGAGGCAGCAGTCGACTCAACTTCGTCGTGACGACGAGCCTTACCGTCGGAGCCGATGACTCCGATGGTGTTGGCAAGACCTCGGTCAGTGCCACAGTCGGTCTCCCGAATGATGACGTCCTGCGATACGTCGACGAGACGACGCGTGAGGTAGCCGGAGTCGGCGGTACGAAGTGCGGTGTCAGCAAGACCCTTACGAGCACCGTGGGTCGAGATGAAGTACTCGAGCACCGACAGACCCTCGCGGAAGTTGGACTTGATCGGCCGCGGGATGATCTCGCCCTTGGGGTTAGCCACGAGACCACGCATACCTGCGATCTGACGAACCTGCATCCAGTTACCACGGGCACCGGAGTTGACCATCATGAAGACTGGGTTATGCCTCGGGAAGTGCTCACGCATGGCGTCAGCGACCTCGTCGGTGGCACGGGTCCAGATCTCGATGAGTTCCTGACGACGCTCGGAGTCGGTGATCAGACCACGCTCGAACTGGGTCTGAACCTTCTCTGCACGCGCCTCGGCCTCGGCCAGCAACTGCGCCTTCTTGGGCGGCGTAACGACGTCCTCGATCGAAATCGTGACACCGGAACGGGTGGCCCAGTAGAAGCCAGCCTCCTTGAGCGCGTCGAGGGTGGCAGCTACCTGCACCTTCGCGTAACGCTCGGCGAGGTCGTTGACGATTCCACCGAGGACCTTCTTGTCGACCTCGGTGTTCACGAACGGATAGTCGATCGGCAGGGTCTCGTTGAACAGCGCGCGCCCAAGGGTGGTGTCCAAGATGAAGGCATCACCCACGGCCCAGCCGTCCGGAACTTCCCAGCCGAGCGGCGGCATGACATCGACGCAACGCAGCTTGATCTTGCTCGCGACCATGATCGCCTTGGCATCGAAGGCCATGAGGGCCTCGGACACCGAGGAGAACGCACGTCCTTCACCAGCAAGATCAGTGCGATCGGAGGTGAGGAAGTTGATGCCCAACACCATGTCCTGCGACGGCGACGTAATTGGTCGACCGTGCGCGGGCGAAAGGATGTTGTTACTCGAGAGCATCAAGATGCGGGCTTCAGCCTGAGCCTCAGCAGACAGCGGCAGGTGCACAGCCATCTGGTCACCGTCGAAGTCTGCGTTGAACGCAGCGCAGACGAGCGGGTGAATCTGAATGGCCTTACCTTCGATGAGCTGTGGCTCGAACGCCTGGATACCCAAACGGTGCAGGGTAGGTGCGCGGTTGAGCAGCACTGGGTGCTCGGCGATTACCTCTTCAAGCACGTCCCACACGACCGCGCGCGAACGCTCGACCATGCGCTTGGCTGACTTGATGTTCTGGGCGTGGTTGAGATCGACCAGCCGCTTCATGACGAATGGCTTGAACAGCTCAAGTGCCATCTGCTTAGGCAGACCGCACTGGTGCAGCTTGAGCTGCGGGCCGACCACGATGACCGAACGGCCCGAGTAGTCAACGCGCTTGCCGAGCAGGTTCTGACGGAACCGACCCTGCTTGCCCTTGAGCATGTCTGAGAGCGACTTGAGCGGGCGGTTTCCTGGACCGGTGACCGGACGACCACGACGACCGTTGTCGAACAGTGCGTCGACAGCCTCTTGCAGCATGCGCTTCTCGTTGTTCACGATGATCTCGGGAGCACCAAGATCGAGCAGTCGCTTGAGGCGGTTGTTGCGGTTGATGACGCGGCGGTACAGGTCGTTGAGGTCGGACGTCGCGAAACGGCCACCATCAAGCTGAACCATCGGACGCAGGTCCGGCGGAATCACCGGCACGCAGTCGAGCACCATGCCCATGGGGGAGTTGCTGGTCTGCAGGAATGCGGTGACAACCTTGAGACGCTTGAGTGCGCGAGTCTTCTTCTGACCCTTGCCTGAGCGCACGATCTCGCGCAGGTTCTCGGACTCGGCCTCGAGGTCGAAGGTCTCAAGACGCTTCTGAATTGCAGCGGCACCCATGCCACCGGAGAAGTAGCGACCGTAGCGGTCACGCATCTCGCGGTAGAGCATCTCGTCGCCTTCGAGGTCTTGTACCTTCAGGCTCTTGAAGCGATCGAAGACACGGTCGAGGCGATCGATCTCGGCATCGGCACGACGACGGATCTGGGCCATCTCGCGCTCTGCCGATTCCTTGACCTTGCGCTTCTGGTCGCTCTTGGCGCCCTCTGCCTCAAGCTCGGCGACATCGGTCTCGAGCTTGGTGGCACGCTTGTTGACCTCGTCATCGCGACGGTTCACAAGCTGCTGCTTCTCTACTGAGAGCTTGCTCTCAAGTGAGGGCAGATCCTCGTGACGCTTATCGAGGTCGACTGAGGTGATCATGTACGCGGCGAAGTAGATGACCTTCTCGAGGTCCTTCGGCGCGAGGTCGAGCAGGTAACCCAAGCGGCTAGGCACACCCTTGAAGTACCAGATGTGCGTGACGGGGGCCGCGAGTTCGATGTGGCCCATCCGCTCACGACGCACCTTGGCACGCGTGACCTCGACACCACAGCGTTCGCAGATGATGCCCTTGAAGCGCACGCGCTTGTACTTGCCGCAGTAGCACTCCCAGTCGCGAGTCGGGCCGAAGATCTTCTCGCAGAAGAGTCCGTCCTTCTCGGGCTTGAGCGTGCGGTAGTTAATGGTCTCTGGCTTCTTTACCTCACCGTGCGACCACGTACGGATGTCATCCGCCGTGGCTAGGCCGATGCGAAGTTCGTCGAAGAAGTTGACGTCGAGCACGTCTATCAGTCCTCACATGTGGGTTGGGCTCGTACTGTCCTTGAGAGGCGGGACCGGCGCGTACTGCGCCGGCCGCCGCGTTCTGTCAGACCTCTTCGACGCTGCTCGGCTCACGCCGCGACAGGTCGATTCCCAGTTCTTCGGCCGCGCGATACACATCGTCCTCGGTGTCACGCATTTCGATCAGGTTGCCATCGCGGGACAGCACCTCAACGTTGAGGCACAGCGACTGCATCTCCTTCACGAGCACCTTGAAGGACTCAGGGATACCAGGCTCTGGAATGTTCTCGCCCTTGACGATGGCCTCGTAAACCTTGACGCGGCCAAGAACATCGTCGGACTTGATGGTGAGCAGCTCCTGAAGTGCATAGGCAGCTCCATACGCTTCGAGTGCCCACACCTCCATCTCGCCGAATCGCTGGCCGCCGAACTGAGCTTTACCGCCCAGTGGCTGCTGCGTGATCATCGAGTAGGGACCAGTCGAACGAGCGTGGATCTTGTCATCGACTAGGTGGAGCAACTTAAGGATGTAGACGTACCCGACCGAAACCGGCTCGGGGAACGGCTCACCGGAACGCCCATCGATCAAGCGCGCCTTTCCATCGCCACCCACGAGCCGAACACCGTCGGGGGTGAGAATGGTTGAGGAAAGCAGCCCGGTGATCTCGTCCTCGCGAGCACCGTCGAACACCGGAGTGGCGACGTTGGTGCCTGGAGGCGCAGCGTGAGCTGCAGCCGGCAAGAGCTCAGCCCAAGACGGTGTGCCCTCGACCTTCCAGCCAGTCTTCGCGACCCAACCAAGGTGAGTCTCGAGTACCTGCCCGACGTTCATCCGGCCAGGTACACCGAGCGGGTTGAGCACGATGTCAACGGGAGTGCCGTCCTCAAGGAATGGCATGTCCTCAACGGGGAGGATCTTGGAGATGACTCCCTTGTTGCCGTGACGGCCAGCAAGCTTGTCGCCATTGGTGATCTTGCGCTTCTGCGCGATGTACACGCGCACGAGGCGGTTGACACCAGGCGGCAACTCGTCGCCCTCATCACGATCGAAGACGCGAACTGCGATGACCTTGCCCGACTCACCGTGCGGAACCTTGAGCGAGGTGTCGCGCACTTCGCGCGCCTTCTCACCGAAGATTGCGCGCAGCAAGCGCTCTTCCGGAGTCAGTTCGGTCTCGCCCTTGGGCGTGACCTTCCCGACCAGGATGTCGCCAGTGACGACGTCGGCGCCGATGCGGATGATCCCGCGCTCGTCTAGGTCTGCAAGCACCTCTTCGGAGACGTTCGGGATGTCCCGGGTGATCTCCTCAGGGCCGAGCTTGGTGTCGCGCGCGTCGACCTCGTGCTCCTCGATATGAATCGAGGAGAGCACGTCGTCTTGCACGAGACGCTGCGACAAGATGATCGCGTCCTCGTAGTTGTGACCTTCCCAAGGCATGAATGCCACGAGGAGGTTACGACCAAGTGCCATCTCGCCGTTGTCGGTGCAGGGGCCATCGGCCAGTACCTGACCGGCTTCGACTCGCTGACCTTCAGTAACGAACGGGCGCTGGTTAAAGCTCGTGCCCTGGTTCGAGCGGCGGAACTTCTGCACGCGGTACGTGCGGTATTCGCCGTCGTCTTGGGCCACCGTGATCAGATCAGCCGAGACCTCAGAGATCACACCAGCAGACTCAGCGATGATGACATCGCCTGCGTCGGTTGCGGCGCGGTACTCCATGCCAGTGCCGACCAGCGGAGCTTCGCTACGCAGGAGCGGCACGGACTGACGCTGCATGTTCGAACCCATGAGGGCGCGGTTGGCATCGTCGTGCTCGAGGAACGGGATCATCGCGGTTGCGACCGACACCATCTGACGCGGTGAGACGTCCATGTAGTCGACGCCGGTGCCGGGGACGTAGTCGACCTCGCCACCCTTGGTGCGAACGAGTACGCGGGGCTCACTGAAGGTTCCGTCGTCATCCAGAGGCGAGTTCGCCTGGGCAATGACGTGCAGATCCTCTTCATCAGCGGTTACGTAGTCGATCTGGTCGGTAACCCGGCCAGCCACCACCTTGCGGTAGGGAGTCTCGACAAAGCCGAACGCGTTGATACGTGCGAACGAGGACAGCGAACCGATCAGACCGATGTTGGGACCCTCGGGGGTCTCAATCGGGCACATGCGGCCGTAGTGCGACGGGTGAACGTCGCGGACCTCGAAGCCGGCACGTTCACGTGACAGACCACCAGGGCCCAGCGCCGAAAGTCGACGCTTGTGGGTCAGGCCCGCAAGCGGGTTGGTCTGGTCCATGAACTGCGACAGCTGGCTGGTGCCGAAGAACTCCTTGATGGAGGCAACGACGGGCCGGATGTTGATCAGGGTCTGCGGCGTGATGGCCTCGACGTCCTGGGTAGTCATCCGCTCGCGCACAACGCGCTCCATCCGAGACAGACCCGTACGGATCTGGTTTTGGATGAGCTCGCCGACGCTGCGCAGACGACGATTACCGAAGTGATCGATGTCATCGGTCTCAACCCGCACTGTGGCGCCGGTGGGCGAGGTGAACTCGGTCTCGCCAGCGTGCAGACGCACGATGTACTCGATCGTCGAGACGATGTCGTCGACCGTGATCGTGCTCTGCGTGAGCGGGAGGGAACTGCCGAGCTTCTTGTTGATCTTGTAGCGACCAACCTTCGCCAAGTCATAGCGCTTGGGGTTGAAGTAGAAGTTATCGAGCAGTGACTGGCCGGCCTCCGTGGTGGGGGGTTCGCCTGGTCGCAGCTTGCGATAGATGTCCTTGAGTGCCTCGTCCTGGTCGCCGATGCCATCCTTTTCGAGGGTCATCACCATGGACTCGTACGAACCGAAGCGCTCTCGGATCTCCTCGGCGTTCATCCCGAGCGCCTTCAGCAGCACGGTCACCGGCTGCTTGCGCTTACGGTCGACGCGAACTCCGACGATGTCCTTCTTGTCGATCTCGAATTCCAGCCACGCACCGCGTGACGGGATGATCTTGGCGACGAAGACGTCCTTGTCGGTGGTCTTGTCCATGTTGCGCTCGAAGTACACGCCGGGCGAACGGACCAACTGCGACACCACGACACGCTCGGTGCCGTTGATGATGAACGTGCCCTTGTCGGTCATGAGCGGGAAATCACCCATGAAGACGGTCTGGGACTTGATCTCACCGGTCTCGTTGTTCATGAACTCAGCGGTGACGAACAGCGGTGCGGCGTAGGTGAAGTCCTTGTCGCGGCACTGCTCGACCGTGTACTTCGGCGGCTCAAACCGGTGATCGCGGAACGACAGCGACATGGAGCCACTGAAGTCCTCGATCGGGGAGATCTCTTCGAAGATGTCCTCAAGACCCGACGTAACAGGCACGTCGGTTCGAGCGGACTCGAGATCCGCGCTGAGGCGGTCTCTCCACTTCGAGTTACCTAGGAGCCAGTCAAATGACTCCGTCTGCAAGGCAAGTAAGTCGGGAACCTCAAGAGGCTCCCGAATCTTGGCGAATGAAACCCTGAGGGGTCCAGGGGCGGGGGTAGTAACGGCTGACTTACGCGCGGCGGCCAAGAGGCGTCCTTCCGAGGGCTCGCGGACCTTCGAGAGCGCATGCCGAACTCGCCCTGTCCAATTGGGAGGGTGTCAGAAAGGCAGCGCAAAGCGGCAGCATACCCGACGGGCACGCCGCTGTCGAACCCGGATCGGTACCGCTCATCATGGGACCTCGTCCTGACCCATTTGCGACCCACACTCGACAGCGGGCGGGGCGGCGTACAAGGGTCGAACCTCGTCCCACGGGCCGGTAGCGCCCGGGGTCTAGCAGGTGATTGCACTTACTACCCGATGGTGAACCCTCCACGCGGCGGGCGTCAAGCACCGAATGCGCTATTAGTCACAACGATTGGGTGAACATGTGCGCCATCTGGGTGATGGCAGCGTCTCGGGTCGTTCTGGGGTCGTGATGCGGGGCCTGGAAATGTGCCAGGCCCGCCCGCGCAACACCACAAGGGCGGTACCCCAACTGGGATACCGCCCCTGACGTGGGCTGCTAGCCACAAGGGCGAGCAGCGACGAACTGGTCGACTAGCGGAACTACTTGACCGACACCGTGGCGCCGGCGGCCTCGAGGGTCTCCTTGGCCTTGTCTGCAGTCTCCTTGTTGACCTTCTCCAGAACCGGCTTCGGTGCGGCCTCGACGAGGTCCTTGGCCTCCTTAAGGCCCAGGTTCGTAAGGGTACGCACCTCCTTGATTACCTGGATCTTCTTCTCGCCTGCTGCTTCAAGGATAACGTCGAAGTCGTTCTTCTCCTCGACCTCCTCGGCGGCGCCGCCGCCAGCCGGTGCTGCCATGGCCATGGCCATGGGTGCTGCTGCGGTGACGTCGAAGGTCTCCTCGAACTGCTTCACGAACTCAGAGAGCTCGATCAGGGTCATCTCCTTGAATGCATCAAGGAGCTCTGTGCTGCTGAGCTTCGCCATGATCGGCGGTCCTTTCATTAGGTGTGTCGCGTACGGCCGGGGGCCGAGGCGTCCATCTCGGGTGGGTGAGTGGGGCGTCAGCCCTCGGTGTTCTCGCCGTCTGCACTGTCGTCGGCCACCGCGTCAACGGAAGCCTCAATGTTGCTGTCAGTGTCAGATGGTTGCGTTGACAGTTCTGCAACCTCGTCAGCAACCTCGACCTCGGCGCCCTCGGGCACGTCGGAGTCAGCTTCTGGCGTGGTGTCGGCGACGGTTGCCTCAGCCTCATCAGCGGCCACGGTGTCGTCAGCCGCGGGGGCTTCTTCCACTGGGGCAACCTCTGCCGGTGCAGCCGCGGCGGCCGGCGCTGCTGCGCCTGCACCACCGATAACCGAGGGGTCGACCTCGGCCTTGACACGCAGCGCCTCGATAGTGCGAGCCGCCTGCGCAAGCGGTGCCTGGAAGAGTGCCGCTGCCTGGGACAGCGACGCCTTCATGGCGCCAGCCAGCTTCGCGAGGAGTACCTCGCGAGACTCTAGATCCGCAAGCTTGGCGATCTCGGCTGCGGACAGCATCTTGCCGTCCATGTAGCCGCCCTTGATCACCAACAGCGGGTTTGCCTTGGCGAAGTCACGCAGGCCCTTGGCGGCCACGACCGGGTCGCCCTTGATAAAGGCAATCGCACTAGGACCGGCGAGTAGGCCATCGAGGCCCTCAACACCAGCTTCCTTGGCTGCGATCTTGGTCAGCGTGTTCTTCACAACGGCGTAGTTCGACGTCTCACCAAGTGATCGACGCAGCGTCTTAAGCTGCGCCACGGTGAGGCCGCGGTACTCGGTCAGCACTGCCGCAGTAGAGGTACGGAAGTTCTCCGCGATCTCTGCGATATCGGCTGCTTTGTCGGCCCGAGCCATAGGTCTCCTTCCATCATCCGCCGAGAATCATCTGCGCCCAATGAAAAAGCCCCGCGCAGGCGCGGGGCTCAAGCAACGTGCCTGGGCACGTTGCGTTGTCCTCACCTGCGCTGGTCTCCCGCTGGAGGCGGATGCTTCGGTCACTAACACATGCGTGCTGGTGACGACCGGCGGTCTTCGGTTCGTGTGTGAGAGTACGTGCTGCAGGGCAGTCGGGTCAAAACGGCCACCCTGCAGCACGATCAAGCAGTGGTTAGTACGGGTCGGACCACACGCTTTATGCGCTCGCTTCGTCCTCGACGAGCAAGTTACGAGTGCGGTTGGGGTCGACGGGAATGCCCGGGCCCATCGTGGTCGAGACAGTCGCCTTCTTCAGGTAGCGACCCTTCGACGACGACGGCTTGAGCCGCAGGACCTCATCGAGTGCAGCGGCGTAGTTCTCGACCAGCATCTGGTCGGTGAAGGAGACCTTGCCGATCACAAAGTGCAGGTTCGAGTGCTTGTCGACACGGAACTCGATCTTGCCGCCCTTGATCTCGGTGACTGCCTTGGCGACATCCATCGTGACCGTGCCGGTTTTCGGGTTGGGCATCAGACCGCGGGGGCCCAGAACCTTACCCAGACGCCCTACCTTGCCCATCAGGTCGGGGGTCGATACCGCTGCGTCGAAGTCGGTGAATCCAGCCGCAACGCGATCGATGAGTTCGTCGCCACCGACGATGTCGGCTCCGGCAGCGCGTGCTTCGTCGGCCTTCTCGCCATTGGCGAAGACCAGGACGCGAGCGGTCCGACCGGTGCCGTGAGGCAGGTTGACCGTGCCGCGAACCATCTGGTCAGACTTGCGAGGGTCGACACCGAGGCAGAAAGCCACCTCGACTGTGGCGTCGAACTTGGCCGGGCTGGTGACCTTGGCCAAGCGGACTGCCGGAAGTGGCGAGTAGAGCGAATCCTTGTCGATCTGCTCCGCACCCTTGGTGTATTCCTTGCTGCGCTTCATGTCTAGCTCCTTTGCCTGTCGTGTGAGGAGTCGTGGTCAATGCGGGCCGCGCGAGGCCCTGCCACGTCGTGCGTTAGTGCTTCCCATGCCGAACCAGATTGCGGCCGGCAATGGCGGCTTACTCCGAGACGGTGACACCCATGGAACGAGCGGTGCCCTCGATGATGCGGATGGCGTTCTCAACATCGTTGGCGTTGAGATCGGACAACTTGGTCTCGGCGATCTCGCGGACCTGAGCCCGAGTGATGGATCCGACCTTGGTGGTCAGCGGGTTCGCTGCACCCTTCTCGAGACCAGCGGCCTTGAGAATCAGGCGAGCAGCCGGGGGCGTCTTGAGGATGAAGGAAAACGAACGGTCCTCATAGACGGTGATCTCCACCGGGATGACCTGACCGCGCTGCGACTCGGTCGCGGCGTTGTAGGCCTTGCAGAACTCCATGATGTTCACGCCGTGCTGGCCGAGCGCCGGACCGATAGGGGGCGCAGGGTTAGCCAGGCCAGCCTTGATCTGGAGCTTGATCAGGCCGGAAACCTTCTTCTTCGGAGGCATTGTCTTCGTGTGTCCTTGCGTTGATGGGTGCGAGGTCCGCCGTGGGCGGGCGGGACAACGCCTAGTTCAGTGCAATCTGCGATCTAGTTCTTCTGGATCTGGCCAAAACCAAGCTCGACCGGAGTTTCCCGGCCGAAGATCTCAACAAGTCCGGTGACCTTCTGAGCGTCGACGTTGATCTCAGAGATCGTGGCGTGCAAGGTGGCGAATGGGCCGTCAACCACGGTGACGGAGTCGCCAACCGAGAAGTCGATGAGCGTGATTTCGCCAGCTGACGCTGACGAACTACCTGGCTTCTTCTCCGGAACTGGAGCGAGGATCGAGACGACCTCGTCCAGGTTCAGCGGTGCTGGCTGGTGCCCGTGACCGACGAAACCGGTCACGCCCGGCGTGTGCCGGACGGTGCCCCAGGAGGCGTCTGTGAGGTCCATACGGACTAGGACGTACCCAGGAAACTTGTTGCGGCGGACTAGCTTTTTCTGCCCGCTCTTGATCTCCATGACCTCTTCCATCGGAACCTCAACCTGGAAGATCTGGTCTTCCATATTGAGCGAGGAGATGCGGCTCTCGAGGTTGGTCTTGACCTTGTTCTCGTACCCAGCGTACGAGTGGATGACGTACCAATCGCCCAACTCAGTGCGCATGCGCTCACGGAAGGCGGCAACGGGGTCGAGTTCTTCGAGTTCGGCTTGCGCTGCTGCGGCGGCTTCAGCATCAGCGTCTGTGCCAGTGCCGGTGTCTGTGCCGGCGTCTGTTTCGCTGTCGCTGTCGCTGTCGCCGTCGCTGTCGCCGTCGCTATCGGCTCTTCCAGCACTCTCGCCGTCGCTCTCGACCTCGCTGGCGACCTCGCTGGCGGCCGAATCGTCATCCGCAGGAGCACCTGTCTGATCAGCGGCGTCAGTGAACGTGAGCGCAGCGCTAGAGACGGCAGAGTCAGTTGACTCCACCGACAGGTCTTCGGACTCGTGGGTCTCGGACACGGGGCTCCTTCACAGCATTGCATTACGTTGCATTGCATTGCATTTCAATGCATTACGGACGATCAAGCAGGACGATCAACCAGAACGTGCGATCAACCAGGACGTGCGATCAACCAGAACGTGCGATCAAACAGGCGAGCGGTCACACCCAGCAGGCGGGCTACTCACCATCTAACTACGGCCCTGACTAGGGCCCTAACTACTGCCGAAAACAGCCAAAACAAGCTTGGCGAAGACCAGATCGAGCACGGCGACGATCGCAGCGACCACCACGACGAAGGTGATGACGACCACCGTGTACGTGAGAAGTTCCTTGCGGGTCGGCCAGATCACCTTGCGAAGTTCGGCGATGACCTGTCGATAGAACAGGGAAATCCGCGCGAACAGGCCTGGCCGCTCCCCACCGTTGGAGCGATCAGGTACTGAGGTATCGACGATGTCGCTCACGCGTCCTCGCTTACCTTCTTAAGCGACGCCGGAGCGCCGCAGACATGTCGGGTCGACCGGACGGTCGCCCCGGATCCCAACCCGGAGGCTGGGGTCGAGCAGGGCCGGAGGGACTTGAACCCCCAACCGCCGGTTTTGGAGACCGGTGCTCTACCAATTGAGCTACGACCCTTCGGGGCGCCCGCCACACATATACAAACCCAAGTTCTGGGCATGCTTACGCAGGGGGTGGACGTCCACCAGGAGGTCCGAGCATAGGGGACGAAGGCGCGCCGACCCAAACTCAACGGTTCTACCTTCACCCGACCCCGCTCGCGTCGAGGCTATGCGCGAGGATGTGGACATGAGTGCGCAGCCCACACCCTTGACCCGTCCACGCATCTCGGCCCGGATCGGTGCGATCGCCGAATCAGCCACCTTGGCGGTCGACGCCAAGGCCAAGGCACTCAAGGCCGCAGGACGTCCGGTCATCGGATTCGGGGCAGGCGAGCCCGACTTCCCGACCCCCGGCTACATCGTCGATGCCGCTATCGCGGCCTGCAGAGAGATCAAGTGGCACCGCTACACGCCCGTCGGCGGACTCCCCGAACTCAAGGAGGCCATCGCGACCAAGACCCTGCGTGACTCTGGCTTCGCAGTGTCGCCCGGCCAGGTGCTTGTCACCAACGGCGGTAAGCAGGCTCTGTACAACGCTTTCGCGACCCTGCTCGACCCAGGTGACGAAGCCTTGCTGCCGGCCCCCTTCTGGACCACATACCCCGAATCGATCCAGTTAGCCGGTGGTGTGCCCGTCATCCTGATGACCGATGAGACCACTGGCTACCGAGTCTCAATCGAGCAGCTCGAGGCCGCCTACACCCCCCGGACGAAGTTGCTGGTGTTCGTCTCCCCGTCCAACCCCACCGGGGCCGTGTACTCGCCGGCCGAGGTCGAGGCAATCGGCCGCTGGGCCCTCGAGCGCGGAATCTGGGTGGTCACCGACGAGATCTATGAGCACTTGGTCTACGGCGAAGCCCGCTTCGCCTCAATGCCAACACTCGTACCCGAGTTGGCCAACCAGTGCATCGTCATCAACGGCGTGGCCAAGACCTACTCCATGACCGGCTGGCGGGTGGGCTGGATGATCGGCCCGGCCGACGTCGTCAAAGCCGCCACCAACCTGCAGTCGCACGCAACCTCGAACGTCGCAAACGTCTCACAAATCGCGGCACTGGCGGCAGTCTCGGGTGACCTCGCAGCCGTCGCCACAATGCGCGAAGCGTTCGATCGTCGGCGCCACGCCATCACCTCAATCCTTTCGGGCATCGACGGCATCACCTGCCCACTACCCGAAGGCGCGTTCTACGTGTACCCATCGGTGAAGGGGGTGCTGGGTCGCACGATTCGGGGTCGGGTAGCCACCTCGTCGGCCGAGCTCGCTGCGATCATCCTCGACGAGGCTGAAGTCGCGGTCGTTCCTGGAGAGGCGTTCGGCACACCCGGCTACCTGCGGCTGTCGTACGCGCTCAGCGACAACGACCTACACGAAGGTGCCACTCGCATCGCGCGGCTGCTCGGCGAGAGCGGCTGACCCAAGTCAGCGCTGGTCACAGCGAGCAGTTGACCAGCATCGGCTCAGGATCGAGCGTGATCCCGAACCGCATCTGCACACCATCGCGAATCTCACGGGCCAGCGCGACGATCTCACTGGTCGTGGCACCGCCACGATTGGTGATCGCCAGCGAATGCTTGCTGGAAAGCTGGGCCAAGCCGGTGCCATATCCCCGAGCGAATCCGGCATGTTCGATCAGCCATGCCGCACTGGTCTTGGTCTTGCCATCGTCGGCAGGGTAACGCGGGGCGTCTGCCGGTAACCCTTGCGCCGCAAGGGAATCGAGAAGCGGATTGGTGAAGAACGATCCGGCGCTCCAGGTGTCGTGATCTGCTTGGTCGAGAACCATTCCCTTGCGGCCACGGAGTTCGAGGACTGCTGCACGAACGTCAGCGATGGGGACCCGCGATAAGGGTCCAACTGCAAGTTGGCCTGTGATTTCGGCGTAGGAAATGGGGTCTGAGATCGACGAAGGCCGCAGTTGGAAGGTCACCTCAAGGATCGCGTACCGGTCAGGTTCGGCCTTGAAGCGACTTGTGCGATAGCCGAATCCACACTCATCCGCCGTGAACGTTCGCTGGACCTGCGCCTCGCGGTCCCACGTGCGCACCCTGGCGATGACGTCCGATACCTGCTGGCCGTAGGCACCGACATTCTGGATCGGGGTTGCGCCGACAGAGCCCGGAATCCCCGACAGGGCTTCAATGCCCAGCCAGCCTGACCCAACGGCCAGCGCCACCACCTGGTCCCATGACTCGCCCGCTGCAACAGTGAGCCACGCGCCGCCACACGAATCGGCCTCGACCTGGATGCCCGACGTGCGGACTAGGACAACGCGGCCGGGATAGCCCGAATCGCCGACCACAAGGTTGCTCCCACCTGCTACCACAAGGGCGGGCGGGGAATCGTCGTCGGCAGGATCAAGTGCACTGAGCAGCGTGGCCTCATCATCGGCCACGACCAACTCGGTCACCGGCCCACCAACCCGCAGGGTGGTCAACTGCGCAAAGGTCGTGGGCGCGCTGATGGGAGCTGCACTGGGATCGGACAAGGTCACACGCGCAGCCTAGATCGCCTCAGGCAAGTCGGACGACGGCCTGCGCCTTACCGAGCACGGTGGCGTCGAGGCACTTAGCGGTGATATCGACCCGTACCGTGCCGTCATCGCGCTTCTCGCCAACTACAGCAGTGATCTGCAGCGTGGCACCGTCATCATCGTTGGGGACCACAACGGGGCGGGTGAAGCGCACGCCGTACTCGAGCACCGCACCCGGATCCACTGCCCAGTCCGTGACGATGCGTCCGGCACTAGCCATCGTGAGCATCCCGTGGGCGATGATGTCGGGGAGCCCGACAGCTACCGCGAAACTCTCGTTCCAGTGGATGGGGTTGAAGTCGCCAGAGGCGCCCGCGTACTTCACGAGGTCGACGCGGCGCAGTTGCACTGTGAGTTCGGGCAGCACGGTACCGACTTCGACGTCAGCCCAGGTGATGGACGCGGTCATGATTGCTCCCCTGCAGTACCCCGAGCCACGGTGACGGACCATGCAGTGACAACTAGCTCACCGTCGTGCGCAAAGACCTCAGCCCGAGTGGTGACCATGTCGTTGCCAGCAGCAACACGCAGGTTCTCAATAGTGGTGACCACCGCGAGCCGGTCGCCAACAATGATTGGGCGGGCATAGGTGAACCGCTGCTCACCATGCACTACACGGCTGTAGTCGACTCCGAGCTCGGGATCGAACATCGCAATGGATGCTGCCCGGAAAGTCACCAGAATCGCGAAGGTAGGCGGCGCGATGAGATCGCGGTAACCGAGGGCTTGGGCCGCTGCTACATCATGAAAGGCCGGGTTGAAATCGCCTATTGCAGTAGCGAATTCGCGGATCTTCTCTCGACCGACCTCGTATGGCGACGTGATGGGGTAGACCTTGCCGATCAGAGCCAGATTGATTGACACAGGTCACATCCCACCAAGTTGGCCGCCGGTGACCGGGATCGTGACACCCGACACGAAGTCAGCATCGCTCGAGACCAGGAAGGCGTGCACATTAGCGATGTCTTCGGCTTCACCGAGACGACCGAGCGAGATCAGTGCAAGTGAATCGGCCCGAAGTTGCTCGGGGATTCCATAGGTGTCGCCCTCGGTCTTCGCCGCGGTGAGCCGGGTTTCAATGAAGCCGGGCGCCACCGCATTGACGTTGATGCCGAATGGGCCAAGTTCGCGGGCCAAAGTCTTAGTGACCGCGACGAGTGCGCCCTTCGCGGCGGTGTAATTGAACTGCCCCGGGTTACCCATCAACGCGGCTACCGACGAGGTGAACACGATCTTGCGGTTGTAGCTCGGGCGCCCGTTCGCAGCGATCTCCGCCTTGGCAACCTCACGCATGTAGGGCATTGCCGCCAAGGTCGTGTGGTATGCGGTGCGAAGGTTGGCGTCGACAACGAAGTCGAAAAGCTCATCGGTTAGACCGTGGAACATCTTGTCTCGCGTGGTGCCGGCGTTATTGACCACAATGTCGAGTTTGCCGAACTCCTCGATAGTGGCCGCGACGAGCGCGTGGGCCTCGGAGAGGTCAACGGTATTGGCGACGAAGACCGCAGCCCTGCCACCTTCGGACTGGATCAGCGCCACGGTTTCAGCGGCTGGGTCGGCATCGATGTCGTTGACCACTACGGCAGCGCCATCGCGCGAGAGCCGCAGCGCCGTTGCGCGACCGATCCCGCGGGCCGCGCCAGTAACGATTGCCACTCGATCGTCGAGTCGTCCCATGGCAGGTCCCTCCCTGAACACGCATGTGGACGATTCCGCATGCGCTGAGCGCGACGATAGCGCCCGGCAAAGCCGGCACTTCGGTGATGCGACGCATCTCACGCGCAACGGCCGCCCCGGATGGGACGGCCGTTGACGAAACTGGGTTCGACCCGAGGTCGAAGGGACTCTTAGCGAGTCGCCTTGTGCACTGTACCTAGCGGGTCTCTTTGTGCACCGTGTGCAGGTTGCACCTCGGGCAGTGCTTGTTGATCTCCAAGCGATCCGGGTCGTTACGCCGGTTCTTCTTGGTGATGTAGTTGCGTTCTTTGCACTCCTGGCAGGCCAGGGTGATCTTGGGGCGTACGTCGCTCTTGGCCACGGGAGTGCCTTCCTTATGCGGTGCTCGTACGTGCGAGTTGTTCGGGTTCGAACAGGTAGTGCGGTGTCGGGCTGTCGTGCGATGTAGCGGAGGCCGGACTTGAACCGGCGACACAGCGATTATGAGCCGCTTGCTCTACCAGGCTGAGCTACCCCGCCATCGGCCGTCGTAGTCCTGGAGGGGACTAATACGACCTTTGAACCGAGCCCCCATACGGAATCGAACCGTAGACCTTCTCCTTACCATGGAGACGCTCTGCCGACTGAGCTATGGGGGCCTAAAGCCAGAGCAGCGTACCGGGTTGGCCGAGGTTCCACCAAAACGAGACAGCCGCTTGGCGTAGCAGGCCACCACCTCGCGAACTTGACCATCACCGGCAAGACTAGGCCAGTGACCTGGACCACTGTAGACATACCCGACCAGACCGGCCGACGAGTGATCGTCACCGGTGCCAACTCAGGACTCGGCTACCACACCGCGCTCGAGCTCGCCCGACACGGCGCCGAAGTGATCATGGCTGTGCGCGATCCCGATAAGGGCGCTGCCGCAGCCGATCTCATCACCGCCGAGATCTCTGGGCCAGGCCGGGTCGAGGTAAGCGAACTCGACCTCGCCGACTTGGGCTCGGTGCAGCACTTCGCCGAATCCTGCGTCAATGAGCGGATCGACCTGCTCATCAACAACGCGGGAATCATGGCGATCCCCCGCCAACTCACAGTTGATGGCTTCGAACGCCAATTCGGCACGAACCACCTTGGTCACATGGCGCTGACCCTTCGGCTACTACCCGCCCTGGTGCGCACGGGTCAGCAGTTCGGGACGAGCCGCGTGGTTACCGTCTCCAGCGGCGCACATCGCATGGGCCGGATCGATCTCGCGGACCTGATGGGCGAGAAGCGGTATCAGCCCTGGCGCGCGTATGGCCAGAGCAAACTCGCCAACTTGCTGTTCACCCTTGCGTTGCAGAGCCGATTCGACCAACGGCAGTTGCAGGTCGGCGCCTATGCAGCTCATCCGGGATACGCCAACACCAACCTTCAGGGGGTCGCTCCCCAGATGAAGGGCAGCGCAGCGGGAGCCCGCATGGCCTCGTGGGCGAATTCGGTCATGGCCCAGCCCGCCGCCATGGGCGCCCTACCGACCCTGTGCGCAGCGACCGCCCCTGGAGTACCCCCAGGCGCGTTCGTCGGCCCAGACGGGTTCCTCGAGCAACGTGGCCACCCTCGCGTGGTGACCCCGAGTGCAGCTGGACGCGATGCGACCATGGCGGCTCAGTTATGGACTGCGTCAGAAGCCTTGATCGGACTCACCTTCGACGAGGCGCTTCCGGCCTGACCGTGCACCCGGATCGCCCGGAGCGCCCAGAAAGATCCGGAAAGATCACGCAAAGATGCGGGAAACGACAAAGGACGCGACCGAAGTCGCGCCCTTTGCCACGTGCGTGGCGAGTGATGGATTCGAACCATCGAAGGCAAAGCCGACGGATTTACAGTCCGCTCCCATTGGCCGCTCGGGCAACCCGCCAGTGCCGTACGTTCACGGCGCAGGGAAGAATACAAGGCACAGCCACCTGAGGCGAACTCGCCATCGATCCGGCCCCATTAGGGCCAGTTCTCGCCTAAGGTGCAGACGGGCGATAAGGCGCCACAAGCCCGCCTCGCAAGCCAGTCACAAGCCCCGTCACAAGCCAGTCACAAGCCCCGAAGAAACAGCACACCGACGCACCACGACCGCTGCCACACGGCTGCCACAAGAAGGGTCCCACCATGGCCGACAGTAGTTTCGACATCGTGAGCAAAGTCGATCGACAAGAACTGGACAACGCCCTCAACCAGGCAGCGAAGGAACTCGTACAACGCTTTGACTTCAAGGGAACCGAGTCCTCGATCGAGTGGAAAGGTGAGCTCGTAGTCGAGATCACCTCAAGCACCGAGGAACGAGTAGCCGCTGCTCTCGAGGTGTTTCGCGACAAGATCGTCAAGCGTCAGATATCACTCAAGAGCCTGACCGCCACTGACCCCAGGTCATCGGGCAAGGAGTACAAGATCACCTGCACGTTCGCCGCTGGGATCAGCCAAGAGCAGGCCAAAAAACTCGGCAAGATCATCCGCGAGGAAGGCCCTAAGACCGTCAAGTCGCAGGTCATGGGCGAAGAGCTTCGAGTGACGAGCAAGAGCCGAGACGACCTGCAAGTGATCCAGAACTTGGTGCGCGAAGCAGACCTCGACTTTGCGGTGCAGTTCGTTAACTACCGTTGATCGGATGCCGAATCGGCGGGGTCGTTATCGCCGCGCGCCTCGATGGGCACGCTCTGCATCCAGCCGCCAAGCTGTTCCTTCTCGTGGGTGAGGCCACCAATCGTAGGTGCGGCGTACTCAAACTCAGGTGACCAGAACAGGGCGTCGAATGGGCACACCTCGATGCAAATACCGCAGTACATACACAGCGAGAAATCGATCGCGAAGCGGTCCAGGATGTTGTGTGAACGATCACGACCCTGAAGGGTCGTCGCGGGTGTAGTCACCTTGTGGCCTTCGATCTCGATGCACCAGTCGGGACACTCGCGCGCACAGAGCATGCATACCGTGCAGTTTGACTCAAGCAATGCGATCACGCCACGAGATCGATCTCCCTGCTCTGGGAGTACGGCCGGATAGTCGTTCTCGCTCATGGCGTTTCGCCCCCCTCGAGCCGCGGCCAATCCGCTGGAACACCTGGTGGTAACGGACGTCGGCGCGCGCGCTTGCTGACATCCTCGTCGGGCTCGACCCCGCCCGGCCAAGGCCGAGCAACCCGAGCTGCAAGTACAAAGTCCTTGCGCAAGGGATGAGCGCCGAACCCGGCCGGAAGCAACAACGGATCGTCGCGTTCGGCACCCACGAATTCGATGCCGAACATTTCATGTGTCTCTCGCTCGTGCCAGGCAGCACCGCGATAGACCGACGTGACAGTGGCGAGCCGCGGGTCGTCGCGTGCCACTCGCGTACTGATGATCACGTGGTCATGGGCGTCCGGGGTGCTGAGGTGAACGAGCACGACGAAACCCTGATCCAGTTCGTCATAGGCCGTCAGGAAATCAAAGAAGTGAGCGCCAGCTCCATGTGCTGCACTCAGCGAGTCGACCCATCGATCGCGTTGGACCTCGACGGTCGCCGGACTGTCAGTCACGCTCGTCCGAACAACACCGTCAGCGAGAGTTTCGACCAGACACTCGACGAGGGTTCTTACAGCCCCTGTGCGCAAAGTCATGGCTGTTCGATGTTTCGACGAGGGCTAGTTGGCGGCGCTACGAGGGGGCGAGCAAGCACTGCCGCCTGCGTCTGAAAAGCGGGCACGTTCGCAACGTCGTTGGTCGCGATCGCAGCCTGCAGGACCAGCAGCCCTTGCAACAGCGCCTCTGGCCGGGGCGGGCATCCGGGCACGTAGGCATCGACGGGGAACAACTGGTCGACACCCTTGGTCACTGAATAGGAGTCCCAGTACGGGCCACCGCTTGACGCGCAAGCACCGAACGAGAGCACGTATCTAGGTTCGGGGAGTTGGTCATAGAGACGCCGCACCGCTGGAGCAAGTTTGTCGGTGCACGTACCTGAGACGACCAGGATGTGTGCGTCGTCGAGCCCTGGCTCGGGCGAGAGATCCGAGTCGGCGGCTACCCGCGTGCGACCAAGGAGCCCGGCGATAAATTCAACCGAGCAACAGGCCAGCCCCATCCCGACCACCCACAGCGTGTACCGGCGTCCCCACGTGACGCTCACCCGTACGGGAGCGGGCTCTGGCCGCAACAGCTGATCGGCGAAGAGCAGTTCGACCGAAATGGCCATCGACCGTCACCTGCTTCCGATTTCGCCGCGCACGAATAAGCCGTTGAGGTCTGAGCCTAGCGACCGCGCTCGGTTAGGACACGGAGCGCTCGAGTTGCCGGCGAGGGCAGCGGCGAGCTCGGATCACCAACAGCGACACCCCTCCCCGCGAGATAGCAGTGAGTGCCATCGGCTGGCCGCACTCGGGCAAGATGGGACCGCGATGAGTACCCCTCTGATACACGACGAGCACGCTCGAGCTCATGCGCGCCAAGGGTTCATCTTCGGGTTCACTGCATATGCGCTGTGGGGACTTTTCCCGCTCTACTGGGCCTTACTCCAGCCGGCGATGCCCGCCGAGATCCTCGCGGATCGCTTTCTCTGGTCATTCGTCTTTCTGCTGATCACTATGGCCGCCACGCGTTCTTGGTCGCGATTGCAGCCAGTGCTGGCTAGCCGACGAACACTCGGGATGCTCGCACTCGCGGCTGTGCTGATCAGCATTAACTGGTTCCTCTACATCTGGGCTGTCAACAACCAGCACGTCGTTGAGGGCTCGCTCGGCTACTTCATCAACCCACTAGTGCTGGTCGTCATCGGCACCCTGTTCATGGGTGAGCAACTGCGAAAGTTGCAGTGGCTTGCAGTCGGCATCGCAGCCATTGCCGTTGTCGTGCTGACATTCGGATATGGGCGGGTGCCCTGGATCGCCTTAACCTTGGCGTTCTCATTCGCCGGATACGGCTTCGTGAAGAAGTTGGTCGGCGCCGACCCAATAGCGAGCCTGACAGTCGAAACCGCTTACGCCACACCGCTTGCCATCGGCTACCTACTTTGGCTACAAAGCCAGGGGCAGTTGGTCTTCGGGCATCACTCGGTCGCCACAACTGCCTTGCTCGCAGGCTGCGGTGTGGTCACGGCGGTACCGCTCTTGCTCTTTGGCGGCGCAGCCAACCGCATACCGCTGTCGGCCATGGGTGTGCTGCAATACATCACACCCACGATTCAGTTCATCCTTGGCATCCTGCTGCTGACCGAGCACATGCCACCGCTGAGCTGGATCGGCTTCACGATCGTCTGGCTGGCGCTCGTGATCTTCACCTACGACAGTTTGCACAATGGGCACCGCAATCGAACTGCACGCAAGTTACTGGAAAGTGACGATGTCGAGGCACCGCTTTGACTCTGCTTGCTTGCTCGCTTGCTTCCAAGCTGGCGAGTTAGGCGCTGCGATCTACCACGACGTCGCACATCATCGCCAACGCATCCGTGGCAGCACAGGATGGAAGCGCAGTGAGTTCGCTGCGGGCTGAGTCCGCCCACGATACGAGCACGGTCCGCGCCCGCTCTAGGGCGGAGGACCCACGAAGGAGCCCAAGCGCTTCGGCATGGAGGCCGTCGTCGACGAGCGGGCCAGACAGCAACTCGCGCAGCCGCGCACCAGATGGCTCATTTCCTTGCAGCGCAAGCAGAACGGGCAGCGTGCGCACCCCTTCACGCAGATCAGTGCCCGGAGTCTTACCCGACTCAGTCGATTCGCTGGCGATGTCGAGCAGATCGTCGGACAACTGGAACGCGACGCCAAACTTCTCGCCGTAGGCAGACACCGCCACCGCAACGCTGTCGGAGGCTCCCGACGTCATTGCGCCCATCCGAGCGGCTGCCGCAATGAGTGACCCGGTCTTGCCAGCAAGCACCTCTAGGTGATGGGCGACGGGGTCCTCCCCTGCACCCGGACCCACGGTCTCGCGGATCTGGCCAGTGCATAGACGCTCGAAAGTACGCGCCTGCAAACGCACGATGTCGGTACCAAGATCTGATGCGATGTCTGCGGCGCGGGCGAACAGAAAGTCGCCGGTGAGGATGGCGACGGTGTTGTCCCAACGCGCATTGGCTGACGGGGCACCGCGACGCAACTTCGCTTCATCCATGACGTCGTCGTGATACAGCGTGGCGAGGTGGGTTAGCTCGGCAACCACGGCCCCCGGCACATTGCCAAACGCGGTCGGGTCGCCGTACTGAGATGCCACTAATGCGAGCAGCGGACGAAAACGTTTGCCGCCAGCGCTCATCAAGTGGCTTGAGGTCTCGGTGACGAAGGGGTAGTCGCTTACACAGGCCTTGCGCAACGCGATCTCGACGTCGTCGAGGCCGGAACGCAGTGAGAGAGCAAGATCATTATCGACATCGGTCAAGCCGAAGGGCAGAGCGTCGGTCATTGCTCTCCTTCCCTCTAGTCGGCTAGCGGATGAAGATGCCGGCGTTGTTCGCCAGATCCAGGATGAACTGTGGAAGTACACCGATCACCAGGCTGAGCGCAGCAGTAATCGTGATCGCCAAGGTGGTGAATGCGCTAGGTATAACAACGCTCACTCCGCTGTCAGCGGCCGGCTCGGTGAAGAACATGAGCACGATCACGCGAACGTAGAAGAACGCGCCGATCGCGCTCGCTAGCACACCGACTATCACCAGTGGCGTCG
>Ga0194051_1000036_pt1 | contig 64683 bp, 56 predicted proteins | sample SepL2320m_MetaG_FD_161275 | JGI IMG/M metagenome (GOLD analysis project Ga0194051, IMG submission 161275) | Anoxic zone freshwater microbial communities from boreal shield lake in IISD Experimental Lakes Area, Ontario, Canada - Sep2016-L239-20m | ecosystem: Environmental > Aquatic > Freshwater >... | reverse complement strand
TTAAACTTTCGGGGGGAAGCGGGATCGTATACTTCCAGAGGCCGTACCGGCTGTTGGTTTCCACGGCATCCCGATCGCCTATCTTACTGATTGCTGTTTGCACTACTTGCTCCTCCTTTTGTGTACTGTCTTGTGTGTCGATCGTCTGACTGGCCGACCCCACGACCTTATGGCTTAACGACCCTGATTGGCACGCCCTAATAATACCTTTTTTTCGGACGATAAAAATATTTTCGTGATTGGCTTCGTACTCACCGAAAAACTTAATGTCAAACGGTAGTTGCATGGCATCACGGGCGTATAGTAGCATTTCTAATGTTTCATGGCTCGTCCAGCAATGAAAATGGATACTGTACGAGTGTTCCATCAATTCATCGATTCGGCGATCAATGACGTCCGCTGGAGTATGAGATCCAAAGCGACCGAAGTGAGGCTCCACCTCCGTCACCCATTCGCGATAGTGCTGTCGTCTGCTCCCTTCGGGCCCCTTGAGGTGGTCTTGGATTAAGTGCTCGAGGGGTGTTATCTGGCGATCGCGATCGAATGTTCGACGCTTGTCCGGAACAGCCATGTAGATCATTCCGCCCGGCCTAACCACTCGCATCAGATTTTCGAGTGTTGCCAACGGGTCTTGGCAGTGTTCGAGGAAATGATTAGCGATTACAAAGTCCTGTGAATCGTTTTGGACAGTTGATAATTGTTCGCCGTTATCAATGATATCGACCTCAACGAGATTAAACTTCTTGAGCTCCGGATAATGTTCGTAGAGCCCTGCTTTGTTGAGCCGGTCAACATAGAGCGCCTTAGCGTGGGGCGGGATCTTCAGAGGGTTGTGCAGGGCACCAATTTCGATTCCATCTCCAGACAGATAGGCCGCTGCGATCAACTCACGAGGCACGGCAGTTGTCTGGTCATCGGTTACGCTCTCAAGTTGTAGGATCGGAACATGGGCCGACCTAAGAGGTTGATACAAAACCTGCATGATCGCATCCCGTCGCATTTCCACGTGTCGTGATAGGGCATGATGCTTGCAAAAGTGCTCATGGGCACGTGCGCCTTCCTTGCGACGCAGAGCCTCACTGTCGATGAGCTGCGAGAGACTTTCGACCCACGCTTCCACTGTGTTGGGGACGAACCGTACGCCATCACTGTCGCCAAATGCACGGCGATATTCCGCCTGTTCAGAGGCTACAACGGGTAAGCCGATCGCCGCATAGTCCATCAATTTGATTGCGGATTTACAGCGATTAAACGGTGTGTCTAATAATGGCGCTAGACCAATATCCCAGCTTTGACGGCCAAACCATTCGACAAAGCCAGGGTACGCCTCGGTCACAGACCCAGCCGTTGGAGCCACTCTGCGAAACACAGCTGACTGCAATTTACCGTGGGAGACTCCCACGATGTCAAAGCTCAGTTGCCTTGCATATCGCTGTTTAAGTTGCTCGGCAATGGGTCGCAGAAAAGCTAACTCCTCATCATGGGTCGCTGTGCCCATATAGAGACAGCGAACAGTGTCGCCGCTGCGTTTTGGCGTGAGATGAGCGCCATTCCAAAGTCGATCATCGAGGCTGTTTGGCACGACAATCGCATCGGGACGGAGGGCGAGATACCTTCTTTTGAGTTCTGGAGTAGAAAGCCAGACGCCATCAGCAGCCATCAGCAATCGAAATACCGCTGCGGAAAGGCTCGTGAGCCTAGCTACCTCGGGATGATCCGACGGAATCGTTATTAAATCGTCGTCGAGATCGTAGATCAAACGAATCCCGCTTTGGCGGCAATGATTGATCAGGCGATCAGCCTCTTCGACCGTTGCTACGGCATGGCGTTGGCAGACAAGGCAGTCGGCCGTTCGCTTTAATACGCTAGCCAGATCGATTACAGTCATCATGAAATCTGAAGATTGGCTGGCGATCAGATCGAGAGGCTGGAGAAGTCGAATGTAGCCGCAGGGGGAGATACTTCCGTTGGCATACCGATCAGGCATGACAAGGACCGTACTTTTCTGGATGCTTCGGCCGCAGCGGGATACAACGGACATCGACCGCTGCTCAAGGACTGGTTCGAGATAGAGATTTGGATAAAAGGGCGCGGGTGACACTGGGCGTTGACCACTGATTGCTACCGTGCCATCGATCAGTGTCTGACGAACTGTCTCAAACACTTTCCTCCATTCCTGGCCGTCTTTGTGTGGCTCAGAAATCCAGGTCAACGGACGAGATACGAGACGCTCCGCAAAGGCGCCCAGCGACGACGCCACAATCGGAATTTCCGTATCGATTGCGGCCGTGAGCGTGTAGCTGTATGTTTCGGGCCACTTCGCCGGAAACCATGCCACATGTAGATTGGCCTCTTTTAAAAGCCTCGCCAGATCAACTTCGGGATAGCGGCCAGTTTCGTGAACCCGGTCCCGTAGTTGCGATGGCAACGGAGGCTCACAAAAACCAATGACCTTAAACTCGTATTCGGCTGAATTGCAGGCTTGCAAAGCCAACGAAAGCGCATCGAGGCCTTTGTGCTTCGCCACTACGCCAATCAAGCCAACTCTCAGGCGTTCTCCCGGCATGAGCAATGGGAGTGGCACATGCCACGAGGACTGTACCACCGATTCATGATGCACAGTGACAATCGCAGCGTGAGGAAAGTATTTCGCCATTCTCTGCCCAGTATCCTCGCTTGGACAGATCACTCGCTGGGCTTCATTGAGCAGCCAGGAATGCCTTGTGCGCCATTCTGTGATATCAGTTGCACCAAAACGGGGTCGCGCCACGATGCATACATTGCAGCCCGCAGCACCGGGCTCGCCGCAATACGCCGAGTCGGGATTGGCCAGAAGATTGATCTGCGGGCAGATTGAAAAATAGTCATGTATGGTGAGATCAAACGGCACTCCAATTGTGTCAACGATCCAACGCAGATTCCCCTCGAACCCTAGCCAGTGGTGAATATGGATGCGGTCGACGCCAAACGACTGAAGCAGCAGAGAAAGGGATTCGCTCTGCTCGACACCAAAAACAACGACTGGATGACCCACCAGCCCCACGATCGAGACTTTTACTCCGCTTGAAACTGGTTCAAGGCGAAGAAAATTTACCTGAGACCCAACGCTCTTTATCAAATCCTGGATGTGCCGTTCGGTTCCGCCTCCAAGTGCATGGGACACCAAGAGTATCGTTGGCTCGATCGACTGCTTGAAGAGCATTGCTGTTGCCGCAAACCGAAATGGGCCTGCTTCATCGGCCTCGACATGATGAGCCACTGCCCGGGGGTAATCCGGGTAGAGACGGCAGAGAGTCGCCCACGCAGAGAGTCGCTCGGGCGAATTTTTACCAAAGCTTGTCTCCCCGGTATGAAAGACAAACGTGTCACAGGCTAGGAGATGCTTCCAGCCACCCGCCTGAGCCCGCAGGCAGAAATCATTTTCCTCTCCATAGCCTCTGCCAAAAGATTTTTCATCAAAGGAACCGATCTCCTCGATACATTTTCGCCGTAGGTACATACAAAAACCAACGGCCGTAGGAAGTTCAACCTGTCGCCCACGGTTTGCCACCCGAAAAGCAGCGTCTATTTCTCCGACCGTTCGACCAGCCGGCAAGTCGCTGCCTCGAATGGTCGGCCAACTGCAAATCGTGGCGTTATTTGAAAAGGGCGTGACTGTGCCAACATTTGCGGCGGAATAGGCGTGGCCCGCCAAACGACCTAACCAGCCTCTCGGAACCTCGGTGTCACTGTTGAGAAGGACAACATCGCAGGACCCTGCCGCCAGCATGCCCCGATTGACTGATGCGACAAATCCTGCGTTGGTTTTATTTTTTAGTAGCGTGATACGACCTTCTGCCGCAAGCATCTCGAGCCATTTGCTGAGGCGCGGTTCGGGTGAACAATCATCGATTACGTAAATCTTTGCCGCCAAGTCCTCAGTGTTGTCAAATAATGACTTCAAGCATCGCTGCGTTTCTTCCAAACCCTTATACACGGGAACGATAACGGCAACGGAAATGGGGGGCACGGGCCAACTTGCGTTCTCGGAGGGCAGATATCGAGACAGCGCAATGCGGCGAATGGGCAGCCGCTCGGAAAACGCCGCAGCGATCGCCGGCTTCGCACGAGCCATCGGCCCGATTCCTCGCCGTTTCCGAAAGCTTTTTTGCAGTTTTGCGACAGTCTTTTCCAGCGGCGGAAAACGCAAAAATAAATCCGCGATGATGCGACCAATTTTCATCTAAAATCCTGCCTCCTTGCAGATCTCACAGCCGCTTGATCTCTCAATGAACTCATTCGTCAGCCATCATCAGGCGACGTCGAGCCCTAGTCGAGACCCTTTGTAGACGCCTTGTGCGATCCGATTCACCCACCGCTCATTAGAAATGTACCAATTCACGGTTGCCTCCAAACCAGACGTAAATGTCTGAATCGGTCGCCAGCCCAGCTCACTGCGCAACTTTCCAAAATCAATCGCATACCGTCGATCATGGCCCGGACGATCTTTGACAAAATGGATTAAGTTTTTGCACGGCCCGTGCGGCAGATGGGGAGACAATTGATCGACAATTTCACAAATCATTTGCACAACCTGTAAGTTTGTCCGCTCACAATCGCCCCCGACGTTGTAGACCTCGCCGCAGCGGCCGCCTTTGAGCACCGTACGGATTGCCCGGCAGTGATCCGGCGCATAGAGCCAGTCGCGAATCTGACCGCCGTCGCCATACACGGGCAGCAGTTTGCCTTGAAGACAATTTAGAATGATCAGTGGTACGAGCTTCTCTGGAAACTGATACGGGCCGTAATTATTGGAGCAATTGGTCGTCATTGCTGGCAGTCCGTAGGTCTGGTGGTAGGCTCGCACAAAATGATCGCTGGCGGCTTTTGAGGCCGAGTAAGGAGAGTTGGGGGCGTATGCGGTTGTTTCTGTGAACGCTCCGGTCGGCCCGAGCGACCCGTACACTTCATCTGTCGAGACATGCAAAAATCGAAACCCCTGCTGCTCGGATTCAGGCAGTTTTTTCCAATAGTGGCGCGTTGCCTCCAAAAGGTTGAATGTGCCAACGACGTTTGTTTCCACGAAGGCAGCCGGACCGTCAATCGATCGATCCACATGACTTTCAGCAGCAAAATTGACGATGGCACAAGGACGGTGTTCCTCGAGCAGCCTTTGGATGAGTTCACAATCGCCGATGTCGCCCTGGACAAAAAGGTGTCGGGGATCGTGAGCAATCTCAACAAGCGAATCAAGATTTCCCGCATACGTCAGTTTGTCGATATTGATCACCGGCGACGATTCTTGGGCAATCCACTGTCGGACAAACTCGCCACCAATGAAGCCCGCTCCGCCAGTGACAAAAATGGGTGCCATGGAATTTTTTACCGATGTCGTTCTACAAATGTGTCTTAGACGTCCCCAGTTTGCCAGAAAATCCGGTAGATCGAGAACCCCAGATTTCCGGTTTCTGCTGAGCCGTTCGCGATAGCGGCCTTTGCCAGAACCATCTCAACGAATGTTTTCCCATGGCTGCCATGGTCACCGCAAATATTCGGTGATTCCCTGCTGCCAATGGGGCAGGCTAATCCCCAGTGCGTTTAGCTTTGCGTTGTCGAGCACGCTGTACAACGGCCGCATCACCGGCGAACAATACTCTGCGGTGGTAATTGGAAGCACTTGCGTTGAGATATTGGCTTGACGAAACAGCTCGCTGGCAAAGCCGTGCCAGGATGTGCTACCGGCGTTTGTCAGGTGAAAGGTGCCTGTCTCTCCTGTTTCCAGCAGGGCAAGAAGGCCACTCGCTACGTGCGGCACATAGCTGGGGGTACACGATTGATCAGCGACGACCCGCACTTCATCTCGATCCCGAGAGAGCACTCGCATCGTATCGGCAAAATTGCGACCCCGCACTGGGCCCTCGGCCAAAGCCGAGTAGAGACCGCAGGTGCGGACAATCTGATACCGCTGAGCACAACGGGCGGCCTCCTCTCCCGCTTGTTTGCTTGCACCATACACGCTCAATGGGCCTGGCTTATCACTTTCGCAGTATGGAGTGACCCGGCCAACTTCTGCCCCAAACACATAGTCGCTGCTCACCTGTACAAGCATGCTGTCAAGCTGGCAACAGGCCTCTGCCAGCAGTTGCACCGCTGCGGCGTTGGCCGCAAAGCAGGCCTGGGCTGATTGTTCAGCAGCATCCACAGCCGTCCACGCGGCACAGTTGATTACCGCGCGGGGCCGGATGCGAGCCAGCACCTCGTACACCTCGTGCGACTGCGTGATGTCAAGAACTGCCCTAGGCAGCATCACTGCGTCGGCCCCCAGAAGTTGACTGATCGCTTTTCCTAACTGGCCAGACGACCCGGTAACTGCGATCGGTCGCATGCTGATCTTCGCCATTGACTATCCCTTCGGTAACTGTCGTCGCCGGTGCGATCTCTGCAAATACTTCACTGGCAATCTGCACAAGATACCGGCCGTAGTCATTTTTCATCCTCACACCGGCGCGGGCGATTTCTTCGCGGGTGAGATACCCGAGGGAATAACCAATCTCCTCCAAGCAGGCAATCTTGAGTCCTTGTCGCTCTTGAATCGTCTGCACAAAAGACGATGCCTGCAGCAGCGAATCAGGAGTGCCCGTGTCGAGCCAGGCGAAACCTCGTCCAAGCTTCTCAACAAACAAATCGCCTTGCTCCAGATAAATACGGTTTAAATCGGTTATTTCCAGCTCCCCCCTCGGGCTTGGCCGCAGATGGCGGGCGATCTCGACAATGTTGTTGTCATAAAAATAGAGACCCGGTACGGCATAGTTCGACTTGGGATGCTGCGGCTTTTCTTCTAGCGAAATCGCCCGGCCATTGTCGTCAAACTCTACCACGCCGAAACGCTCTGGATCTCGCACGGGATAAGCAAAGACCGTGGCTCCGGCACTTCGTTGGGCTGCTGTGCGGAGCACATCCTGAAAGCCTTGACCGTAAAACACATTGTCCCCGAGCACCATGGCCACACGATCATTGCCAATAAACTTGCGGCCAATGGTGAAGGCCTGCGCGAGGCCATCTGGGCTGGGTTGCTCTTCGTAAGAGAGGGAAATACCAAATGCTGAACCATCACCCAACAACCGCTTGAAGCCAGGCAGATCGTGCGGCGTGGAAATCAGAAGAATGTCGCGGATTCCAGCGAGCATCAATGCCGAGAGGGGATAATAGACCATCGGCTTGTCGTAAATTGGTAGCAATTGCTTCGAGGTCGTGAGCGTCATTGGGTGCAAACGAGTGCCCGAACCACCGGCCAAGACGATGCCTTTTACAGGTTCGGTGTGAGAAGTGTCACTCGGCAGATTGGACAGGAAAAGTGGTGGCGACATCGATATTTTCTCTTTTATAATTTACCGTGTTGGTGCGGTAGTTGTTTCTGCAAAATTTGGATCCTCTAATGTGTAGGGCGAATCGCTGACTTGCTCGTGGCGAATCTCGTCAACAGGCTCCTGCTTGCCTTGGCCCGCATAGAGCCTGTTGGGGCCATTGAAGACCCAGCCTGGCACATCGCTGATATTTCTGTAGGCGTGCACAACACCGGGCGGTATCGACACTACACAAGGATTTGATTGGCCGCAGATCGTGCGGGTTTGCACGCCTAGGGTGGGCGACTGCGGGCGTGCGTCCCAGAGTATTAATTCAAAGTCACCCGGACCCATGAAACCAAATAAGTCAGTCTGATCGCGGTGCTCGTGCGGTCCTCTTGCCACGCCTGGTTCAGTCTGGCTGACATAGGCCATCACCGGATGAAGCGAATCGGCCAATTCATCTTCGCGATAAATTTCTACGAGCCAGCCCCGCGCGTCGGCATGCCGCTTGAGGGGCTTAAAAAATACGTCCGTAATAGTCGGCGGATTCGCAATGTTTTCCATGAGGCCGTCTTACACTTTTCGGGTTCTTGGCCGCCAGACCACTATTTTCCTGCCACATTGACCGTTTACCCTTGTGATTTTCCCTCTTCTATTTAGCCAGCAGTTTCGCTACCGTCCCCGGCTATGGCGTCTTTCTCCACACCAATTCTGCCGCTTCAGGCTGCGTCACAGCGACCGCTCTTCTCGGTCATGCTGCCGACCTATCAGCCCGACGACAAACTGCTCTTGGCACTGCAATCGGTGCTCACTCAAGCACCCTCGAGGGAAGTGATGCAGATTGCGGTCGTGGATGATGCCTCGCCAAGCCGCCGCGTTGAACAGCTTGTACGGTCGATTGATCCGCATGGCAGAGTTGATTTGCTTCCGCAGAGCGATCGCTTCGGTCTGGGCGGCAACTGGAATCGTTCAATTGCACTTGCCCGCGGCCACCTCGTGCACCTGCTCCATCAGGACGACTATGTTTTGCCCGGATTTTACCGCCAGATTGAGCGGGCCTTTGCAACTGCCCCCGGAATTGGCATGGCCTTCTGCCGCAGTCGCATTGTCGACGGTGACAATCGGCTGATCAAGATCGCCTCCAGGCATCGCTGGCTCCCGGGAGTGCTCTGCAATTGGCTGCCAACAATTGCCCAGCGGCAGCGGGTGCAGACGCCCGCCGCAGTAGTCGCCCGCAGCACCTATGAAGCGATCGGCGGCTATCGAACCGATTTATGCCATGCACTCGACTGGGAGATGTGGGTGCGGATAGCAGCGAGTCTCAGAGTCTGGTACGAACCGCAACCTTTGGCGACCTACCGCCGTCACGATCGCAATGAATCGGCGCGGCTCTTGAGCCGTGGCGACGTCTGGCCCGATCTGGTCAACACAATCCAGATTAACGCTCAGTCGCTTCCCGAAGTGATGCGCGACAAAATCGTTGACCGAAGCACCTGCTGGTATGTCGCTTCGGCCTTCCGCACGGCCCAGAGCCAGATTTCTGTTGGGTCCCTCGACGGTGCCGAAACCACGCTCAAACACATTCCCGCCATGCTCGGGCTGCTTCATGAAGAAGTTTCCAGCACCCCACTGCGACAACTGCGACATCGCCTTGCCGCCATCCACGCGCAGCTTGAAAGTATCCGCAATCGGGCAGCCTGAAACTCCAGCAGCACGGACTCAAAGCGATATTTTTTTTGAGGCCACTTTGTTCACCGCTGCTGCTGCTTCCCGTGCGATCCTTCTGGCACACTACGATATCGATGGTGTCTTTGACCCCTATGTCGTCGCCGCTCTGCAACAGTATCGACACAATGCCGATCAACTGACGGTCGTTTCAGCCAGCGCTAAGGACTTGCCAGCATCGCTGAAGGGAATCGTCGATAGATTTATTCCTCGTCACAATCGGGGCTACGATTTTTGTAGTTGGCGGGCCGGAATTAAAGCCCTCGGGGATCCATCGCAGTTTGATGAAATTATTTGCGTGAACGACAGCGTTTACGGCCCGCTTTTTGATTTGTCGCAGGCGTTCTCTGATCCCCGTCTTGCTGCTGCCGATCTGTGGGGCATGGTGCTCTCGGAGCAGGGCAGCAAACGGCACGGCAAAAAAGCCTCTTGTCCGCATTTGCAATCGTGGTTATTTGGAATGCGTCGGCCTCTTCTTGAGTCGCAGTCCTTTGGAGATTTTTGGGAGTCGGTCGTGCCCCTAGAGACAAAGGAGGCAATCGTCGATCGCTACGAAATTGGTATGTCGCAGCACTTTGAACGCGCCGGCTTTCGCCTCGCCGCACTCTACGACGCCCGAAAGCATCCGCCTGTGTCATTTCGTGAGATGTGGCCACACTGCTCACTCTGGCATCCGACGCGTACCCGTCGCTACTTACGCAAAGCCCGACGCGTGCCGCACAACCCCAGTGAACTGGTCTGGCAGCGACTGCTTGCGGCTGGCGTGCCATTTGTCAAAGCTGGACTCTTTCGGGTCAATCACTACGGGCTCAATCTGGAACACGTTTTGAACCAGATCGACCGCTTAAGTCCGGCCGACGGGCACTTGATCCGCCACCATCTGGATAGGTGCCGGGCCAACTAGCCCCCCGGATGCTACGGCTTATACGGCGGATACGGCCTCACGAATGAGTCTCAAACTGCTCTTGTATTGGAGTCACTGGGCGTGCTATCTCCGCTCTAGAAACACGGTTTCTCGCTACGAATACGGAATACGGCGATACGACAGCAAAGCTAGGCTTGGACTTTTTCAAGCTACAGATTAATGGAAACAATATTCTCACCGCTCACTGAATCACTCGATCAAACCGATTTGGTGTCTTCTCTTGTATCCGTGGTTCAACCACTCGTGCCGCCGGAGCCCATAGTTGACAATGACGTCGCCGGATTGTCTCCAGAAGAACTTTTCCCAAACGGCTTGGGGCGTAACCGCCCACTGGTCATTCAAGGCTTTCCAATTGCGGTATGTTGGGCGTACAAGAGCGCTTGCACAACCACGCTCAAGTGGTTTCTCTTTCACAATAATCTTTTAGACGAAGCCAATGTTGTGCACCTTAATTGGCCGCACACTTATTGGAATGCCCGACTGGACGCGAGCGCCGATTACATTGGTCTCTGGCATAAAACCCTGTTGGGACAGGAAAACACGTTGGTTGTGAAAGTTATTCGTGACCCCGCACTGCGAGCCGTCAGTACGTTCTTTTATTTTCTCCGCTTGCAAGACGAATACTTTGCTACTCAGTGGCAGAGATTAATCGCCTGGAAGATTTCGCTTGGGCTCGGCGATGAACCTACAGCCACATTTGAGCAGTATCTGCTTCATATTATTGCTGCCCGGTCAGGACAAAGCCCGCTCGACATGCACCTAGAGCCTCAATGGGACCCACTGCAAGACCCGGCAGTGAATGTCTACATCCCAGTCGAACAGTACGATGCAAAAATCCGTAGTCTTGAGCAGGTTTTCAACCTGAAAGAATCTCCACTCGAACGTTTCTCTCAATCCGCCCACCACAACGAGAAGAGCGACAAAAATTTATGGCCTAAAGAAGCCGCCGGTATGGCAATCGACAAAACACACTTTCGCTATTTGGGGTTTCCTTCTCCCGACTCCTTTTTAACCGAATCGACTCGCTCTCTGATTCGAATTGCCTACGCGCCTGACTACAATGCGTATTCGCAGTTTTATGCCTAGAAATGTCCTCTTGCTTTCTAGATTCAATCCTCACCGTCCCTCGATCCCAAATGCCGCGGTGAGGATCCATGCTTCGGCTTAGGCTCGATATTTTCCCTTCGCTGCTGCAGGGGCATTTTTCGGACGAGACTGAATCCAAGTCATCAGCCTAAAACAAATTCGGCGCTCGACTAAAAACTCTGCGACTGGAATTTTGCGAGTGACACTCGTTTCTTCATTCTGATCCCGTTGGGCAGAGGCCTCCGCTTGCAACGTTAGCAATGACGTGTTGGAAAGAAGCCCGACTCATGCAATAGTGTCGGCTCGGGCGGCTGACCCGTTCCCGACCCCCAAGCGATCACTTTTTAAAAAGGGCTCCATGAAAATTCACGAATATCAAGCCAAGGAACTGCTCCGCGTTGCTGGAGTTCCCGTGCTTGCCGGAATCGTTGCCCGTACGCCAGCAGAGGCGGCAGAGGCATACAAGACGCTCGGCACCCCTGTCTGCGCTGTCAAGGCGCAAATCCATGCCGGCGGTCGCGGTAAGGGACAGGTTATTGGATCGAGTCAGCGAGGCGTGGAACTCGCAAAAAGCGCCGACGATGCGCAGCGTATCGCCAAGGGCCTCCTCGGCCAGACGCTTGTCACCATCCAAACCGGCCCCGAGGGACAGGGAGTACGGCAGGTGTTTGTCGAAAGCGGCTGTGCGATCGACCGCGAGCTCTACTGCGCCGTCTTGGTCGATCGCCGCGTGGGATCGCCCGTGTTGATTGCCAGCACAGCCGGCGGCATGGATATCGAAGAGGTCGCAGAAAAGACGCCAGAGCTCATTCTCTCAGAGCCATTCGATCCCGATCACGGACTCGCCGCCTACCAAACTCGTTTGCTTTCGGCCAAGCTCGGCCTGCCCCCCAAAAGCTGGCGGGCTGCCGAACATTTTTTTAAATCGCTGACTCATGCTTTTGTATCGCTCGACGCTTCGCTCCTCGAGATCAACCCACTGGTGCTCGACAAAGATGGAGGGCTCGTTGCACTTGATGCCAAGATGACCTTCGACGACAACTCACTGTTTCGCCACAAGGATTTGACCGCTCTTCGCGATCTGGAGGAGGAGGATCCAGCGGAAACGCGAGCCGCTGCCGCAGGGCTTTCCTATGTGAAACTCAACGGCACGATCGGCTGCCTTGTCAATGGGGCCGGCCTCGCCATGAGTACGATGGACCTTGTGAAATATCATGGCGGCGAGCCAGCTAATTTTCTCGATGTGGGAGGCGGGGCCGATGTTAAACAGGTGACCGAAGCGTTTCGGATCATCCTCTCCGACAAGCATGTTAAAGCGATTCTCGTCAATATTTTTGGCGGCATCATGCGCTGCACAACGATCGCGACGGCGCTGGTCGAAGCCTCAAAGTCGATTGGGTTTAGTGTGCCTCTGGTCGTGCGACTGGAAGGCACGGAGGTCGAAGAGGGTAAAAAAATTCTGGCCCAAAGCGGCACCGCTATCATCACGGCCGACGGTCTCACGGACGCCGCTCAGAAAGTCGTTGCTGCGGCCAATGCTGTCTGAGGCCTAGTACATTTTCGCCTTGAAGCTTCTTTCCTTGTTCAGTCTTCACCCCGCCGCATTCCCGTTGTCGACCACACATTCTTTTTATACCCACACGAGTAAACATTCTTTATGAGCATTCTCATCAACCGCGACACGCGGGTCATCTGTCAGGGCATCACCGGAAAAGTCGGTGAGTTTCATACCCGTGGATGCTTGGACTATGGCACGCGAATGGTGGGCGGTGTGACGCCCGGAAAGGGAGGTGAAAAGGTTGCCGACCTGCCGGTTTTTGACACTGTGGCCGAGGCTGTGACCGCAACCGGTGCCAATGCCACAATGATCTTTGTGCCACCTCCTTTTGCCGCGGATGCGATTTTAGAAGCCGTTGCTGCCGGGATTACCCTTGTGATTGCTATCACAGAGGGTATTCCGGTGCTCGACATGGCCCGTGTGCTACCGGTTGTGCGCGCTTCCAGAAGCCGGTTGATCGGGCCCAACTGTCCCGGCGTGATCACTCCTGGCGAGTGCAAGATCGGTATTATGCCCGGCTACATCCACGCACCCGGCCATGTCGGGGTCATGAGCCGCTCTGGCACGCTCACCTACGAAGCCGTCTGGCAGTTGACGCAGCTTGGCCACGGCCAAAGCACCTGCGTGGGTCTGGGCGGTGATCCACTAGTGGGATCGAGTTTTATTGATCTTTTGAAACTCTTTGAGGCCGATCCCGACACGCACTCAATCTTAATGATGGGAGAAATTGGGGGCAGTGCCGAGGAAGAGGCGGCGGCGTTTATTCACGAGCATGTTTCCAAGCCCGTAGCCGCATTCATCGCCGGCCGCACCGCCCCCCCAGGCAAGCGGATGGGACATGCCGGCGCTATCATTTCTGGAGGCAAGGGCACGGCCGAGGCAAAACTCTCGGCCCTTCGAGATGCTGGCATTGAAATTGCAGAAAGCCCCGCAGATATGGGGACAGCCATGGCGCGGGCCATCGCCAAACGCCCCTCATAGCCTAACGTGCCTATGGGGATTTCACCGAGTCTAGCGAACTTTTTGACTGCGGTAGCGTACTAAGTCCTAGACTTTTAGAGTCTGGCTGGCGATAATACCTGCGGGCAGGCGGCGGGTCGAGAAACCCTAGAAGACGGAATGACTTCACCATGGCAACTTCCTCACAGAGGCGGCGTCACGCAAAACGGGCTTCTGACCGAACCCTTTCAGGCTGTGAGCGGCTTGAACCACGACAACTGCTGACGATCAACATTGTCACGGCGATTGCGGATCAAACATTCGCAACCAATGCTCCTGCACAGTCGATCTCGTTGGTGGGTCGCTTTGATAATCCTCTTGTCACAGGGACTGTTGTCAGGTTCACTACTAATTCAGCCGCTCCAAACGATAAGGTTTTTGTTGAGCTCTTTGACCAAGCCGGACCAGGTCGTACTCGCACGACTCCGCTAACGACAGCCAACTTTTTGGCCTATGCCAATGCCGGCCGGTATCAAAATACGATTCTCCACCGCTCGGTGCCAGGATTCATCGTTCAAGCTGGTGGTTTTACCCAGCCAACTGCACCCAGCGGTCAAGCTGGCGGTTCGCCGACCACGATTGCCACGTATGCCCCAGTGACAAACGAACCTGGAAACTCCAATATCCGGGGCACGATTGCCATGGCCAAAGTTGGTGGTAATCCTAATAGCGCTACAGATCAGTGGTTTTTCAATCTGGCCGATAATAGGGCCAATCTCGACAGCCAGAATGAAGGCTTTACAGCATTTGGCCAAGTCCTTGGCACGGGCATGAGCGTTGTCGATTCGCTCGCTGCTGTGCCCTTTTATGGAGCCGTTGATTTTTACAATAACGGTGCACTCACCGATCTGCCGCTGCGAAATATCCCCAATCCAATTCCCAATCCGTTTGTGATCCAGCCCAGCCAGTTTGTTGCTTTCCCCACGATTGTGCCGGTCAAGGAACTCATCTACACCGCGACTACGAGTAGCTCGAGCCTCGTTTCAACGGCAATCGGCGTCGACGGAATTCTTCGACTCACGCCCGTCGTGAACGCAGTCGGGATAGCCACCGTCACCGTACGAGCGGCATCCCGTTTTAACGTCGCAGACTTTGTCGAAGACTCTTTTACCGTCACGCTGCGGCAGGCAACGGTGCCAAGCGCTCCGTCAATCACATCAACATTAGCAGGCAATGGCCAAGTCACTGTCGGGTGGGCGGCTCCGACAAATACTGGCGGATCGCCGATCACCAACTACTTAGTGAAGTATTCCGCCGACAACGGCCTCACATTCACTAACTTCGTGCAGCCGGTTTCAGCCGCTCTGTCGTGCGTTGTTACGGGCCTCACCAATGGCACTCCCTATCGCTTTAAAGTGGTGGCCGTCAACAGCAGTGGGATCAGCCCGCCATCGACGCTCTCGGCAGCAGTCGCACCAGTAGCGATTCCAAGCGCTCCGTCGATTTCATTAACGCTAGCAGGCAATGGCCAAGTCACTGTCGGGTGGGCGGCTCCGACAAATACTGGCGGATCGCCGATCACCAACTACTTAGTGAAGTATTCCGCCAACAACGGCCTCACATTCACTAACTTCGTGCATCCGGTTTCAGCCGCTCTGTCGTGCGTTGTTACGGGCCTCACCAATGGCACTCCCTATCGCTTTAAAGTGGTGGCCGTCAACAGCAGTGGGATCAGCCCGCCATCGACGCTTTCTAGTCCCTCCGCACCCTTTCTTGCCTTCACTCAGCCTCAAGGCCTGTATGCCACCAGTCCCTCAACCACTGCCCCGGTCACTGTGGCCACGGTGCCGACGACCTACTTCAATGTTCTGACAGGTGAACTACAATTCGACCCCGCAGGCAGAGACGTCACCAGCTTGATCCTCAACACGTCCATAAACTTTTTTCAATACGGCCAGGGACAAAATGGTGGTGCCACATCGTCCAATACAGTCCAACGAACGTTTCCTTTAGGAGGGTACTCATTTCCTCCAACGACGACAGCAACCATGCTGGGGGCCGCAGTGTTTACCCTCACAACCGGCTCCTCGGGGTCGTCTGCGAGCACCAACGGTTTTTGGAATAGGGCCTGGAGCTTTGGAACGGGGGCCAATGCCAGCGGGCCCCAGACATACACTCCAGCCGCAGCGGCTACCCTATTTTCGCTGACCGAGAGCAGCTCTACTGATGTTGGTTTTGGCACGGATCGCGGTCAATTCTCGTATACGGTCAATGGTGTTGTCGGTTTTCAGTTTGGTCGGGTTGTCGCGTTTACGCCCTCTTGACCTGCTCAGCCGTCCGTGGTGGATATAATTGGTGGCAGTATGAATGTCAGCCTTTTTATCCCCTGCTTTGTTGATCAGATGAGCCCACAAGTCGGCCTCGCTGTAGCTCGCGTGCTCGAGCGACTCGGGCACACCTGCGAATTTCGTTCCGGCCAAACCTGTTGCGGCCAGCCCAGCTTTAACTCTGGCTACTGGGATGAGGCTCGCGCGGTTGCCATCCGCGCTATTTCAGTCTTTGCTGGAGCGGAAGTCGTCGTTGGTCCAAGCGGTTCTTGCGTGGCAATGATGCGGGTCTTTTATCCGCAGTTGCTCAAAGACACCCCTCATGAAACCGCAGCCCTCGATCTGGCTTCACGGACATTTGAGTTCGGGGAGTTTCTCGTCAAACAATTAGGCGTGACAGATGTTGGGGCACGGTTTCCATACCGCGTCACCTACCACGACGGTTGCCACGGCCTGCGGGAACTGAGAGTCAAGGATGAGCCACGGCAACTGCTCGAGGCCGTGCGAGATATCACACTCGTCGAGTGCGACGAACCGGAGAGTTGCTGCGGCTTTGGCGGTCTTTTTAGCGTGAAGTTTCCCATGATTTCGACTGCCATGGCAGAGGTAAAGGGCGGTTCCTTGGCCCGTACCGATTGTGACTTTATCGTTTCGAGCGATCCTAGCTGCCAACTCCAACTCGATGGCTGGCTCTCGCGCAACCGTAAAAAGCCCCGCACCATCCACCTCGCCGAAGTGCTGGCAGGATTTGACGCATGAGTACAAAAGCGCCAACGACCTTGACGAACGCTTCGCCAATGGTTTTTGAGGCAAAGTTGCCGTACCTCGCCAAGAAAAAGTTTCTGCACGATGCCGCCGAGCATGTTCGCGATACAGGCCACCGGGAATTTGTGCAAAAGGCCCTTGGCGGCTACTACAAAAGCCGGGATGTGCAAAAGTCGCGGTTTCATGACTGGGAATCGGCCCGTGATGCCGCCAGTCTTGCCAAGTGGTCGGCTGTCAATCGATTGGATGAATTGCTACCTCGCTTTGAGGCCAACTTCACTGCCAATGGTGGACAACTGCACTGGGCCCGCGATGCGGAGGAGGCTCGCACCATCATTTTACAACTCGTGCACAAGGCCAAGGCAAAGGCGATCATCAAAAGCAAATGCATGACAAGCGAGGAAATCCACTTGAATGCCGCCCTTGAAAAAGATGGTTACGGCGTGGTGGAAAGTGACCTCGGAGAATTTATTCAGCAGTTGCGTGGCGAGCCTCCCTATCATTTTGTCTTTCCCTGCATGCATGTCCGCCGCGAGGAGATTAGCGATCTGTTTGGGAAATTTCTTGGCACGGCGCCAACCAATAGTCCCGAAGAACTAACGATGATCGCCCGACGGCACATGCGGCAACTCTATGTCGATGCCGATGTGGGGATCACCGGTGCCAATTTTTTAGTCGCCGAAACCGGGCAGATCTCGATCACCGAAAATGAGGGCAACGCACGGCTCACTGCCGCCCTGCCACGCGTCCACATTTCACTTTCTGGAATTGAAAAAGTGATCGAGCACTTGGATGATCTGGCTGTGCTTCTGCCGATGCTGGCCACCGCGGGCGCAGGCCAGCAGATGACGTGCTACAACACGCTCTATTCCGGCCCGCGACGCGAGGGCGAATGCGATGGCCCAGAAGAGATGCACCTTGTGCTGCTTGACAACTCGCGGACAGCGATCTTGGCTGATCCTGAGCAACGCGACAGCCTACACTGCATCCGCTGCGGTGCGTGCTTAAATGTCTGTCCCATCTTCAAGAATGTCGGTGGCTTTACCTATGGCACGACTTATCAAGGCCCGATCGGTTCGGTGATCACGCCCCATCTACGCGGGCTTGCCGACTGGAACCATCTTTCTGGGGCCAGTTCCCTTTGCGGAGCCTGCACCGACGCCTGCCCGGTGCGGATTGACATCCACCACCATCTTCTCCGCAACCGCCGCAACGCTGCACAAACATCACCAAGTCTTTTGGAAACAATTGGTCACCGATTGTTTGTGATTGTGGCCTCGCGACCCTGGCTGTTTGCCTTGGGTGGCTGGTTGTTTCGACGCACCCTTGGTCTTTTAAAAGTGATGCGGTTACCGCTGCTGCGTGACTGGCTGGCGACACGTGATTTACCGCCGGCCCCCCGGCAGAGCTTTCGAGCCGAGTGGGCAAAGATTCGCAAAACAACAGACTCTCCCCTGTCGAAATAAGCCGTGAGCGGGCGACACAAAAAAGATCCAACGGATAACGCTGAATCAATGGAACGCGATCAAGGTTTAAAAGCTAGCGTTCGCAAGGCCGTTCAAGGGATGTCCGCTCGCGACACAATCATGGCTCGGGTCTGCGAGGCCCTCCGATTGCCTGCCCCGATGCCACACATGAAGTCCCATGCCTTAGAGCTTTCTGCTGGCCTCAATGCCGATGGGAAGAGTTCTGGTCTGACGATTTTGCCGCTCGAGGCGGCCACCCCCTGGCTGCCCGATGGCGGCGACACGCCGGAGGAGCAATTGGCCTTGCTGATCGATAACCTAGAAAAATTGCGTGCGAGTGTCTATCAGGTGCCAAACGCGACGGTGGCGGCCGAAATCATTTTGAGGCTGGCGAGTGAACGAGACTGGAAGCAGGTTGCCTACCACGGCCACGCCCTCGTCGAGCAACTTCTCGCCGGCCTGCCATGTGCCACCTACCGTGTCGATAGCGGGCTTGAAACAGATACCTTTAATAAAGCCACTCTCGAATCGTGCGATGCGGGCATCACGGCCTGCGAGGCCATCGTGTCGCAGACCGGCTCAATTCTTGTTTCGAGCAGCACCTGCGGCGGGAGGTCGCTGTCGATCCTGCCTCACGTGCACATCGTAGTTGCCACGCACGCGCAGATCGTGGCCACACTCGGCGATGCCCTGCATGAAGCGAAGGCCCGGCATAATGGCCGGATGCCGAGCATGCTCTCTTTCATCACCGGTCCAAGTCGTACCGGGGACATCGAGCGAATTCTCGTCCTCGGTGCCCACGGACCAAAGGAGTTGATTCTCATTCTGCTGCCAGACACGGGGCCGTGAGCTCGCTCGCCACCGAAAGCCCTCGCACCCCAGACCAACTGTCCACATCATCTTCTGCCCTTTTCACGGCGTATTGCTATTCTTTCTGGCCCAAGAGCCGTCACCATCCGCTGCCGCTGGATATGATACCTCTACAGAGCGGCTCGGTTTTGAACCGCCTTTTTCTGGCTTCTTGCACGATTTGCTTTGACGGCTGCAACGTTGGTTTGAGCGGGTGCTCTGTTTTCAAGCAAAGCCCTGCCCAAAAACTGCACTACAGGAGTTTGGATCGCATGTTTGCGATAGTGGCACGCACGAGTTTGACTCACTGCATGGCGCCATGCGGTTTGTTTGCTGTGCGCGTGACCCACGCGCTTCTGTTTTTCGCCGCCACGGTCGTGTCGCCGGGCGTCTGCGACGCCTGCGTGAAGGGTTGCTACGCCGACGCGTGGTGCGTTGGTGGCAATTCCCAGATCGCAGACGTCGCTCCGTCCGCGGTGGTCAACTGCTAGATCGCTTTGCATGGGGCTCACGCCTCGTCTGTTCTGGATGCTGCGTGGCGACTCGCTCGTAGAATTTCATTTCTGTTGGGCAGGATTTCGCGAAAATATTCGCGTGCCCTTAGCGACCCTCAATTCGGATCGATGCCGTCGCATTGCTGAGAAAGCGGGCATCGTCGTCCGTGATCACTTCAGTGACACAATCGGTACAACTGGCATAGATGAATCTTTTAAAGCCAAGTGAGTTTACTGGTTGGAAAAGATCGATCTTCTGAGGAGAGTTTGCCGTCGGCGCAAACTTTGCAGTTCACGGAACGACACCGGACGTTATTCCGTTATTTTTTTCCTTATGGAGGTTTTTGTGAAGAAGCGATTGACTTTTGGCTTCCTGCCATGGATTGCTGCTGCTGCCATTTGTACTGGCAGCGGGGCGGCTCGCAGCGAAGAGGCTCTGACGAGTGTTTCCACTGACGGATCCGTACTGGTCAGCTCTGCTGATGCAGGCGATGCAGAAGTGGCTGAAGGGGCAATAATTGCTCAGGCAGATGACACCAGCGACCCCTGCACGCGAATGGTTCAGCGGTATCGCTGGGTCACCGAGATGCGGGATGTGAAAGTAACGGAGTTTTCTAAGGAGGAGCGGACCCGCGACTACACAGTCATCAAGCGAGTTCCTCGGATCGAGGAGCGAACTCGTACGTACACAGTGATGGTGCCGGAAAGCCGTTCCAAGACGGTCGACTACACCGTCAAGAAAATGATGCCGGAAACAAAGACGCAGGACTATTCAGTGCGTGTTCCCTACACGGAAAACATCGAGAAGTCCTACACCGTGTGCGTGCCTGTTCGGGAAGAAAAAAGCAGGAGCTGGATGGTGAAGGTGCCTTATACCGAGTGCATCGAACAGCCGTATACGGCGATGGTTCCAGTCAAGGAAGAGCGAACGAGCACCTACAAAGTGAGCGTTCCCTACACCGAGGAGCGGACAGCCACTTACAAAGTGAATGTTCCCTACACAGAGCAGATAGAGCAGTCCTACAAGGTTCGCGTGCCCTACACGGAACACTTGACAGGCTCCCGGACGGTCTCCAAGCGGGTTGCTGTCAAAGGCATGACGAACGTAACCATTCGCGGCGGCCACTGGGAAACCACGGCCAAGGAAATTTCCGCCAATGGCAAATACGATGCGGACGGCAATCCTTGCTGTCCGAAGGTGGTCTGCTGCCGCTGCTGGGTACCGACGTGTGAAACCAAAGAGGTCGAGACAACGACATGGCAATGCGAGACAAAGCAGGTGCCTTTCACCTACTGCGTGAAGAAGTGTCGCGTCGAAGATCGCACTCGCACTGTCTGCGTGAAGAAGTCACGTTGCGAGGAGCGAACCCGCTCCTACACGGTCAAGCTGTCTCGCTGCGAAGAGCGGACTCGTAACTACTGCGTGACGAAAATGGTTGCGGAATCCCGCACCCGTACAGTCAAAGTGCAGAAGTGCCGCGAGGAAAGCCGTTCGGCTACCTACTGCGTCACGAAGATGGTTCCCCAGACCCGCACCCGCACGGTCTGCTTGAACAAGTGCCGCACCGAAACTCGCACCCGCGAGTACACGGTGAACAAGTGCGTGTCGGAGCAGAAGTCGAAGCAGGTCTGCTACACGGTGATGGTGCCACAAAGCCGCACCTGCACCTACAAGGTGAGTCTCTGCGACAAGGTCTGCGAGACCAAGACACAGACCTACTGTGTCTGCGTGCCCCGCACGGTTACCAAGCAGGTTCCCGTGAAGGTTTGCCGCAAGGTTTGCGAGAAGGTTCAAGTCAACCACGGCTGCTGCGGCAGCAAAAGTTGTGCTGGCTAACTTCGAGTGAAGTCGTGTTAGAAGTGTCATTCACGTCGACAAAGCGGGTCGGACGGGTCAACTGTCCGACCCGCTCGCTTTTTCAATGGCCACAGCCACGCGATTGAGGTACGCTTGAAGACATATTTTTAGTTTCCGGGTATTTTTGTGAGCTCTGCGTGGCTGTCGCTGCATTTTATTCCCGACGTGTGTGGAGTTTGCTGGTCGCTTTGACGGCCGGCTTCGGTGGCGCTTGTGGAGCTGCCGATCAGGTGGAGGGCACCGCCATCGTGCTATCACCGCAGGCACGCAGCAACCTCGGCCTAACGGTCAAGAAGCTTATGCCCACGACCTACTGGAGGGTGATCGAATTGCCAGGGGTAGTCGTGGATCGACCGGGCGTGAGCGATCGAGGCGTGACCACGCCAATTGCCGGAACGATTGTCGCAGTTCATGCCTTCCCAGGCACAACCGTCCCACCGCTCGCCCCGCTATTTACGATCCGTCTGGTGAGCGACTCAGTTCATAAATCACAACTCGAACTTTTCAAAGCCACTCGTGAAATTCAGATTGCCGAGCGACAGCGAAAACGCCTAGAAGAACTTGCGCAATCCGGGGCTCTCGCTCAGACTCGCATCTTCGACATTGAAAATCAGCTCGACAGGATGCAGGCCACCGTAGAAGCCTACCGGCAGGATCTCGCGGCGCGGGGCTTATCAATCGAAAGCATCGACGCCGCTGCCGCTGGACAGTTTGTCACAGAAATCATTGTGCGATCGCCAGCCGAAGCCGTCTTCGCAGCAACGCCAGGTGCAACCGATACGGCATTGGCGGCAGCCCAGACAGAAAAACAGGCGTTTGCTTTTGAAGTGCATTCGCTCGATGTGGAACTCGGCCAACATGTTGAGGCTGGTACTGTGCTGATGCATCTGGCCGATCATCGCTGCCTTGTCGTGGAAGGCCGTGGCTTCAAGGACGACATGCCGCTGGTGCAAAATGCAGCCCGTCAAGCACTTGGAATCGAACTAGACACAGACGAACCAGAAGGCACCAACTGGCCTGCGTTCCATGAAAAACTTCCCATCGACCACATTTCCAACACAGTCGACCCAGTCACCCGCACATTTTCTTTTTTTATCAATCTTGAAAACCAATGGCAGACATACCGTCAGGCCAGTGGCATAAAGACCGACGACCTTCGTGCGTCAACAAACGAAACGACCCCGAGCGATGCAGCAGACAATCCCGTTAGCTCGGCAGCCACTCGCGTGCTCTGGCGGTTTCGGCCTGGCAGCCGCGTGCGATTGCGAGTGGCGGCCCAACGATTAGACAATGTGTTTGTTGTGCCCCGCGAGGCTGTTGTCTTTGACGGGCCTCGAGCGTTTGTCTTTCGACAAACAAGCGCGTTTGTCTATCGCAACGCCGCTGCACTCTTTGAGCGAATCGAGGTGAGCGTGGTCCACGAAGACCGGCTCAATTTCGTGTTGAGTCACAACGAATCACTGACTCTAGGAGGCCCTTTCGCCCAATCCGCAGCCGCATCACTGGAACGCATTCGTAAATCAGATCGTAATCAGGGTGTTTCTGCCGGCACCCATGTCCATGCTGATGGCACGCTGCATGAAGCACATAAATAATAAGCCTCACCTTTGCACGATACGGTTTTGCAAAGAGCGACCACTGGGCGTGCATTTCGTCGGCTCTTATGCGGATCGCTCATGATCGACAGCGTCATCCTTTTTTCCCTAAGAAATCGCGGCTTTGTGATTGTCGCTGCCCTGATGGTGCTGTTCTATGGATCGTACCTAGCGACCACGATGCCAATCGATCTCTTTCCCGATCTCGACAGACCGCGTGTGGTCGTGATTACAGAATGCCCGGGACTGGCAACTCAGGAAGCCGAAACACTCGTCACACAGCCGCTTGAAATTGCACTGCTTGGAGCGAGCGGGGTGCTTGATGTGCGTAGCCAAACAACGGCTGGTCTTTCGGTTGCCTATATCGATTTTTCCTGGTCGACCGACATTCGAGATGCTCGACAAACCGTGCAGGAACGACTTGCCACTCTCTCTGGCACGCTGCCAGAAAACATTCGCCCGCAGATGACGCCCACCTCATCACTCATGGGACAAATCGTGATTGCTGGCATCTATCGTCAAAAGGCCGCCCCTGCTCACGCGTCGTCGGCTCGCCAGGGAGCAGGCCACAACACGAATCAGACTCAAAGCGAACAGATGGATCTACGCTCGATTGCCGACTGGGTCATTCGGCCCCGCCTGAGAAAAATTCCTGGGGTCGCCGAGGTTTTTGTGCAGGGCGGTGAACGCAAGCAGTATCAGATTCTGGTCGACCCATCAGCCTTACTTGAATACGATGTGTCGCTTGAGCAGGTAGAACGAGCGCTGACCCAAAGCAATATCAACACCAGCGGCGGCTTTGCCATTCAGGGGGAAAGCGAGCGGCCCATTCGCATACTCGGCAGACTTGGGCCCGATGCGCAACGGGTTATCGAGGAATTACGACGAGTGCCTGTCAAGGCGAGCGAGGTGCGCCCAGTGCTTTTAGAGCAATTGGCCACCGTTGCCGAAGGGCCACAAGCCAAGCGTGGCGACGGCGCAATCAACGGCGTGCCGGGTGTCGTCCTCACAATCGCCAAGCAACCACACTTCGACACGCGAGCGCTGACTGCCCAGATTGAACAGGCACTCGGTGAGGTGCAGGCCTCGCTACCGGAAGGAATCATGATCAGCCCTCGCCTGTTTTGCCTACGCAGTTTTATCGACCGCAGTATCCACAACGTCATAGAATCGTTGGCGATTGGCGCAGGACTGGTTGTTGTGGTCCTTTTTTTGTTTCTCTTGAATGTGCGGACCACATGCATCACGCTAGTGGCCATTCCATTTTCACTGGTCATCACCGTCGTTGTCTTTCGGTTTTACGGCCTCCTCTCCGGCACTGCCCTGTCCATCAATGTGATGACGCTAGGCGGCATTGCTGTTGCCATGGGGGAGTTGGTCGATGATGCCATTGTCGACGTCGAAAATATTTTTCGCCGGTTGGCTGAAAATAATCGGGCCCCATCGCCACGCCCCGCGATTGAGGTGATCTACGACGCGAGTCGCGAGATCAGAAGTGCTATCGTTTTTGGAACAGCTGTTGTTGTGCTTGTGTTTCTGCCGCTGTTTTCCCTGTCGGGCCTCGAGGGCAGACTCTTTGCGCCGCTGGGCATTGCATACATTGTTTCAATTCTAGCTTCACTCTTTATTTCGCTCACGCTCACGCCTGTGCTGGCGTCGTTCTTACTGCCGCAGTCGCGAGCCACCCATCGCGTCGGTGATGCTCCACTGCTGGGATTACTCAAGTGGTTGATGTCACCACTGATCCGCCTGAGCATGACGGCGCCGGGCTGGCTTTTGCTCTTTAGCTGCGGACTTGTGGGATGGGCCGGGTGGGAGGTGTCGCATCTGGGCAGGAATTTTTTACCGCAGTTTGACGAGGGAAGCGTTCAGATCAATGTCTCACTTCCCCCTGGGTCATCGCTGGATGCTTCCAATACCATCGCTCAAGCGATTGACGCGAGACTCTTGTCGATGCAGCAATCCCAATCGCGGACAGCGGGTGAAGTGATCTCATTTGTGAGACGCACAGGGCGGGCAGAACTCGACGAACATGCCATGCCTGTCAGTTCAAGTGAATACATTCTCGCCATGAACCCCGCTAGCACCCACAGTCGCGATGAGGTTCTGGCTGAGTTGTTGGCCACACTGCAACAGGAAGTTCCGGGAGTCGACATTGAGGTTGAGCAACCACTGGCCCACCTGATCAGCCACATGGTCAGCGGTGTGTACGCTCAAATTGCGATCAAGGTGCACGGTGATGATCTCGATTTATTGCTCTCGATCGCTGACCGTATCAAGGCACACCTCTTGGGTGTGCCCGGGCTGACTCCGCCTGTGATCGAACCTATTCGGCAGGCAGAAGAGCTGCACATCCGGCTCAAGCCCGACGAACTGGCTCGCTACGGCTTCACGCGGCAGGCCGTGGCCGATGTGATGCAGACGGCCTTGCAGGGACGGGTAGTATCCCAGGTGCTCGAAGGCGAGCGGCGGTTTGACCTGCTTGTGCGACTGGAAGATCGTGCCCGCAATGATTTTTCAAATCTTGGCCGGCTGCGGATCGACTTGCCGGGAAAGCGTCCGGGATTGGCTGGCCAAGTCGAGTTGGGAAAGCTGGCTGACATCGGCACGGGCGTGGGACCAAGCTCTGTCAATCGGGAAAACTCGCGACGACGGATTGTGATCCGTTGTAACACGCAGGGCCGGGATCTGGCCGGCGCGGTCGCCGACATTCGCCGCGCCGTGACTGCCATCGGCCCCCTGCCAGCAGGCTACTTCCTCGAGTACGGCGGCCAGTTTGAAAGTCAACAGCGAGCCACAACACTCATCGCTGCGCTGGCTGCTGTGAGCGTCGTGGGAATGTATCTGGTACTCTTAACGCTTTTCCCGTCACACGCCATCGTGTTACAGATCCTCAACGCGTTGCCGACTGCTTTCGTCGGCGGCGTGGCAGCGCTTGTGCTGACGGGCCAAACGCTGACCGTTGCGAGCTTAGTCGGATTTATCTCTCTTGGCGGAATTGCGGTTCGTAACGGCATCCTGCTCGTCACTCATTACATGCATTTGTTACAGCAGGAGGGCGTGCCTTTTTCTCGTGAGATGGTTTTGCGAGGCAGTCTGGAGCGGCTGGCACCTGTGCTCATGACAGCCCTCACGGCCGGCATTGCCCTGGTACCCCTGGTTGCCGACGGCCAGAAGCCCGGGCGAGAGATTCTCTATCCGGTTGCAACGGTGATTCTAGGCGGGCTTACCACATCGACCTTCTGCGAATTCCTGCTCCATCCAGGCCTCTTCTGGAAGTACAGCGGCCGCGCCATCCTAACGAGCATGAGTAGTGACCGGAGCAGCGATACCAAAGCCAGAGATTGAGACCTCTCTTCTATCGACCGCAGTAGTTCATTAATCTATAGCGCAAAACGCATACGACAAGCGAGAGGCAGCACGCTGATGATTCTTCTGGCGACTATTGTTTCGGCACTCAGCCAACCAGCGCTGATCCTGTCGCTTCTGCTTGTCGTCGCAATCGTGCCGCAGGTAATCCTAACGGCTTGGTTTATCCAGATGATGCGGTTGTGGGTGCAACAGCATCGAGCTCAATCGGCTCGTGTTCAGACTCAGACCCTCGCCGTCGAGACGGTGCCGGCCGAAGTCGTGCTTTGCCTGCGGGGCTGTGATTCGACGCTCCAGCAGGTGTTTGCATCGCTTGCCAGACAGACTCAAGGCAACTGGCGTTTACGGATCATCGTCGATTCACAGACCGATCCTGCCTGGAATGCCGCCCACGCGGCAGTTGCTGCGATGGCAATCCCGCAGTCATCTTTCCTTCCACCATCATGGCGGGAAGTGCTCATCGAATCACTTGCTCAACGGCCCACAACCGGTTCGCTTAAATGCGCTTCCCTGCGTCAGGCCTTACAGTCACTTGCTCCCCAGACAGTAGTCATTGCGCTCATCGATGCCGACTGCGTAGTCCACGACGACTGGCTTGAGACACTCGTCAAAGAATGCCTGCAACCAGGCGTGGGTGCTGTGTCGGGCAACCGCTGGTACGACCCCGAACACGATTCGGTTGCTGGCACGGTAAGAGCCATCTGGAATGCCGCCGCAATCGTGCAGATGACCGCCTTTGGTATTCCTTGGGGAGGATCATTGGCGGTGCGACGCGAAGCCATTGAGGCTTGCAGTTGGGTCGATCTCATTCAGACAACGCTCTGCGAAGACACCGCTCTAGCTGCGCCCTTGGCAACGTCTGGTTGGAAATACCATTTTATTCCCTCGCTGATTGCCATCGACACCACTGATGACATTGCTCTCGTTCCGCTCACCCGCTGGATTTCCCGTCAACTGCTCACGGCACGGCTTCACCACCCGCTTTGGCCTTTGGTGGCCATCCATGGAATAAGCACCTCGTTCTCACTTCTCTCGGTTGTTGTTTTCTGTTTGATCGCAGCGACTTTTTCACATTGGTCGGCGTTTGGAGTGGTCGCCGGATCGCTGGTCGCGTATGAAGTGATAAGCCTTTTGTTGGTATGGGCAATTGAACGATCAACCGCCCAAGTGGTTGCCTTGGCTGGCAAACAGATTCGATCACCCACGGTTGGGCGGCGGCTTCGGTGGGCTCTGGCACTCCCTTTCACGCAGGCCGTCTACGCGACGGCAATCGTCTCAGCGATGACGACTCGCTCTGTCGAGTGGCGAGGTGTCACCTACCGGATTAGGCAATCAGCCTCTTCTTTTATTGTTGGCATCGACCCCTAAGGCTCCTGTAATTGACGCAACTCAGTCCTTTTTTTACCCTAGCACCCACGCTCGCTCCTTCCTTTCGTCATGCACCCTCAATGACCACCTATAACTTGACCCATCTTCGACAACTTGAAGCTGAGAGCATTCATATCATCCGTGAGGTGGCAGCTGAGTTTGAAAAACCGGTGATGCTCTATTCAATCGGTAAAGACTCTGCCTGCATGGTACGTCTGGCCGAAAAGGCATTTTTCCCTGCCAAGCCTCCCTTTCCGCTCCTGCATGTCGATACGACATGGAAGTTTCGCGAGATGTATGACTTGCGCGATAACTATGTTGCCAAGCAACTAGGACTGCAGTTGATCGTGCATGTCAATCAGGAAGGACTGTCCCGCGGCATCGGGCCGATCACACACGGCAGCAAAGTACACACCGATGTCATGAAAACTGAAGGATTGAAGCAGGCGCTTAATCTCTACAAGTTTGACGCGGCCTTTGGCGGAGCCCGCCGCGATGAGGAAAAATCCCGGGCAAAAGAAAGAGTCTTTTCATTCCGAGATGAATTCCACCGCTGGGACCCAAAAAATCAACGACCGGAACTTTGGAACCTCTACAACACAAAGGTGACGAAGGGGGAAAGTATTCGCGTGTTTCCAATTTCTAACTGGACAGAACTGGATGTCTGGCAATACATCCACTTGGAAAAGATCCCTATCGTGCCTCTTTATTTTGCGAAGCAGCGTCCGATTGTCTGGCGCGACGGCGCGATGATCATGGTGGATGACGATCGACTCCCGCTTCATCCAGGTGAAAAGCCCGAAATGCGTAGCGTACGGTTTCGCACACTCGGTTGCTACCCGCTTTCAGGTGCCGTTGATTCCAGTGCCACAACACTACCAGAAATTATTCAGGAGATGCTGTTGGCAACGCTCTCCGAACGACAAGGACGGCTGATCGATTCCGATGAAGCGGGCAGCATGGAAAAGAAAAAGAAAGAGGGATACTTTTAAGACCAACAGCCGAGCAGAAAAACGCGACGGGACGACACACAGGCTTTTGACATGAGCCAACAGTGGTCTTCTGATCCGCAGCACTCTGCTTGGCACGAATCCTACTCAATCAATAATTATGAGCTATCAATCACCTCTCATCGCCAGCGACATCGACGCCTACCTTGCCCAGCACGAGCGTAAGGAGATTCTCCGTTTCATCACCTGTGGCAGCGTCGATGATGGTAAAAGCACGCTCATCGGCAGGCTTTTTTATGAGTCCAAGACGATGTACGAGGACCAACTTGCCGCCCTCCGTCAAGATACATCCCGCTACGGCACAACCGGCGGCGAACTTGATCTCGCCCTTTTTACAGATGGTCTCGAAGACGAGCGGCAACAGGGAATTACGATTGATGTGGCTTACCGTTATTTTTCGACTGACAAGCGGAAATTCATCATCGCTGACACTCCCGGCCACGAGCAATACACCCGCAACATGGCAACAGGTGCTTCGACGGCCGATCTGGCAATTATTTTAGTTGACGCCCGGCACGGCGTGATGACGCAAACCAAGCGGCACTCATTCATCGTCTCACTACTGGGCATCAAGCACATTATTGTGGCAATCAATAAGATGGATCTTGTCAACTACAGCCAGGAGGTTTTTGAGCGTATTCAAAACGACTATGTCGCTTTTGCCTCGCGTCTTGATCTTCCTGATGTCCACTTCATGCCCATGTCGGCGCTGAAGGGGGATAATGTTGTCGGAGCGAGTCCTGCGATGCCATGGTATCAGGGCCTACCGCTCTTACCTCTGCTCGACTCAGTCTACATCGGCTCTGATCGCAATCTTGAAGATTTTCGGTTTCCTGTCCAGTTGGTACTACGACCGAATCTCAATTTCCGCGGCTTTGGCGGCATGATCGCCTCCGGGATCATACGCACCGGTGACGAAGTGATGTCGCTGCCATCGCGAAAAAAGAGCCGCGTAAAGTCGATCGTGACATTTGATGGCGAATTGGCTGAAGCCTTTGTGCCGCAGTCGGTGGTACTCACGCTTGAAGATGAGATCGACTCCAGTCGCGGCGACATGCTCGTGCGTCCAGGGAATCAACCAAAGGTTGGCCATAAATTTGAGGCGACAGTTGTCTGGATGGGCGACGATCCGCTTGTGCCTGGTCAACAGTATCTCTTCAAACAGACGAGCAAAGTGATCAGCGGCACAGTCAGCACGCTGCGGTATCGGGTTGATGTCAACTCACTTCACAGGGAAGACACACCAAGCCTCGCACTCAACGAAATCGGACGCTGTGCGATCACGCTTTCAGGGGCGATTGCCTTTGATGCCTACCGCCGTAATCGTGCCACTGGTGCCTTTATTATGATCGATCGTCTCACCAACAGCACTGTCGGTGCAGGTATGATCTTGGACCGTGAAGCAGAGGACGGCGACCAGGACCTATGGGGCGACACGGCAACCGACAGCCATCTGCATGGCGAAGAGAGCACCGTAACACTAGCCCAGCGAGAGGCGCGATTTGGGCAAAGGCCTGCCACGCTCTTGCTAACGGGACTCACCGGTGCGGGCAAGACGACGATTGCCTTAGCGCTGGAGCGTAAACTTTTTGACATGGGCCGAGCGGTAGTTGTTCTTGATGGCCGAAATATGCGTCAGGGCATCAGCAAGGACTTAGGTTTTAGCCATCGGGAACGCAGCGAGAATCTCCGCCGTAGCGTCGAGGTGGCAAAACTTTTTAACGACGCAGGTGTGCTGTGCATTGGGGCATTTGTAGCCCCCGATGAAGACGTGCGACAAAAGGCAGCCGAGCGAGTGGGACCGGAACGCTTTCTGGTCGCCTATCTTTCAGCACCGATTGATGTCTGCTGCGGACGAGCCATCGAGAATCAGTATGCTCTGGCCGATAGCGGTGAGCTTCCAAACTTTCCCGGAGTGTCGGCGACCTATGATCCTCCCAGTGCTCCTGATCTAGTTTTACCCACGCATCAGTGGTCTGTTGGTCGATGTGTGGATGCACTGGTAAATCTGCTTGAGCAGCGCGGCTTTATTGAGCCCTAAGAGCGGTGCTCATGGATTGATCCGACATGCACTCACTCATTGGCATCCTGACTGTTTCAGATCGGGCAAGTCGCGGCGACTATCTCGACGAGGGAGGTCCGGCGATCCGCGACTATCTGACGGAGGTGCTCGCATCGCCATGGCTGCCACAAGAGATGATTGTGCCCGACGACACTGCCGCGATTGCTACGGCTCTCCAAGCACTCGCTGCTGTAGGATGCTGTCTCATCGTGACAACCGGTGGCACCGGCCCTGCTCCTCGCGATGTGACCCCAGAAGCCACCGAACGGGTTTGCCAGAAAATACTACCGGGATTTGGTGAGTTAATGCGATCGGTATCGCTTCGATACGTGCCGACGGCGATCCTCTCACGGCAGACAGCAGGAATCTGCGGAAGCACGCTGATCGTCAACCTGCCGGGACGGCCCAAAAGCATTTGCGAATGTCTTGACGCTGTTTTCCCAGCGATTCCGTACTGCATTGATCTGATTCACACGGGCCAGCAAAACCCACCGCGACTCGAAACAAAACCCGAACGACTCATCGCATTTAGGCCAAAGGAAAAACCCTCCCAAAGCGACTCCTAATCGCAGAGTCAGAAAAGGGCATCAACCCTCTCGCCTAACAAGAGGAGCCGGTGATCGGCAGAAGCTCGACGTGCGTAGGCATATCCTTGCCTCGCAAAGGAGACTTCTGCCGGCACCGGCATCAACCCCCTCGCCTAACAAGAGGAGCCGGTGATCGGCCGAAGCTCGACGTGCGTAGGCATATCCTTGCCTCGCAAAGGAGACTTCTGCCGGCACCGGCGGCAACCCTCTCGCGATTAGCCTTTGAATTATTTCAAAAGGCGTGCGATTTCTGGAGCGAAGTAAGTGAGAATTGCGTCGGCACCGGCCCGCTTCATGACCAGCAGGCTTTCCAGCGATGCTTTTGGGCCGTCGATCCAGCCGTTGGCCGCCGCTGCTTGAATCATCGAATATTCGCCGCTCACCTGATAAGCCATAGTCGGCACACCAAACATCTGCTTAATGCGATAGAGAATATCAAGCGACACAATCGCCGGCTTAACCATCACCATGTCCGCTCCCTCTGCTAAATCAAGCGACACCTCACGGATCGCCTCATCCGAGTTAGCGGAATCCATCTGATAGGTCTTTTTGTCAGCCGTGCCCAAGGACGTAGCACTCCCGAGTGCCATGCGAAACGGTCCGTAGAGTGACGATGCGTATTTGGCCGCGTAGGAGAGTATGCAGACATTTTGCTGCAAGGCGGTGTCGAGGGCGCGACGAATCGCAGCGACGCGGCCATCCATCATGTCGGAGGGGGCCACCACATCGCAGCCCGCAGTCGCAAGAATGACGGCTTGCCGAGCCAGCACTGCGACTGTTTCGTCATTGAGAATCTGGCCATTATCGAGCAAGCCGTCGTGGCCGTGGCTCGTATAAGGATCGAGGGCCACATCGCAGATGATACCGACGCTATTCCCACAGGACTCCCGGATCGCTCGAATCGTACGGCAGACAAGATTCTGCGGTTCGAGGGCATGCTGTGCATCGTCCGACTTGAGCGAGGCCTCGACCACGGGAAAAAGGGCTACTGCCGGAATACTCAATTGCTGCGCCTCTTCGACAGCCCTCAGAACACCTTCAATCGAGAGTCGTTCAACACCTGGCATCGCAGCGATGGGGGCGTTTGCATGATGATCGTGAACAAACAGCGGCCAGATCAGATCGGTCGGTGAAAGCACCGTTTCAGCCACAATTGACCGCAGCCACGCATGTTGCCGGATGCGACGTAATCGTGTGCCCGGAAAGGAAGCGGGAAATATTCTTTGATCCGCTTGGTCAGTCTGATTGATTCGCTCAGCCATAACAGCCCTGAAGCCACGCCTCTTTTAAAAACACTGACAACTCTCTAGCGACTATCGACTATCACGGCCGATTTAATTGCAATCGTTATCTCTGCAGGATCGCCGACAAGCGTCGCTACAGCGCACGCCTCGTCTGTTTCCCAGACTGTAACCCGCCGAGCCACCACGCCTAAGTCCGTCAAGACGCTTGGAGCAACGACTTCCAAGAGATAGCGAGCCATATTTTCTGCTGTCGGATTGTATGGCATCACAAAATACTTGGTTGGCTGCACCATACGAATAGCGGCCAATGCATTGGCATCTTCGGCAAAGACGAGAAAACTGTGGTCCCAGTTGTCATCAAGCCAGCCCAACATCCGCTTTTTAATCATCGAGAAGTCGACAATCCGGCCGATGCTGTCAACCTCCGTGCCCCCAGACGCTCCGGCGACTTCAACATCGACACGGTAGTTATGGCCGTGAAAAAACGCGCATTTGCTCTCGTGCTGGTAGAGGCGATGGCCGGCACAAAACTTGAGTTGCCGCACCAGCGAAAGTTGCGTAATGCAGGGTGTTAGCTCTTGCATGGGTAGCTTAGCCATTTTTTTAGCCAAGACTTCGAAGGGGCTGAATGAGTGGCAGTGTCACACTGAAACCGACTGACGAAGTTGATCACTCCCACTTTCGGTGCGATCAGATTCGATGCGGATTGGCTGAATATCAAACTTTGGATTTTGGCCAAGGAAATGGCAGGGATTGTTGTGGAAGACCTCGACGGCCTCCTGCACTGAATGGCCGCGGCGACGGTATTCCAGCACGCACTCTTGCAGCGTAAAAGGATCGCTCGGTCCCCAGTCGGCCGATGAATTGACAAGGATTCGTTCGCGTCCGTATTTTTCCAGCAGATCGACCGCTCGCTTAGGCGAACACTTAGTGATCGGATAGAGCGTCATCCCTACCCAGTAGCCAGCGTCGAGACAGGGCTTGATTGTCTGTTCCTCAACGTGATCGATCCAGATTCGACTGCGATTGACATTCATACCCGCCAGCACTTCCAGCACACGCTTTGTGCCGTGAGCCTTATCCGCCAAATGCGGCGTGTGGATCAGCACGAGCTGGTTGTGCTTCATTGCAAGATCGACATGGGCCTCAAGGGCATCGCATTCGTTTTTCGTCGATTTGTGAAGGCCGGTTTCTCCAACGCCGAGCACTGTCGGCTTTTGAAAAAATTCTGGCATCTGTCCAAGCACCTCGCGGGTCAACGAAACGTTTTCTGCTTCCTTGGGATTGACGGCAATCCAGCAAAAGTGCCGGATACCATACTGAGCCGCTCGCGTCGGCTCAAATTCACTGATCTGCCGAAAGTAGTCAATAAATGTTTCGGGGTAGAGTCTGTCGAAGCCGGCCCAAAAAGCCGGTTCGGCAACAGCCACAACTCCGCTCATCGCCATTTTTTCATAATCTTGCGCCGTGCGGGCAATCGCGTGGTAGTGGGGCTGAATGATCTGCATGTTTTTCCCTAGTGTCTAGTTGATTCCCTTGCGTTGAATCCCTTGAGCCACGATCTCAACCTGTCAGGGCATCTTATGTACGGCCGTCATTGCGTGGCAAAGAGTTCGAGGAGTGCCCTCGTTCGTTCCTGCTGCGGTTTTGGCTCGACGAGCATGGTCATGGCCCGGCGAATCAAAGCCAGTTTTTTATCCTCGGCTCCTGTCGCTTGACCACTTCCATTGCCAATTGAATTGTCGGCTTGGTCTCGATTGACTGCCGCATCGTAGCGGTCGAGGTAGGCAGCGATCTCCAGAAGCATGTACCGCGATTCAAGAAAATATGTCTCGACGATTTGGGGCGGAGTGAGCATTGATGGCCTCCCAATGTAGAAAGAAAGATGATCTGCTACAAATGATACCATCCTCTTTGCTATTTCTGGAGGGACTGGTTCCTGAGCCTTTTAAGTTTACACTTCTCAAGAAGTCCCTGCGATGAAGCGTTGACCCAGTGATCTGCAAGCGAGCTTTCTACGTGGGGCAAGGCGACTGTCATGAGCCGTTTTCGACTTTTTGTTCTACTTTCTCTGACAGCGATTTATTTTTCTGCTCATACCAGCGGCAATGTTCTCGATGAGCTAGCTTTTGATCGCCAGATTGCACCGCTTCTTGCCCAGCGCTGCTTGAACTGCCACTCCGGGGATGAAACCAAAGGGAATCTCGATTTATCGAGCCGCGAAAAGGCGATGGCTGGCGGCGAATCAGGGCCAGTCATTGTCCCTGGCAATGCCGACGAAAGCCTGCTCTGGCAACATGTTGAGTCTGATGAGATGCCTCCGAAGAAGCCGCTTGCTGCGGAAGATAAGGTGCGGATAAGGGCTTGGATCGCTGGTGGTGCCGTCTGGGGCACAGAGACCATCGACCCCTTTCGATATACGACCGATTCACGCGCTGGCCTCGACTGGTGGTCGCTCAAGCCAATCCAGAATTCAAAGCCCCCCGCTGCAGACGATCGGCTGTGGAATAAGAATCCGATCGATGCGTTTGTCTTTGCGCGGCTGAAGGATGCAGGGCTGTCTCCTTCACCAGAAGCGGACAAGCAAACTCTTATTCGTCGCTTGTACTTCGACCTGCTCGGCCTACCCCCGACGCTCGAACAGATCAATGCATACCTCAACGATTCTCGAGATAGTGCGTATGACGATCTCGTCGATGAATTGCTCGAGTCGCCGCATTACGGAGAACGCTGGGCGAGGCACTGGTTGGACATTGTCCGATTCGGTGAAAGCAACGGCTTTGAATACGACGAGCCTCGAAATCATTTTTGGCCCTACCGCAACTGGGTCATCGAATCTCTGAATCAGGACATGGCCTACGACGAGTTTGTTCGCCAGCAACTCGCCGGAGACATCCTCTACCCTACAGACGGTCTGGCGATTACGGCGACAGGCTTTCTCGTGGCTGGTCCCCACAACACAACGCTACCAGACAATGCCAAGATGAAAATGTCGATGGCTCAGGATGAGCTGGAAGATCTTGTGGGCCTCGTCGGGCAAACATTTCTCGGATTGACCGTCAACTGCAGCCGCTGCCACGACCATAAATTTGACCCGATTTCGCAGAAGGATTACTACCAACTGGCAGCAGCACTTGCCGGCGTAACGCACGGAGAACGCACCGTTTTGTTGCCGCTCAATCAAGACCGCACCCGGATGATTGATGCGAGTCTCAAAGCACTATTGCAAGAACTCGATGCTCTTCAAGAGCCTGTTCGTAATAAAATCCTGGCTGCCCGAAAAAGTGGCACTACCCCACTTTTGCCCCCTCCCCAAGCTCGTGTAGTCTGGGAGTTTCATCACGATCTTTCAGAGACACTCCTCGGCCTGACGGCCACTGCCAAAGGCGAGACACGTTTTGAACGTGGCGCGCTGGTTGTTGATGGCAGGTCGTCGTATGTCGAAACAGCACCCTTACCTTTTGATATTGCTGAAAAGACTCTCGAGGTTTTGGTCCAGTTAGACACTCTGGATCAGGCCGGGGGTGCTGCCATCAGCATCCAAACACTCAATGGAACCGTATTTGACGCAATCGTCTTTGGTGAGCAACAGCCAAAACAATGGATGGCTGGAAGCAATAGTTTTTTGCGAACCACGCCGTTTGGTGCGGCTGAAGAAACAGAGGCCGCCAATCGGCCTGTTCGCTTTGCGATTGTCTACCAGCAGGATGGAACGATCAGCGCTTATCGGGAGGGAAAGCCCTACGGAACCCCTTATCGCCAGGGCGATCTCCAGTTGTACCCTGCCGGTCAGTCACAGCTTGTTTTTGGCCTGCGTCACACTCCTGCTGGGGGCAATCGAATGCTCTCCGGTCGCATTCATCAAGCATTGCTCTACGACCGAGCTCTGACGCCGCAAGAGGTGGCCACTGCAGCAGGTGTTGCCGCATTAAACCATATAACCCAAGACGATTTGTTCGATGCGATGCCTGCTCTGCAGCGCGACAATCACAGGCAGATGACTGCACACATCAATCGTCTGAACCAAGAACGACAGGTGTTAGCCAACCAGCAGCCTCAGGTTGTTTACACATGCGTGAGTACCAATCAAGGGGTCACACATATCTTGCGACGCGGGGATGTGGGCAACCCTGCAGAAGTGGTTTCTCCCGGCGGCGTCTCTGCTGTTGCCAGCGATGCTTTTCCAGAAGCCCTGGCCCCAAACGCTCCTGATGCACAGCGCCGAACAAAACTAGCTGCGTGGGTCACCGACCCGAACAATCCTCTCTTAAGCCGCGTGATGGTCAATCGATTGTGGCTCTACCACTTTGGTCAGGGATTCGTGGCAACTCCCAGTGATTTTGGTTTCAACGGCGGAACGCCCAGCCATCCTGAGTTACTCGATTATCTCGCACACGCTTTTCAAAGCCTTGGCTACCGTTTGAAACCTATGCATCGAATGATGGTCACAACCGCTGCCTACCGTCAGGCTTCCACTGTCCGTGAGGAAGCTTTGGCACTGGATGCCGAAAATAGATTGCTGTGGCGTAAGTCACCCAGCCGAATCGAGGCCGAGGCGATTCGGGATGCCGTGCTGGTTGTGACCGGTCAACTCAATCCCACGATTGGCGGTCAAGGGTATCGCGATGTTGAGCACTTTCCATTTAAAGGAAGCAACTTTTACACATCGATTCGGGAACGTGGGACCGAAGGCCATCGCCGGACAATCTATCGGTTTACGCCTCGTGGTGGCCGCAATCCGTTCCTCGATACATTTGATTGTCCGGACCCTTCCGCGACGACTCCGAAGCGAGCCACAACGATCACGCCGCTACAATCTCTTGCGCTCTTCAATAACGACATTGTCTTTACGATGGCAGATCACTTTGCAACGAGTGTCAAGCAAACGGCAGGCGAATCGATCGACAAACAAATCAAACAGGTTTACCTGCGAGCTTTCGGCCGAGAAGCCTCTCTCGACGACGTGCAACTCGGCCAGACATTTCTGCTCACAAATGACTTGGCGGCTTTTTGTCGGGTGATCCTCAATAGCAGTGAGTTTATCTATGTCCACTAAAACACTCGCCTCCATCAGGCGTCGCATCGGCTTGATACTTACTAGTCAATCCTGCTCTTTGTGTGAAGAGACATGATCAATCCCCTTTTTACACGACGCCGGATGCTGGATTGGTCAACCGCATCGCTGACCGGAACGATCCTGACATCACTCCTCATGCGCGACAACGCCGCTGGCGCTGCGTCTCTTACGGCGGATGCTACGGGTTCGCCCCACTTTGCTGGCAAGGCCAAACGAGTGATTCATCTGTGCCTGTGCGGAGGGGTGAGTCATATCGATTCCTTTGACTACAAGCCCGAGCTTGCAAAGTTTCATGGCAAATCTCTTCAGTCAGAAGAACGGCCGGCAACATTTTTCAATCAGATTGGTTTGATTCGTAAAAATGACTGGGAGTTCAAGCAGCGAGGGCAAAGCGGGCTCTGGGTATCAGACCTCTTTCCACACCTTGCTACAGTTGCCGATGAGTTAACGGTGATCCGTTCGATGGTGGCTGAATCGGCCAATCACACGCCGGCAACATTCGAGGAGAACACGGGATTTCGGCTGAACGGCTTTCCCGTTATGGGCGCCTGGGTGTCTTACGGGTTGGGGAGTGAAACCGACGACCTGCCGTCTTATGTTGTGCTGCCCGACGCCCGCGGTCTGCCAGCAGGGGGCACGATCAATTGGTCCAATGGTTTTTTGCCAGCAGAGCATCAAGGCGTTGCCTTTCAAAGTAAAGGGCCGGCCATCCACGATCTCTTTCCTGCCCGCGAATTGCCTGCGGGCCAAGACAGCACGAGTCGCGAATTACTGGCTGAAATCAATCGTCGTCACGCTCTGGGTAGAGGCTCCGAAGACGCACTTGTGGCCCGTATGCGGAGTTATGAGCTAGCGGCCAAAATGCAGCTCGCTGTGCCGCTTGTCACCGATCTGAACCAAGAATCGATGGCCACTCGACAGATGTATGGGTTAGACAACGAAACAACTGCTGATTTTGCCAGTCGGTGCCTCATGGCTCGTCGCTTGTTGGAGCAAGGCGTGCGCTTTGTACAGCTTTTTTCTGGAGGCTCGTTTGGCTCACCTCGCATTAATTGGGACGGACATGAAGATGTCAAAGAAAACCATACGCGTGAGGCAGGACGGATGGATCAGCCCGTTGCCGCACTGTTGAAGGATTTACGACAGCGTGGCATGCTCGACGATACGCTTGTGCTCTGTACTTCAGAATTTGGGCGAACTCCTTTCACACAATCTGGAGCTGATCAGGTTGGTACGGGCCGCGATCACAACATGTATGGATTTTCGATCTGGATGGCGGGTGCTGGGCTAAAGCACGGTGTCGCTTACGGATCCACCGATGAGCTTGGTTGGAAGGCTCAAGACAAGCCGGTCCACTGGTACGACTACCACGCTACTGTGATGCATCTGCTGGGCATCGATCACCAACGATTGACCTATTATCACAACGGTATTCAGCGACGACTCACCAATGTGCACGGTGAAGTCCTCCGGGATATTCTGGCCTGATCTACAACTGCGTTGGGTTTGGCGCATCGCCGTAAACGGCCTTCGGATCAAATATTTTTTCGTCTTCGGTGAAGATGAGGGCAGGGCTCGTCGTTCGTTCGGCACCGACAGGCACGCGGCGATAAAAGCAGGAACGGTAGCCAACATGGCAACTAGCGCCACCAGAAATTTCAACTCGCAGCCAGATGCAGTCTTGATCGTCGTCGATCCGCATCTCAACAACTTTTTGCACCAATCCGCTCGTGGCCCCCTTATGCCAGAGTGTTTGCCGGCTACGACTGTAATAGTAGGCTTGGCCTGTTTCGATCGTCTTCGTCAGCGCCTCATGATTCATCACCGCCACCATCAGCACTTCGCCTGAGTGAAAGTCGGTTGTGACGCAAGGAATCAATCCACTGGCGTCAAACTTAGGGGCGAGTTCGTTTCCCTCCTCCACCTGTTCAACAGTGACTCGGGTCCCAAACAAAAGATCGGGCTTGAAGGAAAGAGGTGCCGCCACGAGAACGGTGCTCCGAATAAAGAGAAAAGAACTGAAATCCGATTCACGCTATAGGATACACTCCTAACGAGATCGGATTCCCTAAAAGTGATTCGAATTCCCCTTTGTTCGATCGTACACCCTTCCAAATGTTCTTATTTTCCAAATGTTCTTATTGATGGAGCCTGCAAGATGCGCGGTCACACTTTTGGTTTTGTGCCTCTGCAAAACGCGCTGATATTGACATTCTATGCTACCGTCTCTGGTCTGACGTCAGCTTCCGTCGGTGTGGCCCGCGAATGGCCGACCTTTCGTGGTCCTGAACGGACGGCCGTAGCCCCCGACACCGATCTGCTTGAAGCATGGCCTGCCAATGGCCCACCGCTAGTCTGGGAAACGGCTGGCGCTGGCCGAGGCTACGCCAGTCTCGCCATCGTGGGAGACAAACTCTATACCCTCGGCGACGGTCTTTCGACCGCTCCCGATAAAGACGAGTATCTCACCTGCTTTTACAGTCTAACCGGCAAGCAAGTTTGGAAAACCAAGACCGGTGCCGCGTGGAACGACGGGCAGGAGTCGTGGCAGAGTTCGCGGAGCACTCCGACTGTCGATGGTACGACTGTCTATGTGCTGTCGCCGTTTGGTCAACTTGTAGCCTGTGCCACCAAGGATGGACGAGAGATTTTTCGTATCGATCTCAAGACTGAATTTGCTGGCAAAAAAGGGGACGGTTGGGGATACAGTGAATCAGTGCTGATCGACGCCAATAAACTTGTCTGTACACCGGGCGGCGACAAGGCAACGATGGTTGCGCTCGATAAGAAAAATGGTAAGCCGCTCTGGGCATGTCCCATGCAGGGCGACCGCGGTGCCGGCCACTCCTCCATCGTGGTCGCCGAACTCAAAGGCCGAAAAATATATGTGCAAACAACGGCCAGCGGAGCGTTTGCCGTTGATGCTAAAACCGGAAATTTTCTCTGGGCCTATCCGATCGATCAAACAACGGCTGTCATTCCCACGCCGATTGTGCGGGACGATCTGGTCTTCTTCTCTGCTGGCTACAAACGGGGTGGTGCGCTCCTCAGGCAGGTCTCTGGTCCCGCCGGTGCGATCCATGTTGAAGAGGTGTATGGACTGAAGAAAGACCTTGCCAATAAACACGGCGGGATTGTCTTGGTGGGTGATCATCTCTATGGCGATTCTGACGATCAGGGCATTCCCTTCTGTGCCGAATTGCTGACTGGCAATGTGGTCTGGAAAACCCGGGGTAGCGGCAAAGGCTCGGCCTCCGTTATGGCTGCCGACGGCCATGTGTACGTGCGATTTGCCGACGGCACGCTGGCCCTCATCAAGGCCGATCCGACGAACTATGCAGAGGTCAGCGCCTTTAAAATCCCGCAGAGCGAAGGCCGTCCCAGTTGGTCGCATGCGGTGATTCTCGACGGAAAACTCTACCTTCGAGAGCAGGATAAAATCTTCTGCTACGACATCCAACAGAAGTAAATTATAGACGCCATACGATGGGCTCGACACTCGATGTGACTTGCATCACGCCTCTGGCATTTCAAATTGGTTACCAGACTTCCAGCAGCATGCCGATTCGATTGCCAAAGATAATTCCTCCAATCACGGCGGCTGACACGGCAACTATCAGCACCGTCCCACTAGCCATATCGAGCGCATCGCGAATGTCCGGGTGCTCGCCCCGATGCACGACTCGGGCCAAGGATTCAATGGCTGTGTTAAAAGTTTCGGCAGCCCAAACGCTACCGATCGCCCCTACCAGCACACACCACTCAACATGCGTTAGTCCACACCCAAGAGCAAAACCGATCACAACCACCGCTCCAACCAGATGGACTCTGCAACTCGACTGCGTTTGCACCGCACGGATAACACCGCGAAAGGCGTCAGTGCATTTTTGTCGCCACGTGCGGCGGTTAGACATAAAGGGGGTATCTTTTTTCATCACCGCTCAGCCAATAGTGGCGGTGGGATCGCCCTTTCCCAGTCGCTGGAACAAAGATGCGACCTCCGTGCACTCGCTCGTAAAGTTTAATTCAGTCGGCGACAGCATTCAATCTTTCTGAAAGGGCTCGAACGATTCCTGCCAGACAAAACCTCAGCCGAGATCCCCTCATTCACTTCGATCCGCTCGCGGCCCGCACCGTATTTATAGTCCCCAAGCGAGCCGATCGGCCCATTGATGATCGCATGTCTAATACTCATTCTGACTGTCTGAGTTTCGATTCGCTCTCAAGCGGCACCAGGGACGACTGTCCATTTTGCGCCGGCAACGAATTACTCACGCCTCCCGATATCATGCGAATGCCTGCCGCGAGTGCGCAGCCCTGGCGGGCCCGGATCATACCCAATCGATTTCCGATTGTTGAGCCACGCAGCCCGACGCAGCAGACAGCCGAACTGCCACCCTCCATCGCGACCCCAGCCACGCGACCAGCTCACGGCGTACACGATGTGGTGATTGAGTCGCCAAACCACGACCACACTATTCTGGCCATCACCCCCTCAGCATGGCGCGATGTCTGGGAACTCTGTCGGCAACGCATTGCTCTTTTAAGCGAACGCGAGGATCTTCTGTGGGCCACGGTTTTTAAAAACTCCGGCGTTCACGCTGGAGCGTCGCTTGAGCATCTTCACAGCCAGTTGATCGCTCTAGACTTTATCCCGCCGCTGCTGGCTGCTGAACTAGAAGCTCTTGCTGGCACTGGCAATCCGTTTGCCAATGTTCTCACCGTCGCGAGAATGACAGACACGGTCGTCGCTGAGGCTGGCGACCTCGTTGCAATTGTGCCACCAGCCACGCGACAGCCATTTGAAATATGGATTTTGCCTTGCCACCCAGAGGCTTATTTTCACGCCACCTCTGCCGCCCATATCGAGGCGCTCGCCTCACTCACGCAGCGTGTCGTTGCCAAGCTCCAACGCCTCGTTCCCGGGGCCGACTACAACTGGTGGCTGCACCAAGCACCATTTGCCAAACGCACTGGCAGTCCAGAAGCAGCTCGCCTCTCCAAATGGCACTGGCACTTGGAAATCTTGCCTCGACTCGCCAGTTTTGCAGGATTTGAGTTGGCCACCGGTTGCCACGTAACAACACTTTTTCCGCAGGAGTCAGCAAGGCGACTGCGAGAGGCATAAGAGTTTTGCCAACCGTCACTAGCGGCACAGACGGCTCATAGCCTTGCTCCATACACTCGCAAACTCAAAAATGGCGTTTGGCGCGGCGGAGTCTATCCCAGACAATCCAAGGAGCCCTCAGATCGATGCCTTACTTCTTTTTCTTCCGTCATTCTAGAGACTGTCTATGTCGTCCGCTGTGCGGTTTGTTTTTGTGCTGCACGACCATCAGCCGGTCGGTAATTTTGATGAGGTGATCGAGCAGGCGTACCAAGACAGTTACCTGCCGATGCTCAAACTTCTTGAGCAGCATCGCGGCATCCGCTTAGGTCTGCATACCAGTGGTCCGCTGGCTGAATGGTTCGATCGCCACCATCCCGATTATCTTGACAGACTTGCCCGACTGGTTGCCGATGGACGCATCGAAATCGTGGGAGGCGCGTTCTATGAGCCGGTCTTAGCGATGCTGCCAAGCCGCGATCGGATCGGCCAGATCCGTCTCTACACCGAATGGCTTCAGAGGCGACTCAACGCGAAGGTCTCAGGGATGTGGGTGGCGGAGCGGGTCTGGGATCCTGGCATGACAGCCGATATCAAAGCCGCTGGCATCGACTGGACGATCCTCGATGATTTTCACTTCAAGGCTGCCGGTCTTAGCGACGATAAACTCGACCGTCACTGGCTCACCGAAGGGGATGGTGCGACGCTTGCGGTTTTTCCGGTCAGCGAGCACTTACGCTATGTGATTCCATTTGGTGCGCCGCAGGCGACGATCGACCACTTACGATTTCTTGCCGACCGTCGGCACGGGGCACTTGCCGTTTTTGGCGACGATGGGGAGAAGTTTGGCGTCTGGCCTGACACTCATAAAGCCTGTTTTTCTGAGGGATGGTTAGATACATTTTTTGGCTTGCTCCAATCCAATCGCGATTGGATTGAAATGAGCCTGCCGTCGGAGGTGGTGCGGGATCAGCCACCGGCAGGCACTGTCTGGCTGCCCGAATGCAGCTACCGCGAGATGACCGAATGGGTGCTGCCGGCGGAATTACAACTTGCCTGCGTTAAAGCCCGCACGATGGCACAAACCGATCAAAGCCTGACCGGCATCTTGCCATTCATACGCGGCGGTTCATGGCGAAATTTTCGCCGCCGTTACCCAGAGGCGAATGAAATGTATGCCCGAACAATGTCTGTCAGCGAGAGGCTGGCCCGCATTCGCACGGCTGGAGCTGTTAATCCAGCGGCCCTCGTCGAGGCAACGCAGGCTCTCTACCGAGGTCAGTGCAATTGTGCCTACTGGCACGGTGCCTTTGGCGGCATCTATCTACCGCACCTCCGAAATGCGATCTACCATGAATTGATCGCAGCCGACATCGCAGCCGACATCGCCGAAGGGCGAAAAGGTGCGTGGGTTGACGCCACGACTGATGACTACGACTTTGATGGCCGCACGGAGGTGCGACTGTCCAACGATGGTCTCGATGCATGGATTGCGCCAGCCCGAGGCGGTATCCTTTATGAACTCGATCTGCGCGATCAGTGCCACAATCTGCTGGCCACACTTGACCGTCAACCCGAGGCCTACCACGCGCAGGTGCTGGCTGGCCCGGGAGAAGCCCGCAGTGTCGTCGATGCTTCGCAATTAGCAAAATTTAAGCAGCCGGGTCTGGAGAAATTGGTACGCTACGATACTTCCAGACGCAAGAGCCTCGTCGATCATTTTTATGATGTCGATATTGATTCCACCGCTGTCATGAATGGCACGGCCATGGAACGAGGTGATTTTGCTGCGGGTGCTTACGCAGCCAACATCCGCCGCAACCCGGGCCGCATTCAGATCCTGCTCTCGCGACTCGGCAATGCGTGGGGGATTCCGTTGACGCTCTCCAAGGCCATCACGCTTGAGTCGGGCTCACGGACTTTAGAAATTGCTTACAAGCTGGCAGGATTACCGCCCGACTTTCGCCAGCATCTGGCCGTCGAGTTTGGTTTTGCGGGCATGCCGCCTCGCGCTAGGGGGCGTTTTTTCTACGATCACTCGCACTCCGAGCACCGCCAACTCGGTGAACTGGGAACTCGGCTCGATCTCACCGTTGTGCGTTCGCTGGGATTAATCGACGACTGGCTGGGCATCGACGCCAGACTTTCGTTGGGCGAGGCAACCAACGGCAGCATCGCTGGAATCTGGGCGTTTCCGCTGGAATCGGTCAGCCAGTCGGAGGGGGGCTTTGAGCTGGTGCATCAATCGGTGGTTGTAATGCCACACTGGCTTGTGACGCCGGATGCTGATGGCGTTTGGAAGGTCAGTATGAAACTGACGATTGCCAACCTCAAAGCCGGACAGCCCTTCCAGCCCGTCCAAGGCACCATGGCGGAGGTCGTCTAAGGATTCAGATCAACCCAATTGATCTGTGGGTCGATTGACTCCGCAGCAAATGCCAGTACGGCAACGGGCAGGTTTTCGAGTCGCAGCGATAAGTCAATCGCACTGTTATGCATGAGCGTTGTGCCGTGCGTTGGATCACCGACAGTTTCACCCTCCACCGAATGGGTCTGCGAAAGCACTACGGCAGCCACATGTAATCCGTAGGCTCGCGCCGCGTGCACAAGAGCCAATGTGCGGCCGATCGCGCCCAATCTCGCTGCATCGACAATCACCAGCGGAAACCCAAATTCGCCCGCGACATCGGCATTCAGCGAGACATCACTGAGGGGTGAAAAAAGTCCGCCCGCCCCTTCAATCACAACGCAGTCGCTGGCAGTGGTCCAGGGTATAAGTCCGTCGCGTATAAGTTTTTCATCGACTATTTTTCCTTCGCTGCGGGCACTTCGCGGCGGTGAGAGCGGGGCAGAAAACATCTGTGGACAAACCTCTTCCAGCGTCAACGGGCGGCCCGCTGCCTCCCAGAGCCGGGTACTGTCGCGACTGGCGATCGGCTGGGCCGTAGAGACTCCACTGGCCACCGGTTTATAGACTCCCACACGCAGTCCAGCCCGCACGAGTTGCCGTACAATAACAACGGCCACCGCAGTTTTACCGACGTCTGTATCGGTTCCGGTGATAAAAACGCCTCGCTGCTTCATAAAAATTGTGAATCGAATCCAGGCGTCTGGTTGGCTCTTTCGTGCTGAGCGTGTTCTACGTCATTTTTGAGGTCCAGCGGAAATCCACGCATCGCTCAGTGGACGGCCACAACCAAGACGCAGATCGCCACTTTTATCCACATCGAGTTGCTTTGCAACCAATCATGATCTATACTTCGAAGGTCCCTATTTGAGAATGAGTCTCAATCTAGTCTCTGATCTCTATAGGACAGGAGCCCGCCAAAAAACGGGAGTCGCGTCGTGCTATCACTTCAAGAAGTTGCCGTTGGTGCCAGTGCCCGAGTGCGGGATGTGGCTGGTTCTGACCCCACATCGCTGCGTTTGCTTGAAATGGGACTCACGCCGGGTGTAAAGGTCCGCGTTGTGGGCACAGCACCGCTTGGTGACCCCCTTGAACTCGAACTCCGTGGCTACAGGCTCTCAATCCGCCGCAACGAAGCCTCGCGTGTGGCCGTTACTCAATAGCATCGCGACCACATTCGCCGCGAGCACCCTTTGAATACACATTCCGCCGACGGCACGCTCAGCCCACGCGACCCTCTCATCGTCGCCCTTCTGGGAAATCCTAATACTGGCAAGAGCACGCTCTTCTCAGCACTCGCCGGCATAGCGACGCGGGTAGGCAACTATCCGGGCGTCACCGTTGAGGAAAAAATTGGCCAGTTCACGCATCACAATCAAGTGATCAAACTGATTGATTTGCCCGGGACTTATTCTCTTTTTCCGAAAAGCCCCGACGAAACAGTAGCCGTGAATGTGCTCCGGGGGCAAATGCCGGGCGTGCCGCTGCCCGACTGCGTGATTGTGGTAGCCGATGCCACAAATCTGGAACGCAATCTCTATCTCGCCAGCCAAGTACTAGAAATCGGCCTCCCTACGGTCATCGCTTTGACGCTCTGCGATCTGGCAGATGAGAAGGGGATTGTCATCGATACAGCCTTACTGGCCCAGCGACTTGGCTGCCCGGTTGTTCGGGTCATCGCCCCCACTCACGAAGGCATTGCTGCGCTTTGCGACAACGTAATCGCCGCTCCGGCAACTTTGCATCCCAGCCCAATCACCCTTGACCGTGACTTTGCTGCCGCTAACACCGGCCACTCCCTGCCAGCCCGCGAGGCGATGGCCCGCTATGCATGGATTGAACGGCAACTCTCTGGAGTCATTACGAAAACGCCCCCAGCCAGCCGATCATTCGACGAGCGGATCGACGCCGTTCTCACGCACCGCGGCTGGGGCACGCTGATTTTTATCGCCACGATGCTCCTTGTATTCACCTCAATTTTTTGGCTGGCAACGCCGCTGATGGATCTGATCTCCAGCGGCATGGATGGCCTAGCGACTGGTGTTGAATCGCTACTGCCGCCGGGAGCGATCCGCTCCCTGATCGTCAATGGTGTGCTGGCCGGGATTGGGGGCGTGGTCGTATTTTTGCCGCAGATTGCCATGCTTTTTTTCTTCGTCGCGATTCTGGAGGGCTGTGGGTACCTCTCCCGAGCAGCTTTTCTGATGGATCGATTGCTTTATGGAGTGGGGCTCAGCGGCAAGTCGTTCATTCCTCTGCTCTCCAGCTTTGCCTGTGCAATCCCCGGCATCATGGCCGCGCGCACGATTGAGAATCGCCGTGATCGTCTGCTGACAATCCTCGTTGCACCGCTGATGAGTTGCTCCGCTCGACTGCCCGTCTACCTGCTCCTGTGCGGTGCCTTTGTGCCTAATGTGGCCGTTGGAGTGCCCTGGCTACGACTGCCTGCCTTGGTCTTGGCGGCGATGTATGCAGTGGGTGTCGTTGTGGCGGCACTGGTCGCCCTTGTGCTCACGCAGACTGTTTTTCGAGGGCCGCCGCAGCCGTTTGTAATGGAACTCCCCGGCTGGCGCTGGCCCCGTGCATCGGTTGTTTGGGAACGCGTTCGGGAAGCATCTTGGTCGTTTTTACAAAATGCGGGCACTCTCATTGTGGCTGTGAGCATTGTTGTGTGGGCGCTGGCGAGCTATCCGTACAGCCAGCAATTGATCGAAGCGGAGGTCGATGCTGACCGTCAAAAACTCGTCTGGCGACTGAGCCAGTATCCCCCGACTGATCCCGATCGAGTTGAAATTGTCGACCAATTGGCATCTCTTGAAACGGCCGATGGACTGGAGGCTGCCCGTCGCGGCGCCGCTCAACGACAAAGTTTTCTGGGCCGCGCAGGCCGTTTTATTGAACCCGTCGTCAAGCCCTTGGGATGGGATTGGCGGATTGGCTGTGCGGCAATCGCGAGCTTTCCGGCCCGTGAAGTCGTGCTCGGCACGCTCGGAGTGATCTATAATCTCGGGGAGATTGATCCCGGCGAAGAGGACGGCTCGACTGCCCTCGTGCGGCGCCTGCGAGCGGCCACGTGGGATGGCACCAATCGCAAGGTCTACACGCTGCCAGTGGCCCTTTCGATCATGATCTTTTTTGCGCTCTGCGCGCAGTGCGCCAGCACGCTGGTTGTGATCGCTCAAGAAACCAACAGTTGGGTTTGGCCGGTCGTGGCCTTTACCTACATGACACTGCTGGCATGGCTCGGTGCGTTTGCGACCTACCAGATTGGCAGCGCGTTTGATCTCTAGTTTCAGACCTCACGCCGCAAGCCCCACGAGAACACCGACACTATTGAGTCGAGAGGGTGAGCGCACTGACAAAACACTCTCAATCCGCAAGCGTGTCCCATGCAAAACCTGATCGCCATTACCATCTCATTGCTGGCAACAGCGTGGCTTTTACGCACGCTAACGCAGCGGTTTTTTGCTCCTCCCTGCCAGCCGCCATCCACAGGTGGTCCACCCGGCAGCGACGGGTTTGTGCCGCTGGAACAGGTGCGTCTCAAAGTTCGGCATCCTAGCAACGACTAAAGCTGCCATTGCCGACACATAGGCCTGTCACTCAAACACGAAGTCTCAGAAGGAAACACCACGCTATTGGTTAATAGGCGTCGTAGTCGCCACCGTGGCCGCCACCACCACCCTTTGGCTTGGAATCCTTGGGCTTCTCGGCAATCAAAGCATCGCTAGTCAGCAAGAGCGTAGAAACGCTCGTGGCATTTTGTAGCGCTGTGCGAGTCACCTTCGTTGGGTCAATCACACCTGCCTTGACCAAGTCTTCGTACTCGTCCGTGGCGGCGTTGTAGCCAAAGTTACCGGTGCCGGCCAGTACTTTTTCACAGACGATCGAGCCGTCTTGCCCAGCGTTGGCGGCAATCATCGTCAACGGAGCCCGTACAGCACGAACCACGATGTTGAATCCAACAATCTCGTCATCCGAAAGACCCTTAGGCTTGACCAGCGAACTAGCCCTCAGCAGAGCCACGCCGCCGCCAGGCAAAATACCCTCTTCAACCGCCGCCCGCGTGGCATGCAAAGCATCTTCAACGCGAGCCTTCTTTTCCTTCATTTCGCTTTCGGTTGCCGCACCGACATTGATCTTGGCCACGCCGCCAGCCAGTTTGGCCAAACGCTCTTCCAGCTTTTCACGATCATAGTCGCTGGTGCAATTCTCGATCTCACGGCGAATCTGCTCGATCCTCGCCTTGATGTCGTTCTTCTTGCCCGAGCCTTCAATGATCGTTGTATTGTCTTTGTCGACAATCACTTTTTTCGCCCGTCCCAGTTCGGCCAGTCCGAGGCTTTCCAGCTTCATACCAAGATTTTCAAAGATGCCGGTGGCCCCAGTCAGAATGGCAATGTCTTCCATCATTGCCTTACGGCGATCGCCGTAGCCAGGAGCTTTAATAGCGCAGACTTGGAACGTTCCACGTAGACGATTAATCACAAGCGTTGCCAGTGCCTCGCCGTCAACCTCTTCGCAGACGATCAAAAGCGGCTTGCCGGCGTTCACGACCGCTTCCAGCATTGGCACGATATCTTTGACGCTCGAAATCTTTTTCTCGTAGACCAAGATGTAGCAATCTTCGAGCACGCACTGCATCTGCTGCGGATTGGTGACGAAGTAGGGAGAAAGATAGCCCCGATCAAATTGCATTCCCTCAACCCATTCAACTTCAGTCTTCAAGCTCTTTCCCTCGTCCACAGTGATCACGCCGTCTTTGCCAACTTTGTCCATGGCTTCGGCCAACAATTCGCCGATCTCCATGTCGTTATTGGCGGCGATCGACGCCACCTGCGCCATCTCTTTTTTACCCTTCACTGGGATCGACATCTCCTTGAGCTTGGCAGAGATTTCCTCCACAGCCTTTTCGATGCCTTTTTTCAACTGGACGGGGTTGACTCCCGAAACGACTGCTCGCAGGCCTTCGTTGAAAACTGCCTCAGCCAACACCGTGGCTGTCGTGGTGCCGTCGCCAGCCACATCGCTGGTTTTGCTGGCCACTTCGCGGACCATGCGAGCGCCCATGTTTTCGTAGACATCTTCTAGGTCGATCTCTTTCGCCACTGTGACGCCGTCTTTGGTCACTGTCGGCGATCCGAAACTTTTTTGCAAAATGACATTCCGTCCCTTGGGTCCGAGAGTCACTTTGACTGCCCGAGCAAGTTTTGCCACACCACGACGCATTGCCTCACGCGCTTCTTGATCGAATGCCATCATCTTGGACATGAAAATCTCCTCTGGAAGGAATGGGAAAGTTTGTTTCGGAAAAAAGAGTTAGAAGTGAAATTAAATAGGCTTAGCCAAGCACTGCCAGAATGTCATCTTCTCGCATGAGCAGCAATTCGCTATCGCCGACCTTAAAGGGCTCGCCGGCATAGCTCGTAAAAACAACGCGATCGCCCGGCTTGACCTGGAGCGGATGGCGGTTGCCCTTGTCGTTGAGTTTACCTTCCCCAACGCTAACAACGGTGCCACGGGCAGGCTTATCTTTGGCCGAATCGGGCAGCAGAATGCCGCCAGCAGTCTTTTGTTCGCTCTCCTCGCGCTCCACGACAACGCGGTCGCCCAATGGGATAAAGCACGATTTCTTCTTGTTGGCCGGTTTGCTCGCAGTGACTGACATGCTCGACACCTTTCGGATGAGGGCGGTTGGGAAATGACTAAAACAGCGAATCGACTGAGGTTAAAGAAAAATGAACCAGCCTGTAGAATCAAGAGTCCATGAATTGCGTGGCATGAACATTCCAGCACTGCAACAGTGCGGCTATGGACTGCCGCCTCGTGCAATCATCAGACCGATCTTGGCCAGAGAAGCAACTGGCGCGCCGCAAGCCCGTGATTTAGAAGGAATTTAGAAAATTGGCTGAAAGACCGAGGCGTTGATCTTCCCGGCCGCAGCGGCCACTCAGGTCCGCTGCCAGTTTGGCAGCGACTCCATCGGTTGCAGTGTTGCCGGTCTCCCCCGAGCATTAGAGGTAGGGGGCCACCTTACGTCCCAAAGAATCTCTGGGCCGGCTGTTTCTCGGACGTTATCCTGTCAGCATGGCAATTGATTTTATGAAACGCTAAATTTTCCGCGACTCAGGACAACAAAAACAAAAGTACCGGACCCCAGGTTCGCACAACCGGTTGGAGACATTTTGCATGGCAACTCATCGTCGAATCGACGTCGCAAAAATCGGTGAGATTACGGTCGTCAAGTTTCTCGACAAAAAAATTCTGGACGAAGCCAATATTCAAGAACTTGGCACGGAACTCTTTGGCCTCGTCGAGCATGACAATCGCAAGAGCATTGTGCTTAACTTTACCGGTGTCGAATTTCTTTCGAGTGCTGCATTAGGTAAGCTGATTACGCTCGATCGTAAGGTAAAGGCCGCCAAAGGCCGAATGAAAATGAGTAACATCCGACCGGAAATCTTTGAAGTTTTTCAGATTACGAAGCTCAATAAAGTATTTGATATTCGTACGGATGAGTCTGAGGCGATTTCCGCATTTTGAATGTGCCGGTAATAGTTTTCGCGACTGCTTGCATTTTTCACGCCGCACCTCGACAGCACTGCTCACTTCGAAAAAACAGGCTCCTAGCGACTGGTGAAAACTCATGGGAAAGCAGATCGTTCAGTCCGTATCCGCTGATCATGTCCCGGAAGGTTGGCATAAAATTACGGATCTCCCGAGCGAGCGCGGAGCCAGTCGGTTGATCATGGAAGAGTTGCTCGATCATCTCGGCATTCATGGCTGGTCGCCTTCCGACATATTTGCCATTCATTTGGCCGCCGAAGAGGCAATCGTGAATGCGCTCGTTCACGGCAACAAACTTGACCCCAGCAAAAAAGTGCATGTGGACTGCTTTGTCTCGCCCGATACAGTCCGGATTCAAGTGATCGACGAGGGTCAGGGCTTTAACCCAGCCACAGTGCCCGACTGTACGCTTGACGAGCGACTGGAGGTGCCCAGCGGCCGCGGCGTGATGCTGATGCGAACATTCATGACACGTATTGAATATAGCGCTGCGGGTAACAGTGTGCTCTTGGAAAAAATTCGCGATCAGACCTGAGTATGCCGCCACAGCGACTGGTTGCCTTTACGCGATTGGCGAGCGGACGTTGGCTGGGCGAATCTCGGCAGTTTCCAGCCGTAGTGCGAGCAGACGGATCGCAGCGAATACCTTGTTGCCCACAGAAAAACCACGGGAGCAACCTGCTTGTAACCCTAGCAAACGGTTGGAAGCGACTGACCAGTCGCGTCAAAACCGGCTTTTTAACACCCGTCTCGCCGGAAGCCTTCCGATCCTGTACGGTTTAAGGAAATGACCTCTTCCCCGATAGCTCAGTTGGTAGAGCGAGCGGCTGTTAACCGCTAGGTCCAAGGTTCGAGTCCTTGTCGGGGAGCTAATTTTTTAGCCTCGAAACTGGCCAACACACTGGTAAACCGCGAACGCCGAGAGTTTCAACTCTCGGCGTTTTGCATTAAACGCTAGTTTTTCAAGGGTTTGCGACGATTCTTGCCGCTCGCCCCGACTCTCTCGTTCGAGGAGCAATTTACCGGGTCCGGAAGCAACCATGGAGGTTGGCCGCGCACCCCGGGAACAACCCTTTCGAACTCTCTGACTCTCTCGTTAACGAGCGTTGTTCCTTAACAACCCGGTTGCTTTCGGACCCCGGGAACAACGGTTGTTTCGCGTAGGCATCGTTGCGAAACGAACTCAACCGAATACGAACCCGCTACCTCGTTTGAAGAATCAGGTGAGCGTGCTCCGTCAACTTGCGATCCAGTCCGGTAGGTTTCAGTAAGCCCAATGGCGAAATCTGACTTCTGGCCTGAGCGGCCCAGCCAGGCAGACGCGCGGGAACTCGCGTTGGCGTCTCGACTTGCGGTCTCTACAACGGAGATCGGTGCGATCAGGTCGACGTGCTGGGAGAAACCATGGACGGCAAACGCGATGTTGAACCGACAGAAACTATTGATCTTATTGCTGAAACTAGCTGATCGCCCGGTCTCCCGAACCGAACTGACCAAATGGTGCTTTCTGTTACGGTCCGAGAGCGAGACTTTGGGTGGACCAGCGTTCTACGATTTCGTCCCTTATCTGTATGGGCCTTTCTCCTTCGCCCTGTACCAAGAAGCCGAAATACTCGTAGCGCAGAACTACCTGCACGATGACGGAGAAAACCACTGGTCACTTAACTCCGAGGTCGCAGCTTCCGCAGGCTCTCCGGGAAGGGACGTTGAACGGGATGCAATGCGATTGGTCTCGCGATTCGGAAAGAAAGACACTACCTCCCTTGTCGACTATGTCTATGAGCGATACCCGGCATTTACCGTCAACAGCAAGCGCCGAAAACTCAGCGTCCGCCCAGAGGCTAAACCTGCAGACCGGCAGAGCCTAGTTGACCAAGACGATTACGACACTCTTTTCGATAGGTATGAGAAAACAATTCTGAAGGACGAGCGCGAGTCCATTCAGCAGGTTGGACGACTCGTGACTGAATTGCCGAGCGTTCTGGTGTGTATGGAATCGGAACCGAAGTGCTGCCACCGTTCAAGACTGGCAGCGGCCGTTTCAAAGGAGATCAAACTCCCGATTAGGCACCTCATGGGAGCGACGTGATGTCGGAGAAGCTCACGGCTAAAGTACTAATCACCGTGATGACATATCCGCATCCTTGCCGGGGGTATCAGGAGTTGGTCTGCACTGCGGGTGTGACTGAGTCTGGCGAGTGGATCCGTCTCTACCCGGTTGACTATCGATACCGCGAGTAGCAGCAGCAGTTCACGAAGTATCCGTGGATTGAGGTGGTTCTCGGTCCAAACGGCGCTGGCAACGACAATCGCAAAGAAAGCCGGCGTCCAGATCTCGACTCGATCAAATTGCTGGGGGAACCGCTCAATACAAAAACAAATGGCAAGATCGGCGTGCGATCATTGATCGATTGCCCCATTTCACTCGCAACGAACTCGTCAGCCTGCACGAACAAGACAGAACCTCTTTAGGGATCGTCCGCCCTTCTCGCGTGCTCGATTTGGAAATTGGCCCGGCAAATACAGAGTGGAAGCCAGAGTGGCAATCGCTATTCACTCAGCTCACTCTCTTCGGCCCGTCCCAGAAGCCGTTACGAAAAATTCCAATCGCGTTCCATTACGTGTTTGAATGTGAAGACAGCAATGGTAAGTCGCATACTGCCATGTGCGAAGACTGGGAGTTGGGAATGCTTTTCCTAAACGAAGCCCAGCGACTCGGGTCGGAACAGGCCGCTGCACAGAGCGTTCGCGACAAATTTCTCGGCGAACTTTGTCGCGATGACAAGGATACGCGGTTCTTCATGGGAACCCACTTTCCCTACAATACATGGCTCGTGCTCGGAGTGTTCTGGCCCCCAAAAACCACGCAGAGTTCTCTGTTCTAGGTTTGATGAGCCTGCAGGTAGATGTTGTCGCGGAATAGAATTCTCCGTCAACTCGAACCTCCGCCCGGTAGGTAAACAAGAGAGGCCGCGCTCGGCCAAGTACCTGCCCACATCTCTTTGCGGAGTTTTTGCCCATGACCAACTGCGCTGACACTGCGCGCCGACCCGACGAGCAACGACTGGTCGACGTCGCATCGATCCTTGCTGCGGGAATTCTGCGGCTCCGGGAACGCCAATCTTTGCCAATTTCTGCCAACGACGCGAATCCTGCCGATTCCTCTCCCGAACGCCTTGAGCTTTCCAGCGAAACCGTGCTCAGTGTGGTCCACGGCGGTTAACGGACCGCGAGATCGATTCCCCATGGACCAAAAGGAGACACACATGAAAGTGAACGTCGGAAAAGAAATCGCTGCGATGGAGCAGATGGCCGTTGGCCAACTGCGGGATCGTTACGCGGAAGTGTTCGGCGAAACGACCGACGCCCGCACGTGCAACATGAAGGCTTGGTGACAGCGATACAGGAACTGGATCAGCGTGGCTGGCGGACCAAACAGTGGACAACCAAAAAGGGATCGACTCGCGGCGGGCGGCCGTACGACAAGAACTCGCTCTACTGTCTGCTGCGGAATGTGACCTACCTCGGCAAGCTGAAGTACAAGTCAGAGGTCAACGCCGGCGAGCATGAACCGATCGTCAGCCAGGATCTATGGAGCCGTGTTCAGAGTCTGCTTCAACGCAACGGCAGCAATGGCGGAGCCTTGGTGCGAAACAAGTTCGGCGCGATCCTCAAGGGGCTGTTGTACTGCAAATCCTGCAATTGCTCGATGTCACCCACGCACGCCACCAAGCAGAACAAACGCTATCGCTACTACGTCTGCAACAACGCCACGAAACGCGGCTGGCACAACTGTTCCGGGCAATCGCTGCCCGCCCATGAGATCGAACGATTTGTGCTCGAACAGATCCGATGCATTGGTCGCGATCCGACGGTCATCCGTGAAACGATTCGGCAAGCGCGACTGCAGTCCACCGATCGGATCGACCAGCTTACTAACGAGCGACGGCGACTGGAGAGCGACCTGGCCAAACACCATCGGGCGATTCAACGGCTGGTGGGTCCGGACAGGTCGGATGGCGATTCCGCCAAGCTCGCCGAGTTGCAAAGTCGCATGCAGGCGCTCGAACTGCGATTCGAGCAGTTGCTCAAGGAGGGTACAATCACCGATCAGGCGGATTGAGCCCGGCTTGGCCATGTCGCCCGGGCGCGGGTCACGCAGATCATGAATCTGCTGCAGTTGGCTCCCGACATTCAGAAGTCGATTCTGTTACTTCCCAATACCGTGCGGGGAAAAGATCCGATCCAGGAACACCAGATTCGGCCGATCGCCGCGACACCCGATTGGGGGAAGCAGCGGCAGCGAAGGCCCCACCCATCCAATACGACTAACCTCCACAACTACAACGATAGGCCTCCTTTTGGGTTTCTTATTGCTCGGCCAGAAACACCGCGATGGGCAGCCAAAATCATGCGGTCATAAAAGGCTGCCTGCGTGTGGTATGATTAGGAAGCATGTGGCGGTGATCCACGATCTCTAAATAGCTGAAAGGCTCGGCTGGGTCGTGACAGTTGCGACGCACTTGACGGCTTTGAAAACTCTTGGCCGCTGGTGAGCAATGCTTCCGTCCCCCCGCTCATGCCTGCTCGCACCGCGTTTCTCCGAACCGCTTCGCTGGCTTGGCTATGGCCCTTGGCAGTCGTTTGTACCAGCGACTGTCGCGAACGCGAAAAGCAGTGGGGCTCATGCGATTGATTTGATGTGGTTGATTCATACTTGTTTCATTTTTTACCGAAAGACGATCTGCAGATGATTACGTTTCAAAGTTTAGGCCTCACGCAACCGGTCCTAGAAGCCCTCCTGGCCGAGGGCTACACCGAGCCGACCCCCATTCAAGCCAAGGCGGTGCCGCATGTACTGGCCGGTCGCGATCTCTTTGGCTGTGCCCAAACAGGCACCGGCAAGACGGCAGCCTTTGCCCTGCCACTGATCGAACGAATGCTGGCCAAACCGAAGCCTCGCACGGCCCGCCATTGCCGCGTGCTGGTACTGGCACCGACGCGAGAACTCGCTGGCCAGATTTATGCCAGCTTCTGCGCGTATGGCAAGAATGCCAATCTGAAGTCGACTGTCATCTATGGTGGAGTGAACCAGCGCCCACAGGCAGCGGCTATGATGCGGGGCGTGGATGTGCTTGTCGCTACGCCAGGCCGATTGCTCGATTTGATCAACCAGCGACTCGTCGACATTCGCTCCGTTGAATTCCTTGTTCTGGATGAGGCCGACCGTATGCTCGACATGGGTTTTATCCACGATGTGCGACGGATTGTTGCCATGCTGCCGACGGAACGGCAGACGCTCTTTTTCTCAGCGACCCTGCCGAGCGAGGTACGGCAACTTGCCAATTCGATGCTCCGTAATCCCCTTGAAGTGAAGACTACCCCGCAGGCCACATCGGCCGAGACCGTCTCGCAGTCAGTCTTTTTACTACCCCAAAAGCAAAAACGGCACCTGCTTGTCCATCTCCTCAAAAATGCCGCCATGAGCCGCGTGATTGTTTTCACGCGGACAAAGCGTGGGGCCGACAAACTCCAGCGGGAACTCGACAGCGCTGGAATTCACTCCGCCGCCATTCACGGGAACAAGAGTCAAAATCATCGTGAACGTACGCTGGCGGCCTTTAAATCACCGCGGCCGCCGGTGTTGATTGCCACAGACATCGCCGCTCGCGGCATCGATGTTGATCAGGTTTCGCATGTGGTCAATTTTGAATTACCGCATGAGCCAGAGACCTACGTGCATCGCATCGGCCGCACAGGCCGAGCCGGCTTGAGCGGCGAGGCGGTCACTTTTTGCGATCACGAAGAACGGCCGCGTCTTGACGCGATCGAAAAACTACTGCGGAGAACTATTGCTAAGCGCAATGATCTGCCCGACTTACCGAAGGTTGAAGGGGGCAGTGCAGCCCACGCAGATCGCGGACCGCGCGAACGAGACTCACGCAGCGGCGGTCCTCGTCGCTCTGGCCCACGCAGTGGCAGTGGCGGACGGCGAGGCCCCGGCGGCCCACAACAAGCCAAGCGTTCCTCCCGGCGGCCGAGTGCAGCCTCCAGCACCGGGGCCAAGCCAGAGCGAGCCGTCACAGCGGCGGCCCCGGCGGCACATGACAAGAAAAAGCATCGCCGCGCCTTGTAGCTCTTTCATTGCCTTGATTTATTCGGTGATACTAACTCTGCAGTTCCCCTCAATGCATCGGTATCTGGGGCTCTTTTGCTATGAACTTCTGCGACGAAGACTTTCTTCTCTCAAACGCTGTTGCGGAAGACCTCTACCACAACGTGGCGGCCGAACAGCCGATTGTCGACTTCCATTGCCATCTCAGCCCACGCGACATTGCCGAGGACCGGCAGTTTGAAAACCTGCAGGCAATCTGGCTTGATGGCGACCACTACAAGTGGCGGGCAATGCGGGCCAACGGTATTTCAGAAAATCTGATCACCGGCACAGGCTCTGTCCGAGAAAAGTTTCAGGCGTGGGCCCAGACTGTGCCGCAGACGCTCCGCAACCCGCTCTTCCACTGGACGCACCTTGAACTCCGCCGCTCTTTCGGCATCGATGATCTGCTCGAACCCGACACGGCGCAAAAAATCTGGGATGAAGCCAACAGACAGCTCACTCATGGGACCCTAACGGCCAGAGGTATTTTGGCTCGCATGAATGTTGCGGTGGTCGGCACAACTGACGATCCAGCCGACAGCCTGCAGTGGCATCAAGCCATCGCCAACGTTCAAGCTGCCTCACAGTCTCAAACAAGCTTTACGACGCGAGTGGTGCCGACATTTCGTCCAGATGCCGCCCTCAAGGTGCGTCAGCCGGCCCATGTGCAGGCGTGGGCCAAACGGCTTTCAGATGTGGCTGGCATCGCAGCCGACACATTCACTGGCCTCGTTGCCGCGCTCACGCAACGCCACGACGACTTTGCCGCTGCTGGCTGCCGGGCCAGCGATCATGGGCTCGCCTCTTTAGCCGACACCGTCTGTACACCTGCCGAGGCCGGAAGAATCTGGGAGCAAGCGATGGCCGGCACTCCCGCGAACAAAGAAGAAGCGGATCGATTCGCTCTCTGGATCACGCTTTTCGTCAGCAGGCTCAATGACTCAAAGGGTTGGGTCACGCAACTGCACCTCGGGGCGTTTCGGGATCCCAATCCTTTGCTGGCCAGCCTTCTGGGCGCAGATGCTGGCTGCGACACCATCGGAGACGCGCGGCAGGGGCCTGGTCTGGTACGATTTTTTGGCACTCTTTCGGCAGCAAGGAGTCTCCCTTGCACGATCCTCTACAACATCAATCCGGCCGACAATGCCCTCTTTGCCGCAATGCCGGGATCGTTTCATAATGGCTCTATTCCTGGCCAGATTCAGCACGGCCCGCCGTGGTGGTTTCTGGATCAGGAACGCGGCATCCGATCGCATCTTGATATGCTCTCTGACCTGAGCCTGCTCTCACGATTTGTCGGCATGACAACAGACTCACGGTCTTTTCTCTCGTACCCCAGGCATGAGTATTTCCGTCGCGTTCTCTGCGATGTTGTCGGCGCTGATGTTGCCAGCGGTCGGCTCCCCGACCGGCGTGACTGGCTCAACCGACTGATTGCCGATGTCTGCGGCCAAAATGCCCAGAAACTTTTTGGCTTTTTGACTCCCTAGCACCGGAACAAAAGATTCGCCGAGGCCTTGTCTTTGCGGCCATTTTGTTGGCACTTTCTTTTTAAATGGCCGCCACGCGAGCGAGTGCCTGTTTCAAAAATCGTCCGGGCTGCCCAGCAGCGCCGAATGAGGAACTGTGCTGATCGAATATCGGACCCGCACGTCGGGATGGGTTGTGTAGAGCCGATGGCGGCTGCCGTCGAAGATGAGCGTCGCACTCGACTGCTTGGGGTGGGCTGGGTCAACTGGCACAATCGGATTGGCAAGCGATTTTTTCCAGTGCCGAAGATCGTCGCTGGTGGCAATGCAGGTGGTCCACTCACTACGAGATTTGAGTGCACTGGCATGGTAGTAAGCGTAGTAGCGGCCTTTGTGGCTAACGATTTGATCGATGGCAATCGCGTATCGATCGTAGCCCTCTGGCCCGCAGGCGAGGACTGGCTCGTCGCTCGTATTGGTAAACACCTTCAGATCTTTTGAAGTCGCTAACCAGACCCCCAGATCCATCCGCTCGTAGAACAAATACCACGTCTTTTTTTCCAGCCAAACGGCCGGCGTACCTCGGGGGCCGTCATCGATCGGCGCGCCAGATACAAGTCGAATATCGAGCGGGCCCTGCTGCTGCCAGTGAAGGCGGTCACGCGACAAGAGCAGGTGGGCAACGTCACGGTCGCCTTCGGCAAACATCCAATACTGCCCACTGCGACCCATGCCTTGCTTGACGACACAAACATCCTCGACCCAGCGATCGCCGACGAGCGGATTGAGTAAGCTCCGCGACCAATTGAGACCGTCACAACTGCTTGCATAGCCTACGCGACGGACCGGATCAGTCGCTGCGTTAGAACCGGTATACCAGAGGTGCCAGAGACCGCCCTCTCGCATGATCCAGCCGCGTTCACGCAGATCACGATCCCAAGCCTGCTGTCCGCCTCCGGCAAATAAGGCCGCGCGTGAGACCGGTCCAAAGTCAATCAGTTCGGTTGGAAAGTCTGGCTCCGTTGCCTGAGCAACGCAGAAGACTTGGACCAAGCCCAAGGCCAGCAGCGCCGCCCTGCTTAGAAAGAATAATTGCTTCAAACGCCTTGAGAAGGGGCGACTGCAGAGGGCAGTTGCCGGCAACGGTCGCAGGGATGAAATGAGTGGCATGAGGCCCTCAGTCTAGCTTTTTGAGCACCGTTTCACGCTGGCGAAAACCCGACGATTCGCCGGGGAGTTAAACTGTTGTAAACCTTACTATCTCCGAACAGACCCTTGCACGCGACGCCTTTCATGCCGCACCCCCCCTCTTCCTCGCTGACGCGGCAGTTGGTCGTTCCGGTTGTGGGCCTGTTGCTAGCAGCGGTGCTCGCCAATGTTGGCTTTTCGGCGTGGCTGGCGGCCGAGCGATCTGCGGCAACCGCACTGGCTCAGCAGTCGCAAGTCGCCGCAGCGCTCAAGGCTTCACGAGTGTCGCTTTCGATGCCCGTGCTCGACGCCTTGGCTCAACTCACCGGCTGCCACTTTATTCTGTGGAATGAGGGGACAGAAAAGCGCAGTCTTTCGACGATTGATCCGGCAGCGCTCTTGACCCTCGACGATGCCAAGCTAGCGGCATCTGTTCCGAAAGGCAACGTTCTCATTGCTGATCATCGCTACTCTCTCGGCGTTGTTCGATCGGAGGGCGTGCGACCAGAAACAGTGCTTGTGCTGACGCCGCTACGACCAATTTTTTTGACGACTCTAGAAACTGTTTGGCCCGTGCTGGCCGTTGCCGCCGCAACGCTCACTGTGCTTGTGCCACTGGGACTGCGCACGACAGGTAAACTGGCCGCTCGCATTGGTGCCGTCGAGCGGCATGTCGGCCGAATCGCCGAGGGGGAGTTTGGCCAGCGCCTTCTCCCGCAACCATTTGCCGACATCCAACCAGCCGATGAGATCAGCCGGCTCGTCGCGGGCGTCAATCAATTGAGCACAACTCTGGGAGAGCTGCGCATGTCGCTGATCGCCGGCGAACGCCAAAGACTGCTCGGCCAACTCGCCGCTGGATTTGCTCATGAACTCAGAAATGCCATCACAGGCGCCCGTCTGGCCATTGATCTGCATTGCCGCCGCTGCGACGGTCCGGCCAGCGACGAAAGCCTGACAATCGCCGTACGGCAACTCAATATCGTAGAAGAAGAGGTGCGGGGTCTACTCGCTCTCGGCAAAATTTCCGAAACCACGCCAGCCCCTCTGGCTGTCGATAGCCTACTCGTGGAGGTTCGCGATCTGACAAATCCACGCTGCGAACATGCTGGCGTGCACCTGGAATGCGTGATCCCCACAGGTATCACGATTCTCGGCCGTCATGATTCGCTGCGTGCAGCACTGGTTAATCTCGCGCTCAACGGCATCGACGCCGCCGGACGGGGAGGCCGCGTTCGACTGTCTGCCTCAGTGCTCGACAATCGCGTCGAACTTGTCGTCGAAGACACGGGGCAGGGGCCGCCGGCAGCCATTCGCGACACGATCTCTGAGCCCTTTGTGACTGGCAAGCCTGAGGGAATTGGCCTCGGATTGTCGGTGGCCAAAGCCGTGGCTGAGGAACATGGCGGCACGCTTGAGTGGCAGCGGGCGCAGAGCCGCACCCGCTTTTCGATCTGGCTGCCAGCGGCGACTCTTTCGCAGAGCCACGCGACAGCGTTTCTAGAAATCACCACGGCAAAAACCCCGCAGGATGAATTTGCATGAGCCACATTCTAATCGTCGATGATGAGGCGGCTATTAGCTGGAGCCTGCGAGAAGTGCTCCAAGACGAAGGCCACTCGGTTGAAGTGGCTGCCAGCGTTGCCGAGGCTCTGGAAATCTGCGTTCGCATAACACCCGAAGTGATGTTGCTCGACGTGCGTCTGCCGGGTCGCGATGGGCTGGAGTCATTGCCTGACTTTCGAGCATTGTTACCTGCCGCTAGAATTATTGTGATGACTGCGTTTGGTGATCTCGACACTGCCGTGCGGGCGGTCAAAGCAGGTGCCTTTGACTATCTCGTCAAACCGTTCGATTTGGCGAGGGTGTCGGCGGTGGTGGCCAGAGGAATCGCCGATCATTCCGCTCGTCTCGCACATTCTGCTGACACGAGCGACGGTGCGGATACGACTGCCACCACCCATGCCTCGCTGATTGGCCGAACCCTGCCAATGCAGACAGTGTTTAAACAGATTGCGCTTGTCTCTCCCAGCGACTTACCCGTTTTGCTCACGGGCGAAACGGGTACCGGCAAGGAGTTGGCAGCCCGCGCGATCCACATGCATAGCCCTCGCCATGAGCGTCCCCTGGTGGTAACGAGTCTGGCAGCCTTGGCACCCAGCGTGATTGAAAGCGAACTCTTTGGCCATCTCCGCGGTGCTTTCACCGGTGCGACAGTCGATCGCAAGGGATTGTTCGAACTGGCCGATGGGGGGACAATTTTTCTGGACGAAATTGGCGAGGCATCGCCAGAGGTGCAAGTCAAACTGCTACGGGTGCTTGAGCATGGTGAAATTACGCCGGTGGGATCGGCCACACGCCGGCCTGTCGATGTGCGGGTGATCGCAGCCACCAATCGAAATCTGGAAGCTGCCATGGCAACAGGCGGATTTCGTGAAGATCTTTTCCACCGACTGCGAGTCTTTCCAATCGAGATGCCAGCCCTGGCCACAAGGCTTGAGGATCTGCCAACGCTCGTCACCCATTTTCTTCAGCGTTCGAGCGTCACAGTCGAGGTTCCGCCCTCGGCTGCGTTTTTAGAATGCCTGCGCGATCGCCCGTGGCCAGGCAATGTCCGCCAACTCAAACACGCTGTTGAGTATGCCGCTGTGATGGCCCGGGGGGGCAGACTGCAGCCAGAACATCTGCCGCCAGAAACGCCACGCACCCTTCTTCAGGGCGCGTCTGTGAGCGGTGCCGCGATTCCGAGCGATGCGCTGCTGGCAGGCGAGGCTGATGCGTTGGTGGCTGCGGCGATTCGGGCGTGGGTCACCTCGATTTGGAACCAACGCGAAGCTGAATCAGACCCTCTCCACCAGCGGCTTTTGAAGCTCGTAGAAATGACGCTGGTTGAGGAGGTGGTGGACCGTGCCGGAGGCAACCGCACGGCCGCTGCCAAGATTCTTGGCCTCGATCGAGCCACGCTGCGGGGCAAACTGGAACGGTGAATTCTTCACCGCGCGGCGAATTCTTCACCGCGCATACTCGCTATGAGTAAATCCGAATGCTTCTCGAGAGGGAGAGATCTGCCGATCTACCCGGGTATTCTCGACAGGCATGGCATTTGCTGCCCTCCTTTACCCCTATGGACGACACCCACACCCAAAAGAATCGCTTCGCTTTTACGCTCGTGGAACTTCTCGTCGTGATTGCGATTATCGGCACTCTGATTGGGTTACTGCTGCCAGCGGTGCAGGGGGCCCGCGAGGCCGCCAGAGCCAGCCAGTGTGCCAGCAACATGCGACAAGTCGCGTTAGCTTTTTTAAATTATGAAAGTGCCACAAAGCAGCTTCCACTGGGCTACACAAATCCCAACGGCTCGACAAAATTCCACAGTTGGGCGCCTTTTGTGTTGCCGTTTATTGAAGAGTCGAGCTTGGTTGCGCAGTACACCTTTACGACCGAGTGGTGGAAATCACCTAATCGCGAGATCGTGGCTAAGCAATTGGCAATCGTGCAATGCCCATCAACACCAACCTACAACCGCATGCAAGACAAGCCAGAAACAACTCCCCCAAATAAGACAGGCGCGTGTAGCGATTATTGTGTGCCGGCTGGAGTGCATCCCAAAGATGCCAATGTTTTTCTCTCTGCCAGCGAACAGGTTGTTGGGGACACTCGCGGCGCTATCTGCTGGTGGTCGGATGGCAGCAAGGCAACTCTGGCGGGGCTTTCCAATACCGGCCCTGCCAACACCCGTAACCAGCTCAAGCTCATCTCTGACGGCACCTCAAAGACGATTCTGGTTGGTGAAAATGCCGGTCGCGAGGATGTCTATCGGGGCCGCATCAAGTATGACGTCGACTACGCTGGCACCGGCTCGACCGGCAAAAAAACTCGCGCTCGGGGAGGGGCGTGGGCCACGACCGACAATCCGGGCATGATCGGTTCAATCCTGCCATGGGACTCATCGTTGGGCAACATCCCCACCCCCCCGGCCATCAATGGTTCCAACGAATGGGGCCACGCCTTCTATGCGTTTCATCCGGCGGGGGCGAACGTAGCCTTAGCCGACGGATCGGTGCGACTTTTGAGCGACGACACACCTCTGCGTTTGCTCTGTGATCTGATCACTCGCGCCGGGGCCGAGACAACCAGCGTGCCATGACTCCTTCTCGGT
>Ga0194051_1000035_pt1 | contig 64818 bp, 56 predicted proteins | sample SepL2320m_MetaG_FD_161275 | JGI IMG/M metagenome (GOLD analysis project Ga0194051, IMG submission 161275) | Anoxic zone freshwater microbial communities from boreal shield lake in IISD Experimental Lakes Area, Ontario, Canada - Sep2016-L239-20m | ecosystem: Environmental > Aquatic > Freshwater >... | reverse complement strand
CGCGATAACAACCGCGATGGTGGGACCCGCGATGGTGGGACCCGCGATGGTGGGACCCGCGATAACAACCGCGACAGCAACCGCGACAGCAACCGCGATAACAACCGCGACAGCAACCGCGACAGCAACCGCGATAACAACCGCGACAGCAACCGCGACAGCAACCGCGATAACAACCGCGACAGCAACCGCGATAACAACCGCGACAGCAACCGCGATAACAACCGCGATAACCCCAACCGCGACAGCCAGTCGCAGGGGCAGCCCTCGTCGAGCGGATTCGACGAGGATGGCCGTAGTCGGCGTCGTCGCCGTGGTCGTGATCGGTTCGAGCGAGACGCTCGCCCCGGCCAGCGCGATCGCCGACCACGCGGCATGGAGCAAGATGTTGAGGTAAGCGACGATGATGTTCTAGTGCCCGTCGCTGGCATCTTGGACATCCTCGACAGTTACGCCTTCGTTCGTACCAGCGGATACCTGCCCGGGCCAAACGACGTTTACGTCGCGCTGGCAATGGTCAAGCGTTTCGGCTTGCGCAAGGGCGACGCGGTAACCGGTGCGGTTCGTCAACCTCGTGATGGCGAGAAGGCACAGAAGTTCAACCCGGTTGTACGCATCGACTCGATCAATGGCGCCGACCCTGACGAGTCTCGCGACCGCGTCGAGTTCAACAAGCTCACCCCGCTTTACCCGCAGGAGCGGTTGCGGCTTGAGACCGATCAGGGCAATCTCGTTACGCGTGTAATCGATCTCGTGGCGCCGATTGGCAAGGGCCAGCGTGGGCTGATCGTGTCGCCTCCCAAGGCCGGTAAGACCATGGTGTTGCAGGCGATTGCAAATGCGATCACACGTAATAACCCTGAGGTTCACCTCATGGTCGTGCTTGTCGATGAGCGTCCTGAAGAGGTCACCGACATGCAGCGCTCGGTCAAGGGTGAGGTCATCGCATCGACCTTCGACCGTCCTGCGGAAGACCACACCACTGTCGCCGAACTCGCGATCGAGCGGGCGAAGCGCCTAGTCGAACTCGGGCACGACGTCGTCGTTTTGCTCGACTCGATGACCCGGCTCGGGCGTGCGTACAACTTGGCCGCCCCGGCCAGCGGTCGCATCCTTTCCGGTGGTGTCGACTCCGCTGCGTTGTATCCGCCAAAGCGCTTCTTCGGCGCGGCTCGCAACATTGAGAACGGTGGCTCGCTCACGATCTTGGCTACGGCCTTGGTCGAGACTGGTTCGCGTATGGATGAGGTCATCTTCGAGGAGTTCAAGGGCACCGGAAACATGGAGCTCAAGCTCGATCGCAAGCTAGCCGACAAACGGATCTTCCCAGCTGTCGACGTCGACTCGTCGGGTACGCGTAAGGAAGAGATACTGATGGCCCCAGACGAACTCAAGACTGTCTGGAAACTGCGCCGTGTTCTGCACGCACTCGATCAACAGCAGGCGATCGAACTACTTCTTGGCAAGCTTCGCGACACCAAGAGCAATCTGGAGTTCCTCATGCAGGTGCAAAAGACAACCCCGATGGCCGTTGGCTCATCGGGTGGAGACGACGACTAAAACTCGCTCTTTGCGTTCGGTGGGGCGCTACGGCTGCCTCTAACGCAGTCGGGGGCACCTTCATGAGGACGGTTTGGTATGGGGGTGCGCCAGATGGCACACTTGGCCCGCTGCAAGGGTCCACTGCAAGGGTCCACTGCAAGGGTCCACTGCAAGGGTCCACTGCAAGGGTCCACTGCAAGGGTCCACTGCAAGGGTTCGTTCGTAAGGGTCCGTTCGTAAGGGTCCGCCGCAAGGGTTCGGTCGTAAGGGTTCGGTCGTAAGGGTTCGGTCGTAAGGGTTCGTTCGTAAAGGTTTGTTGTTGTAAGTAAGACTCGGGCTTTATGGTCTGGGTCCACGGTCCGGTTCACGTGCAGTTGAGCACGACCCGGCGCCACGATGCCAAGGAGTAGTAATGAAGGCCGATATTCACCCGAACTACGTGGAGACCACGGTTACCTGTGCGTGTGGCAGCACGTTCACCACGCACAGCACCAAGCCCTCCGGGCAGATCTACGCCGAGGTCTGCAACCAGTGCCACCCGTTCTACACGGGCAAGCAGAAGATTCTTGACACTGGCGGACGCGTCGCCAAGTGGGAGAAGCGCTTCGGCACCAAGAAGGCCGACGCTTAACTACCGTCCCGAGGGCGTCGCTAGGTCTTGGAGGCGATGTAGCCGGCTCACCAGCCGCTCATCTTCACCCCCCAAGTTCCAGCGGCGCCCTCGGCTTCTTTCTCATGAAGGTGCCCCAGACTGCGCTAGAAGCAGTTTGGGCGCCCCATTGATCTGGGCTTGACGCCCTTCGAGCGGCAGCCGATCGGTAGGTACTACCGCAAGCCCCCCGATGACCGATGAAAGCCCCGCGCGATGAGCGAGCAGGAGAAGCCGGTGTTCGAGTCCGTCGATGCACTCGTCGCTGAGTACGTCGACCTCGAGCATCAACTTGCTGATTCTGCGGTCCACGCCGACCAGAAGGTGGCGCGCCGGCTGGGTCGGCGCTACTCCGAGCTCCGTCCGGTGATTGCGACTTACCGTGCCTGGCTGGCCACCGGCGAGGACATCGATGCCGCGCGCGAACTCGCTGCGGAGGACCATTCCTTCCGTGCTGAGGTCGAGGCTTTGGAGACTCAACGGACCGAGTTGGCCGATAAGTTGGCTGTGCTGCTTGTGCCTCGTGACGAGCTCGACGACTCCGACGTCATCGTCGAGGTGAAGGCCGGCGAAGGCGGCGACGAATCGGCGCTGTTCGCAGGCGACTTGCTGCGCATGTATCTGCGTTACGCCGAACGTCGTGGCTGGAAGACCGAGATCCTCGAGTCCGAAGTATCCGACCTGGGCGGGTACAAGGACGTGACGGTCGCGGTCAAGGCCAAGGGGACGGTCGAACCTGGCGAGGCGCCATACGCCAAACTCAAGTACGAAGGCGGTGTGCACCGCGTTCAGCGGGTGCCCGCGACCGAGTCGCAGGGACGAATCCACACAAGCGCCGCTGGTGTGCTGGTCTTCCCCGAGACCGAGGACGTTCAGGTCGAAATCGACTCCAATGATCTACGCATCGACGTATTTCGCTCTAGCGGCCCCGGCGGCCAGAGCGTCAACACGACCGACTCGGCGGTGCGCATCACTCATCTGCCCACTGGCGTCGTAGTCAGTTGCCAGAACGAGAAGAGCCAACTTCAGAACAAGGAGTCGGCCATGCGCATCTTGCGCGCGAGGCTGGTAGCACTTGCTGAGGACGCGGCTGCCAAGGAAGCATCGGCGGCCAGACGATCTCAGGTGCGCACCGTCGACCGGAGCGAACGAATCCGTACGTACAACTTCGCGGAGAACCGCATCAGCGACCACCGGGTGGGCTTCAAGGCCTACAACCTCGACGCGGTACTAGACGGCGAACTTGACCCGATCATCCAGGCGTGTGTCGACGCCGACATCGCCGCGCGGATGGCCGCGATAGGTGACCCGCGCTGATATGGCTGGCTACACCGCACCCACCCGTTCGATCCGCGATTCGTTAGTCGACGCTGAACGACGACTAGCCAATGCCAACGTGCCCACCCCTCGAGTCGACGCCGAGTTGCTCCTCGCATTCGTCATGGATCGGCCACGTGGCCGCTTGTTCATGTCCGACCCAATCGCTGACGACGACCGAATCCGCTTTGAGTCCCTTGTCGCGCGTCGTGCATCTCGAATTCCCCTGCAGCATCTGATCGGTGAGGCACCGTTTCGCCACCTCGTGCTGGCAGTTGGCCCGGGAGTGTTCGTCCCACGCCCCGAGACCGAGACCGTGGCCGAGTACGCGATTCGGGCCCTCAAGGATCTCGCCGGTGCCGACGAGCGCGTGGTGATCGACCTGTGCACCGGATCGGGCGCGATCGCGATCGCCATCGCGACAGAGGTTCCAGACACGAATGTGTACGCGGTCGAGGTCGACGAGGTTGCCACTTCGTGGGCAGCGCGCAACGTGGCCACCTATGCCGATCGGATCAGCGCAGCCCGCTCAGTGCTAACGCTGCATCAAGCCGACGCGACCACGGTGCACGACGGTGTGCTCGCCCATCTGCGCGGCTGCGTCGATCTCATCGTGACCAACCCGCCGTACATCCCAGACAAAGCCGTACCGCGTGATCCTGAAGTGCGCGAGCATGATCCGGCTTTGGCGCTGTTCGGTGGTCCTGACGGGCTCGACATCGTCCGCGCAATCGCGGTCAGTGCCACTGCGCTTCTGCGATCGGGTGGGTTGCTTGTAGTGGAGCACAGCGATGAGCAGGGCGAAGGCGCTGGCGCGTCCGGCGTTCCGTACGTGCTCCGTGAGGCTGGTTTCCTGGACGTGAAGGATCACAAAGACCTCTCCGGACGCGACCGCATCACGACGGCACGTCGGGTCTAATAGCGAGTCACAGCAGCACTCCTCGAGCGAGTTGGGAGAGGATCGTCCCGTGAGTCTTACGTTCTTCATGGATAACCCAGTCGACCGCATCCGCGGTATTTCAGCAGCTGCTACGTCGGTACGTCGAGGTGATCTCGTCGTCATCCCCACCGACACTGTCTATGGCATCGGCTGTGATGCCTTCTCCCCGAAGGCAGTTGCGGCGCTGCTCGCGGCCAAAGGTCGCGGACGCGATATGCCGGTGCCGGTATTGGTGGGTTCCCCCAAGACCATCGACGGCCTCGCATACGACCTGAGTTGGCAAGCGCGCGAGCTGATCGAGGGCTTCTGGCCCGGTGCCCTGACTGTGGTTGTGAAGGCGCAGAAGACGCTCGCCTGGGATCTGGGCGACGCCAGCGGCACTGTGGCGTTGCGCATGCCCTTGCACCCCGTTGCGATTGAGTTGCTCCGCGAGACTGGGCCGATGGCTGTGAGCAGCGCTAACCGTTCTGGGTCTCCGGCAGCGACTACGGCTGCGGAAGCCCTTGAGCAACTAGGGGAGTCGGTCTCGATCTATCTCGAGAGCGGTGTATCTGGCGATCAGGTGCCGAGCACGATCGTTGATCTCACCGGTGAAGTCCCGAAGCTGTTGCGCGCAGGCGCGATCGATCTTGAGACGTTGCGCACTGTGTGCCCCGAACTTGCCGCCGACTAGGCTGCAGCAATGACGATCTCATCGCCGTCCTGGGGCCCGGATTTCACCGCCCTCCAGGCTGTTGACCCTGACATCGCGCGCATCTTGCTGGCCGAGCGTGATCGACTCAACTCAGGACTGCAACTCATCGCGAGTGAAAACTTCACTTCGCCCGCTGTGCTTGCCGCACTTGGCTCGACTCTGTCGAACAAGTACGCCGAGGGATACCCAGGCAAGCGCTACTACGGTGGCTGCGATGTCGTTGACGAGGCCGAAACTCTTGGCATTGAGCGGGCCAAGGCGCTGTTCGGCGCAGACCACGCCAACCTGCAGCCGCATAGCGGTGCGAGCGCCAACCTCGCGGCCTACGGCGCATTCACCAAGCCCGGTGACACCGTCCTCGCGATGAGCCTGCCGCACGGCGGACACCTCACACACGGTGCCTCGGTGTCATTCAGCGGCAAGTGGTTCAACGTCGTGCACTACGGGGTCAGCCAGCAGACCGAAGACATCGACTACGACCAGATGCGTGATCTCGCGCGCGAGCACCGACCCAAGATGATCATCTGTGGTGGCTCTGCCATTCCTCGCCTGATCGACTTCGCGGCTTTCCGCGCGGTGGCCGATGAGGTTGGCGCGATCTTGATGGTCGATGCCGCACACTTCATCGGGCTCGTCGCTGGCAAGGCGATTCCGAGCCCGGTGCCCTTCGCCGATGTTGTGACGTTCACCACCCACAAGGTGTTGCGCGGCCCGCGCGGAGGCATGCTCGTGTGCAAGGCCGAGCATGCCGCTGCACTCGACAAGGCGGTCTTCCCGATGATGCAGGGTGGCCCCTTGATGCACGCTGTTGCGGCAAAAGCCGTTGCCCTCAAGGAATGTGCGACCCCCGAGTACCAGGCTTACGCCCGTCAGGTGATCTCGAACTCGCAGACTCTCACCGCCGGTCTGGCCGCAGAAGGTATGCGCCCCGTCTCTGGTGGTACCGACACTCACCTCGCGCTTCTCGATCTTCAGGGCATCGGCGTCACCGGCGCTGAAGCTGAAGCTCGTACCGGCGCAGCTCGTATCGTGTTGAACAAGAATTCGATCCCTTACGACCCGCAGCCGCCGAGCATTGCCTCTGGTATTCGCGTTGGCACGCCGGCTGTCACCACGCAAGGAATGAACGAGGCCGATATGGAGATCATCGCTTCGCTCATCGCAAGAGCGGTAAAGGATTCCAGCGGTGCTCAAACGGCGGATATTGCCGCCGAGGTCTCTGCGCTAGTTGCCAACAAGCCGGCCTACGCTTCTTAGGACGTCGATCGCGTGCGCGAATACCTGCTGTGCTTGGTCGTCGCTGCGGCGGTGACCTATCTCGTGACTCCGTTAGCGCGCGCGCTTGCGCTGCGTTGGGGCGCGATGGCACAGGTTCGTGACCGTGACGTGCACGATGAGCCCACGGCTCGTCTGGGTGGGTTGGCAATGTTTGCGGGGCTACTTGCGGCACTGCTCCTCGCGAGCGAACTTCCACTGATGAGCTCGGTCTTCACCAACTCCACTGAGCCGGTCGCTTTGCTGTCGGGTGCCACGATCTTGGTCGCACTTGGCGTGATCGACGACAAGTGGGGGATGGATGCCCCGACGAAGTTTGCTGGGCAAGCCTTTGCTGGCGCGGTGATGGCGCTACAGGGCATCGCGATCGTCTGGCTGCCGATCGGTGGCACGCTGGTCCTCGACCCGCTGACATCGGTGCTGCTGACCGTTCTGGTCGTGGTTGTGGCCGTGAATGCGATCAACTTCGTCGACGGCCTCGACGGTCTTGCTGCTGGCATCGTGGGTATCGGCGCACTTGCGTTCTTCACATACTCGTATCTGCTCTCTTTCGAGTACGGCTTCACCAGAGCCACGTTGGCGGCCCTCGTCTCGGCGATCCTGGCCGGCATGTGTGCTGGATTCCTGCCGCATAACCTCAACCCCGCACGGGTTTTCATGGGGGACACGGGTTCCATGCTGATCGGCTTGCTGCTGGCGAGTTCGGTTATCACGCTGGTGGGTCAACTCGATCCGAATCTGGTTCCAGGACCGACCTTCGTCCCCGCGTTGCTGCCGCTGCTCTTGCCTGCGGCCGTGATGGCCATGCCACTACTAGATCTGCTCCTGGCAGTGATCCGACGCACTCGAGCCGGACGTAGTCCTTTCGCCCCCGACAAGCAACACCTGCACCACAGACTTCTCGAGATGGGGCACAGCCAGCGTCGCGCTGTCCTGCTCATGTACGGCTGGACAGGATTGCTGGCCTTCACTGCAGTCAGCCTCGCGTTCATTCCCGCGGGCGTGGCTTTCCTATGGTTCGTGTGCGGCGTTTTGGCCCTGTTCATCGCCGTGCGGTGGCCACGTATGCGAACGCATTCGCAGGTGCCGTAGCTCGTTCCGGCTCCGGCCCCGGCCTCGGCGCTGGCTTCGGTTTAGTTCCGGCTTCGGGTTTCATTTCGGCCTGCCCGAATCGGTAGATGCGGCTTTGCTGTGTAAGATGACGAATCGTTTGGGCCATTAATTTCCCGGTCAGGTTGCTTCCTATGTCTTCGCAGCCAGAGGACGAACCAAAGCCCGCAACTTCGCAGGATCCGACAGACTTACCGTCGGTCTGGGCGTTCGTGGGAATGGGTACGACGATCGCCGGTTGTGTTGCGGTCGGGGTGGTGGTTGGTTTGTATGTCGATGGTCTCGCGCGCTCGGCCCCCTGGGGTTTAGTTGTGGGATTCCTACTTGGTTCGGCCGCGGCTACCGCCTCGGTTGTTGCTCAAGTCCGTCGCTATCTCTAGGAGAAGGGCCAGGTGCAAAGTTCGTGCTCGAAGATCTTGAGCCAGGAGCCCTAACTCGGATTCTGCGTCCCACTGTGATCGTGTCCCTCGGTGTAGGTGTCGTCGGTGCCGGCATCGCGATCTGGCTGTCGTCACCCTTCGCAGCACTTGGTATCGCTTTGGGCATCGCCGCTGCGATTCTCAATGTGCGCGTCCTAGGTACTGGCGTGTTGAGTGCACAAACCCAAGACACCTCTGATGGCAAGGTGATTCGCAAGCTGTTGCAGTCAAACAGCGCCATCCGACTCGTTGTTATCACCGCGGCCGTTATCGGCCTAGTTGTCGTGATTCCGCCCCTGGGCATCGGGGCCATGATCGGACTTGTTATCTTCCAGATCGCATTTGTGGTTAATGCCGGTCGAGCCATCATGGCTACCCGGGCGTTGTGAGGGGTAGTCGGTGACTTTCGGAATTAGCGGGCTACTGGCCGAGACCACGATCGACGTCGGTGGGCACGCGGCTCGCATGGAAATTTTCGGCATGACGATCAACCTGGACGTTGTCTGGGCGACCCTCGTGGCGGCAGCGATCGTCCTTGGTCTTGGCTTCGCAATGCGGATGCGTGTTACCTCGGGTGTGCCCGGCAAGTTGCAGCTCTTCTGGGAGACCGTCGTCGGCAGCGTCGGTGACATTGCTGAGTCGGCAATCGGTCCGCAGAGCCGCCGGTTCGTCCCGCTGGCCACCTCGCTGTTCTTGTTCATCTTGGTCTGCAACTGGATTGAGATCATCCCCAGCGGTCACAACCCCGAGTGGTTCCCGGCACCGACCTCAGATGTCAACCTGCCCCTTGCCATGGCGCTCACGGTGATCTTCCTGGTGCACTGGAACTCCATCAAGTCGCGCGGTGCCCGTGGGTACTTCAAGCACTACCTTCAGCCCTACCCGGTGATGCTGCCGATCAACATCATCGAAGAGATCACCAAGCCAATTACCCTGACCTTCCGACTCTTTGGCAACATCTTCGCCAGCGTCTTGATGGTTTCGGTGATCACGGCTCTGCTGCCGATCTTCCTCGTACCGGTCGGCGAACTCGTCTGGAAGCCGTTCGCGCTGTTCATCGGTGCGATCCAGGCCTTCATCTTCGCGCTCTTGACCATCATCTACCTCGGCATCGGCATGTCGACTGACGAACACTAGGCTGGACGCGCTCGCGGCCGCACCGGCCCACAGCACCGCGTTCGCACGATCGAATGGAATCTAGGCCGCACGAAACGTACGGACGAATTCGAAACAGAAATCAATGCAGATCCCGAGCAGTGGAGGAAGACAATGGCAGTAGATGCAGGGCTTAACGACGCGATTCGTATCGCTGGTGCCCTTATCGGTGGCGGACTGGCACTTGCTGGTGGCGCGGCTGGTGCGGCGATCGGTGACGGTCTGGTCGGTAGCTCAACGATCAGCGCTATTGCTCGTCAGCCAGAGATTGAGAACAAGGCTCGCCAGTACTTCTTCCTGACCGTTGGTCTGGTTGAGGCTGCCTACTTCATCAACCTTCTCTTCATGGTCGTATTCGTTTACGTCTTCTCGGCTAAGTAGTCGGGAAGGCAACGTCACCAGTGGCACACGCTTCTGGTGACGGGGTGCGCAAGACGTAGCTGGACACGAACTGGAGTGCGTTGACGTGGGATCTATAGCTGAAATCTTCTTGTTGCCAAACGGCACGTTCTTTGTCGAGTTGGCAGTGTTCCTCTTCATCGTTTACGCGATGATGAAGTGGATCATTCCTCCGATTAACAAGGCCATGGAGGAACGGCAGACCCAGATCCGGACATCCCTTGAGGCCGCGGAAGTTGCGCGGGCTGATGCGGCTGCCGCGGACACTGAGCGCCGTGCTGCCCTTGATGAGGGTCGCCGTCAGGCAAGCGAAATCATTGCGGCGGCGCAAGCCGATCGCACTGTCATCGTTGAGGGTGCTCGACGCGAGGCGGCCGATGCGGCTGCGCTCGTCACAGCTCGCGCAGAGGCCTCACTGAGCGCTGAGCGTGCTTCTACCTTGGCATCGCTTCACCGCGAGGTAGGTGCTCTGGCCGTCTCGCTGGCCAGCAAGGTAGTGGGCGAGTCGTTAACTGACGATGCTCGTGCCCGCGCCACCGTCGACCGTTTCATTGCCGACCTCGAAGCTCAGGCGAACGGGGCGACTAACTGATGCTCGGTTCGTCCCGTCTCTCGCTGGCTGCGCTGCAGGCCTCACTCGACGATCGTCGTAGTGAGCCCGGCTTCGCCGCGATGTCTGGCGAGTTGCTCGCTGTCGCTCGAATCTTGGGCGAGCAAAAGTCGTTGCGCAACGCACTAGCTGACGCAGGTCAGCCAGTGCAGGTCCGCACCGGAATCGCGACTTCGCTGTTCGGCTCGCAGCTTTCTCCGCTAGCAATGGCGGTCTTGAGCGACGTCGCGGCAGCCCGCTGGTCCAACGATGCTGACCTTGTCGAGGCACTCGAGCAGATCGGCGCGCAGGTCGCCTTCATCAGCGCCGACACCGACGGCACCTTGGACCGCATCGAAAATGAGTTGTTCACCTTCGGCCGTGCGGTCGAGCAGTCACCTGAGTTGCAGTTGGCACTCACCGATCCGGCGGTCGCCTCTGATCGCAAGGGCGAGTTGATTCGCAATCTCGTTGGGCCCACTGCCACGCCAACCACAACCGCGCTGCTGACACACATGGCTGCGAATCTGCGCAACCGACGTCCGGCTGCTGCGATTGGGAGCCTGTCCACTCTGGCCAGTGCTCAGCGCAATCAGACTGTTGCTGAAGTCCGCAGCGCGATCACGCTGAACGACGACCAGAACACCCGTCTTGCCGCAGCGCTCACCTCGATGATGGGCCGACAGGTTCGACTCAACGTCGTGGTTGATCCTGATGTGCTCGGCGGCATCGTCGTACGCATCGGTGACGATGTTATCGATGGCAGTATCGCCAGCCGGCTCGACCAGGCGCGTCGCGCCATCCTTGCCTGACCTACCCAGAACGCTTGCCTAGATCTTTCGCCCTACCGCACCACCGCCCCACCGCCCCAGACCGACGGCGCCAAGAACCGGCGCGAGAACGAGAGAGCAGGACATCATGACGGAGCTGACGATCCGACCGGAGGACATCCGCGACGCGATCGAGCGCAACGTCGAGGCGTATGCCCCCGAGGCCACCCGCGAGGTGGTTGGGCGCGTAGTCGAAACCGGTGACGGTATCGCGCGTGTCGAGGGCCTGCACTCGGCCATGACCAACGAGCTGCTCGAGTTCGAGGGTGGCCTGCTCGGTCTCGCCCTTAACCTCGACATCCGCGAGATCGGTGTTGTGCTCCTGGGCGAAGGCTCCAAGGTCGCCGAGGGCCAGTCGGTCAAGCGCACCGGTGAGATCTTGTCGGTGCCCGTGGGCGATGGCTACCTGGGCCGCGTTGTTGACCCGCTTGGAAACCCGATCGACGGCAAAGGGCCGATCCAGGCCGAGGCACGTCGCGTGCTCGAGCTCCAGGCGCCCTCTGTCGTTCAGCGTCAGCCCGTAAAGGAGCCGATGCAGACCGGGATCAAGGCCATCGACGCTATGACCGCCATCGGTCGCGGCCAGCGCCAGCTGATCATCGGTGACCGTCAGACCGGTAAGACTGCGGTGGCGATCGACACGATCATCAACCAGAAGCAGAACTGGGAATCGGGCGATCCCAAGAAGCAGGTCAAGTGCATCTACGTTGCCATCGGCCAGAAGGGCTCGACCATCGCGGCCGTCAAGGGCGCGCTCGAGGACTATGGCGCAATGGAGTACACGACCATCGTCGCCGCTCCCGCGTCTGACCCGGCCGGCTTCAAGTACCTCGCTCCGTACACCGGTTCGGCCATCGGCCAGCACTGGATGTACCAGGGCCAGCACGTACTCATTATCTTTGATGACCTGTCCAAGCAGGCCGAGGCCTACCGTGCGGTGTCTCTGCTGCTGCGTCGTCCGCCGGGCCGCGAGGCTTACCCCGGTGACGTCTTCTACTTGCACTCACGTCTGCTCGAGCGTTGCGCAAAGCTCTCCGATGAACTCGGTGCCGGTTCGATGACGGGCCTGCCCATCATCGAGACCAAGGCCAACGACGTCTCCGCGTACATCCCCACCAACGTCATCTCGATCACCGACGGTCAGTGCTTCCTTGAGTCGGACTTGTTCAACTCAGGTGTGCGTCCAGCAATCAACGTCGGTATCTCGGTCTCGCGTGTCGGTGGTTCTGCGCAGCCCAAGGCGATGAAGAAGGTCGCTGGACGCTTGCGTCTTGACCTGGCTCAGTTCCGTGAGCTTGAGGCCTTCTCGGCCTTCGGGTCAGACCTTGACGCTGCGTCAAAGGCCCAACTGGCTCGTGGTTCACGACTGGTCGAGTTGCTCAAGCAGTCGCAGTACGCGCCCTTCCCGATGGAAGATGCTGTCGTCTCGGTGTGGACCGGAACCACCGGCAAGCTCGACGACGTGCCGATCGAGGACATCAAGCGCTTTGAGCGCGAGTTCCTCGACTACATGAAGCGTGACAACAAGGCCGTCATGGATGCCATCCGCACCAGCAACGACCTCAGCGACGATTCAGTGACCGCTCTTGAGAAGGCTGTCGCCGGGTTCAAGAACCAGTTCCTGACCGCGTCCGGTGTGCCGCTCCTGCACGAGGTAGTCGAGGCGTTGCCTGAGTCCGAGGTCGAGAACACCACGATCACCCGGGTTAAGGGCTAGAGGATCGCAGACCTATGGGTGCACAACTAAGGGTTTACCGGAGGCGGATCCGATCCGTCCAGGCGACCAAGAAGATCACGAAGGCGATGGAACTCATCGCGTCGTCTCGTATCGTCAAGGCGCAGCAGCGCGTCGATGCGGCGACACCGTACTCGCGCGAACTTTTCCGTGCGATTTCGGCTGCGGCATCAAGCACCAGCGGTGGTCACCCCCTCACCAATCCGGTACCTGCCGATCGCAAGCGGGCGGCAGTGCTTGTTATCACCGCCGACCGTGGTCTTGCGGGTGGCTATTCGTCGGCAGCCATCAAGGAAGGCGAGCGTCTCACAGCGCTGCTGCTCTCCGAGGGTGTCGAGGCAGTGCCCTTTCTCGTCGGCCGTAAGGCGTTGGGCTACTACCGATTCCGTGGTCGCAAGATTCGGGCATCGTGGACGGGCTTTACTGATCAACCGTCCTACGCCGATGCCAAGGCCATCGCAGATGAGCTCCTTGAGGCCTTTAATCAGCCCACCGCTGAGGGTGGTTGCGACGAGATTCACGTCGTCTACACCCAGTTCGAAAGCATGGTCACTCAGCGGCCCATCGTTCGTCGCATCCTGCCCCTCGAGGTAATCGAGCAGACCGCCGAGCAGGCAGCAGCAGCCGGCACTGGTCCGTTCCCGTTGTACTCGTTCGAGCCCTCGGCGGGAGCAGTGTTGGATGCGCTGCTACCGCGCTACATCGAGAACCTTGTTTACACGGCGCTGCTGCTCGCTGCAGCGTCCGAGCACGCCGCCCGTCGCCGGGCTATGAAGGCCGCAACCGATAACGCCGAAGAAATCATCAAGAGTCTTACCCGGCAAGCAAACCAGGCCCGCCAGGCCGAGATCACCCAAGAGATCAGCGAGATCGTCGGCGGCGCCGACGCTCTCTCCGCATCCGCATAGGAGTCGAGGACCACCATGAGCACAACGACTGAAACCACGACCGGAGTTGGTCGCGTGGCCCGAGTAACGGGGCCGGTCGTCGACGTGGAGTTCCCCGTCGAGGCCATGCCCAAGCTCTTCAACGCGCTGAAGGTAGACGTCGACTTCGGCGACGGCAGCGGGGCACGCACGCTTACCCTGGAGGTCGCCCAGCACATTGGCGACAACATGGTGCGCGCAATCTCCATGCAGCCCACCGATGGTCTGGTGCGTGGCACCGACGTCCGCGACACCGGTGATGCCATCACCGTGCCCGTGGGTGACGTCACCCTCGGCCACGTGTGGAACACCCTGGGCCAGCCGCTCGACGTCCCAGAGTCGTCGCTGCAGATCACCGAGCGTCGTGGTATCCACGCGCAGGCCCCCACGTTCGATCAGTTGGAGAGCAAGACCGAGGTCTTCTGGACCGGCATCAAGGTCATCGACCTGCTGACCCCGTACGTCAAGGGCGGCAAGATCGGCCTGTTTGGTGGTGCCGGTGTCGGCAAGACCGTGCTGATCCAGGAAATGATCTACCGAGTCGCCGAGAATTTCAGCGGTGTGTCGGTGTTCGCCGGTGTCGGTGAGCGCACCCGTGAGGGTAATGACCTCTTCGGCGAAATGACCGAGTCGGGCGTCATTAACAAGACCGCGCTGGTCTTCGGCCAGATGGATGAGCCGCCGGGCACGCGTCTTCGTGTTGCGCTGTCAGCCCTGACCATGGCCGAGTACTTCCGCGACGTGCAAAAGCAGGACGTGTTGCTCTTCGTCGACAACATCTTCCGCTTCACCCAGGCTGGCTCTGAGGTATCGACCCTGCTTGGCCGTATGCCATCGGCTGTGGGCTACCAGCCCACCCTTGCCGACGAAATGGGCCAGTTGCAGGAGCGCATCACCTCTACCCGTGGTCACTCGATCACGTCCCTGCAGGCGATCTACGTGCCCGCCGACGACTACACCGACCCAGCGCCGGCCACGACCTTCGCGCACCTCGATGCAACAACCGCGCTGAGTCGTCCGATCTCTGAGCTTGGTATCTACCCGGCTGTCGACCCGCTTGACTCCACCTCGCGCATTCTTGACCCGCGCTACATCGGTGACGAGCACTACCAGGTCGCGGCCCGTGTCAAGGAGATCCTGCAGCGTTACAAGGACCTTCAGGACATCATCGCGATTCTTGGTATCGATGAACTTTCCGAGGAGGACAAGATCCTCGTGGGTCGCGCCCGTCGCATTCAGCGCTTCCTGTCGCAGAACTTGTTCGTCGCTGAGCAGTTCACCGGGCAGGCTGGATCGTTCGTGCCGGTCGAGGAGACCATCTCCTCGTTCAAGGCGTTGTGCGAGGGCGAGTACGACCACCTGCCCGAGCAGGCGTTCTTCCTCTGCGGTGGTGTCGAGGACGTCGAGCGGAACGCCGCGAAGCTGGCCGGCTGACATGTCCGAACTCAACGTCAGCCTCGTCGCGGTCGACCGGAAGATCTGGTCGGGTACCGCCTCGATGGTGGTGGCCAAGACCCTCGAAGGCGATATCGGCATCCTGCCCGGCCACGAGCCGGTCTTGGCGCTGTTGGCCAACAGTCCCGTCCGCATCATCACCGTCGATGGTCCAGTGGTCTCCGCTGCTGTGCACGGTGGCTTCTTCGCCGTCGATGCGAACAACGTGTCGATCTTGGCTGAGACGGCCGAGCTTGGCGGCGAGATCGATGTGCAGCGAGCTCGTGAGGCGCTTGATCGGGCTAAGGCTGAGGCGAGCGATTCTGCTGAAGCCAAGGCGGCGATCGAGCGGGCCGAGACTCGGCTCAGAGTTGCGATGTCTGACACCCATTCGTGAGCCAGGCTGCACTCGTTTACCTGCACTCGTTTATCTAGTCTGACTGTGAAGAGCCCGCTGCCGCCCCCCATTTGAGGGGGCTGGCAGTGGGCTTTTTTACTTAACTTTGGGGTCACCCGTACCTCCCATCAGCGGCATCCCTTCCTTGTTGCCCGCGGCTAGTGTCGTAAACACAGCGCGTAGCCACTCATCACTGTGTGGCGTATCTCTACGGCAAGTGAGATATCTGCGCGGTTAGCGGTAGATGAGGGGAAGCACCGAATATGCGTAGTGTCATTCGTGCGTCGTTGGTTGGCGTTCTGGCGGTGTCGGCAGTTGCTCTGTCGAGTCAGATGTCTGCCTGGGCAAACCCGGTTCATCCGGCGGCTGCCACCCCTTCAGCGACCATCAGCGGGACTCCACGTGTCGGCTCCACCTTGATCTGCACTGTCTCGCCAGCCACCACCAGGATCAGGTGGTACTTCTCCTCGAGCAGCACAGTCCTGGAGAACACCGCCACCTGGGAGTTGCCCTACCAGGCTCTTGGTAGGGAGATTGTGTGTGGCACTGCCACCGCGCGATCTGCTCCGGTCACGGTGCTGCCAGGTCTGTTCACCAACAGCACCAAGCCGACGATGACGGGTGCTTCTGCCACCCATGTTGCCGTCCTAGGCAAGGTCCTGACTGCGCAGCCCGGCGTGTGGCAGCCCGAAGGGGCAGCGACCTTTAGCTATGTCTGGAAGCGCGGCGCCACGGTCGTGAGCAGGGCGGCGACCTACAAGTCAGTGGCCCTTGATCTGGGCAAAGCGCTGGTTCTCACCACGACCGCTACCAGACTGGGCTTCACAACCCTGCACGCCTCCAGCCTGCCAGTCACCGTCAAGGGTGCCTTCACAGTTCTCGCACCCGTGTCGATGGCCGGCTTGACCGGTCCTACTCAGGCCAGTCCCGGGAAGGCATTGACGGCCTCGACCTTCTCCTTCTCGCCAACGCCGACTTCGTACAAGTACGTCTGGTCGCTGATCGACAGTTCGCACCTCAACGGAGTTGTGGTGTGGTCGGGAACCACGGCGGCTTATGCCACCTACACCCCGCAGGCCGCAGACCGCGGCAAGCTGGTCAAACTGACGGTATACGCGTACAAGGCCAACTACGTCACCAAGAGTTCGACGAGCGCCCGGGCTGGGATTTCCTAACGAGCACTTGTTAGCGGGGCAACTCGCAAAGTCGATCGCGGTCGTACCCAATGGGCGACCGCGATTGCGTTGCTGGCCGCTGCTAGCGGTTGGCGCCCGGAACCCAGAGTACGTCGCCGCCCGCGTCAACATTGGCGACGCGGGCCAGGATGAACAGCAGGTCCGACAGCCGGTTGAGGTAATGCGCCGTGAGTGGATTGACGCCATCGCCGTGCGCCTCTAGGGCGGCCCAGGTCGAGCGCTCGGCGCGCCTTACCACCGTGCGTGACACGTGCAGCAAGGCTGCGCCTGGAGTGCCGCCAGGGAGGATGAAGGACCGAAGTGACTCAAGGCGATCGTTGTACGTATCGCAGTTGGCCTCAAGCGCATCGATGTAACTCTGCTCGACGCGAAGGGGCGGATACTTCGGATCGGGCGTGATCGGCGTGCAGAGGTCGGCGCCCACGTCGAAGAGATCGTTCTGGATCTTGGTGAGCAGGTCGTTGAGTTCTGGTGCCAGTGCGCCTAGGGCGATGGCCACGCCGATGCTGGAGTTAGCTTCATCTGTGTCGGCGTATGCGTGCAGACGTCGGTCGTTCTTATCCACGCGCGACATGTCGCCAAGCGCGGTCGTGCCGTCGTCGCCAGTACGGGTGTAGATGCGCGTGAGGTTGACCATGTCCCAACACTAACGACACGAGCTCGACCCGACTCGTTGGGAGCGTGCCTTGTGTCGCCTATCCTCGAGACCATGGAGGTGTTCCGGATCGTCGGTGGTGCGCGGCTCGCTGGCGAGGTGCGGGTCACTGGTGCGAAGAACAGCGTCCTCAAACTCATGGCAGCGGCCTTGCTGGCTGAAGGCACCACCACGTTGCGCGAGGTTCCCGACATTCTCGACGTCGATTACATGGCCGAACTGCTGCGGCGTCTTGGCTGCGACGTGATTCGCGATCGGGAAAACCGCACTGTCGCGATCACGGTGCCGGAAATGCCCTCGCATCAAGCCGATTACGACCTAGTGCGCAAGCTCCGTGCCTCGATCAACGTCCTGGGCCCACTGCTCGCGCGGTGTGGCCAGGCTGATGTCGCCCTGCCTGGCGGCGACAACATCGGCAGTCGTGGGCTCGATATGCATGTCGCCGGGCTCGAACGTCTTGGGGCCACCGTCCATAGCGAGCACGGGTTCCTGATCGCTCGACGCGACGAGCGCCTTCGCGGGGCAAGTATCTGGCTCGATTTCCCCAGTGTCGGTGCAACCGAGAATCTGCTCATGGCTGCTGTGCTCGCCCTTGGCACCACCGTGATCGACAACGCGGCTCGCGAGCCCGAGATCGTCGACATCTGCACGATGCTGCAAAGCATGGGCGCGCAGATATCCGGGGTGGGTACCTCGACCTTGGAGATCGTTGGCGTCGACATCTTGCAGCCCACCGATCACACCACCGTTCCCGATCGGTTAGTCGCGGGCACGTGGGCAGTTGGCGCCGTGATGACCCGCGGCGACATCACGATCCACAACGCAGTTTCCGGACATCTCGAAATTGCCTTGTCGAAACTGGCCGACGCCGGTGCCCAGATCGACCTGATGGACAACGGGTTTCGAGTTCGGTGCGATACCCGCCCGAAGGCCGTTGATGTCGTCACCCTCCCGTACCCGGGATTCCCGACCGATCTGCAGCCGCACTTCATCGCCATGAACTCGATCGCCAGCGGCGCCGCGCTCGTCACCGAGAACCTGTTCGAGGCGCGATTCCGATTTGTCAACGAGATGGTGCGCTTGGGCGCCGATGTTCGTACCGACGGGCACCACGCGATGGTTCGCGGTCGTACCTCACTTTCGGGGGCCCCGGTCGAAGCTGCCGACATCCGGGCCGGCGCGGGCTTGGTTTTGGCCGGACTGGTTGCCGAGGGCATGACCACCGTGTACGAACCGCATCACATCGATCGAGGCTACGAGGGCTTCGTGGCCGATCTCGTTCGTCTTGGCGCGGACGTCACCCGCGTGTTCGTCGACGAACGGATCTGAGCGAGTCAGTTCGATTGGCGCAAGAGTTTTCGAGCTTGTATTTCATCGGCGGGCCACACCATGATCCGGGGCCCATGCAGGGTTTGTGCGAGCATCGCACGGATATCGGCATCCTCGAGGGTCCGGCGCAGGATCTCACCTTCGACGTAGGTATTCGGACTCGCCACCGGTACGAGCAGCCCGTAATCCTCCTCGGCACCGGGCCGGCCTGGACGCGCCATCAACGAACCGCCGCGAGCGAAGGCCCATCTCAGGAGCACGACGAAGAGTCCGACCATGGCGAATGCGATCAACGGCCCGAACAGGAACGACGCGCTCGTGAATCTCACCTAGTAATCGTCGAGCACCGCGGCCCGATCTGCCAGTTGCGGCCGAATCGATGCGACGTGTGATCTTCGCTGCACCATTCGTTGTGTACCCGCTCAGACAGATACGCTGCCCGCGTACAGGTGGGCGTCAGGCTCTCCTTGAGCCGTGATCCGGGTAGGGAGGCGACCAGATGCGTGACAAGCCGTGGCTTATGCGGACCTACGCTGGGCACAGTTCGGCGACCGCATCCAACTCGCTCTACCGTCGCAACCTAGATAAGGGTCAGACCGGCCTTTCGGTCGCCTTCGATCTACCTACGCAGACCGGCTACGACCCTGGTCATGTGCTTGCTCGTGGTGAGGTCGGCAAGGTCGGGGTGCCGGTTACGCATCTAGGTGACATGCGTGCGCTCTTCGACGGCATCCCACTCAAGACGATGAACACCTCGATGACGATCAACGCCACCGCGATGTGGCTGCTCGCGCTTTACGCCACAGTGGCCGAGGAACAGGGTGCTGCGCTCTCGGATCTGCAAGGCACAACGCAGAACGACATCATCAAGGAGTACCTGTCGCGGGGTACCTACGTGTTTCCGCCTGCACCGTCGATGCGCTTGATCACCGACATGATCGCCTGGACCGTGCTGGACGTTCCGAAGTGGAACCCCATCAACATCTGCAGCTATCACTTGCAAGAAGCCGGTGCCACTCCGGCGCAAGAACTCGCCTACGCCATGTGCACTGCGATTGCGGTTCTCGATTCGGTTCGCGACTCCGGTCAAGTGCCGCCAGAACGTTTCGGCGAGGTAGTCGCTCGTATGTCGTTCTTCGTTAATGCGGGAGTCCGGTTCGTCGAAGAGATGTGCAAAATGCGTGCGTTCGTTCAACTGTGGGACGAGATCACTCTTGAGCGGTACGGCATCACCGACCAGCAGCAGCGCCGCTTCCGGTACGGAGTGCAGGTCAACTCGCTCGGGCTCACCGAAGCGCAGCCCGAGAACAACGTTCAGCGCATCGTGCTCGAGATGCTCGCGGTCACGCTGTCCAAAGACGCACGTGCACGAGCGGTGCAGCTACCTGCCTGGAATGAAGCTCTCGGGCTGCCGCATCCGTGGGATCAGCAGTGGTCATTGCGAATTCAGCAGGTGCTGGCATTTGAGAGCGACCTGCTTGAGTATGACGATCTGTTCACCGGCTCAGTGGTGGTCGAGCGCAAGGTAGCCGAGTTGGTGGCTATCGCACGTGCCGAGATCGATCGCGTGCAAGAGATGGGCGGGGCGGTCGCTGCCGTTGAGTCCGGCTACATGAAGGGCCAACTCGTCACCTCGCATGCCGCTCGTCGAGCTCGGGTGGAAAGCGGGGAGGACATCGTGGTTGGTGTCAACGCCTTCACCACCACCGAACCCAGCACGTTGACCGCTGATGCTGATACCGCGTTTATGTCGGTCGACCCAGAAGTTGAAACACATGCTGAGCAGCGACTCGATGCGTGGCGCGCACACCATGACCAAGCGGAGGTAGCCGCTGCGCTAGTCGAGCTCCAACGTGTTGCCCGCACCTCAGCAAACCTGATGCCAGCCACTATGAACTGCGCGAGGGTTGGAGTCACGACCGGCGAGTGGTCGGGGGCATTGCGCGAGGTTTTCGGCGAGTATCGCGCGCCCACAGGGGTATCGGGTGTTGTCGGTGTTGCGCCCCGCACCGAGGAACTCGCACAGGTGCGTGCGAACGTCGCCTCGACCGAGGCCGAGCTTGGTGTCCGACTCCGCATGCTCGTGGGCAAGCCCGGTCTTGACGGCCACAGCAACGGTGCCGAGCAGATCGCGGTGCGTGCTCGCGACGCTGGATTTGAGGTCGTCTATCAAGGCATTCGCCTAACGCCTGAGCAGATCGTTGCGGCTGCGGTGGAAGAGGATGTCGACGTGGTCGGTCTGTCGATCCTGTCGGGATCGCACCTCGCGCTGGTACCTATGGTGCTCAACGGATTGCGCGAATCCGGGTTGGGTGATGTGCCGTTAGTAGTTGGCGGGATCATCCCCGATGCCGACGCTGATGTGCTGCGGGCACAAGGGGTCGCTGCGGTCTTCACTCCCAAGGACTATGACGCCACCGCAATCATGGCTCGCGTGCTCGATGTCGTTCGCCGAGCGCACGGCCTCGAAGCGCTTGTCGCGCCCTGATTCTCGGCCAAGCAGTTCTGCGCGTGCCGCGGCCCGTATGCTGCCGACGTGCGCCTGGTCATAGCTCGCTGCTCCGTCGACTACGCAGGTCGGCTCTCGGCCCATCTGCCCGAGGCTGTACGCCTGCTCATGGTCAAGGGTGATGGCACGGTTCTGATCCACTCCGAGACCTCGCATCGCCCACTCAACTGGATGGCGAGTCCGTGCCTTCTGCGTGCAGACGTTGATGAGGCGGGCGTCGGCTCCTGGATTGTGACCAATAAGTCCGGCGAACTCCTCACGATCGAGATTGTCGAAGTGCTGCAGGATTCGGTGCTTGACCTTGGCGTTGATCCCGGGCTTGTCAAGGACGGGGTCGAGGCGCAACTACAGAAGTTGCTAGCCGAGCAGGTTGAGGTGCTGGGTTCGGGCTGGCGACTTGTGCGCCGGGAGTATCCGACTCCGATTGGGCCAGTGGACCTACTCTGCCGTGACGAATCGGGTCGACCCGTCGCAGTTGAGATTAAACGTCGAGGCGAGATCAATGGAGTTGAGCAGCTCACTCGCTATCTCGACCTGCTGAACCGCGATCCACTTCTCGCTCCGGTTAGCGGCGTCTTCGCCGCGCAGGAGATCAAACCGCAGGCGCGCACGCTCGCCGAGGATCGAGGGATCACGTGTGTGGTTCTCGATTACGAGGCGCTGCGTGGGGTCGACGATGTGGATGCCCGGCTCTTCTGAGTTGAGTCTTCGCGCAACTGCACTTGCGGCTGTAGCGAAGACGGGCGGGGCGGTAGTGCCACCGAATTGTCACCTGGGAGACTAACCGCAAGGCCATTGGCCGAATCCAAGCGATTTCAACGAGGAGCGACGATGTCACGCGAGATCACCAAGGTCGGAGTAGTCGGCCTGGGCACGATGGGGGCTGGAATCGCCGAGGTCTTCGCGCGCAGCGGGTATGACGTAGTGGGTCTCGACCTCACTGATGGCGCTGTCGAACGTGGACGCGCGCACGTTGAAGGTTCGACCGAGCGCGCCGTTGTTCGTGGCAAGCTCACCGACGATGAGCGAAAGGCGATCCTGGGTCGCATTCGATTCACCACCGACTACAACGATTTCGCCGACCGTCACCTAGTGGTCGAAGCAGTGCCCGAGAACATTGATCTCAAGCGCGAGATCTTCGAACGGCTCGACAAGGTTGTTCCCGCGGGATCCATTCTGGCGACCAACACGTCCTCGCTCTCAGTCACCGATATCGCCGTGGCCACCAGCCGTCCATCCCAGGTGGTGGGGCTGCACTTCTTCAATCCGGCTCCGGTCTTGAAGTTCGTCGAGATCGTGCGCACGGTTGTCTCGGCCGACGACGTCCTCGAAGACATCAAGCAGGTCGCGCACAATCTTGGTAAAGAGCCAGTGATTGTCGGTGACAAGGCGGGGTTCATTGCCAACTCCTTGCTGTTTGGCTACCTCAATCACGCGGCGTCGATGTTTGAAACCAAGTACGCAACTCGCGAGGACATAGATGCGTCGATGCGATTCGGCTGTGGTTTGCCGATGGGTCCGCTGGCGTTGCTCGACCTGATCGGTCTTGATACCGCGTACGAGATTCTCGACACGATGTACAAGCAAGGCCGTGATCGGTTGCACGCACCCTCGCCGATTCTCAAGCAACTGGTGGCGGCTGGCCTGCGTGGCCGCAAGAGTGGACGTGGTTTCTACACCTACCAGGCGCCGAATTCCCCTGTGGTTGTGACTGATTCCTTCAGCCCCGTTGCCTCTGCGGCCGGGTCGACAGCCACGCTTCGCGCGATTCGCAAAGTCGGCGTTGTCGGGTCGGGCACCATGGCCACCGGCATCGTGGAGGTCTTCGCCAAAGCCGGGTACGAGGTGCTGTTCGTAGCTCGAGGCGACGACCGCGTTGCCAAGGTGCGCGCTGCGGTCGAGCGCTCGCTCGACAAGGCGGTATTGCGCGGCAAGGCCACGCAGGAGCAACGCGACGCTGCGATGGCTTGCATCACTGGCACGACCAAACTCGATCACCTCGCCGATTGCGACCTCGTCCTCGAGGCAGTGGTCGAGGAAATGTCGGTGAAGGCCGCACTCTTCGAGACTTTCGACGAGATCTGCAAGCCTGGCGCCATTCTCGCGACCACCACATCGAGTCTGCCTGTCATCGACCTTGCCGCGGTCACCTCCCGCCCAGCAGATGTCGTGGGATTGCACTACTTCAATCCAGCCCAACTCATGAAGCTGGTTGAGGTTGTGTCGACCGTAGCCACCGCTGAGGACGTCGTTGCGACGAGTGTCGATTTGTGCAAGCGCCTCGGTAAGCACCCAGTGAAGTGTGGCGACCGAGCCGGCTTCATCGTGAACGCGTTGCTCTTCCCCTACCTCAACGACGCGGTCAAGATGCTCGCGATGAACTACGCGAATGCTGATGAGATCGACATGGCCATGAAGACTGGTTGCGGCTATCCCATGGGTCCCTTCGAGTTACTCGACGTTGTCGGCCTAGATGTATCGAAGGCAATCCAGCGCACGCTCTACCTCGAGTTTCGTGAGCCCGGCTTCGCGCCAGCACCCCTTCTCGAGCACCTTGTCGCTGCGGGGTATCTCGGACGTAAGACCGGTCGCGGTTTCCGCTCGTACGACTCCTGATCTGTCATGGCTCGTCGGAATCGTCGCGCCCCATCCGGTGAAGACCGACCTCTGGGCGGCGCGCATCAGGAGGTCGAGGAGCACGGTGATGGCGACTGGAACGTTCGGCGTGTTACCGGGGCGAGCGCGACGAAGGACTACAGATGCCCTGGCTGTGATCAGGAAATCCGTTCGGGCACACCGCATGTGGTCGCTTGGCCGGCAGATCAACCAGCGGGGGAGGAGTACCGCCGGCACTGGCACACGCCATGCTGGAATGCTCGGGGCCGCCGAGCACCGAATACCGCGCGGGGGCGCGGACCGGCTTACTAGGAATCGATCAAGCGCGATTCACTATCACGCGAGTAATTGTCAACGGAGGAAATCGAGTGGCTGAGATCGTCACCAACAGCGTGCTTCCGGCGCGCCGCGAACCGCTCACCTTCCTCACCTCTGACGGTCTACGACTCGTCGGCGAGATCGCCTACCCTCTCGATCGCGAACCGCTCGCCACGATGGTGTGTCTGCATCCGCTTCCCACTGCCGGCGGCATGATGGACAGCCATCTGCTGCGCAAAGCCGCGTGGCGGCTCCCAGCTTTGGCGGGTATCGCCGTGGTGCGGTTCAACACGCGTGGGACCACCAGCGCGGCTGGGACTAGCGAGGGGACATTTGAGGCGTGCGAGGGTGAAGGCCATGACCTTATTGCCGCTGTTGCCGAGGTCGCTGCACTCGGTCTGCCCGATCCATGGCTCGTGGGTTGGTCCTTCGGCACCGACGTCGTGTTGCGCCACGGTGACATCGACCCAGTGTTAGGCGCGGTGCTGATCTCACCCCCGCTCCGCTTCACTACAGACAGCGATCTTGATCATTGGGCGGCGTCTGGGCGTCCGGTCACGGCGCTTGTTCCCGAACTCGATGAGTACCTTCGCCCAGACGAGGCGCGCGCCAGATTCGCCCGGGTTCCGCAAGCCGAGGTGATCGGCGTCGAAGGTGCGAAACACCTGTGGGTGGGGGAGAAGTACACGAGTATCGTCCTGAGTGCCGTGGCGGGCCATCTCGTTCCTGGCACCGAGCCGCTGCCCACTGAATTCGACGGACCCATGGAAAGGTGGACTGATCGATGAAGACCTTTCGGCTCGATGGGAAGACCGCGCTGGTTACTGGATCCTCGCGTGGCATCGGGCGCGCAATCGCGCAGACCTTCGCTGAAGCGGGCGCCGATGTCGCGCTACTAGCTCGCGATGCTGAACAGCTCGCTGAGGTTGCCGCCATCGTCGAGTCGTTCGGCCAGCGCGTGATCGTGTTGCCCTGCGACGTCATGGACCCGGCCGCGATCGATCAGGCAGTTGCGACTGCGATCTCGTCGTTGGGCCACCTCGATGTCGTGGTCAACAACGCCGGTGGCAATTCGTTCTCTCGGCCGGTCGTCGGCATGCGCTTCTCAGGCTGGGAGCGCACGTTTGCGCTCAACCTCGATTCTGCGGTGCATGTTCTTCAGGCCGCTTTGCCACACATGCTTCAGCGTGGGTCCGGTTCGATCATCAACGTGTCGTCGTTGACCGCTCTTCGAGGTGCACCGTTGATGGCGCACTATGCGGCCTCGAAGGCAGCCTTGGTTTCACTGACACAGTCCCTTGCGATCGAGACCGCTGCGGCGGGCTTGCGCGTCAATGCGCTGCTGCCCGGCTGGGTCGAGACTGATCTCACAGCATTCCTGCGCGATGACGACAGCATCGGGGCGCCACTCATCGCTCGTGTGCCCATGGCTCGTTGGGGCGGCGTCGAAGAGATTGCGGCGCCTGCGCTGTTCCTTGCATCTGATGCCTCATCGTTCATGACCGGCCAGACCCTCGTCGTCGACGGTGGCTTGTCGGCCAATCCGTAAGGAGTTCGTTCCGTGACATCCACGATCGTCCTGCTACATGCCTTCCCGCTGAACAAGAGTCTGTGGGATGGCGTCACCGGTCCTGTTGCTGAGGCGGGCTGGGATGTTGTCGTGCCTGACCTTCGTGGCTTCGGCGAGTCCTCCTTCGGCGGTGAGGATCTCGACGATGAGCCTGATCTCGCATGGATGGCTCGCGACGTTCTCGAGATTCTCGACCGTATCGGCGTAGAGCAGGCCGTCATCGCTGGATCGTCCATGGGCGGCTATGTGGCAATGGAGTTGTTTCGCCAAGCACCACAACGGGTTTCGGGTCTCGTTCTGATCGATACCAAGGCTACAGCTGACACTGACGAAGCTCGAGCTAACCGACTTCGGGTGGCTGACCAGGTCGAGTCGGCTGGCTCGACCGAGGCGCTGTCGCGGGCGATGCTGCCCAACTTGGTCGGGGTCACCACCCACGACACTCGCGCTGATGTGGTCGAACAGGTGCGCACATGGATTCTGGAGGCCGACCCTTACGGTGTCGCCTGGGCTCAACGAGCGATGGCGGCACGACCAGATTCGCACGCGACTCTTGCGAACGTGAGTGTGCCCGCACTGGTGCTTTGGGGAAGTGAGGACGCGATTTCGCCTCGGCCCGAGCAGGACTCGATGGTCGCTGCATTGCCACGCTCACGAGCAGTTGAGATCCCAGGGTGCGGGCATCTTGCACCGATCGAATCACCTGACGCGGTGAGTGCCGCACTGGTTGAGTTCCTCGCCAGCATCTAAACAGCGGGAAGGGCGGGTCGAAAACGTCGGACCCGCCCTTGCCGCTAGATGTCGCGGAACCGGTTGATGCCGTCGATGTGCTGTGCGCGGAGTTCGTGATTGCGCACTCCGAGGCCCTCTTCGGGTGCCAGCGCTAGGACGCCGACCTTGCCCTGGTGGAGGTTGCGGTGCACGTCGTATGCGGCCTGCGAGGTGTTCTCGAGCGTGTAGGTCTTGGACAGCGTGGGGTGCACGGCGCCGCGCTGAATGAGCCGGTTGGCCTCCCACGCCTCGCGGTAGTTGGCGAAGTGTGAGCCCACGATGCGCTTGAGATTCATCCAGAGGAACCGGTTATCGAACTCGTGCATGTAGCCCGACGTTGAGGCGCACGTGACAATCGTGCCGCCCTTGCGTGCGACATAGACGGATGCTCCGAACGTCTCGCGACCCGGGTGCTCGAACACGATATCGACGTCCTCACCGCCGGTGAGTTCGCGGATTCTCCCGCCGAGTCGGCGCCATTCCTTCTGATCTTGGTTGTGCTCGTCTTTCCAGAACTTGTAGCCCTCTGCGCTGCGATCGATGATGAGTTCGGCACCCATACGTCGGCAGATATCGGCCTTCTCGGGGCTAGAGACCACGCACACCGGCGTAGCGCCCCCGTTGAGGGCCATCTGAGTGGCGTACGAGCCGAGGCCGCCAGAGGCGCCCCAGATGAGCACGTAGTCGCCCTGCTTCATGCCAGCCCCGTTGCGCGAGACGAGTTGCCGGTATGCGGTGGAGTTAACCAATCCGGGAACTGCAGCCTCTTCCCAGGTGAGGTGGGTTGGCTTGTGCAGCAGTTGGTTGGACTTCACGAGTGCGATCTCGGCAAGGCCGCCGAAGTTGGTCTCGAAGCCCCAGATTCGTTGTTCGGGGTCGAGCATCGTGTCGTTGTGTCCAAGTGGGCTCTCGAGCTCGACCGAGAGGCAATGCGCCACTACCTCGTCGCCAGGCTTCCAGGTGTGTACGCCCGGGCCGGTGCGGATCACGACTCCGGAGAGGTCGGAGCCGACCACGTGGTAGGGCAAGTCATGGCGCTTGGCCAGCGGATTGATGCGGCCATAGCGCTCCAGGAAGCCGAAGGTAGAGACGGGCTCGAAGATGCTGGTCCACACCGTGTTGTAGTTGACCGAGCTCGCCATGACGGCGATAAGCGCTTCGCCCGGCCCGAGCTCGGGCACGGGTACGTCGTCGAGGTGCAACGACTTGCGCGGATCCTTATCGCGGGTCGCAACGCCGGCGAACATCTGCTCTTCGTCCTTGTGCACTGTGATAGCCCGGTAAGTCTCAGGCACTGCCAGCGCGGCAAAGTCGTCGGTGGTTGCGTTGCCGGACAAGATGGCATTGAGGATGTTGTGCACGTCGGCCTCCTAGGTCGGCGCTGCGGGACGGGGAACGTGTCGGGTGCAAACTCGACGGGCTGACGCTACCGGCTCGTGGTTCTGCTAGTGCGCAGCGGGTTCGACGAGCTCGACTAGCACGCCGCCGCAGTCCTTCGGGTGGACGAAGTTGATCAGCGAGCCTGCTGTTCCGATACGCGGCTCTTCGTACAGCAGGTGCAGGCCCGCATCGCGCAGGCGCTGGGAGGCCACGGTGATATCGGTGACCCGGAATGCCACCTGCTGAATCCCGGGGCCGCGCTTGTCGAGGAACTTGCCGATCGCGGAGTCGGGTCGCAGTGCCCCGAGTAGCTGGATTTGCGAATCACCGATTGCGAGCATCGCCTCGCGAACGCCCTGCTCCTCGTTGCTCTCCTCGTGGACGAGAGTCAATCCGAAGGTGCGAGTGTAGAAGGCAATGGCTTCGTCGACGTCAGGGACGGCGAATCCGACGTGGTCGATAGCGGTTACGACTGGCCCAAGGACCTGGGCGGGAGTTGGTGTAGTCACAGCAGTATCGTGACGCGTATACATTCCCGTGTCTTCAGGAGGGTCGGTATGACCGCCGAATCTAGCGTTATCGTCGCGGGTGCACGTACGCCCATGGGTCGTCTGCTTGGCTCGCTGAAGGATTTCAGCGCCGCGTCTCTCGGTGGCTTCGCCATCAAGGCCGCGCTAGAGCGGTCAGGTGTGTCGCCCGACCAGGTCGACTACGTGATCATGGGCCAGGTGATCGAAGCAGGTGCCGGACAGAACGCGGCACGGCAGGCGTCGGTTGCAGCAGGGATTTCCATGGACGTGCCTGCCATGACCATCAACAAGGTGTGCCTTTCGGGCCTGGCTGCCATCGCGATGGCTGATCAGTTGATCCGTGCGGGAGAGTTCGAGATCGTCGTGGCCGGTGGTATGGAGTCGATGACGCAGGCACCGCACCTGCTCCTGAAGTCGCGTGAGGGCTTCAAGTTCGGCGACGTAACCATGACCGACTCGATGGCCTACGACGCACTCACTTGCTCGTTCGACAAGATCGCCATGGGCGTGGCTACCGACAACTTCAACAAGCGCTATCCCGATCTCACTCGCGAGCAGCAAGACGCGTTTTCCGCGCGCTCGCACCAACTCGCGGCGGCGGCGCAGAAGAACGGCATCTTCGATGCCGAGATCACTCCGATCGAGATTCCGCAGCGCAAGGGTGACCCGATCGTCTTCTCGCAGGACGAAGGCATCCGCGTCGATACCACCCTCGAGTCGCTCGCTCAGTTGCGTCCGGCTTTCAACAAGGACGGCACCATCACCGCGGGCTCCTCGTCACAGATCTCCGACGGTGCCGCAGCGGTCATCGTGATGAGTAAGTCCAGGGCCGAGGCGCTCGGTCTTACCTGGCTGGCTGAAATCGGCGCGCATGGTGTTGTCGCTGGACCTGACGGTTCGCTGCAGGAGCAGCCGGCCAACGCGATCGCGAAAGCGCTTGCGCGCGAGGGCCTTACGGTTGACGACGTCGATCTGTTCGAAATCAACGAAGCTTTCGCCGCAGTCGGCGTGGTGTCCACGGCGAAACTTGGCGCCAATCCCGACAAGGTCAATGTCAACGGCGGCGCGATCGCGCTTGGTCACCCAGTCGGCATGAGCGGTGCTCGCATCGTCTTGCACCTCGCGCTCGAACTTCAGCGTCGGGGCGGTGGCATCGGTGCCGCAGCTCTTTGCGGTGGCGGCGGTCAGGGCGACGCCCTGATCGTGCGCGTCCCATCGGCGTAGCTCACGTGAGCGCCACTGCCGATGTCGCTGGCCTCGTCGCGAAAGCGCGCGAGGGCCAGCCGCGTGCAGTGGCGCGGTTGATCTCTTTCGTCGAGGACGCCTCACCCTTGATGCGAGATGTCACCGCAGCCCTCGCACCGCATACCGGCCATGCGATGGTTATCGGCCTCACGGGCGCGCCGGGGGTAGGTAAATCGACCACCACGTCCGCACTGGTTGCTGAGTACCGGGGCCGCGGCAAACGAGTCGGCGTGCTCGCGGTCGATCCTTCGTCACCGTTCTCCGGTGGAGCCCTGCTGGGGGATCGGATCCGCATGCAGGATCACGCCACCGACTCAGGAGTGTTCATTCGGTCGATGGCCTCGCGCGGACATCTGGGCGGGTTGTCATGGGCGACACCACAGGCGATTCGAGTGCTCGACGCCGCAGGCTTCGATGTTGTGCTGGTCGAAACCGTGGGCGTGGGCCAAAGCGAGGTCGAGGTTGCGGGCGCAGCGGACACCACGGTCGTGCTCCTCGCACCGGGCATGGGCGATGGAGTGCAGGCCGCGAAGGCTGGGATCTTGGAGATCGGTGACGTCTTCGTGGTCAATAAGGCAGATCGCGATGGTGTCGAGAGCACGATGCGCGAAATTCGCCACATGCTGAGCCTGGGATCGGGCCCGCGTTCGGGGTCTGACGGCGACTCGTGGGTAGCCCCGGTCCTTCGGTCCATCGCATCGCGGGGTGAGGGCATCGTGGAGATCGTCGATGCGATCGATGAGCATCGCGTGTGGCTCGAGCGCACCGGACAGTTGCTCAATCGTCGACAGGTGCGCGCTGCCAGCGAGGTAGAAGCAATCGCATTTGGGCTCCTTCGCGCTCGTATCGGTGACCTCTCGGGCGATGCTCGCCTCGAATCCCTTGCTGCGAGAGTGGTTGCGGGTGCCATCGATCCCTACGCAGCAGCTGACTCTCTCGTTGCCGGGCTCTCTAACTGATGTCGAGCAGATGAACCTACTCGCGCTCCTTAACGTCGCCCTGATCAACTATTCGGCTCCGCGCGCTGTTAGCGTCCGTCCATGACTCCAGAGGACGCTGTCCTTCGCGCGGCCCAGGCAGCACTCGGTGACGGTGACGTCGTCACCGATGTCGATCGGCTCGAGAGCTACCGTGCCGATCGATCGACGGGCTCAGCAGCGGGCATGCCGTTCGCAGTTGCGTTTCCGCGAACAACTGAGCAAGTGTCGGCGCTGCTTGCCGCCGCATATGAGCATCGTGTCCCGGTCGTGCCACGAGGTGCTGGGTCGGGATTGTCTGGTGGATCCAACGCGATCGATGGCTCACTCGTGGTGTGTGTCGAGCGCATGCGAGATGTGCTCACGGTCGACGTCGGTAACGGTTTCGTCGAAACGCAGCCCGGGATCTTCAATCAGGATCTGCGAGATCATGTGGCTAGCCATGGCATGTGGTACGCCCCGGATCCGGCGAGTAAGGACTTCTGTTCGATCGGCGGCAACGTCAACACCAATGCAGGCGGCCTGTGCTGCGTGAAGTACGGAGTCACTCGTGACGCCGTACTCGGCCTTGAGGTCGTGCTCGCCGATGGACGCATCACGCGCGTTGGACGTCGCACCGTGAAAGGCGTTGCGGGCTATGACCTTGCGGGCCTCATGGTCGGCAGCGAGGGCACGCTCGGGATTGTCACGATGGCACGTCTTCGTCTTCGCCCGTTACCGCCACCGCCAACCACGGCTGTTGCCGTCTTCGACGACGTCGCTGCTGCCGGGCGAGCAGTAGAAGCAATCATGTCGGTCACCTCTCCGAGTCTGCTTGAGCTCATGGACCGCACCACGCTGAAGGCAGTTGAGGACTGGCGCCCGATGGGCTTGGACACATCTGCTGCCGCTCTACTGATCGCGCAGAGCGATCTGCCTGGTGTGGCTGGCGAGGCGGAAGCCGATCGGCTCCTCGCGGAGTGCGAGAAGTCTGGCGCCATTGAATGCTTTCGTTCGGAGGACCCTGAACAGGCCGACATGCTGCTTGGGGCACGGCGCATGGCGATCCCGGCGCTGGAGTCGATGGGTGACTGGTTACTCGACGACATCGCTGTGCCGCGTCGTCGCCTTGCTGAAGCGATCGAGCAGATCGAGATTGTGGCGCAGAACCGCGATGTGCTCATCGGTACATTCGGTCACGCAGGTGATGGCAATCTGCATCCGACGATTGTCACACCGCGTGGAGATCACGAGGCCGCGGCTCGAGGGCTACTCGCATTCGGTGACATCCTCGAGGTAGCGCTACGCCTTGATGGCACAGTCACTGGCGAACACGGTGTGGGGCTACTGAAGCGTGACGCGCTCACCAGCGAACTTGATGACGTTGCGATCGACATGCATCAACGGATCAAGACAGCCCTTGACCCTCGCGGAATCCTCAACCCTGGCAAGGCATTACCTCGTTGGTGAGGGTCGGCTTGCCGCTGCTCGTTCGACAGTAAGCAGGCTTTCCTCTGCATGCTCGGCATGATATGCGGCGCCCCCGCCTCGAATGCCGAACAGTCGCTTGCTCCAGAGGAGCCACACAACAGCTGCAATGTTGACAGTGAGTGCACTGAGCCGAAGCACGGTGAACTTGTCAACGATCTCGTATACCTCCAGGGGTAAGAACGCGCTGGTGGCGACGACGGCCAGGTATTCGCCCCAGCGCTTCACCCTCCAAAGGCCCACCGCTTCGGCGAACTGGAGGGCGCCGTAGGCCAGCATTGCCGCGACTATCCAGTGCAATGTGTTCTGCGAGAAGCCAAGTGCATCTTGGATCGTGCGCACCAACCATGATGCGTCGATGTTCCAGCCGATCTGATCAGCGAATGGTCGCAGCAGTGGGATGTCGGCGTGGAAGGCCTCGGCGATCGCATCTCGTCGGCCTTCATACTTGACGATTAACAGTGCCACGAGGAACAGCAGGGTGCCCTTGAAGGCACGTTCGACTGCAAGTAATCGCATGATGGTGCGATCGCGGAGTAGCCGGCCACGCGGAACTTCAGGTGCCTCGTCGGCTGGTCCGGCGCCGCGCGGCTCACCCGGTACGAATGCGCCGCAACGAAGACATCGCCAGGCCGGGCCCGCCGGGCTGGCGATGGTGAGTCGGGCGCGGAGTTCGGGCTCGTCGGGCGCGTAGGTGGCATGGCCGATCCGCGAGCAGGCGCGCAGATTCCAATCCATGCGCCAACCCTAGAGCGACAAGGTCGGGTTCGGTCATACTGCGTCGATCACTGCAGATGAGGTGGCGCACTGTCAGGATGGGCGGGTGCAACTCACTCCGTCAGAGCACGATCGGCTGCTCATCTTCACTGTGGCTGAGTTGGCGCGTGCCCGGCGTGCGCGTGGTCTGCTACTCAACGTGCCTGAGGCCACGGCGATCATTGCTGATGCGGTTGCCGAGGCAGCCAGAGATGGGCTCAGACACGAACAGGCGGTGGCGATTGGCCGTTCGGTTCTCGGACCCGACGATGTCCTTCCTGGTGTCGCGGATGTGTTGTTCGATGTCAAGGTTGAGGCCGTCTTCGACGATGGCACGAGGCTCGTTGTGGTGCCAGATCCCATCGGCGGCGGCTCACTAGGTGATGCAGCTCCGGGTGCAGTGACGGTGGCCGCGCCACCTGAGCGCACTGTTGATGAGGATGCAGAGCGTGCAGCGCGGCTTGACGTCATCGAGATTGAAGTGCACAACACGGCCACGGTGCCGATTTCCGTCACGAGCCATTTCCATTTCTTCGAAGTCAATCCCCGTCTGGCATTCGACCGCAATGCTGCCTACGGACGACACCTCGACGTGGCTGCCGGATCTAGCACGCCTTTCCCAGCGGGGGAGTCGGTACGCGTTCCTCTGGTGCCCATTCGTGGCGCCCGTGTCGTGATCGGCTTCTCCGGCCTGGTCGACGGTCCGCTCGACGCACCGGGGGCTCGTGCCCGGGCCCTAGATCTGTTGCACGCCACGGGTTTTCTCGATACGGGCACGCCCAGTGATGTTGATCCCGAGTCGGCTGTCACGCGAATGCGGGCCTACTTACGCGAGCACCCGGAGGTGCAGTCATGACTCTTAACCCGTTGGCACACGCCGACGTCTATGGCCCACGAACGGGCGACCGGGTCAACCTCGGCGACACCGGGCTTGTCGTTCAGATCGAGGCTCACAGCCAACCCGACGATGACGAGTTTCTGCTCGGGTTCGGCAAGACAGGGCGCGACGGCATCGGGCTTCGCGCGGTCACCACCGCGGAATCGTGTGACGTCGTGATCACCAACGTGCTCGTCATCGATCCGATCCTGGGCATCCGTACCGCCAGCATCGGTATTCGAGACGGCCGCATCATGGGGGTTGGCCGTGCGGGCAATCCCGACACGACCGATTCCATCGACGTCGTCCTTGGGACAGGCACCGTGGTCATCAACGGTGAGGGCCTCATCGCTACTGCAGGCGCCGTCGATACCCACGTGCATCTGCTCTCGCCGCGTGTGATGGAGGCCGCTCTAGCCTCGGGTGTCACGACCGTGATCGGCCAGGAATTCGGACCTTTCTGGGGTGTTGGCGTTAATGCCCCCGGCCCACTTCGCAGTGCCTATGCGGCTTTTGACGCTTATCCGATCAATGTTGGCCTGCTCGGCCGAGGCTCGGTCTCACGTCGAGGCTCGATGATCGAAGGCTTAGAGGCCGGCGTGTGCGGATTCAAGGTGCACGAGGACACCGGCGCCCACCTACGTTCGCTCGACACTTGTCTCACCGTGGCTGACGAGTACGACGTCCAGGTCGCCGTGCATACCGACGGTCTCAACGAAGGACTCTCGGTGGGCGACACCCTTGCCGTTGCAGATGGCCGCGTGTTCCACGCCTTTCACGTCGAGGGTTGCGGGGGCGGTCACACGCCCGATGTCCTTCGCCTCGCTGGTGTTCCGAACGTCATCGCGTCCTCAACCAATCCCACCTTGCCGTTCGGACGCGATGCCGTGGCGGAACACTTCTCGATGATCATGTGGGTGCACGCGCTGAAGGCCGATTTGCCGGGTGATGAGCAGATTGTTCGGGCGCGGGTTCGAGCCGCCACGATGGCGGCGGAGAGTGTGCTGCATGATCGCGGAGTCATCCCGATCACGTCGAGTGATGCCCAGGGCATGGGACGAGCCGGTGAGACCGTGCGGCGTACGTTCCAGCTGGCGTCGGTTCTCAAGCCGGCTGACGACGACTCGCCCCACGACAACGATCGAGTGTTGCGCTACCTGGCCAAACTCACGATCAACCCAGCGATCGCCCATGGTTTGTCGCACGAAGTCGGTTCCCTGCAGCCGGGTCGCATGGCTGACATCGTGCTGTGGTCACCGGCTACATTCGGCGCAAAGCCTTACTTGGTCTTGAAGTCTGGGCTGCCCGCCTGGGGCACGGTCGGCGACCCTAACTCGGTGGTCGACGTTGCTGAGCCGCGACAAATTGCCGCTCAATTCGGTGGTATCGGGGGTGCCGCAGTCGATTTAGCGGTGCTGTTCACCAACAAGGTTGCGGTTGATTCCGGCAGTGATGTCTTTCCCACTCGTCGTCGGCGGGTAGCGGTCACCGCGTGTCGCGAGATTGGCCTTGCTGACATGGTTCGTCATCGTGGCTCGGCGTCGGTCGCAGTCGACCCAGCAGGTGGTCGTGTCACCCTCGATGGGACCGAGGTCACGATGGAACCAGTACAGCGGGTGCCCTTGTCGCGGTTGTACTTCCTTTAGGTGCGTCTGGGGGATCGAGGTCAGGGTGGTACCGGTGGCCGCGCGTTGACCTCCGGTGGGAGGATGATCCCGTGACCACTCCAACTCCTGGACCCCGAATGCCTGCTGGCGGCGCGGTCGACCTCGCTGCTCTTGCTGTCGCTCGTCAGGCGCAGGCAGCTGCTGAAAAGCGCATTGCGGATGGCGCCGTCGGCAATCCACCTGCAGCTGTCATTGACGTCGGTGAGCATGACTTCCAAACGCAGGTCATCGACCGCTCGTTCCAGGTACCGGTGATCATCGATCTCTGGGCCACCTGGTGTCAGCCGTGCAAGACCCTCTCGCCCATCCTGGAGAAGTTGGCGAATGCTGCCGAGGGCGCCTGGATCCTGGCCAAGGTTGACGTCGACGCGAGCCCGCGGATCGCGCAGGCCTTCCAGGTGCAGTCAGTTCCTTCGATCGTCGCGGTGATCAAGGGTCAGCCAGTGCCGCTGTTCCAGGGCGCACTTCCCGAGCCGCAGGTACGCCAGTTCATCGAGGAAGTGCTGCTCATGGCCAGCCAGAGCGGGCTCACCGGTGTGGTGGCGATCGATGGGGAGGCGGCAGATACCGATGACGAGCTTCCCGATGCCAGCGACCCACGCTTTGACGCTGCGTTCGATGCGATCAACGCAGGTGACTGGGATGCTGCGGAGGCGGCCTATCGCGATGTACTCAGCACCACCCCTGACGATCTTGATGCCACCGCTGGAATCAGCCAGGTGGCCTTGCTGCGCAGAACCGATGGGGTCGACGAGCAGGCTGCCCTCGATGCGGCCTCAGCGCAGCCTGATTCCCTTGAGGCGCAAGCACTTGCTGCAGATGTCGAACTCCTCAGCGGCCAGGCCGAGCAGGCCTTTGCTCGACTGATCGATCTCGTGCGACGAACCTCGGGCCCTGAGCGAGCAGCGGCACGCGAGCACGTCGTGAGCTTGTTCGCCTTGATCGGAGAGTCGGACCCAGTCGTCAAAAAGGCTCGAGGGGCGCTCGCGAGCGCGCTCTACTAGCGCATAGATATCGGCACGACATCAATATCGGCACGGCTGAGCCTGAGCCGGCGCTGTTCACGCCAAGTCGTCGGTGCGCGAGATCCCTTCGAAAGCGATGTCCTGATACGAGCGGGGATCGTCACGTGGCTCCACGTGCGTGGTGATCTGCACACCGTCCATGGTCGCCCGGATCTCTCCTTCGATCATCTCTACTACTTCGTGTGCTGCTTGCACGGTCCACGAGCCAGGGACGAGTACGTGCACCGTCATGAATCTCGTGCGACCTGCGGCGCGGGTCTGCAGACCGTGAAAATCGATGTCGTCGCTGCGGTAGCGATCAAGCACGGCAAGGATGATTGCGATGTCCGTTTCGGGGAGCGCGGCATCGAGTAGAGATGACGACGATGAGGCCACGAGCCGCAACCCGATGAAGACGATGTTGAGAGCCACTGCGATCGCGACGATCGAGTCGAGCGGTAGCCAGCCGGTGATGCCGACAAGCAGCACTCCGATGATCACGCCGCCGGAGGTCCAGACGTCGGTCATCAGGTGTCGGCCGTCTGCCGCCAAAGTGGCGGATCGATGCTCAGCGCCGCGACGGATGAGAAGTAGGCCGACTCCGCCATTGATGGCAGTGGCCACCAATGTGATCAGCAGACCGAACCCGATGTTCTCCAGCGGTTGCGGATCCATCAACCGCTGCACCGCCGACACCGCGATCAATGCCGCGGCGCCAAGGATCATCAAGCCTTCGATCGCTGCGGAGAAGTACTCCGCTTTGCCGTGGCCAAAGTGGTGGCGTTCGTCAGCGGGCCGCGCGGCAATGGTGAGTGCCACCAAAGCGATGACGGCCGCGATCAGGTTGACGATCGACTCGGCCGCATCTGACAGCAGGCCCACTGACCCCGTCATGAGGTAGGCGCTGAACTTCAGGCCGATTGTCACGATGGCCGCGGCGATCGAGAGCCATGCGTAGCGAGTCAACGACGGGTCGTCGTGACTGCCCGCGCCGTGGCTGTGGCTGTCGCTATGGCTATGGCCAGTGCCCATCGACTAGCCCCGTGGTACTTGCTGGGTGATGCAGTGCACGTTGCCGCCCCCGAGGAGGATCTCTCGGCCGGGCACGGTCCGAATTGTGTGGTGCGGGAACAGTTCCCCGTAGATGGCGATGGCCTCGTTGTCGTGTGGGTCGTCAAACACAGGTAGCACCACGAAGCCGTTGCCGATGTAGGAGTTGACGTAGGAACCAGCAAGGCGATGCCCGGCAACTCGTGGCTCTGACCCAGGTGTCGAATCCACGCCGTGTGCTTCGAGGTCGGTCATGAACAGCGGGCCAGGCTGGGTGATCTTGACCACCGTGAGACGACGACCCTGCGCGTCGGTCTCGTTCTCCAGGATCTTCAGCGCTTGGGCTGAACGTTCGTACTGCGGATCGTCGAGGTCGTCGGTCCAGGTGAGCATCACGACACCGGGGCTGGCGAACCGGGCGAAGTTGTCGGTGTGGCCGTCGGTCTCGTCGAGGTAGACACCCTGTGGTAGCCAGATCACCTTGGTGGTGCCGAGGTGAGCGTGCAGCATCTCCTCGACCTGTTCGCGGGTGAGATCGGGATTGCGATTGGGATTGAGAAGGCACTCCTCAGTGGTGATCACCGTGCCTTCGCCGTCGACATCGATCGAGCCGCCCTCGAGGACGAAGTCGGGCTGGTAGACCCGAACTCGTTCGATATCGCACACCTTCGGCGCGACCAGATCGTCCGCCGCCCAAGGGAAATAGAGACCGCCCTTGAGGCCGCCCCACGCATTGAATGTCCATGAGACACCTCGCACATCACCTGCGTCGTTGATGACGAAACTGGGTCCGGTGTCGCGCATCCAGGAATCATCGGTGGTGGTCTCGATGAGTCTGATTGCCTCAGATAGTGAGCCACGCGCATTCTGATACTGCCTGGCTGAGACGAGAACTGTGACAGGTTCGTACTCGGCGATCGTTTCGATCAAGGTGATCCAGGCCTTTTGCGCGGGCTTCGCGCCAGCTCGCCAATTATCTGGGCGCTCGGGCCAGATTAGGTAGCAGCCGGTGTGCCGGGCCCATTCCGCGGGCATCCGGAAACCATCGGCCGCAGGTGTGCTGAGTAGCGTCTCGTCCATCTGCCCAGCGTGCCACGTCTGCTGCGTCTGCGATGCCAAACGGTGATGTGGCGTCGGCCCCGGGGGGCTTGCGCGGGGCGCTAACGTACGGCCATGTCGATAACCCGCCCGAACTTGAGCAACTGGATGAAGCCTCCGAACCAGAGGTGGTCATTTAGGCACGTTCGCGAGCTCCTCCCGACCGAGCGGATTCGTGCACCGCGTCAGTCGTTGTCTCTCGGTTCAGATCCGCGCCCTGCGGTACTCGACCTGGTCGTACAGGGGCTAAATGGCTCGACCTCAGTGCGCGAAGCACTGAGCACTGGAGAGTCCGATGCGTTGGTCGTCATTCACGACGGGGACGTTGTTGCCGAGTGGCTTGGTGACGGTGTCGCAGACGACGAGCCGCATCTTGTGTTCAGCGTCACCAAGTCGATCACCGGACTGCTGGCGGCCGCGTTAGCCGGTGCTGGCCTGCTCGATCTCGAGGCCAACCTTGTCGACTATCTACCCGAAGCGGAAGGTAGCGGGTTTGGCACCGCAACTCTGCGGCACCTGCTCGATATGGAAGCGTCCTACGCATTCGTTGAGGACTACAGCCCTGGTCCGGATGTCACCGCATACCGCCACTCAGTGGGCTGGTATCCGGCGCCCGAAGGTGCGCCTGCACTGCGCGAGTTCCTGCTCACTCGTCAGCAAGAGGGCGAGCATGGGCAGGTCTTTCGCTATCTCTCGCCGACATGCGATCTCATGGGCATGGTCTGCGCACGGGCCGCAGGTACCACCTGGGCGCAGGCAGTGTCGACTTACCTCTGGCAGCCGATGGGAGCCGAAGCTGACGCCGACGTCACTGTCGATCGCGAGGGCTCACCGCGTGCTGCCGGCGGGTTCTCGGCCGTACCCCGCGACATCGCCCGGCTCGGAATGCTCGTGGCTCGCAAGGGCGCAGGTGTGATCCCGGAAGCCTTCATCGACGACATCATTCATGGCGGCGACCCCGAGCACTGGGCCAACGGCGACTTCGCTACGTTCCTGCCCGGTGGTGCGTACCGGTCGTACTGGTACCAGCCACGAGTCGATGACGATGTCGTGTGCGGAGTTGGAATCTACGGCCAGATGCTCTACGTGGATGTGCCACGTCAGGTGGTGGTCGTCATCCAGTCATCGTGGTCCGAACCTGACAACCAGTTGCGAGAACTAGCTAACCTCGACATCTGTCGAACGATCGCGCGGTCGTTCGACGCTGAGTAGTCAGCTCGGAGGATCTGAATCCGTGAGCGGTTGTGAACTGATCACATCGGACGAAGGTAGATCGCCCCGAGCGGCGGCACTCGAACAAGCGCCGAGTACTGGTGCCCGCCCCACGGAATCTCTTGCGCCTGAACCGATCCCAGGTTTCCAACCCCTGACCCGCCGTAGCCAGCGAAATCGGTATTGAGCAGCTCGTTCCACTGGCCGTCGCAAGGTAGCCCCACTCGGAAGTTCTCGCGTGGACCGCCAGAGAAGTTCACGATCACTGCAACAGCGTCGCGATCACCGCCCCGCCCCCAGCGAAGCCACGCGAAGGTGTTGCCCTCGACATCATTGGCGTCGAGCCACTGGAATCCACCGGGCTCGTTGTCGCGCGACCAGAGTGCTGCGTTATCGCGGTACACGCGGTTGAGATCGCGCATGCAAGAGTGCAGGCCACGATGGTCGGCGTTGTCGAGCAGCCACCAGTCGAGCGATCGAGATTCACTCCACTCTGCGTACTGCCCAATCTCGCCACCCATGAACAGCAGTTGCTTACCCGGGTGTGCCCACATGAAAGCTAAGTAGGCCCGGACTCCAGCGAGCTTTTGCCAGTGGTCGCCTGGCATCTTCCCGATGAGCGAACCCTTCCCATGTACCACCTCATCGTGACTGATGGGTAGGACGAACTGCTCGGTCCAGGCGTACATGAGTGAGAACGTCATGTCGTCGTGGTGGAACTGGCGATGAACGGGTTCGCGCTGGATGTAGGACAAGCTGTCGTGCATCCAGCCCATGTTCCATTTCAGGCCGAAGCCGAGCCCGCCGATATCGGTGGGTCTGGTGACTCCCGGCCAAGCGGTCGATTCCTCGGCGATGATGACCACACCGGGAGATCGTCGGTACGCCGTGGCGTTTGCCTCCTGGATGAACGCCACCGCGTCTAGGTTCTCACGTCCCCCGAACCGATTGGGGCTCCACTCGCCAGCTTTGCGTGAATAGTCGAGGTAGATCATCGAAGCGACGGCATCCACTCGGAGACCATCGACATGGAACTCCTCGAACCAGTAGCTGGCGTTGGCAACCAAGAAGTTACGGACCTCCGGTCGGCCAAAGTCAAAGACGTAGGTGCCCCAGTCGAGTTGCTCGCCCCGTTGTGGATCGGGGTGTTCATACAGCGGGGTGCCATCAAAGCGAGCGAGGGCCCACTCGTCCTTCGGGAAGTGTGCGGGGACCCAATCGAGGATCACACCGATGCCCGCCTGATGTAGCTGATCGACGAGATGGCGAAACTCGTCGGGGGAGCCGAAGCGCGAGGTCGGTGCGTAGTACGACGTGACTTGGTAGCCCCAACTCGGTACGTAGGGGTGCTCCATGACGGGCATGAACTCCACATGGGAGAAGCCGAGGTCTGCCACATAGCTGGTGAGCTGGTCAGCGAGTTCCAGGTAGCTCAGGCCTGGTCGCCAGGACCCCAGATGAACCTCGTACGTTGACATCGCGGAGTTGTACGGGTCGTGCGATCGACGATGACTCAGCCAGTTTTCGTCGTGCCACTGGTAGGACGATGAGTAGACAACCGAGGCGGTTGCGGGTGCCCGCTCGGCATATCGCGCAAGAGGGTCGGCCTTCGTGCGCCAGGTACTGTCACGTGCGAGTACTGCGAATTTGTAACTGGCACCTGATTCGACACCGGGAATGAACAACTCCCAGACGCCGCTAGAGCCAAGCGATCGCATCGGCGTAGCTGACCCGTCCCAATGGTTGAAGTCACCGATGACGCGAACGCCCAGGGCTGAGGGTGCCCACACGGCGAAACTGGTACCGCGGACTTCGCCCAATGCCGAGTCGTACCGGCGCTCATGCGCACCGAGAACGGTCCAGAGAGTTTCGTGTCGACCCTCGCCGATCAGATGCAGGTCGACCTCGCCGAGGGTGGGCAAGAAACGGTACGGGTCATCGACGATTGACGTGGTTTGGTCATAGTTGACTTCGAGCCGGTAGTCAGGGACCTCCGGTGCATCCATCACTCCGGCAAACACTCCGCCGTACTCATGAGTCAGCGGAGTGCGACGTTCACCGTCGACCGACCCGGTGAGAACCGTCACCGACTTTGCCCAGGGTCGGAGAGTACGGATCGTGACTCGGTTAGCGAAGGGATGCGGGCCGAGGATGGAATGCGGATCGTGATGGCGGCCGTCGACCAGAAGTTGCAGTTGGCTGGTCTCTATGGGTGCGATTTCCCATGGCGTGGAAACCATTTCAGTAACCGGTGACTCGCACATGGATTACATGTGCCACGTGCTCATGCGGGTCGAGACGAACGTAGGGGTGCTCGTTCCAAGTCCAGGTCTGGCCGGTTACTAGATCTCGAGCCGCGAAGTTCGCGCCCTCGGGCAGGCCGAGCGCCGGCAAGTCGAGGTTGAGAACGCCCTCTCGAACGCTGTGCGGATCAAGATTGCAGACAACGAGGATCACGTCGTTGCCTTCGCGTTTGCTGTAGGCGATTAACTTGTCGTTGTTGCTGCCGTGGAAGGTCAGATTGCGGAGGCGCTGCAGCGCGGGGTGTTCGCGTCGCCACTGGTTGAGTTTGGTGATGTACGGCGCGAGGGTGCGGCCAGATTTGTCAGCGCCAGCCCAATCGCGAGGTCGGTACTCGTACTTCTCTGAGTCGAGGTACTCCTCGCTGCCGGGCTTGACTGCCACATGCTCGAACAGTTCGAAGCCCGAGTACATGCCCCAGGTGGGAGCGAGCGTGGCGGCAAGCGTTGCACGAATCTCGAACGCAGGCGCCCCGCCATACTGCAGGAAGGCAGGCAGGATGTCGGGCGTGTTGACGAAAAGGTTGGGGCGCATGGATGCCGCGAGCGGGCCGGAAAGTTCGGTGAAGTACTCCTGGAGTTCCCAGCGCTCCGTGCGCCAGGTGAAGTAGGTGTACGACTGCTGGAAACCGGTCTCGCCCAGCAACTTCATCATTGCTGGATTGGTGAAGGCTTCGGCTAGGAAGATAACTCCTGGATCGATGTGGTTGACCGTGGCAATGAGACGTTCCCAGAAAGCGACCGGCTTTGTGTGCGGGTTGTCGACCCGGAAGATCGCTACCCCAGCCGCCATCCAGTGCCGCACGACTCGCAGCACTTCGGCGAAGAGCCCGTCTGGATCCTCGTCGAAACTGAGCGGATAGATGTCTTGGTACTTCTTGGGCGGGTTCTCGGCGAAGGCAATCGAGCCATCGACTCGATGAACGAACCACTCGGGGTGTGACTGCACCCACGGATGATCCGGTGAGCACTGCAGCGCGAGATCGAGTGCGACCTCCATGCCGAGGGCGTTGGCGCGGCGGACGAACATGCGGAAGTCGTCGAGGGTGCCGAGGTCGGGGTGAACAGCATCATGGCCACCATCGTTGGAGCCGATGCCCCACGGTGAACCGGGATCGCCCGGCCCCGGAGTGAGGGTGTTGTTGCGTCCCTTGCGATGCGCGGTACCGATGGGATGAATTGGCGGTAAGTACACGACGTCAAAGCCCATGGCCGCGATGCCTGGGAGTCGGGCCGCTGCTGTGGTGAACGTTCCGGACCGAGGTGGATCGAGGGTGGCGCCTTCGGACCGTGGGAAGAACTCATACCAACTGCCGACGAGGGCGCGTTGACGTTCCACTCGAATCGGGAAGGCGGCTGACTCAGTGACATTCTCGCGCAGCGGGTAACGGGCCAGCAGGTCGGTGACTTCGGCGGCAACCGCGACCGCAAGACGTGCTGCAGCAGGACGAGTGTTGTCGCGTAGCGCTGCGATCGCAGCCTTGACCGGTTCTCGGACCTTGCCTCTGGGCAGCCCCTTGAGTGCTCGGTCGAAGAGGGCAGCGCCTTCGCGCAGTTCAAGATCGACGTCGAGGCCCGCGGGGATTTTCACGTCGGCGCGGTGCCGCCAGGTACCGAGGGGATCGCCCCACGCCTCAACGGTGAACGCCCATGCACCAATGGCCGAGGGCGCGATTTTGGCTTCCCAGCGATCAGCCGTGACCCGCTCCATTGGGGTTTCGGTGCGCGATCCGTCGGGCGCGATCATTGCTGCGGTGGCAGCCACGGAGTCGTGGCCCTCTCGGAAGACGTTCGCACTGATGGTCAGGGTCTCGCCGACAACAGCTTTCACCGCTCGATGGCCAAGGCCGATGACGGGGGAGATGTCCTCAATCGCGTACCGACCGGTGGTTGCCACAAAGGTCGACGATATGTCCGCGCCACCAGATGGTTCTGCGGGTTCGCGTGAGTCGCGCTCGGCGAGGCGTTGACGAGGGGTCATTGGGCTCAATGCTAGCGATGCGGAACCCAAAGTGCCCTGCCTAGAGCGCGTTAGGCGCCCGGCCAACAATCGGGTAGGTGGTCGGCGACGGGGTGCAAGGCTCTAGGGTTGGGCAAGTGCGAGCAATCAGACGATTCACTGTCCGTCCTGTACTTCCCGAGGCTCTAGCGCCACTGGCGATGATCGTCAGCAATCTCCGGTGGTCCTGGCATCCCGAGACACAAGAGCTTTTCGCCCGAATTGACCCGCGACTATGGGACGAAGTCGGGCACGATCCCACCCGATTGCTGGGTGAAGTCTCGTCGACTCGATGGGTAGAACTTGCTGCTGACGAAGACTTCCTCGCGCACCTTGGGTGGATTGCGTCCGGATTGTCGGCCTATCTGGACGGCGATCATTGGTATCAGGGTCTGGGCGAAGAGGCACCTAAGTGCATCGCCTACTTCTCACCCGAATTTGGGATCACCGAGGTTTTGCCGCAGTACTCAGGCGGTTTGGGCATCCTGGCTGGCGATCACCTCAAGGCCGCGAGTGATCTTGGCGCTCCGATCATCGGGGTCGCGCTGTTCTACCGTTCCGGCTATTTCCGTCAGTCGCTGTCTCGCGAGGGTTGGCAGCAGGAGACCTACCCGGTCCTAGACCCAGACGGCCTGCCACTGGCACTGCTGCGCGAGAACGACGGAACGCCAGTGCTCATTGCGATTGGCCTACCTGGCGGCCGTACCTTGCATGCTCACGTATGGCGGGCCCAGGTCGGCAGAGTGCCACTGCTCATGCTCGACTCCGACGTTGAAGCCAATGAGGTCACCGAGCGTGATGTCACCGATCGCCTCTATGGCGGTGGTGGTGAGCACCGACTGCAGCAGGAGTTGCTCCTTGGCGTTGGCGGTGTTCGCGCACTTCGCGCCTACTGCCGCATCACGGGCACACCTGAGCCAGAGGTCTTCCACACCAACGAAGGTCATGCTGGCTTCCTTGGTATCGAGCGGATTCGTGAATACGTCAGCGCGGAAGGCCTCACGTTCGACGAGGCACTGCAGACGGTTCGGGCGGGCACGGTGTTCACCACTCACACGCCAGTGCCAGCAGGTATCGACCGCTTCCCGCGTGAGCTCGTTGAGCAGTACTTCGGACGCGATAACGGTGCGCCGGGTGTGCCGATCGAACGCATCCTTTCCCTTGGGGCAGAAGACTTTCCCGAAGGTGACCCGACCATGTTCAACATGGCTGTCATGGGGCTTCGTCTTGGTCAGCGCGCCAACGGAGTCAGCACCCTGCACGGCCAGGTGAGCCGAACCATGTTCGCTGGGCTGTGGCCTGGGTTCGACACCGATGAGGTGCCGATCGCCTCGATTACCAATGGCGTGCATGCCGCGTCGTGGGTAGCCACCGAGATTCGCGACTTGCTCGCCGAAAACGTCGGCCTCGACAACGCACAGGAGCAAGTGGGCTGGGAATCGGCTCGTCAGATAGCGCCCGATCGACTCTGGGCCACCAAGCGAGTGTTGCGTGAGCGTCTGGTCGCAGATGTGCGTCAACGGCTGCGCGCATCCTGGGTGCAGCGTGGAGCATCGGATGCTGAACTCGGTTGGATCAACGATGTACTCGACCCCGACGTCCTAACCATTGGCTTCGCCCGACGCGTTCCGTCCTACAAGCGGCTCACCTTGATGCTCAGCGATCCGGCGCGGCTCAAGGCTTTGTTACTCGACCCGCAGCGACCGGTGCAGTTGGTCATCGCGGGCAAGAGCCATCCCGCTGATGATGGTGGCAAGCGCCTGATCCAGCAGCTCGTCGAGTTCGCGGACGATCCGTCAGTGCGCCACCGAATTGTGTTCTTGCCCAACTATGGGATTGGGATGGCACGCCTGCTCTACCCGGGTTGCGATGTGTGGCTCAACAATCCGTTGCGTCCGCTCGAGGCCTGCGGCACTTCAGGGATGAAAGCGGCGCTCAACGGCGCCCTTAACCTGTCGATTCTCGACGGGTGGTGGGACGAGTGGTATGACGGTGAGAACGGCTGGGCGATACCCACTGCCGATGGCGTTGCCGATCCGGATCGTCGCGACGATCTAGAGGCCGCGGCCCTATATGACCTCATCGAGAAGAGTGTCGCGGTTCGCTTCTACGAGAACGATTCTGCCGGCCTGCCGATGCGCTGGATCTCGATGCTGCAGCACACCCTGGCCACGTTGGGGCCAAAGGTTCTCGCATCGCGAATGGTTCGTGACTACGTGCAGTTGCTGTATGCCCCAGCTGCGGTTTCTTCGCGCGAGGTTGCGGCCGACAACTTCGCCTTGGCTCGTGATCTTGCTGGTTACGCCGCGCGGGTTCGTGCGGCGTGGCCGGGTGTCCGAGTCGAGCACATCGAGGCATCGGGAATCGGAGATTCCCCTGAGCACGGGCAGAAGTTGACTGTGCGCGCATTCGTCGCGCTCGGCTCACTAGCCCCCGACGATGTGGTCGTGCAGCTGGTGAGTGGTCGGGTCGATCACAACGATCGCATCGTCTCGCCTGACACAACTGGGTTCACCGCAGCGGAGCAGTACGAAGGCAATCGTTGGCGTTACGAGATCGTTCGTGAACTCACCGACACCGGGCCGTTTGGTTACACGGTGCGCGTCTTACCGACCCACACTGGCCTGCACGATGGTGCCGAACTCGGCCTGCAGGCTGTACCTGTCACCAATGGGCCGCCCACCGACCAGTAGGGCTGGCCGCCAGCGGTTGTCATGGTTGCTGTCGGATTGGGTCGGTGGCTAGTCGATCTGGAAGACCGTGACTGACCTTGGTGCTAGCGGTGTGGGCCGGCCCCCGACATTGAGCGAACCGGTGTCGGGACGACTCAGCGCCGTATCGAGGATGCGCCGGTAGAGTCGCCCACTCGCGGTGTTCGGCAACGTGAGGTCGACTTGGGTTGCTGCGCGGTTGAGGGCGATGACCAAGGTCGCATCCGCAGTCGGTGTTATGTCGTAGTCGGGAGTTGTAGCCCCGTGGAAAACCATGACCAGGGTGTTGGTGTTGGGGTTGTGCCAGTCCGAATGAGTCATCGGTGTGCCGTCGGCGCACAGCCACCGAAGGTCGGCTCGGGCAGGTGCGGTGTCGTCGTGCGGAGCGAAGAACACATCGCGCCCAAGAGTCGTGTGATCGAGTCGTAACTTGATGAGTGCTTTGGTCCACGCGAGCAGGTCGTGGTCGGTTGCCTCAGTCGCCCAATCGACCCATGAGATCTCGTTGTCCTGGCAGTACGCGTTGTTATTGCCGTTCTGACTGCGCCCACGTTCATCCCCCATGGACAGCATGGGCACTCCGGTCGAGAGCAGCAGCGTGGCAAGTAGCGCGCGTGCGGTGGCCGCTCGCGAGGCGATGATCGCGGGGTCAGCCGATTCGCCTTCGGTGCCGTGATTCCACGAACGGTTGTGATCTGAGCCGTCGCGGTTGTCCTCCTGATTGGCCTCATTGTGCTTGTGGTTGTAAGTAACTAGGTCGTGCAGCGTGAAGCCGTCGTGTGCTGTGATGAAGTTGATCGACGCCGTGGGCGTGCGGCGCCACAGCACGTCCTGCGAGCCGGTGAGCCGCGAGCCCATGTCAGCGGGCGATCCCGTTGCACCGGGGTAGGCGAGCCAGAAAGCGCGCACGTCGTCGCGGTACTTGTCGTTCCACTCAGACCAAGGCTCACCGAACGAGCCGAGCTGGTAGCCGCCCGGACCGAGGTCCCACGGCTCTGCGATCAGTTTGACGCTACGCAGGATCGGATCTTGATGGATCGCTGCCAGGAAGGGCGAGTGCGGATCGAAATCGTGGTGGGTACGGGCGAGGGTGGACGCCAGATCAAAGCGGAATCCATCGACGTGCATCTCAGTGACCCAGTACCGCAGCGAGTCGAGAACGAGGCGCATGACATCGAGTCGACCGACATCAAGTGTGTTACCGCACCCGGTCATGTCGAGGTAGGCACCGGTTTCATGATTGAGCTTGTAGAAGTCGCGTTCGCCGAGTCCGCGAAGCGACAGTGACGGCCCATCGATTCCGCCCTCGCACGTGTGGTTGTAGACAACATCGAGGATCACTTCAATCCCAGCTGCGTGTAGTGCGGCCACCATCGATTTGAACTCGGCGATCTGTGCCCCGGGCCGGTGATCGCTCGAGTACTCGGCGTGCGGTGCAAAGAAGCCCAACGTGCTGTAGCCCCAGTAGTTGGGAAGTCCGCGTGCGGCGAGTGCTGCCTCGGGGGCGACATGATGCACGGGCAGAAGGTTGACGGCGGTAACCCCGAGTCGAGTGAAGTACTCGATTGCTGCCGGGTGGGCTAAGCCGGCGTAGGTGCCGCGTTGAGCCTCCGGGATGTCGGGATGCGTCGCGGTGAAGCCTTTGACGTGCATCTCGTAGATCACCGTGTCTGACCAAGAGGTCAGGGGGGCGTGATCAAGACCCCAGTCGAAGTCATCGCGTACTACGACACCGCGCGGCATAAACGCGGCAGAATCCCGCGAATCTGGCTCGCGACCATCGCTGCTGCCCGGGAGCAAGATCTCGCTCCACGTTACTGATCCGTTGATCGCGCGGGCGTAGGGATCGATGAGGAGTTTGTCTGGGTTGAACCGCAGGCCGCTCTCGGGATGCCACGGCCCATGTGCGCGGAGTCCATATTCGGTGCCGACGTCGACATTCGGGATCAACCCTTGGTGCAAACCGTTCTGCCGCGATGTGAGCGGAACCCGAGTCTCGTTACCGTCGACGAAGAGGCAAACCTCGATCAACTCAGCCGATGGCGCGTGCACTGCCACGAGTAGTCCTTCAGGGGTCCAGGTGGCGCCACGCGAACTTGTGGCTGCCATCGGTACCCCTCTCTCGTTCTAGTCAACTAGCCATAGTCAGTGTGCCTGCCGGGGGTGTAAGTCTGCCGCTCGAGCGGGTTTGCCGTCGTACCGGGATGGCTGGCAGTTAGGCTCAGACTGCTGTCGCACACTGCGAGGCAGGCCGGAGGTGGCGCGATGGGTGAGTTGGTTCTCCTCGAGGTGCAGGACGGTATTGGCACGATCCTGCTCGACCGCCCGCCGATGAATGCGCTGTCGTTCCAAGTGCAAGAAGAGATCCGGCTCGCGGCGCTCGAAGCGGCGCAGCGGTCCGATGTCCGAGCCGTGATCCTTTACGGCGGCCCGAAGGTGTTCGCCGCTGGCGCCGACATCTTGGAGATGGCCGATCAGAACTACGAGCAGATGGTTGAGCGCTCGGTGGCTTTGCAGGTCTCGTTCTCGGCGGTTGCACGCATTCCCAAGCCGACCATCGCTGCCGTCAACGGCTACGCGCTCGGCGGCGGCTGCGAACTGAGTCTGTGCTGCGACCTTCGAGTCGCTGCTGCAAATGCCAAGTTCGGACAGCCAGAGGTTCTACTCGGGATCATTCCCGGTGCCGGCGGAACTCAACGACTCACCCGATTGATCGGACCATCGCGGGCTAAGGACCTGATCTTCTCGGGCCGTTTCGTTAATGCTGAAGAAGCTTTGCGCATAGGTCTCGTGGATAGAGTTGTACCTCCTGAGGACGTCTACTCCACTGCAGTGGAGATGGCCCAGCAGTTCGTCCGGGGGTCGATGACTGCGCTTGGCGCTGCGAAGGAATCGATCGATCAGGGTCTTGACCTCGATCTCGATGCTGGGCTCGAACTCGAAAGCGTGAAGTTCGCGGCGTTGTTCGCCACTGACGACCGCAAGATCGGGATGGATTCGTTCATTGAGAACGGACCAGGTAAGGCCATCTTCACCTGAGCTTGGCTCTCGGTGACGATGGAAAATTGTTGACGATGACCGCATTGACGGTCGTGATCGAGTGGAGATGCTGATGTCGCAATCTGATGGCGGACAGGGACAATCGCAGGGGGCTACTCCTGCTGGCTGGTACCCGGATCCGTGGGATCAGACCTCGCTTCGCTACTGGGATGGGCTGGAGTGGACCGGTCACATCGCCCCCTCGGAGCCAGTGGCCGCCGAGGTGCCGCCTGTGCTGGTCGTGCCGATCCAGGCGCCTGTGCCGACTCCTCTTGTTCCGCCGGCTTTTGTTCCGCCGGCTCCGCCCACTCAGTGGGCCCAGACTCCACCCGTCAGCCCCAATCGCAAGTTTGGCTTCGGCGAATCCATCAAGCGTGGCTTCGCGAAATGGTCTGACTACAGTGGGCGAGCCACCCTGGGCGAATACTGGTGGTTCGCGCTATTCACCTTCTTGGTCCTGCTCGTGCCCTATCTACTGTTTATCTTCGCGGTCGTCCCGCCTTCGATGCAGACGGCCATGTTGGATCCGGCCGCGAGCACCGACGATCCCTTTGCTGGCAGTGATTTCCAGGTAACGCCGCTGCTGGTCGTCTTCGTGATTGCCTGGCTCATTCTCCTGCTGGTGATGTTCTTCACCACCTTGTCTCTGGCTGTGCGCCGGCTCCACGACTCCGACCGTTCTGGCTGGTGGTATCTGCTGAACTGGGTGCCCATCGGAAGCCTGGTCGTCTTCATCTTCACTCTGCTGCCTGGTACGCCAGGCGCGAACCGATTCGGTGCGCCGAGTTCATAGGTAGCGCACCTTGAGGTGTGCGATCGGTCTCATCGGGCGTTGTGATCTGGCTGTGGCCCGATCGCGCCGCTAGCCTCACCTCTAGGTAGATCAGGCGCGATTTAGTGCACTGGCTACGATGTGAGAGTTCGATTCCCGGATCACAAAGACACCCATCGCGCGGCACGGCTTCGCGTTGGTCGAGCGGAGTACACATTTATGAAGATCGTCGTCTTGGTCAAGCATGTTCCGGACGCCGCCGGCGACCGCTCGTTCGCTGCCGACACCACCACTGATCGCGCCGCCGTCGATGGCCGACTCTCCGAGTTGGACGAATACGCGGTTGAGCAGGCACTTCAGGTGGTTGAGAAGTCTGGCGAGGGTGAGATCACTTACCTCACCATGGGCCCGGAAGCCGCATCTGAGGCGCTGCGCAAGGCGCTGTCGATGGGTGGCGACGCTGGTGTCCACGTTGTCGACGAGGCAATTCACGGGTCTGATGCCATCGCAACCTCACTGGTGCTCGCCGCCGCTATTAGCAAACTCGAGCCCGACTTAGTCATCTGCGGCATGGCTTCCACCGACGGCACCATGAGCGTCGTCCCGGCGATGCTCTCGGAGCGTCTTGGCATCACGGGGCTCACGCTCGCGGCCTCGGTCGCGATTGAGGGCGGGCAGGTGACGATCCGCCGCGACAGCGACGAAGCATCCACCACCATCACCGCATCACTTCCCGCTCTGGTCAGTGTCACCGACCAGACAGGTGAGGCCCGCTACCCCTCCTTCAAGGGGATCATGGCTGCCAAGAAGAAGCCGGTCGAAACCTGGTCGCTGGCCGACCTCGGTATTGAGCCAGCTGTGGTTGGCCTCGGTGCCGCATGGTCGGTAGTCGACTCGATCGTTAAGCGCCCGCCGCGTCAAGCGGGCACGGTCATCCCCGATGGGGGCGACGGCGGCGTGCAGCTCGCCGACTTCCTGTCCTCCGGCAAGTTCATCTAGAGGGGCGTGTTTCGTATGGCTGAGGTCCTTGTTCTTGTCGATCATCTCGACGGGTCCGTCCGCAAGACCACCACTGAACTGCTGACCATCGCACGCCGTCTGGGCGAACCGTCGGCTGTGTTTCTAGGCGCCGGGCTCGACAATGCGCTTGAGACCCTCGGCCGCTTTGGCGCCGAGAAGGTGTATGTCGTCGCTGACGCTGAAATCGACGGCTATCTCATAGCCACGAAAACCGATGCGCTGCTTACTGTTGTGGCACAGGCATCGCCGAGCGCCATCTTGATCACGAGCACATCAGAAGGTAAGGAAATCGCGGCGCGTGCCTCGATCCGCCTTGGCTCCGGGATCATCACCGACGCCTCAGACGTCGACGAGAACGGCATCGCCACGCAGTCAGCGTTTGCCGCGTCGTACATCATCGGATCAAAAGTCACTCACGGCACGCCCATCATCACGGTGAAGCCCAACGCAACTGCGCCGATCGAAAATTTGACCACACCAGCGGTTGTTCAGGTCTCGGTCGAATACGGGGCCCTCTCAACCAGTGCGCGCATCACCGACGTCGCGCCGCGAGCGAAGTCGGGTCGCCCTGATCTGACTGAGGCAGCCATTGTCGTTTCGGGTGGGCGTGGTGTCGGTGGGGCCGAGGGCTTCACTGTCATCGAGGCGCTCGCCGATGCACTCGGCGCGGCGGTTGGCGCATCGCGAGCAGCAGCCGACGCTGGCTGGTACCCGCACGCGTTCCAGGTGGGGCAGACCGGCAAGACCGTGTCCCCGCAGCTCTACATCGCCAATGGCATCTCAGGTGCGATCCAGCACCGCGCGGGCATGCAGACCAGCAAGACGATCGTTGCGGTCAACAAGGATTCAGAAGCACCGATCTTCGAGCTCGCCGATTTCGGTGTGGTCGGCGATCTGTTTGCCGTCGTGCCGCAGTTGACTGAGGAGATCGGCAAGCGCAAGGGCTAACCCCCGCAGTCAGGTCCGCCAGCCAGTAGGACGACCTAGCGGCCTGCTGACTGGGAAGTGGTCGGCTGCGCTGTCGTACACTCACGGGGTGTCCGAATCACTGGTGTACCTCGACCATGCGGCCACCACTCCGATGCGCCCTGAAGCGGTTACCGCCATGGTCGCTGAGATGGGGCGGGTGGGTAACGCCTCATCGCTGCACGCGTCGGGGCGACGGGCCCGGCGCATCGTTGAGGAATCCCGCGAGTCGATCGCTGCCGCATTGGGTGCTCAACCACGCGATGTGATCTTCACCTCCGGTGGAACTGAGTCCGACAATCTGGCGATCAAGGGCTTGTATCGCGCTCGCGTTTCTGAGGATTCTCGACGGTTGCGAATCTTGTGCGCCCCAGTGGAGCATCACGCGGTCCTGGATCCGGTCGAATGGCTGGCCAAGACACAGGACGCCGAGGTTGTGTGGCTTCGAGTCGACCACCTGGGCCGCGTTGACCTTGAGTCACTCGGAGCCGAACTCGCTCTCGATCCTGAGTCCATCGCTCTTGCCACGGTTATGTGGGCCAACAACGAAGTCGGCACCGTGCAGCCGATCGCGGCAATCGCAGAGCTTTGCGCCGCGGCGGGAGTGCCACTGCATGTTGACGGTGTTCAGGCCGTTGGGCAGTTGCCGGTTGATGCGGCGCTCGTGGATTCACTGGCCCTCTCCGGCCACAAGTTGGGTGGCCCGCACGGTGTGGGCGCGCTCGTCCTGCGGCAGGGGATCAATCTCGTGCCACTGCAACACGGTGGTGGGCAGGAGCGCGACATTCGTTCCGGAACCCTTGATACGCCTGCGATTGCGAGCCTCGCAGCGGCTATCACGGCGGCTGTTGGCGACCGAGATTCGCGTGGTGCGCAGACTCTGGCGCTGCGTGATGACTTAGTGCGGCGAGTCCTGGGTTCGATTCCCGGAGTTTCGCGCAACGGCGATCCCATCAACTCCTTGCCCGGCATCGCCAATCTTTCGTTCGAAGGTTGCGAAGGCGACGCATTGCTGCTCCTGCTCGACGCAGCCGGTATCGAATGTTCGCGTGGATCCGCCTGTACCGCCGGGGTGCCGCAACCAAGCCACGTGCTCTTGGCAATGGGCCTTGACCCGCTCACGGCCCGCGGCTCGTTGCGTTTCTCCCTTGGTTACACCTCAACCCAGGCCGACATCGATTGTCTTGTCGAGGTATTGCCGAGCATCGTCAAGCGGGCACGTCGTGCCGGATCGGCCCGCTGACATGTCGCCAGCAGCTCCACTGAGGATCATTGCCGCGCTGTCTGGCGGAGTCGATTCAGCTGTCGCGGCGGCGCGCGCAGTGGACGCCGGACACGAGGTCGTTGCTATTCACTTAGCGCTGTCGAGATCCCCTGCGGCTGAGCGCAATGGGTCGCGCGGTTGTTGCACGGTCGAGGATTCCCACGATGCCCGTCGCATCGCCGATGTTCTTGGTATTCCGTTCTACATCTGGGATTTGTCCGAGCGGTTCCAGGAGGAGGTCATTGACGACTTCGTCGCTGAGTACGCCGCTGGTCGAACACCCAACCCGTGCCTTCGGTGCAACGAGAAGATCAAGTTCACCGCGGTACTTGACCGAGCTCTCGCACTCGGTTTCGACGCCGTCTGCACCGGCCACTATGCGCGAATCGTCGACTCTGAAAATGGTCGTGAACTGCATCGAGCAGTCGACCCAGGTAAGGACCAGTCCTACGTCCTCGCAGTTCTCAACGAGCAGCAACTCGCGAGTGCCATGTTTCCACTCGGAGATACGCACAAAGACGAGGTTCGGGCCGAGGCCGCACGTCGCGGACTCCTCGTCGCGGACAAGCCAGATAGTCACGACATTTGCTTCGTCGCTGATGGCGATACCTCAGGCTGGCTGCACTCGCGCCTGGGCGATGCCCCTGGCGAGATCGTCGACGCGGTCAGTGGTGAGCCATTGGGGCAGCACGACGGCGCATTCGCCTTCACGGTCGGGCAGCGGCGTGGCCTGGGTCTGGGACGTCCGGCTCCCGATGGTGCTCGCCGGTACGTCATAGAGGTCGACACCGCGTCATCGACAGTGCTTGTCGGCCCGCCGACTTTGCTTGACGTCGACTTGATCTATGGCGACAAGGCGCGCTGGAGCGGTCCGGCGATCACCGGGGTCACCGCGGCCAGGGTGCAGGTGCGCGCCCATGGCGATACCGTCCCAGCTGACGTTGATGTGCTCGGTGATGGCGTCGTTGCACTTCTTGGTGAGTCGCTTCGCGGAGTTGCGGCTGGTCAGGCGATGGTTATGTACGACGGCACTCGCGTAATCGGCTCGGCCACCATCACCCGCGCGACGCGTCAGTAGCGGCTCGTGCCCGTTTGCGTTGACGAATTTCCTGCGACCGTCGTGAGCGTTCGAGTCCAGCGCTGACTCGAGATTCGAGATCGCCCCACAGGTCGTATGCGGTGGGAGTGTGCAATTCGAATCGGATTGCTGCGATCCGCATGGCTGCGGCGATAACCATGGTGCTGATCTCCGCGATGGTGAGCGGAACGCCGCGAGTCACCATGAGTACGAACGCGAACGCTGCGACAATGGTCACGAAGCCGTACCACTCACCGGGCCGCACCATCGCTGGGGTTTCATGGCAGAGCAAGTCGCGTATGAGGCCCCCACCTGTCGCGGTGATCACGCCGAGGAGTACCGCTGCCGAGAAGGTGAGCCCGACCTGTAGGGCTTTCTCGGCGCCAAGGAGTACCCACGAGCCGAGCAAAAGCGTGTCGACGATCTGCATCACGGGGAGCACGATGCGAATCACACTGGCCAGAAAGTAGCCGACTAGGGCGGCCAGTGCAGCGAGTCCTAGGTAGAGCGGGTTGACGAGGAAGGCTGGGATTCCGTTCTGCAACAGGACATCTCGGATGACGCCGCCACCCACGGCACACAGTAGCGAGATGGTGAAGATGCCGACGGAGTCAAGCCCGCGACGAGTGGCGTGCAGTGCGCCGGACAGGCCACCGAAAACAACCGCGGTGATGCTCACGATCGCGGGGAGGGTGAATACGTCGTGCACTGGCGTGCTCATGATCATCATTCGATCGACCCAGGTTCGAGGGTCTTGTCGGGCTTATCGGGCTTATCGGTCTTTCGGCCCCACGCCTGCCAGAGCCGATCGGTGAAGTCGCGAGCCGGACGTGTGCGCCACTTTCTTTGCACTGCAAGCAGGCGAACCACAAACACGACCAGTACGACGATGATCTGTGCCTGCCCGGCCGAGATGGGCGAGTACACCTGCAGCAGCGTGAAGGTGACCGCACCGATGAAGCCCGCGGCCGCCGACAGGATTCCTGGTCGCATGATTCCCGGTGCGACACCGGCAAGAAGATCACGCAGGACCAAACCGCCTGCCGCCGTGGCCGTCCCGATGAACACCGCTGAGACCGGGGGCAGCCGCATCGCGAGCGCGGCGTTGGCTCCGGCGGTGCACAAGATGCCCAGTGCGAGTGCGTCGAGCACCACCACCACGACCTCGAGGCGGTCGACCAATCCGGCGAAGAAGAATCCGATCACTGCAGCGACTGCCGCGATGATCAAGTAACGACCGTCGATCAGCACCACTGAGGTACCTCGCTGCAGCAGTGTGTCGCGCAGGAGTAGCCCGCCGAGCCCGGCGGCGACTGAAAGTACGAGCACTCCCACCACGTCGAACCCGCGTCGCGCGGCGAAAGCGGCGCCGCTGACTGCGCCGACCCCCACCGCTGCGAGTTGGGTCCAGTGCGGCAGCGAAGCGGGCAACCCTTCGATCACGATGTCTGCGCCGGCTCGGCCTTGGGCGTGCGTGAGGGCATACTCCGCAACGTCCGTTAGCACTCCCACGGCAACGACGATAGTGCTGACGGGCTAACCTCCGGTTGTGCTCGACGATAAGCGCGACCGCGAGTCTGACCGCAGTTCCGTCGACCCCGCGAGCGTGGTGCCCGCCGTGGCACCGTTCGGGCGTGGACGTCCGAGCCCGGCAGCAGCGACTACCGTCGGCTCGATGCCCGGTACTTCGATCCGCGAGGCGGTCTCGATTGTCGTCGACGAACTTGCTGGCGACGACGGTGTTCCGCACCTGCCCGAGTTGCCCGAGCGCGGGCCTGGCGGCGACCTGATCGGTCGTACCGGTGGCATGCTCTCGCGAATCACTCCCGATCTCGCGTTGGAGACCACGCCGGATGGCTGGCGGTTCGCCGACGCCCCAGGACGTGAGGCAAGGCGAGCGTGGTCGTGGGTTGGTGAAGACCTCGACGCATGGGAGGAAGGGCTGACGTCCTTCACTGGAGTTGCTGCGGCGTCGATCGCTGGTCCGTGGACATTGGCAGCGTCCATCGAACTGCACTACGGCGAGCGCGCTTTACGCGATAAGGGTGCGGCTCGCGATATTGCCGGTGCGTTGGCTCAGGTAGCGACCGAACTCGTGGCCGACTTACGTCGCCGGATTCCGCTTGCGACCCACATGATCTGGATCGACGAGCCCTCGATCAACGCGGTGCTCGAAGGATCAATCGCGACACAAAGTGGTCGGTGGCGCATTGCCGCGGTCGACGCCGCTGTTGTAGAAACCGCTCTGACCTTGGTTGTCGACGCGATCCATGCCGCAGGGGCCGCAGCGGCCATCCATTGCTGTGCCGCGCGCCCACCTCATGCACTGTTGCTTCGTACCGGGATTGATGCACTCTCGATCGACCTGACGCGGCACTCGTCCAAAGACGATGACCGGATCGGTGAGCTCGTCGACTCGGGTACTCGACTTGTTGCGGGGATAATTCCGGGAGTTGATAGCGAATTGTCGGGGGATATCGCTACGGTCGAACCTGTGCGAGTACTCGGTCAGCGACTCGGTTTCGACTCGGCCACGTTGGCCGATGCCGTCATGCTTTCGCCGACCTGCGGACTCGCGGGTGCATCGATGGACTACGTACGTGCTGCCCTACCGCGGTTGCGGTCGGCGGCGCGAACCATGCGTGATCAGGAGCCTGGTGATGACGAACGGTAAGGATCCGGCACTGCGCTGGCGCGAACTCGTTGAACTCGTCGAGGACGCTCGTCGCCGGTACTACGTCAGCGATGCTGCGACCCTGTCCGACATCGAGTACGACCGGCTCTACCGCGAGCTCGAAGAACTCGAAGCGGCTCACCCAGAACTCATTTCGGCCGATTCGCCCACGCAGCAGGTTGGTGGTGAGCGCTCGGAAATGTTCGAGCCGGTTGAGCATCTTCAGCGCATGCTCAGCCTCGACAACGCATTCAGCCTCGACGAACTCGACGCCTGGGCCGCCCGCATCGAAAAGGACCTTGGCTCGAGTCCACCCATGTTGTGCGAGCTCAAAGTCGACGGCCTCGCGGTCGATATCGTCTACGAGAACGGTCGCTTGCGCTCCCTTGCTACTCGTGGCGACGGACGTGCCGGCGAGGACGTCACCTACAACGTTCGATTCCTTCCCTCAATTCCGCGAACCCTGACCCCCGCGCCTGGTCATCCGGTGCCTGACCTCGTCGAGGTTCGCGGTGAGATGTACTTCCAACTCGCCGATTTCGACGCGCTCAACGATGAGATGCTCGCACTCGGCCGTACGCCCTTTGCCAATGCTCGTAACGCTGGCGCCGGCACCTTGCGACAGCGCGTCGATCGTCGTGAGGACGAGTTGGCATCTGCGCTCGAGCGCGGTTCTACTTCGATCGATCGACTCCAACTCGACCTCGACCGCGCCGTCCGTCGCCTTGAGTTGCTTAAGCTAGTCGTGCACGGAATTGGGGTGTGGAACGGCCACGCCCCAACCTCGCAAGCCGAAGCGTACGAAGCACTTCGGGGCTGGGGATTGCCAACGAGCGATCGCGCCAGAGTGGTCGCCAGCACTCGCGAGGTGCATGAGTTCATCGGCTACTTCGGTGAGCATCGGCACGACGTCGAGCATGAGATCGATGGCGTTGTCGTCAAGATCGACAACCTAGCCACGCAGGATCGGCTCGGCTCCACCTCGCGGGCACCTCGATGGGCCATTGCCTACAAGTACCCGCCCGAGGTTGTGCGTACTCGTCTGCTGAACATCGAAGTCAATGTCGGGCGCACTGGCCGGGTCACGCCGTTCGCCGTGCTCGAGCCGGTGAAGGTCGCTGGATCCACGGTGTCGATGGCCACGTTGCACAACGAGCAAGAGGTGCGCCGCAAGGGCGTGCTCATCGGCGATCTGGTGTTCCTGCGCAAAGCCGGTGATGTCATACCCGAGGTGCTCGGCCCTGTGGTTGAAGAGCGCGATGGCACCGAGCGCGCATTCGTGATGCCCACCCTGTGTCCGTCTTGCGGTACGACTTTGGCGCCGGCGAAGGAGAGCGATGTCGATATTCGCTGCCCAAACCAGCGCTCGTGCCCCTCGCAGTTGCGAGAGCGCGTATTCCATCTGGCCTCTCGTGGGGCGCTCGACATCGAAGGCTTGGGCTTCAAGGCGGCAGTTGCGCTCCTCGATGACGGCGTCATCAGCGATGAAGGCGATGTTCTGGGTTTATCCGCCGAGAACCTGCGAGGGAGCGCGTTCTTTACCCGCGATGGTGGTGAGGCCGAGCGCCCGCTGACTGCCAATGCCGAGAAGTTGCTGGTCGAGCTTGAGGCCGCGAAGTCGCGTCCGCTCTGGCGAGTGATCGTGGCTTTATCGATCCGGCACGTGGGACCTACAGCGGCACAGGCGTTAGCGCGAGAGTTCGGCGACCTCGACCGAATCTCAGCCGCCAGCGTTGAGGAGTTGTCGTCAGTCGATGGTGTTGGCTCGATCATTGCTGAGGCGGTCCTCGACTGGTTCAGCGTCGATTGGCATCGCGCTGTGGTCGAAAAGTGGCGACTCGCTGGCGTGCGCCTGGCGCAGGAGCGTGTTGCTGCGGGTCCTCGTCCGCTCGACGGCGTCACGGTGGTGATCACCGGAACGATCGAAGGGTGGTCGCGCGATGACGCCACCCTTGCCGTGCAGGAGGCCGGCGGCAAGGTGTCGGGTTCGGTATCGAAGAAGACTGACTTCGTTGTCGTGGGCGAGAACGCCGGATCAAAGCTTGATAAGGCAATCGCCCTTGAGCGGCCGGTCCTTGATGCATCGGGTTTTGTGGTGCTGCTCGAACACGGGCCAGATGCGGCACGTGCTGTCGCGACAATCGGTACGCCCTGACTCGTCCGGCCGTCGGTGTCCGACGATTCGGCCCGCGGGCGCGGTTGAGAGGTCGCCGCCTCACGTCTGGCGCAGGTCGCCACGTGTGGCCACGGTAGGGTTCGACCTATCCAGCCTAGCTATCCCGCGGCCTGTCCAGCGTTCCGTCCAGCGTTCCGTCCAGCGTTCCGTCCGTTCCGTCCAGCGTTAGAGAGTGACCCTTGTCTGACACACCTTCGATCACGCGAGCCGACGTCGCGCACCTCGCGAGCCTGGCCCGGATCGACCTGCCGCCCGAGTCCCTTGACCATTACGCCGAGCAACTTGCAGTGATCTTGGGTGCAGTCGCGCAGGTGGCCGAGGTCGCCGCCGATGACATTCCGCCCATGAGTCATCCGCTGCCGCTTGTCAACGTCTTTCGCACCGATGAGGTCCGACCTTCGCTCACGAGCGATGAGGCCCTATCTGGTGCTCCGTCGGTCGAATCCGATCGGTTCCGCGTGCCGCGGATCCTGGACGAGGCGTGAGGCCGGAGATGTCTGATCTGATCCGGCTTACCGCCGCCGAAACTGCCGCTGCGGTTGCCTCTGGTGCAGCCTCGGCCGTCGAGGTCGCGCAGGCGCACCTTGATCGCATCAGCGAGGTTGACGAACGCGTGCACGCCTTCCTGCACGTCGACACTGATGGCGCACTCGCCGCCGCAGCCGCAGTCGACTCGGCGCGAGCTGCCGGAGCCACCCTTTCCCCGCTCGCCGGTGTGCCGCTGGCGCTTAAGGACGTGATGACCCAGAAGGGCATACCGACCACGTGTGGCTCGCGCATCCTCGAAGGATGGCGTCCGCCGTACGACTCCACGGTCACTGCTCGGCTCAAAGCCGCGGGGGTTGTGATCTTGGGCAAGACCAACATGGACGAGTTCGCGATGGGCTCGTCGACTGAGCACTCGGCATACGGACCGACCCACAATCCGTGGGACCTGGACCGCATTCCCGGCGGCTCGGGCGGTGGCTCAGCGGCAGCCGTTGCAGCGTTTGAGGCACCGCTCGCGATCGGCACCGACACCGGTGGTTCGATCCGTCAACCGGCGGCCGTCACCGGGACGGTTGGGGTCAAGCCGACCTACGGTGCCGTATCGCGATACGGGCTGGTGGCTCTCGCTTCATCACTGGATCAAGCCGGGCCATGTGCGCGAACGGTGCTTGATGCTGCGCTGCTGCACGCCACCATCGCGGGCCACGATCCCCTCGATTCCACGTCGTTTGACGGACCTGTCCCCGATGTCGTGGGTGCAGCTTTACGTGCTGACGTCCAGGGCATGCGCATCGGCGTGGTCAAGGAACTCAGTGGTGAGGGTTACCAGGCAGGAGTGCAACAGCGGTTTGACGAAGCGGTCGCGTTGCTGACTGGTATGGGCGCCGAGGTCGTCGAGGTGTCGTGCCCGAACTTCCCCTACGCTCTCGCCGCCTACTATCTGATTCTGCCCAGTGAGTGTTCGAGCAACCTCGCCAAGTTCGACGGTATGCGCTTTGGTCTTCGTGTCGGCGAGGACGATGGTGATCCGTCGGTCGAGCAGGTGATGGGGCGCACTCGTGCAGCCGGTTTCGGCGCTGAGGCGATTCGCCGCATCATGCTTGGTACGTATGCACTTTCGGCCGGCTACTACGACGCTTACTACGGGCAGGCGCAGAAGGTTCGCACGCTTATCGCCCGCGATTTCGCGGCGGCGTTCGAGCAGGTCGACGTCCTGATCTCGCCCACCGCGCCCACCACAGCGTTCAAGTTGGGCGAGAAACTCGACGACCCGCTGGCGATGTACCTCAACGATGTCGCCACGATCCCGGCAAACCTCGCCGGGATCCCAGGTATGTCATTGCCCGCTGGGCTGGCGCCCGAAGACTGCCTGCCAGTCGGCCTGCAGATCATGGCACCGGCCATGGCTGACGATCGTCTCTACAACGTCGGTGCTGCCCTCGAGGCGGCGCTGCTGAGCAACTGGGGACGCCCGATTCTTCAGGAGGCTCCGTCGCTATGAGCACTGCCATCACTGAGCCGGTAGTTCCCTATGACGAGGTCATCGCCGAGTTCGATCCTGTGCTCGGTCTCGAGGTGCATGTTGAACTTGGTACGGCCACCAAGATGTTCTGTGGTTGCCCAACCGAATTCGGCGCCGAGCCCAACACTCAGACCTGCCCCACCTGCCTTGGCCTGCCCGGCTCACTTCCCGTCGTCAATGCGATAGGCGTCGAGTCGGCGATCCGAATCGGCCTCGCGCTCAACTGTTCGATCGCCGAGTGGTGTCGCTTCGCCCGCAAGAACTACTTCTACCCTGATATGCCCAAGAACTTCCAGACCTCTCAGTACGACGAGCCGATCTGCTTCAACGGTTATCTCGACGTTGAGGTCGAGACCGATGACGGCATGCGCACCTTCCGCGTTGAGATCGAACGTGCCCACATGGAAGAGGACACAGGGAAGACATCGCATCAGGGCGGTGCCACCGGACGGATCCATGGCGCTGACTATTCACTCGTTGATTACAACCGTGCCGGTATTCCGCTCATTGAAATCGTCACTAAGCCGATCACTGGCACTGGCAAGTACGCGCCCGAGGTCGCCAAGGCTTACGTCACAGCGCTGCGCGAGATCCTTCGCGGCCTTGGTGTTTCAGACGTCAAGATGGAGCAGGGCTCACTGCGCTGCGACGCTAACGTGTCCCTTCGCCCGTCGCCGGAGTCGCCGTTAGGGACTCGGACCGAGACTAAGAACGTCAACTCGCTACGTTCGGTCGAGCGGTCAGTGCGATACGAGATGACTCGTCAGGCCGCAATCTTGCGTGCTGGGAACAAGGTCATGCAGGAGACCCGGCACTGGCATGAGGACACCGGTGTCACCACGTCGGGACGTCCCAAATCCGACGCAGACGATTACCGCTACTTCCCTGAGCCTGATTTGGTGCCTATCGCGCCATCACGTGAATGGGTTGAGCAACTGCGTGCGGCACTGCCTGAGAACCCCTCGGTTCTGCGGGCGCGGGTTCAGACTGCATGGGGAATAAGCGATTTCGAGATGATGGCCGTTGTCAAGGCAGGTGCACTGGAACTCGTTGCAGCCACTGTCGCCGCCGGCGCCGATCAAGCAGCAGCCCGCAAGTGGTGGGTTGGCGAGGTCACCCGAATCGCCAACGAACGTGGGGTCGAACTCGTTGACCTGCCGATCACTCCTGTCGACATCGCTCGGGTCGAAGCGATGGTTGGCGCCGGAGCGCTCAACGACAAACTCGCCCGGCAAGTGATCGAAGCGGTGCTCGCCGGTGAGGGTTCCCCTGACGACGTTGTGGCTACGCGGGGTCTGGCCGTGGTCAGCGACGATGGTCCGCTACTTGAGGCGATTGATGCAGCACTGGCAGAAGCGCCGGATGTGGCCGAGAAGATTCTCAGCGGCAAGTTGGCTGCTGCAGGCGCGATTGTCGGTGCTGTTATGAAGGCAACCCGCGGTCAGGCTGATGCGGCACGCGTTCGTGAGCTTCTGCTTGAGCGCCTTGGCGTTGCGGAGTAACTGCGATGTACGTGCCGCCGCATTTTGCGCTGGACGATCTCGAGGAGATCGCCGCGTTGGTCAGCGCGGTGGCTACTGCCGACCTTGTCACGGTGGATTCCGATGGCTCACCTGAGTCGTCGCTACTCCCGGTGACATGGGATCGGGCCCCTAGCCCGGCTGGGCCGTATGGTCGTCTGATCGCACATGCCGCTGTGCTCAATCAGCAGTGGACTCGAGTGGTCGACGGTGCGCGTGCGTTGGCCGTAGTGCGTGGTCCGCAGGCTTACATCTCGCCGTCGTGGTACGCGGCGAAGGCCGAACACGGTCGAGTCGTTCCCACCTGGAACTACTCAGCGGTGCATTTCTCCGGGACTATCGAACTCGTGCGCGACGCCGAATCGCTGCGAGGCATCGTCACCGCGCTGACCGACCTGCATGAGGGTAGGCGCCCCGATCCGTGGGCGGTGAGCGAGGCACCTTCGGCCTATATCGACGGACAGCTCAACGCGATCATCGGCATAGTCGTGCACATCGACCGGATCGAGGCCAAGGCCAAACTCAGTCAGAACCGCAGTGCCGCTGATCAAGACGGGGTCGTCGCTGGCCTGCGCGCTGATCCGCTGCGTGATTCCGCCGCAATCGCCGACGCGATGGATGGCCGGGCTCGCTGACTGCGCCAAAGCCATCCTGTTTGCGTGCGACCGCGACATCGGCAGCGGTATTGCCCTTGCTCTAGTTCTTGTCTGCTGCGACCTGTGTGTTGGTGGGGTTCGCGTCGATTCGCTAGCCCCATGGAGAGCGGGACCGCTGTAATCAGCATCATCCGATATACCGGAGTGACGGATTTCTAAGCTCTCGACGCTGCCTTCGACAGTATTGCGCTGTTGCACAAGGATATTTGTGGGTCCGAATTCAAGTGCCGAGCCGATGTCACCGTTCGCCGCTCCCAGCGATCGTGACCGGTCATGTGGCATGAATGAGTTCTTACGTTGATCTCATTGCCGAGTAAGCACAATCTACGCTTGGGGTGCACTTGGTCGCGCTACTGCTGGAACCAGGTGGGTGGTTGGGGTGGTTGCATCTGCCAGTAGCCGTGTTCGTGTGGTTGGAGTCCTGGGCGTGGGGTGATCTCCCAGTGTTCGTGGTGCACGGCGAAGTGGTGTCGGCCGCATAGGAGTGCGAGGTTGTCTAGTGCAGTGAAACCGCCTGTGGCCCAGTGGATGACGTGGTGGGCTTGTGTGTGTTTACCTCGTCGTTGGCATCCGGGTGCGATGCAGGTGTGGTCTCGTTGGGTGACTCGTCGTCGTAGCCCGGGTGGGACTATTCGTTCGGATCTGCCGTAGTCGAGGATTTCGCTTGGCGCTGCGAGGATCCGTGCGATTGCGTGATCCGTGGGCTGTTTCGGCGAGTGTTTGCTGGTCTTCTTTGTTTGGTTTGTGGTGGCCGGTGGGTAGTGCTTACCGGTGGTGGTGATGCGTCGTACGTCGGAGTCGCAGGTGATCATCTGCGCGGTCTCGATGTTGATGGGTGTGGGTTCGTTACTGCCGCTGCCGGGGGTGAGTTCACCTGTGCCGATTCCTGCTTGGAGTTCGGCGAGGGTGATGATGAGTTCGACGTGGGGTCGTTCACCGCCGATGGTGCCTGCGTGTCCACCCTCAAGGAGTTCGTGGGCGATCTCGCTGAGGA
>Ga0194051_1000034_pt1 | contig 65291 bp, 46 predicted proteins | sample SepL2320m_MetaG_FD_161275 | JGI IMG/M metagenome (GOLD analysis project Ga0194051, IMG submission 161275) | Anoxic zone freshwater microbial communities from boreal shield lake in IISD Experimental Lakes Area, Ontario, Canada - Sep2016-L239-20m | ecosystem: Environmental > Aquatic > Freshwater >... | reverse complement strand
GATTTTATTGGTGAAAAGTGGCGCACCCGACAGGATTCGAACCTGTGACCTCTGCCTTCGGAGGGCAGCACTCTATCCAGCTGAGCTACGGGTGCAGCGCGCATAACCTCTATAGCCGAAGGGCATGGCGTTCGGCAATGGCTGGCGCTAAGGGGCTTTGCGCTGGAGGTGCCGTCATGAGAGCTGCCGTTTTTGAAGCCTATCGGGGTCCGCTGGAAATCTGCTCCGTGCCGGATCCGGATTGCCCGGTGGATGGCGTCATCCTCAAGGTCGAGGCGTGCGGCGTCTGCCGGTCGGACCATCATGGCTGGAGCGGAGTGGACCCCGACGTGGCACTGCCGCATGTGCCGGGGCATGAATTTGCCGGCGTCGTGCTGGCCGCCGGACCCGAGGTCCGCAGCTTCCGGGTGGGTGACCGGGTCACCGCCCCCTTCATCCTCGCCTGTGGCGATTGCCCGGATTGCCGGGCGGGGGAGCCCACCGTCTGCAACCACCAGCATGTGGTGGGCTTCTCCGGATGGGGCGCCTTTGCGGAGCTGCTCGCCGTGCCGCGGGCCGATTTCAACCTCGTCCGGCTGCCCGAGACCCTCGGCTTCGCGGAAGCCGCTGCAATGGGCTGCCGCCTCACCACCGCCTTCCGCGGCCTTGTCGACCGGGCGGACCTGAAGCCCGGCGAGTGGCTGGCCATCCACGGCTGCGGCGGCGTGGGCCTCTCCGCCGTCATGGTGGGTGCCGCACTGGGTGCCCAGATCGTCGCCATCGACATCAACGAGGACGCGCTCGCCATGGCGAAGGCCCTGGGCGCGAACGTCACGCTCAACCCGTCACGGCTTGCGGACACGGCCCTTGCCGTGCGCGAGGTCACCGGCGGCGGCGCGCATGTCTCGATCGATGGCCTCGGCATCACCGCCACCATCCACAATTCGGTGCGCAGCCTCCGCAAGCTCGGCCGCCACGTGCAGATCGGCCAGCCCTTGGGCCAGCATGCGAGCCCGCCCATGCCGCTGCTCGAAACCGTCTATGCCCGGCAGATCTCGATCCTCGGCACGCGCGGCATCGCCGCCTCGCGGTTTTCGGCACTCCTCGGCATGATCGCCGGCGGAAGGCTGGACCCTGCCCGCATGATCACCAGGCGCATCGCGCTGTCGGAGGCCGGGGCGGCACTCACGGCGATGGACGGCTATACAGGCGTGGGCGTCACCGTCATCGACAACTTGCAGGGCTGAGGCGCTGGCATCGGCGGAGGCGGGGTGGCATAGTGTGCCCATGTCCAGCAACGCTCCCCTGAAGCCCGGCGACCATCTCTACCTCATTGATGGTTCTGGGTATATTTTCCGCGCCTACCACGCGCTTCCGCCGCTCACGCGCAAGTCCGACGGGCTGCCCGTGGGCGCCGTGCAGGGCTTCTGCAACATGCTGTGGAAGCTGTTGAAGGAAACGAAGTCCGGCGAGAAGCCCACCCATCTCGCGGTGATCTTCGATCATTCGTCGAAGTCGTTCCGCAACGAGATCTACCCGCAATACAAGGCCCAGCGGCCGGAGCCGCCGGCGGACCTTCGCCCGCAGTTCGGGCTGATCCGCCAGGCCACCCGCGCCTTCAACGTCGCCTGCGTCGAACAGGCGAACTACGAGGCGGATGACCTCATCGCCACCTATGCCAGGCAGGCGGTGGAGGCGGGTGCCACCTGCCGCATCGTCTCCTCCGACAAGGACCTGATGCAGCTGATCCGCCCCGGCGTGGCACTCTACGACACCATGAAGGACCGCGAGGTGGGCGAGCCCGAGGTGCTGGAGAAATTCGGCGTGCCGCCCGGCAAGGTGATCGACATCCAGGCGCTGGCGGGTGACTCGGTCGACAACGTGCCGGGCGTCCCCGGCATTGGTGTGAAGACCGCCGCCCAGCTCATCACCGAATATGGCGATCTTGAAACGCTGCTGGCGCGCGCGCCCGAGATCAAGCAGCAGAAGCGCCGCGAGAACTTGATCGAATTCGCCGAACAGGCGCGCATCTCGAAGAAGCTGGTGACGCTCGATGAGCACGTGCCGGTGGACCATGACGTGAGCGGCTTCGCGGTGGATGACCCGAAGGCCTCCCAGCTTATCGGCTTCACCAAGGCGCTGGAGTTCACCTCCTTCACCAAGAAGATCGCGGGCGAGCTCGACAGTGATTCCACCGCCATCGATCCGATCCCGGTGGAGGTGAAGTTCTGGCCGCCGGAAGGGGGCGAGGCCGCCGCCCTCCCGCCGCCGCGCTTTGCCGCGAAGAAGCCCGCACCCGCAGCCGAGGCACCCGCTGCAACGGCGGAAGCGCCCGCCAGCCGCGAGGATGCGGCACTCCACGCCATTCCCGTCAACCATGCCGACTACGAGACCGTCACGACGCTCAGTGCACTGAAGGACTGGTGCCAGGCGGCCTACCTCAGGGGCTACATCGCGCTCGACACCGAAACGGATTCGCTCGATTCGATGCGCGCCAATCTCGTCGGCGTGTCGCTGGCAACCGCCCCTGGCAAGGCCTGCTACATTCCGCTGCAGCACAAGGCGAGCGGAGGCGGCCTGTTCGGTGGAGAACTGGTCGAGGGCCAGGTGCCGCTGGCCGAGGCCCTCGCTGTGCTGAAGCCCCTGCTCGAGGATCCGTCCATCCTCAAGATCGGCCAGAACCTCAAGTATGACATCGAGGTGCTGAAGCGCCATGGCATCGCCGTCAGCCCCATCGACGACACGATGCTGATCTCCTACGTGCTCGAGTCGGGTGATGTCGGCCACGGCATGGACGAGCTCTCGCAACGCCATCTCAATCACAAGTGCATCTCCTTCAAGGAGGTGGCGGGTTCCGGCAAGTCGCTGATCACCTTCGACCTGGTGCAGGTGGCCGATGCCACGCGCTATGCGGCGGAGGATGCCGACATCACGCTGCGCCTCTGGCTGCTGCTGAAGCCGCGTCTCGCCGCGATGGGCAAGCTCACCGTTTACGAGACGCTGGAGCGCCCGCTGGTCGCCGTGCTCGCTGCCATGGAGATGGAAGGCATCCTCATCGACCCGGAGCTGCTGCGCCGCCTCTCCAACGACCTCGCCACCTCCTGCGCGTCGATCGAGACGCATGTCTATGAACTCGCCGGTGAGCGCTTCAACATCGGCTCGCCGAAGCAGCTGGGCGACATGCTGTTCGGTCGCATGGGCCTGCCGGGCGGGCGAAAGACTGCAACGGGTGCGTGGAGCACCGACTCGGATGCGCTGGAAGATCTCGCAGGCCAGGGCATCGAGCTTGCCCGCCGCGTGCTCGACTGGCGGCAATTGTCGAAGCTCCGCTCCACCTACACCGATGCACTGCCAAACTACATCAACCCGGAGACGAAGCGCGTCCACACCTCCTATTCGATGGCGGCCACCTCCACTGGCCGCCTCGCCTCGACGGACCCGAACCTGCAGAACATCCCCGTCCGCACCGAGGAGGGCCGCAAGATACGCGCCGCCTTCATCGCACCGGAGGGATCCAAGCTGGTGAGTGCCGACTACAGCCAGATCGAGCTGCGCGTGGTGGCCCATGTGGCGGACATTGCGCAGCTCAAGAAGGCCTTCGCCGAGGGACTCGACATTCACGCCATGACGGCCTCCGAAATGTTCAACGTGCCGGTCGAAGGCATGGACCCCCAGGTGCGCCGCCGCGCCAAGGCCATCAACTTCGGCATTATCTATGGCATCTCGGCCTTCGGCCTCGCCAACCAGTTGGGCATCGGGCGGGAGGAGGCGGGCGAGTATATCCGCACCTACTTCAAGCGTTTCCCCGGCATCCGCGACTACATGGAGGCGACCAAGCAGGAGGCCCGCGACAAGGGCTATGTCGAGACCATCTTCGGCCGCCGCATGCATTTCCCGCGCATCAAGTCGCCCAACGCCTCCGAGCGCGCCTTCCTCGAGCGCGCCGCAATCAACGCGCCGATCCAGGGTGCGGCGGCAGACATCATCCGCCGCGCCATGATCCGCATGCCGGGCGCGCTGTCGGACGCCGGCCTCGGGGCCCGCATGCTGCTGCAGGTGCATGACGAGCTGATCTTCGAATGCGTGGATGCGCAGGCTGATCGCACCATGGACGTGGTCAAAAGGGTGATGGTCTCCGCCCCCGATCCGGTGGTGAAGTTGAGCGTCCCCCTCCAGGTGGACGCGCGGGCGGCACAGAACTGGGAAGCCGCCCATTAGGATTCACGATGTCAATCAGCAGAAGGCACGTCAAGGAAATCATACCTAGCATAGGGCGAGACGAAAGTCAAGGAATTTCTTCCCTTGGCTGGGTTCATCATCGCCGGGCTTGACCCGGCGATCCTTTTTGGCGGCCCCAAAAAGGCGATGCCCAGGTCCAGCCCGGGCAAGATGCGTGGTGGAGCAGGAGTGCGCGCACTCACCCACACCCCTCAAAACTCCGTCATCCCGAGGAAAGCCGGGATCCGGCTTTCCTCGGCTTCCGGCGCCCATAGCTGGGCCCGGGCTTTCGCCGGGGTGACGACCATTTGGGATTGGGGCACGCCAAAGAGGATGTGACGCGTTGAGGGATCAGGTCCCGCAGAACGTCCGGTACGCCGTTTCGCTCTCCGGCGGCAGCGCGGCATATTTTTCCGCCCCGGCCTGCTCCTCGTAAGGGCTCATCAGTACCTGGAGCATCGCCTCGAAGGGTGCATAATCCTGATCCTCCACCGCCGCCGCAATCATCTCCTCCACGAGGTAATTGCGCGGGATGTATCCCGGGTTCACCGACCGCATCAAAGCCCGCCGCTCCTCCGCCGTCTGCGGGTCACGCGCCAGCCGCGCACGCCATGCTGGCATCCAGTCCCTCAGCGCCTCCGGCTCCTCGCTATTGCTCAGTGCACGGAAGGTAATCGTGAAGTCGGCCCGTGCCAGCTGCATCGCGTCCAGCAGCCCCTGTATCAGCTCAAGGTCGCCGTCCTCCTCGCTCACCAGGCCGATCTTCCTTCGGAAGCCCGCCAGCCAGTATTTCGTATAGATCGCCGGAAAAGCCTCGACGCGCTCGGTGGCAATCCGGATCGCCTCCTCGCGGTTCTCGTTCAGGAAGGCCAGCAGCGTCTCGGCCAGCCGCGCCAGGTTCCACTGCGCGATGGGCGCCTGGTTCTGATAGGCATAGCGGCCATAGGTGTCGATGGAGCTGAACACGGTCGCCGGGTCATAGGCGTCCATGAAGGCGCAGGGGCCATAGTCGATGGTCTCGCCCGAAACGCTCGAGTTGTCGGTGTTCATCACGCCATGGATGAAGCCCACCTGCGCCCAGCGCGACACGAGCGAGGCCTGGGCGTCCATCACCGCGTCGAGCAGGGCAAGTGCGGGGTTCTCCGCGCCCTTGAGGTCCGGATAGTGGCGCGCGATCACATGGTCGATGAGCAGCCTGAGCGATTCGAAATCCTTGCGCGCGGCGAAGAACTGGAAGGTGCCCACTCTGATGTGGCTTGCCGCCACGCGGGTCAGCACCGCGCCCGGCAGCACCGCGTCACGGTAGACGCGCTCGCCGGTGGTGGCCGCCATCAGGGCGCGGGTCGTCGGAATGCCCAGCGCATTCATGGCCTCGCTGACCAGATATTCGCGCAGCACCGGCCCCAGTGCCGCCCGCCCGTCGCCGCCGCGCGAGAAGGGGGTGCGGCCGGGGCCCTTGAGCTGGATGTCGCGGCGACGGCCTTTCACGTCGATGACCTCGCCCAGCAGGATGGCCCGGCCATCGCCCAGCTGCGGAACGAAATTGCCGAACTGGTGCCCGGCATAGGCCTGGGCAAGCGGGCTGGCGCCCGCGGGGATCGCGTTCCCCACGGCCACCTCGGCCGTCAGAACCCGGGGGTCGATCCCCAGCTCCCGGGCCAGGGGTTCGTTCACCTTGATCAGCCGGGGGGCAGAGACGGGGGTCGGGTCTACCCCCACATGCATGGTGCCGGGCAGCCGGGCATAGGAGTTGTCGAAGGGAATGGGGCGGTGAGCTTCGGTCATGCCCGGCACTATAGGGTGGTAAGTGCGGAAGTTCCCCCCGGAAGCGACATAAAGAATTCTTTATGTCCTCATGGACAGGGGCGAGGACCACTGCTATAGACGCGCCCAATTCAGCCAATGAGGACCCGACCATGACCCGCGCCCACGACTATCACGTTGCCGACATCAAGCTTGCCGACTGGGGTCGCAAGGAAATCGACATGGCCGAGGTCGAAATGCCGGGCCTGATGGCCACCCGCGCCGAATACAAGGCGCTGCAGCCGCTGCGTGGTGCGCGCATTTCGGGCTCGCTGCACATGACCATCCAGACCGCCGTGCTGATCGAGACGCTGGTGGCACTGGGCGCGGACGTGCGCTGGGCCTCCTGCAACATCTATTCGACGCAGGATCACGCCGCCGCCGCCATCGCCGCCGCCGGCATCCCCGTCTTCGCCTTCAAGGGCGAGACGCTGAAGGATTACTGGGACTACACCGCCAAGATCTTCGATTGGCCCGATGGCCAGCCCTCCAACATGATCCTCGATGACGGTGGCGACGCCACGCTTTACATCCTCTTGGGCTCCAAGGCCGAGAAGGATGCGAGCCTCATCGCGCACCCCAAGAGCGAGGAGGAGGAATATCTCTTCGCCGCCATCAAGAAGCGCATCAAGGAACAGCCGGGCTGGTTCGACAAGGTGAAGGCTTCGATCAAGGGCGTCTCGGAAGAGACGACCACCGGCGTCCACCGTCTCTATGAGCTGCAGAAGAAGGGCGAGCTGCCCTTCCCCGCGATCAACGTCAATGACTCGGTGACCAAGTCGAAGTTCGACAACAAGTACGGCTGCCGTGAGTCGCTGGTGGACGCGATCCGTCGCGGCACCGACGTGATGATGGCCGGAAAGGTGGCCGTGGTCGCAGGCTATGGCGACGTGGGCAAGGGCTCGGCGGCTTCGCTGAAGGGTTCCGGTGCCCGCGTCATCGTGACCGAAGTCGACCCGATCTGCGCGCTGCAGGCCGCGATGGACGGCTTTGCCGTGCAGACCATGGAAGACGTTGTCGCGACGGCTGACATCTTCGTCACCGCCACGGGCAACAAGGACGTGATCACGGTCGATCACATGAAGCAGATGAAGGACATGGCCATCGTCTGCAACATCGGCCACTTCGACAACGAGATCCAGGTGGCGGAGCTTAGGAACTTCAAGACCACCAACATCAAGCCGCAGGTGGACATGGTCCACATGCCGTCGGGTGCGCGCGTCATCCTGCTGTCTCAGGGGCGCCTGGTGAACCTCGGCAACGCCACGGGCCACCCGAGCTTCGTGATGTCGGCTTCCTTCACCAACCAGACGCTGGCCCAGATCGAGCTCTTCACCTCGGCCGGCACCGGCAAGTACCAGAACGAGGTCTATGTTCTGCCGAAGCACCTCGACGAGAAGGTCGCCCGCCTCCACCTCGAAAAGCTGGGCGTGAAGCTGACGAAGCTCCGGGACGACCAGGCGGCTTATATCGGCGTGACACCCCAGGGTCCGTTCAAGCCGGAATATTACCGCTACTGAGGATTCCGGCCCGCCCCGCTTTTGGTTATACCGAAGCGGGGCGGATGACCGTGCTGATTCGGCACGCCATCCCGGCACTTGGACCGGAGAAGACATGGACGCCGGTTTCGGCAGCAGCTTGGCGGGCGATGGGGTCGCCCTCATTGCGGTTTTGGCCGTCACGGGCGCATTCATCCTCACCCGTCGCATGCTGCGTCGCTGGGGCGGCAAGACCGCCGGCCAGCGCATCGCCGACCTTGAAGCCCGTTTGAACGAGGCCGAAACCGCCATTGCGGCGGAAGCCCATGTGCTGGTGATCTGGCGCGGCAAGTCCGCACTCCCCGATCGCGTGCTGGGCTCCATGCATGGCGCGGCCACCCTGCCGGAGAGCCCTGAAGCCCTCATCGCCTTCCCCTCCTGGCTTGATCGTGATTCGGCCCTGGCCCTTGCCGACTGCCTGCGCGACCTCCGCCAGCACGGCACCCCCTTCAACATCGCCATCAAGAGCCTCGGCGGCGAATTGCTGGAGGCTGACGGCCGCACCGCCGGCGGCCTTGCCACGCTGCGCTTCCGCCCGCTGGCCGGCGAACGCCGCGACATCGCCGCCCTGGCGCATGAGGCGCACCGGCTGGGCAAGCAGGTGGAGCGCCTCAGCGCCGTGCTCGATGCCGCACCCTTGCCCGTCTGGCTGCGCGGCACCGAAGGCAAGCTCCTGTGGGTGAACCAATGCTACGCCGCGGCAGTCGATGCCCAGGATCCGGACGTCGTCGTGGGGCAGGGCACCGAACTCGCCGGCCGCGCCGCCATGGACCGTACGGCGGCCAGCGTCACGACGGGCTGCCTTGGCCGCATCCATGCCGTGGTCTCAGGCTCGATGCGGGCACTCGACGTGTTCGAGGTTCCCGTTTCCGGCGGCACGGCGGGCTTCGCCATCGACATGACCGTGCTGGAGAATGCCGAGAAGGAACTGGACCGACACATCAAGGCCCACACCTCGACGCTGAACAAGCTCGACACCGCGATTGCCATCTTCGGGTCCGACCAGCGCCTGCGCTTCCACAATGCCGCCTATGCGGAGCTCTGGCCGATCGATTCCGACTGGCTCGACAGCCACCCGCCCGATGCCGAGATTCTCGACCGCCTCAGGAATCAGCGCTGCATCCCCGAGCAGGCGAATTACCGTGAGTGGCGGGCCAAGCAGCTCACCGCCTATACCACCATCGAACCGCGCGAGGACTGGTGGCACCTGCCCGACGGGCGCACGCTGCACGTCGTCTGCGAGCAGCACCCCTTCGGCGGCGTCACCTATCTCTATGAGAACGTGACCGACGAACTCGCACTCGAAAGCCGCTACAACGAGCTGATCGGCGTGCAGCGCGAGACGCTGGACAATCTCGAGGAGGGCATCGCACTGCTTGGCTCCGATGGCCGCCTCAAGCTCTACAATCCGGCCTTCGCGCAGTTCTGGCAGCTTGACCCGGAGGTGCTCGAAGCCCAGCCCCACATCGAGGAGCTGGCGCAGCACGGCAGCCAGCTCGCCACCGATTCGAGTTCATGGGACGAGGTGCGCTACAGCGTCACGAGGCTCGATGCCGAGCGCAAGCCCGTCACTGGCAAGATCGATGTGTCCGACCATGTCCTGCAATTCGTGGCCGTGCCCCTGCCTGACGGCAACACGCTGCTCACCTTCGCCGACATTTCCGACTCGGCGCGCATGGAGCGCGCACTGCGTGATCGCGCCGATGCGCTGGAAGCAGCAGACCGCCTCAAGAACATGTTCCTCTCGAACGTGTCCTACGAGATCCGCACGCCGCTCACCTCCATCCTCGGCTTTGCCGAAGGCCTGCAGATTGGCCTCGCCGGACCCCTGACGGCGAAGCAGCAGGAATATGTGCGTGACATCCGTCGCTCGTCGACGGACCTCAAGACCATCATCGACGCCATCATCGACCTGACCGCCATCGACGCCGGTGCCCTCGAGCTCAAGCTCGAGCACGTCGAAGTCACTTCGTTGCTCGAATCCGTGGCCGAGAAGCTGGCCAACCAGATCGACGAACGTGACCTCACGCTCAACATCGAAGTGGGTGCCGACGTCAATGCCTTCGTCGCCGATGCCAAGCGCGTGGAGCAGATACTTTCCAACCTTCTCTCCAACGCCATCGGTTTCTCGGATCGCGGCGCCACCATCCGCATGGGTGCCAAGAAGACCCGCGGCCAATTGCAGCTCTGGGTCTCCGACCAGGGCCGCGGCATCGAGCCCGAATTCCAGAAGCAGGCCTTCGACCGCTTCCAGTCGCGCCCCGTGCCTGGCGGTCATCGCGGCCCCGGCCTCGGCCTTGCCATCGTCAAGAGCTTCGTCGAACTGCATGAGGGACAGGTGTCGCTCCTCTCAAAGATCAACCAGGGCACCACCGTCCTCTGCACCTTCCCGCTCGACGGCCCGGGCGCGGCGCAGCGCCCGGACATGCGCAAGACGGCCTGAGCAGGATGCAACTCACCCGCCGTTTCGACTCCGCAGCAGCGCTGGAATCCTTCGCCGCCGAACTCTCGCTCTTTGCACGCCGCGGCATGGTGCTGCTGCTGAAGGGTGATCTTGGCACCGGCAAATCCACCTTTGCGCGCGCCTTCATCCGCGCGCTGGCGCAGGGTGTTGAGTTCGACGTGCCGAGCCCCACCTTCACGCTGGTGCAGACCTATGACGAAACACGCGTGCCGGTGGCCCATGCCGATCTCTATCGCATCGGTTCCGCACAGGAACTGGACGAGCTCGGCTTCGATGATCTGGTGAAGACCCATGTGCTGGCCGTCGAGTGGCCAGAGAAGATCCTCAATGAAGTGCACGCCGACCGGTTGCTGATCGAACTCTCCGGCTCTGGCAACCACCGCGACGCCGTGATCACCGCGCGCGGTGCATGGGAGCAGGCATTGTCGCGCAACACCGTGATCAACCTGTTCCTCGCCACCACGCGCTGGGCCAATGCCGAACGCCGCTTCCTCGAAGGCGATGCCTCCTTCCGCCGCTACGAGACGCTGCACCTCGGGAGAGAGGTGGCGATCCTCATGGACATGCCGGCGCGCCCTGACGGGCCGCCAGTGAAATATGGCAAGCCCTACAGCGCCATAGCGCACCTGGCGGAGGACATCCGCGCGGTGATCGCCATCAACGGCGTGCTCTGCGAGCGCGGCTACAGCGCGCCCAGAACCGGGGCTCACGATCTGGCACAGGGCTTCGCGGTGCTGGAGGACCTGGGTCGCCAGGTCTATGGCGGCATGATCCGTGAAGGCCGGGACATGGCGGAACCCATGTCCGCGGCCGTTGCCGTGCTCGCCGACATGGCAAGCCGCGAGTGGCCGCGTGATGTACCGCTCGATGGCCAGACCCATCGCGTGCCGCCCTATGACGTTGAGGCCCAGCTGATCGAAGTCGATCTGCTGCCCTCATGGTTCTGGCCGCACCTGAACGGCGCGCCGATCCCGGCTGTGGTGCTGGCGGAATTCGAAGCGCTGTGGATGGAACTCCTGCCGCTCACGCAAAGGGGCCGCCGCGTCTGGGCGCTGCGCGACTATCACTCACCCAACTTGCTGTGGTTGCCGGAGCGCAAGGGGCTGGAGCGTGTCGGAATCATTGATACACAGGATGCGCTGATGGGCCACCCGGCCTATGACCTCGCCTCCATGCTGCAGGATGCACGCGTCGATATCGACTTCGGTGTCGCCGATGCGCTTTACGAACAATACTGCGCATTGCGGAAGGATGATCCCACGTTCGACCGCGCGGAATTCGACGTGGCCTATGCCATACTCGGTGCGCAGCGCGCCACCAAGATCCTCGGCATCTTTGCGCGGCTGTCGAAGCGCGACGGCAAGCACGGCTACCTCCGCCACATCCCCCGCGTCTCGCGCTATCTCGAACGCAACCTCGCGCACCCGCAGCTGGCGCATCTGAAGCGCTGGTTCGACACGCACCTGCCCGCCGCGCGGCGCGAGATCGCCTGATGCACAAGACTGGCACCCGCGCCATGGTTCTCGCTGCTGGCTATGGCCAGCGCATGCGCCCGCTCACGCTGACGCGGCCCAAGCCCCTGGTGGAGGTCGCTGGCAAATCGCTCATCGACTATGGCTTTGACCGGCTGCGCGCCGCCGGCGTGGAGGAGGCAGTGGTGAACGTCCACTACCTGCCTGACCAGATCGAGGCCTGGGCGAAGCGACAATCAGCACCCCGCATCATGATCGCTGATGAGCGGGCAGAGATCCTCGATACCGGGGGTGGTGTCGCCAAGGCCCTCCCGCTTCTGGGTGACGCGCCCTTCTTCGTCATCAACAGCGACAGCTTCTGGGTGGATGACGGCACCCCCGCGCTTGATCGCCTGCGCGCCGCGTGGGACGATGAGGTGATGGATTGCCTCCTCCTCCTTTCACCGCTCGCGCGCACCGTGGGTTATGACGGCAAGGGCGATTTCGTGCGAGGCGTGGATGGCAGGCTGGCGCGCCGCGCCACGTCGCAAGGAACACCACTCGCCTATATCGGCGGCTATCTCGTCTCCCCGCGCATCTTCAAGGACGCTCCGGAAGGCGCCTTCTCGATGAACCTGTTGTGGGACCGCGCCATTGCCGCAGGCCGCCTGTTCGGCATTGAACACACCGGGCGCTGGCTGCATGTGGGGACGCCGGAGGCCATCGGGCTTGCCGAAGCGGCGCTTGGTGCATGAGCCATGGCACGACACATCCCGCGCCTCTTCACCATCGCGCCTGACAAGCCCTTCCTCGAGGTTCTGGCCGACGCCGTCCTGAAAGGCTTTCCGCATGCGGATGGCAAGGCACCGGGCAAGCTCGACCTTGCGCGCTGGACCATCCTGCTGCCCACCCGCCGCGCCGTGCGCGAGCTGGAGGACATTTTCTTCCGCAAGACAGGTGGTTCGGGTGTGCTGCTGCCGCGCATCCAGCCGCTGGGCGACATCGACGAGGACCTGCTGCAGCCGGAGCATGGCGCCGAGGAGCTCGGAACCCCGATGAGCGTGCCGGGCCAGCTTCTGCTGCTGATGGACCTCATTGACGACTGGGCGGCAGCCAACCCGATGACGCGTCTGGCGCAGGAGATTGCCGCAGCACCCCACCAGGCGGGCGGCCTCGCGCAATCGCTTGGCGAGCTGCTCGATGCACTGGAGACCGAGGACGTTGAGGTGGCGAAGATCGCTGATCTCTATGGCCTCGAATCCGCTCGCCACCGCGAAGCGATCCTCGAGTTCCTGGCGATCGCGCGGGAGAAATATCCCCAGCGGCTGGCGGCAGAAAAGGCCATGGGCCCGCAGGCCCGCCGCTCGGCGATCCTCAGGCGCGAGGCGAAGCGGCTTGAATTCACCCGCACCGAAAGGCCCTTCATTGCCGCAGGCTCCACGGGCTCCATCCCGGCCACCTGCACGTTGCTCAAGGCCATCGCCGGCCTGCCCAACGGGGCCGTGGTGCTTCCCGGCCTCGACACGTTGATGGACGAGCCAGGCTGGACGGCCGTCGGCCCCACGCACCCGCAGCATGCACTGAAGCAGTTGCTCGCCCGCCTCGATGCCACGCGGCAGATGGTGTCCGAGATGGGCGGCGCGCCGGGCCCGCGCGCCTGGCTGGCGAGCGAGCTGATGCGGCCCGCCGAAACGGCGCATCTCTGGCATGGCGCGCTCAAGGGGCAGGAGGCGCGCGTGGCTGAAGCCATGCAGGGCGTGGAACTCGTCGAGGCGCGCTCGGTTCCGGAGCAGGCGCTGGCTGCCGCGCTGATCCTGCGCGAATGCCTGGAAACGCCCGGCCGCAGCGGCTGCCTCGTCACGCCGGACCGCCAGCTGGCGCGGCGCGTCAAGGTGGAGCTGCAGCGCTGGAACATCACCATCGATGATTCCGGCGGCGAGCCGCTGATTCGCTTCGGTGGCGCCTCGCTCCTCAACCTGCTGCTCGAGGCGCTGTTGCAGAACTTCGCCGCCGAGCCGCTGGCAGCCCTGCTGCGCCATGACCTTGCGACCTTCGGCCTGCCGCCTGATGAGGCGCGCCACCATGCGAGCCTGATCGAGCTTGCCTTGCTGCGCACCGGCACGGGTGCGCCCGAGATCGGCAAGCTCTCCCATGCCCTGCGCACCGCCACCGCGAAGGACAATCGCCGCGCCCTGTCGCTGGCGGTGAAGCACGTCACCGATCCGCAGTGGGAAGCGACCATTACGCAGGCGAGCCGCATCTCGGATGTGCTGTCACCGCTTGCCGCCAATGCGCCGGACACGCTCGCCGAACATCTCGACCGCCTCGTTGCGGCCTGCGAGGCGATCGCCGGGGAAGCCTTCTGGGCGGGCGAGGGCGGTGCGGAACTGTCCGATGCCTTCGCGTTGCTGAAGCAGGAATCGCGCCTCCTCAATCGCTGCGACCTGCAGCGCACGGCTGCCATCCTCCGCCACTGGCTGCATGGGCTTCCGGTGCGCAGCCAAAGGCGCAATCCAACGCCCCTCAGCATCCTTGGCTTGCTGGAAGCGCGCCTCATCCGTGCTGATGTGATGGTGCTTGCCGGCCTCAACGAGGGCACCTGGCCCGGCGCCACGGATTGCGGCCCCTGGCTCAACCGCCCGATGCGCGACGTCCTGGCGATGAAGCAGCCCGAGGCGCAGATCGGCCAGACCGCACATGACTTCGTGCAGGCCTTCGGCAACAGCACGGTGAAGCTGCTGTGGTCACGGCGCATCGGCGATGCACCGGGAACGCCATCGCGCTGGCTGCACCGGTTGCAGATGATTCTCGAAACCGCAAAGCTGAAGGAGCAGTTTGCAACCAGCCCGTGGCCTGCGCTGGCGCGCCGGCTGGCGGAGCCGGCTGCCGTGACACCCATCGCCATGCCGAAGCCGCGGCCCCCCGTGGCGCTGCGGCCCAAGGCATTGAGCGTCACCCGCATCGAGAAGCTGATTCGTGATCCTTACGCCATCTATGCCCGCTTCATCCTGCAGCTCGAGCCGGTGAAGCCCGTCTCCTCCGTGCCCGATCCCGCACGGCGCGGCACGATCTTCCATGCGGCGATCGGCGACTTCCTGAACCGCTTCCCGATGGAGCTGCCCGCCAATGCCGCAGCCGAGATGGAGCTTGAGGGGCGCAAGCACTTCGAGCAGATCGCGGACTATCCTGGCCTGGTCAGCTTCTGGTGGCCGCGCTTCCGGCGCATCGCCACCTGGATTGCCGAGCAGGAGCCGGCATGGCGTGACGGGGTGGGGCTCGTGGTGGCGGAGCGTAACGGTGCGATCGCCTTCCCCGTGGCGGGAGAAGACTTCACCCTCTCCTGCCGCGTGGATCGCATCGACCTGATGGCCGATGGCTCCGCCCGCATCGTCGACTTCAAGACCGGCGGCGTGCCCAGCAAGAAGGAGGTGGAGGTCGGCCTCGCGCCGCAGCTTACGCTGCAGGCAGTGATCCTGGCGCGCGGTGGATTCAGGGATGTGACGACAAGGGAGACGCGGCAGCTCTGGTACGTGAAGCTCAGCGGCGGCAACCCGGCGGGCGACGTGGATGAGTTGAAGAAGCTCGACCCGCCCGTCATGGAATTGGCGGAGAAGCACTTTGCGGAGCTGCAGAAGCTTCTTGGGAAATATGCCACGCTCGGGCAACCCTATTACCCGCGCACCATCATGAAGAAGGAGGATGATCCGAGCGATTATGATCATCTCTCGCGCTTCCAGGAATGGTCGCTGTCGGGGGGCGGCACATGAGCCTCAATCCCGCTGCCAGCATGGCCCAGCTCAAGGCGTCAGATCCGTCCGCCACCGTGTGGGTCAATGCCAATGCCGGCTCCGGCAAGACCCATGTGCTGGTCGACCGCGTGGTGCGGCTGATGCTGGATGGCACCGAGCCCTCGCGCATCATGTGCCTCACCTTCACCAAGGCGGCGGCAGCCGAAATGGCCAACCGCTTGTTCGACCGCCTGAGCAAGTGGATCGCGCTTGATGACACGGCCCTGCGGGCTGAACTGAAGAAGCTTGGCTCGCCCGATGCCGGTGCCGCACTGCTGGAGCGCGCACGCCAGCTGTTCACCCGCGCGCTGGAAACGCCGGGCGGCCTCAAGATCCAGACCATCCATGCCTTCTGTGAACGCGTGCTGCAGCTCTTCCCCGTCGAGGCGGGTGTGGTTCCGCATTTCACCATGCTGGATGACCGCGAGCAGCTGAGCCTGCTTCAGGAGGCGCGCAACGGAGTTCTCTCCGGCGCGCAGGATGAGACCACGGACATCGGCAAGGCTCTCAGCGATGTCGTCAACCGGGTGAACGCGGATGATTTCGACAAGCTGCTCACCCAGCTCCTGTCCAAGCGCTCAACCCTGCGGGCGCTGTTCGACGAGGAGAAGGGGCTGGAGCAGGCCGAAAGCCTGCTGCGCATGCACATGTCGCTGGAACAGGGCATCACGCGCGACAGCCTTGTTGCGGGCTTGTCCTGCGATGTGACGCGCTACCTTGAATTGGCGGATGCTCTCGACGGCGGAACGGATACCGAGAAGAAGACTGCCGCGAAGCTGAGAGCCGGCTGCGCTGCCCGGAACCCCAGCCTTCTCGATTTGCGCGGCGTGCTGCTGACCGGCGAAGACACGCCTCGCGCCAATGTCGCCAATGCACCAACACAGCGGCAGCATCCCTGGATCGAAGACTTCGTGAAGGCCGATCAGGCACGGCTCGTGACGGGTTTGGGCATTCTCGGCGATCTCACCTGCCTCGGTGCCACGCTGTCGTTGCTGCGGCTGGGCTCCGCCATCGTTTATCGCTTCGAGGCGGCAAAGCGCGCGCGCGGCGCCTATGACTTTGAGGACCTCATCATCAGGACGGCGGAACTCCTGCGCGAAAAGCCGGATGCTGCCTGGGTGCTGTTCAAGCTCGATGGCGGCATCGAGCATCTGCTCGTCGATGAGGCGCAGGACACGAGCCCCATGCAGTGGCAGATCGTGCAGGCTCTGACGGGCGAGTTCTTCGCGGGCGAGGGCCGTCATGGCAGCAAGGCGCGCACGCTCTTCGTGGTGGGTGACAGGAAGCAGTCGATCTATTCTTTTCAGGGGGCAGACCCCAATGTCTTCGAGCAGGTGCTGGGCGAGGTGAAGGGCCAGGTCGAGGGCGTGCAGCAGGAGTTCCGCCAGGTGGACTTCAGCGTCTCCTTCCGCTCGCTGGAAAACATCCTGAAGGCCGTCGATGGCGTGTTTCCGGCGGGCTCGGATGCGCGCAGCGGCCTTGATGGCAGCATGCCGCGCGAGTGGCAGCACGTGGCCAACCGCCGCGAGGCGCAGGGCACCGTTGAACTCTGGCCGCTCATCGAGCCCGCCGACAGGCAAGACCCCGACCCATGGCAGGCACCGGTCGACCGCGAGCCGGCGCAGTCGCCGCGCCGCCAGCTGGCGCAGAAGCTTGCCGCCACCATCAAGGGCTGGATCGGCAAGCGCATGCTGCCGGCGCGAGGCCGCGCGGTGCAGCCGGGCGACATTCTGATTCTCGTCCGGCAGCGCAACAGCTTCTTCGATGCGATGATCCGCGCCCTGTGGAACGCGCAGGTGCCGGTTGCGGGTGCTGACCGGCTGAAGCTGGGCGAGAACATCGCCGTCCTCGACCTCGTGGCGCTGGCGCAGTTCGCCATCATGCCGGAGGATGACCATGCGCTGGCCTGCGTGCTGAAGAGCCCGCTGCTGGCCACGGCCCTGAGCGAGGATCAGCTGATCGAGATCGCCGCGACGCGCGGCGCGATGCCGCTGTGGCAGAGCCTCACGCAGCACGACGCCGAAGCTTGCCGCAGTGCTGCCGCCTTTCTCCGTCCGCTCATCATGCAGGCGCCCTCGGCGCGGCCCTTCGAATTCTTCTCCGCCATTCTCGGCAAGGCAAGGCTGCGTATCGTGTCGCGGCTTGGCAGCGAGGCCAATGATGCCATCGATGCCTTCCTCGATCGCGCACTCGACTATGAGGAGGCGCATGGCACCTCGCTTGCGGGCTTCGTCAACTGGTTCCAGGCCGGCGAGATCGAGATCAAGCGCAACATGGAGCAGGGTTCGGGCGAAGTCCGGGTGATGACCGTCCATGGCGCCAAGGGCCTCGAGGCGCCGATTGTCATCCTGCCGGACACCACGAGTACGCCGGAACAGGGTCGTGGCGATTCACTCCTGATGCTGGAGGGTGGCGATGGCTACGCCCGCGTGCCGCTGTGGGTGGTGCCGAACCTCGGACCATCGAAGGCGGTCAAGGACCTCAAGGCGGCACAAAGGGATGTGGCAACGGCGGAGTATCGCCGCCTGCTTTATGTCGCGATGACGCGGGCCGGTGATGAACTCTATGTCTGCGGCTACAGTGGCAAGAACGAGCCACCCAAGAACTGCTGGTACAACACGGTCGCTGGCGCGCTCACCGACAAGATGACGCCGCTCGATGGCGGTGAGGGCTGGCGCCTCGGTCCCGCGCCGGTCATGGCCGAGGCCCAGGCGGAAGCCAGGGCGGTGGAGGTGCTCGCCCTGCCGGACTGGATCTCGCGCGAGGTCGGAACTGTGTCGGTCGAGACCTCGCCGCCCGCCCGCAAGCGCGCCGAGGCACGGGTGGCACGCGGCATCCTCATCCACCGCATCCTGCAGAACCTGGCCGACTTGCCCGAGGCAGAGCGCGCCGCCCAAGTCAGCTTGGCGGTGCGAAGGGCCGGGCATGACCCTGCCCTTGGCGAGCAGTTGCAGGCCCTGATCGCCGAGCCCGTGGTGGCGGAGCTCCTCTCTGCCGACGGGCATTCGGAAGCCGCGCTCATCGCCCAGCGGCCGGATGGCAGCCCTGAGCGCCGCCGCATCGACAGGCTGGTGATGACGGCCGATGGCATTCTCGTCGCCGACTACAAGACCGACCGCGAGGTGCCCGCGACAGCGGAGGCCTGTAACCCGGAATATCTCATGCAATTGGCGACTTACCGGGATGCCCTGCGATTGGCTGCACCCGGCAGGCCGATGCGCTTCTGCCTCCTCTTCACCGAGGCGCCGCGGCTGATCATGGTGCCGGACGCGCTCCTCGACCGCATGGCCGCCCTGCGCCAGACCCGGCCTTGACCCTGGGCGGGGTGGCTCCTACCTTCCCCCCATCGCAACGGCGAATCCCCGCCACAGTCCCAAAGAGGTTTCCATGTCCACCCACAAGGTCTCTGACGCGTCCTTCGAAAAGGACGTCCTGCAGTCCGACACGCCCGTCGTCGTCGATTTCTGGGCGGAGTGGTGCGGCCCCTGCAAGATGATCGCCCCGGCGCTGGAGGAAATCGCCCGGAGCCTCGGCCCCAAGGCCAAGATCGTGAAGATCAATATCGACGAGAACCCCTCGGTCCCCTCCCAGTATGGCGTGCGCGGCATCCCGACGCTGATGGTGTTCAAGGGCGGCCAGGTTGCAGCCACCAAGGTGGGTGCAGCGCCGAAGAACCAGCTGCAGAGCTGGATCGAAGAGTCGATCTAACCGCTCCGGTTGATTGGAACACGCGATGGCCGCCTTCGGGCGGCCATTTTCTTTTTGCGGCAATTTTTCTGCCTTGATGCTGCCATCGGCCCACCTTCATACGGTTGTCATGAAGTTGTCGGGTGGGTAGGATGCCCGGCGGGAGGACGAAGAATTGACGATCGCCGAAACGGGCAGCACCGCACCGTCCGAACTCAGCATATCAATACCCGCTTGGATGCAGGCAGCAGGACGGATCATACTGCAGCTTCTTGCCGTCTATCTTCTTCTGCTTGCCATCCATGCCTATCTCGGCTGGTGGTCTCCTGAATTCCTCGACGGCCGCAGCCTGTGGCATTTCTGGTTCTCGCGCATGATCGTTCCGATGGTCATGCTGGGCTTCTTCGTGTCCTTCGCGCGCCTGTTGCCCGCCGGCGCAATGCTGGGCGCGGGCCTTCTGTTTGTCGGCACGCTGTCGCAAATCAAGAAGGACTCGACCGGCGAGCCGTTCCAGATCAGCGACCTGTTCCTCGCGGGTCAGTCCGTGCACTTGCTGCACTATGTTTACTGGTATCACTGGCTGCTCGGTGGGCTGATCATCCCCGCCGCCATCTGGTATGCCATGAACCTCCGCTTCCGCTGGTGGAGCCTGCCAATGGCGCTGGTCTTCGTCGCGCTGCTCTCCACCTATCGCATCCAGTGGGTGGCGAACTGGATCCATGACAACAGCTGGTGGATCGGCGTCGAGAACCTCACCTTCAGCCAGGCCGAGAGCGAGCGCATGAACGGGCTCGGCACGCATCTCTATTTCTCCATGGCGGGGCTGCGCCTCAAAACCTACACGCAGCCCGAGGTGCAGCAGGCGATGGCGGAGCTTAATGCGCCCAAGCCGCCAATGGCCACTGCGGCCACCGGCACGAAGCCTGATGTCTACATCGTCCTCGGCGAGGCCTGGTGGCATGACCCCGACGATCCGGACTCACCACTCAACCAGCTGAAGGATGCGGGCTTCACGGAATCGATTGCGGTGTCGCCGGTCTATGGCGGCACCACGCCCAATGCGGAGTTCGAGGTCCTGACCGGCATTCCGATCAAGACCTTCCAGGATGGCATCATCCCCTACCAGCACTACATTCAATACATCACCGACAGTTCGCGCAGTCTGCCGCGCATCCTGACCGAAAGGGGCTATGCCGCAACGGCGTATCACAACTTCACCCGCCGCTTCTGGCTCCGGGACCAGATCTATCCGAAGCTCGGCTTCGATGACTTCGTCTCCATGGACCAGATGACGCTGACCATCCAGCCCAATGACTGGCCGACGGACGAGGGCCTCTACAAGGCGGTGCTGGACCGGGTGGGCAATGGCGGCCCGCAATTCCATTTCATCGTCACGGTGCAGACGCACGGCCCTTACGAGGCCGATGACAGTGACCTCAAGGGCCACGAGGGCGTGCATGATTATCGCACGCGCCTCGACGGCGCAGCGCGCGCGCTTGCGGCGTTCAAGAAGGAGCTTGATTCCCGGGGACGTCCCTATGCACTGGTGCTGTTTGGCGATCACCTTCCGGGCCTGCGCATGCACCAGCTCCACGATGGAATGAAATCCGAACAGGACCCGCGCCTGCACCAGATCCCGGTGCTGATCGCCAGCAATACGGACAAGCCTCAGGACCTTGCCGATGCAATCCACGGCCGTCCGCTCTACTGCCTGTCACCGATGGTTCTCGACTGGATCGGCCAACCGGTGGACGAGGCTTACATCAATTATCTCGATGCCAGCTGCCGCAACGCGGAAGATCCCAAGATTCGCCCGGCTGAAGCGGTGATCCAGAACCAGCTGTTCACCAAGGATCCGATCTAGGTCATTCCTCGTCGAACTTGCTGTCGACGAGCTGGGTCAGCGCGTCCAGTGCCTCGCCGGCCTGGTTGCCGCTCGCCTCGACCATGATCGAGGTGCCCATCGCCGCACCCAGCATCATCAAGCCCATGATGGAGGTGGCCGGCACCGACATGCCGTCGCGCGTCACCGTGATCTCGGCATCGAAGGCCTCGGCGCATTTCACGAACTTGGCAGAGGCGCGGGCATGCAGGCCGCGCTGGTTGGCGATCGCGAGTTCGCGTGCTGCCACCGTCGCCGACATGCTCAGTCTCCGAGGATCTGGCTGGCAACGTTGATGTACTTGCGGCCGGCGTCCTGCGCGGCGGTTGCCGCCTTGTCGAGGGCATAGTCCCGGCGGATGCGTGCGAGCTTCACGAGCATCGGCAGGTTCAGCCCGGCCACCACCTCCACCTTGCCGATCTCGAGCAGCGAGATGGCAAGGTTCGATGGCGTGCCGCCAAACATGTCGGTGAGGATAATGACACCGGAACCGGTGTTGACGCGGGCAACGGCCGCGGCGATATCGGCGCGGCGGCTTTCCATGCGGTCATCAGGGCCGATGGCGACGGTCTCGATCGCGGCTTGGGGGCCCACCACATGTTCCAACGCAGAACGGAACTCTTCCGCAAGGCGGCCATGGGTGACCAGGACGAGTCCGATCATGGTGGTGGTAAAACTCCGCGCATTTCCCGTTCAGGGTGGCGCACAATGCCTCTAACGACCGGGCGATGCAACATGGATTCAGGGACTGATGAACTGGTCCAGCGCGGCCCGCAAACGGGCAGGTGCTGAGGCATTCCAGGGGTCGAGCAGGATCAGCGGAAGGGCTTCGCCGAGAATGTCCATGCGGGCACTTGTCAGCTCCGGCATGCGCTCGATTTCAGCTGACGGCGTGAGCCTGACAGCAAGCCGCAATCGGGCTTCGGCGACAACGGAAAGTTCAGCAATGCCCAGGCCCCTGATCTCCAGCTTGCCCTTCAGGGAAGCTGGCGCGGAGGCCAAAAGCGCTCCAGCCGATCTGCGGATGACGACCTGGTCATCCGCCACCAGCTGCGCCGTGCGTTCCCTGCCGGAAAGGCCAGCGCCTGCCTGGTCGATCAGCCGCAGCGCCAGGTCGGACTTTCCGCTGCCGGGCTTGCCCACCAGCAGCACGCCCTCAGCCCCGATGGCGACACAGGTGCCGTGGATGAGCGCTTCCTCATGCATTGGGTGCAGCCGGAATGCGCACGGTGAAGCGCGCGCCAAGCACCGGCTTCTCGCCCGTCTCGTCCGCCTTGCCATGGCGGTTCTCGACCCAGATGCGGCCCTTGTGGGCATCGACGATCTGCTGCGAAATGGAAAGGCCAAGACCGGAGTTCGAGCCGAAGCTGCCTTCGGGCCGGTCGGTATAGAAGCGCTCGAAGACACGCTGCAGATTGTCTGCCGGAATGCCGGGGCCGAAATCATCGACGCGGAATTCGACGTCAGGGCCGATGCGGCGGACGCGCACCTGCAGTTTCGTGCCGGGCCTCGTGAAGGAGCGCGCATTGTCGATCAGGTTGCGCACCACCTGGCCCAGTCGCGAGTCGTGACCCATCACGGTATATGCCTTGGCGCGGTCCATGCCGGGCGGCGGCTTGGCAATCTCGAACTCGACTTCGGCCTGGCCTTCCTTGCGGGTGTCATTGGCGTAGTTGGTGATCGACTCCAGAAGCTGTGACAGGTCGAAGGCCTGCGCCTCGCCGCGTGCGAGTTCGGCATCAAGCCGCGATGCATCCGAGATGTCGGTGATGAGCCGGTCGAGCCGCTTCACGTCATGTTTCACGATCTCGACGAGGCGCTCGCGCTGTTCCGGCGTCTTGGCATAGGCGAGCGTCTCGACCGCGCTGCGCAGCGAGGTGAGCGGGTTCTTCAGCTCATGGCTCACATCCGCCGCGAAAGCCTCGATGGCGGCAATGCGGTTGTAGAGCGCGTTGGTCATGTCGCGGACGGCACCTGAAAGATCGCCGATCTCGTCACCGCGTGACGAGAAGTCCGGAATTTCCACCCGCTTGTTGATGCCGCGTCGCACGCGTTCGGCGGCGGCCGCCAGCTTGCGCAGCGGCAGCGCAATGGTGGAAGCAAGCAGGATCGACAGCAGGATGGTGACGAGCGCTACGAAGCCGAAGGTCATCAGCACCACCTGGCGCTCGGCGCGCAGCACGCTGTCGATCTCGCCGCCGGTGGTGGAGAGCACGAGCGAGCCCAGCACGGCGCGGAAGCGCTGGATCGGCACCGCCACCACAACGATGATCTGGCCCCGGTCATTGAGGCGCACGAGGCTGACCTTGGCGCCCTTCAGGGCGGCGGCCACCTCGGGGAAGTCCTTGCCATTGTCGATGCCGTATTCGATCTGCTTCGGATAATCGTAGCTGAAAGTCCATGTGACGAAGCGGTTCCACAGCGACGAGGCACTGAAGCTGTCCGGCTCGCCATTGGGCGGCGGCAGGTCGGATTGCACGATGTCGCCACGCGAATAGAGGAAGCGGCTGTCGACGACGAGATTGCCGTCCTTGTCGATGATCCGTGCCCGGACGGTGGTGTTGGCGAGCAGGCGCTTCAGCACCGGTCCTGCGGCTTCAGGATCGATGGGAAAATCAAGGCTCGACATCTGTTCGGAGTCGGGCAGGATTTCTTCATTGCTGTCGGCCAGCGAGTCCGGGTCAATGACGATGGAGCCGGTATCGACGGTTGCTGAGCCCGCCACTGCCGCGGCGATGATCTGCGCCTGGGTGGTTAGGCTCTGGACGCGCGCGTCGATGAGGCCCTGGCGGAACTGGTTGAAGTAGAGGATGCCGGCCACCAGCACGATGAGGCCCAGCAGGTTGAGCAGCACGATGCGGCTGGTCAGCCGGTGCGGCCAGATGCGGCGCACAAGGCCTTGTCGCGGCGCAGCCTCGCGTTCCGCGGCATCGGCCTCTTCGGCCTCTGCGCGGTCCGTGGTCTCGGGCGGCATCACCTTGTCAAGCATCGGCGGTCACCGGGCCCGAGGGGGTCCGGTCTATTGCTCCTTGAAGCGGTAGCCCACGCCATAGAGTGTTTCAATGGCATCGAAGTCGGCATCGACCGCGTTGAACTTCTTGCGCAGCCGCTTGATGTGGCTGTCGATGGTGCGGTCATCGACATAGACCTGGTCATCATAGGCGGCATCCATCAGTGCGTCGCGGCTCTTGACGATGCCGGGGCGCTGGGCGAGCGACTGCAGGATCAGGAATTCCGTGACCGTCAGCGTCACGGGCTTGCTGTCCCATGTGCAGGAATGGCGGTCGGGGTCCATGGCCAGCTTGCCGCGCTCGATCACCTTGGCGGCCTCGGCCGGGGTCTGGGCCACGTCACGGTTCAAGGCGCGCCGCATGACGGCCTTCACGCGCTCGACCAGCAGGCGCTGCGAGAACGGCTTCTTGATGAAGTCATCCGCACCCATCTTGAGGCCGAAGAGCTCGTCGATCTCGTCGTCCTTGGACGTCAGGAAGATGACCGGCAGGTCTGATTTCTGGCGGATGCGACGGAGCAGTTCCATGCCATCCATGCGCGGCATCTTGATGTCGAAGATGGCCATGTCGGGCGGGTTGTCCTGCAGGCCCTGCAGGGCTGCCGCTCCGTCATTGTACTTCTGGACGACGTAGCCCTCGTTCTCGAGCGCCATGCCGACGGACGTCAGGATGTTGCGGTCGTCATCAACCAGCGCAATGGTGGGCATCTTCTTGTTCATTCCTTCAACTATGTCCTTCCATTGGCAGTAGGGGCGGAACTGGAACAAAATGTGGCAGGCATGATAGGCATTCCCGGCCACAATTGCGAGGTTTGTTCATGAGTGAGCGCAGAAGTTTCAGTGCAGACGAGGCCCGCAACCTGCTCCGCCGGGCCCGGACGGGCACATTGGGCACTCTCAATGCCGATGATGGCATCCCCTATGCCTCCCTGGTCAACCTCGGCACGGATGTCCGGGGCTGCCCGCTGATCCTCATTTCAACGCTGGCCTGGCACACCCGCAACCTGCTGGCGGACCCGCGCGGCAGCGTCATGGTGGCCGAGCTGCCGGAGCAAGGCGATGCCCTGACCGGCGCACGGGTCACCGTCATGGGGCGGTTTTCCAAGGTGGATCCGAAGGTCGCCGCCCGCCGCTTCCTCGCTCGCCATCCAGCTGCCGAGATGTATGCCGGGTTCGGTGATTTCGGTTTCTGGCGGCTGGAGCCCGAAAAGGCCCATGCGGTGGCCGGTTTTGGCCGGATCGAGACCATCCCCGCAAATGAGATGTTCCCCTCAGCCGATGAGATGATCGCGCTGGAAGAGGGTGCAGTGCAGCACATGAATGACGACCATGAGGACGCCATCCAGCGCTATGCCGGGAAGCTGCTGGGCGCCAGGCCCGGCGGCTGGAAAATAACGGCGATCGACCCCGATGGCGCCGACCTTCGGCGCGGCGATGATGTGCTCCGGCTTCCCTTTGACGTGCCGGTCTATTCAGGCGGCGCCCTGCGGTCGCTGCTTGCACGGCTGGGCGAGCAAACACGAAGTTAGGGCATACTCTCAGAAAATGATGTACGATACCGCAGAAAATTGATGTAAACTCTGCTTTTCAGTCATTTTCTTCTTGCAGGACCCGACGACCGGTCTCTAAGTAGCTCTACTGTTCACAGGAGCACGACATGGACACAGCCGCCGACGCCCTCATCCGCGCCCAGCTCGCCGACTTTGGTCTGGCCTGGCTGGACAAGATCTCGTGGAACGCGCCGGCCGCCGTGCTCTATCAGGACGCGGTTGCCCGCGGCGAAGGCGTCGTTGCGGAAGGTGGCGGTCTCGTTGTCACCACCGGCCAGCACACCGGCCGCAGCCCGAACGACAAGTTCGTGGTGCGCGACGCCTCCACCGAAAACACCATCTGGTGGGATAACAACAAGGCGATGAGCCGCGAGCAGTTCGAAACGCTGCGCAAGGACTTCATGGCCCATGCCCGACTGAAAAGCATTTTCGTGCAGGATCTGGCCGGCGGCGCCGAGATGGCCTACCAGCTGCCCACCCGCGTCATCACCGAATATGCCTGGCATGCGCTGTTCATCCAGCACCTGCTGATCGTGCCGGAGGACCAGAACGGTTTCGCACCGAAACTCACCATCATCGATCTGCCGTCCTTCAGGGCCGACCCGGCCCGCCACGGCACGCGCAGCGAAACGGTGATTGCACTCGACCTCGCCAATGGCCTCGTGCTCATCGGCGGCACGCAATATGCGGGCGAGATGAAGAAGTCGGTGTTCACCGTGCTCAACTACTTGCTGCCCGAGAAGGGCGTGATGCCAATGCACTGCTCGGCCAATGTCGGCCACAAGGGCGACAGTGCGGTGTTCTTTGGCCTCTCAGGCACCGGCAAGACAACGCTCTCGGCCGATCCCTCGCGCACGCTAGTGGGCGACGACGAGCACGGCTGGTCGGAGAACGGCCTCTTCAATTTCGAAGGCGGCTGCTACGCCAAGGTCATCAAGCTGTCGAAGGAAGCCGAACCCCAGATCCATGCCACCACCGAAATGTGGGGCACGGTACTGGAGAACGTGAAGGTCGATCCCGTCACGCGCAAGCTCGACCTGCATGACGGCTCGCTCACCGAGAATACCCGTTCCGCCTATCCGCTCTCCGCCATTGCGAACGCGTCGAAGACCGGCACCGCGCCGATCCCGAAGACCATCGTCATGCTGACGGCCGATGCTTTCGGCGTGCTGCCGCCGATTGCAAAGCTGACGCCAGCCCAGGCCATGTATCACTTCCTCTCAGGTTACACCGCCAAGGTGGCGGGCACCGAGCGTGGTGTCACCGAGCCGCAGGCTACCTTCTCCACCTGTTTCGGAGCGCCCTTCATTCCGCGCGATCCGGGCGTCTATGGCGAGCTGCTGCGCGACCTGATCGCCAGGAACGACGTCTCCTGCTGGCTGGTCAACACCGGCTGGACGGGTGGTGCCTATGGCGAGGGCCACCGCATGCCGATCAAGGCGACGCGCGCACTCCTGAACGCCGCACTCGAAGGCCGCCTCGACGACGTGCCGATGCGCACCGATGCCAACTTTGGCTTCGCGGTGCCGCAGGCCGTCGACGGTGTGGACACCAAGATACTCAACCCGCGCGAAACATGGGCCGACACGCGCTCCTATGATGCGATGGCGCGCAAGCTCGTCGGCATGTTCGTCAAGAACTTCGCCAGGTTCGAAGCCAAGGTTGGTGCTGACGTGAAGGCCGCCAGCCCCAGCCTGCAGATCGCCGCGGAGTAAGTCCCGGGCGCTTGCGAATTTCACGGCACGGGCCCAAACAGGGTTCGTGCCGTCTTCCTTTGATCACTACAACTTGCTGACCCTCGCCCTCACCGTGCTTGTCGCCGGCGTGGCTGGGCTGGCGCGTGGCTTCTCGGGCTTCGGCGCAGCGCTCATCTTCATGCCGGCGGGCAGCGCACTGGTGGGACCCGCCGTTGCGGCCCCCGTGCTGCTGGTGGCCGATGGCGTTCTCTCGCTGGGCTTCCTGCCGCGTGCCTGGGTCCTGGCGCGGAGACGTGACGTGGCGCTGATGGCGTCGGGTGCGGTGATCGGCGTGCCGCTCGGGGCCTATGTGCTGCGCCATTCCGATCCCCTGCTGCTGCGCTGGGTGATCGCCGGCCTCGCGTCCTCCATGCTGCTGCTGCTGGTATCGGGATGGCGCTATCACGGCACGCCGCGCGCATCCGTCACCGCTGTTGTGGGCGCGGTGGCGGGATTGTTCGGCGGGCTCGCGCAGATGACCGGCCCGCCCGTTGTTGCCTACTGGCTCTCCGGCAAGGAGACGCATGGCACGATGCGCGCCTCGATCATTCTGTTTTTCGGGGCGACCACGGTCTTCACCTTCATCAGCTATCTCGTCTCCGGCATCATCACCGTGCAGACGCTCTGGCTTGCCGCCCTGGTGGCACCTGCCTATGCGCTGGGCCTGTTCAGCGGCGCGCGCGCCTTCCATCTGGCCAGCCCCGACATCTTCCGCCGCCTGTGCTTCGTGCTGATCGCCGCCTCGGTGGTCACGAGCCTGCCAGTCTGGCGCTAAGCTCTGGCTTCGTGAGCGATGCAGATGCAACCTGTTTCCTCGTTCGACAGCGAATCCTCGAACAGCATGCAAAGGTGCGGGCCTGCTGCATCGCCGTCGCGGCCCTTCTCGCGAAAGAAGCGGCAGCTCGCGCAGATGCCGAAGCTCTCGAGCTCGCCGCGCTTCACCTCGCGCGCCAGCAACTCCTCGACTCCGCGCTGCATGCGTCGCCTGGTCTTGCCGCCGAGTTCCTCGACCGCCGCTTCGAACTGCACCCACGGGTCGTTGTCCAGCGTCTCGCGGCCCTTGTCGGTCAGCGAGAGGCGCACCGACTTCCGCGCATCGCGCGCCGCCTTGGCGATGAGCCCCTTGCGCTCCAGCGCCATCACCGTCTGCGAAATGGTGCCCTTCGTGGCGCCGAGATAGCGCGTCAGCGCGCCGGGCGTATTGGAAAAACGGTTGGCACGGGCGACATAACGCAGTGCCTCGCGCTGGGCAGGGTTCAGCCCATCCTCATGTTCGCGCGCCCGCATCACGCGGGCCAGCCGCTCCAGCGGCCAGGCGATCATGCGACCGTCGCCTGTCTCTTCATCATCACTGCTCATGGGGCGTCATGGTTCCACAAACAGGCGTCACGTGCGAGTGGAATTTGGGGCCTCACGCGCCCATGAAGCGCTGCACCGCAGCGCGTTGCGCGGCCGTGATGTGAAGGCCATGCTTGGTGCGGCGGTCAAGCACGTCTTCCGCCGTCCGCGCCCATTCCGCGCGGCGCAGGTAGTCGCTCTCCACCTGATAGAGCAACCCGCCGAAATGCTGGCCGAGACCTGCAATGTCGCGGGCACCGTTGAGCACATCCATCGTGCGGGTGCCGTAAAGGCGCGCATAGTGATGGGCGAGGCCTTCCGGCAGCCACGGCTTGGCCGTCTGAAGCTGCGCGAGAAAACGGTCGAAGTCGGCATCCGGCATGTCGCCGCCGGGCAGCGGGGCCGTGGCCGTCCACGCGGGCTGCATGGCGGGGAAGAAGGGCCTCAGCTTCTCCAGTGCGTGCTCGGCAAGCTTCCTGTAGGTGGTGATCTTGCCGCCGAACACCGACAGCATCGGCGGCTCCCCCGTCACGTCGAACACATAGTCGCGCGTGACGGCCGATGGGTTCTCGGCATTGTCATCGTATAGCGGCCGCACGCCGGAGAAGGCGTGGATCACCAGGTCCTTCGTGATTGGAGCCTTCAGATAGCGGTTGATGGCGGCGAGCAGGTAATCGACTTCGCGCTGGTCGATGACCACGTCCTCAGCCTTGCCCTCATAGGGAATGTCGGTGGTGCCGATCAGCGCCATGTCGCCTTCGTAGGGGTTGACGAAGATCACCCGCTTGTCGTCGTTCTGGAAGAGATAGGCCTGCGGGCCCTCCCAGAATTTGCGGACGATGATGTGGCTGCCCTTGACGAGGCGCACGCGGCGCGGCGAGTTGGAGCCGGCAACGCCGTTGATGACATTCTCCACCCACGGCCCCGCCGCATTGGCGATGGCCTTCGCCTTCACTTTCGACTGCACTCCATCGGCAGCGGTGAACTCCACCTCCCAGCCGCCGTTCACGCGGCGCGCGGCGGTGGCGGCGGTGCGTGTCATGATCGTTGCGCCGTGCTCCTTCGCATCGAGTGCGTTCAGGGACACGAGACGTGCATCATCCACCCAGCAATCGGAATATTCGAAGGCGCGTGTGAACTCGGGACGGATCGGCTTTCCTTCCGGATCGTGCGCCAAGTCGATGTTGCGGCAGCCCGGCAGCTTCTTGCGGCCACCAAGATGATCGTAGAGGAAGAGACCGAGGCGCACGAGCCAGGCCGGGCGCTGTTCGGGCGAATGCGGCAGCACGAAGCGCATGGGCCAGACGATGTGTGGTGCTGCATTGAGCAGCACCTCGCGTTCGATCAGCGCCTCGCGCACCAGGCGGAACTCGTAGTATTCGAGATAGCGCAAACCGCCGTGGATAAGCTTGCCGGAGCGCGATGACGTGCCTTGCGCCAGGTCGTCCTTCTCGCACAGGATGACGGAGAGGCCTCGGCCTGCCGCATCGCGGGCGATGCCGGCACCGTTGATGCCACCCCCGATGACGACCAGATCGACCGGCTTCAGCTCCTGCATGGCACGAGATCCGTCAGCACCTGTTGAGCGCGGGCTCTCCCGCAAGGTAGCGGCGCACTTCCTCCGCCGCGAGGCCCGCGGCATAGCTCACCGTCTTCACCGAGGCGCCCGCGATGTGCGGCGTCAGCGTGACGTTGGGCAGCTTGAGGAAGCGGTTGTCCGGCGGCACGGGCTCCACGTCGAAGGTCTCGAGCATGGCGCCCTTCAGCTTGTTCGTTACCAGCGCCTCATAAAGGTCGTCGTAATTCACCAGCGGCCCGCGTGCGGTGTTGATGAGATAGGCGCCGTCCTTCATCCGGGCGAGCGTGTCCTTGTTGATCATCTTCGTCGTTTCCGCCGTCACGCGCGGGTGCAGCGACATGACGTCCGCCTCCTCGAGGATGCGGTCCAGCGAGCACTGTATCACGCCGTCGTTGAGGTCATCCGCACTGAGCTGTACGTAAGGGTCGCTCACCAGGATGCGGCATCCGAAGGCCTTCAAGAGCTTCACCACGCGGCGGCCCACCTCGCCATAGCCAATCAGGCCCACCGTCATCTCGGAGAGTTCCTGGCCCGTGAGGTCGGCGCGGTAAAGATCGCCCCGCCACTCGCCGCGGCGCAGCGCGTCATGGCCCTGGGTGATCTTGCGCGTTTCGGCGAGAATGGCGCCGATGGTGAACTCGGCGACGGCCGAGGCATTGCGGCCCGGCGTGTTCACAACCTTGATGCCGCGCTCACGCGCTGCCTTCATGTCGATGTTGACGGGCCCGCCGCGCGACACGGCGACGAACTTGAGCTTGGGCAGCCGGTCCATGATGGAGGCCGAAAGCGGAGCGAGTTGCGTGACCAGAATCTCGGCGTCGCCCGTCAGCTCCACCACCTGGTCGGCCGAACCCATGTATTCCTTGAGGCCGTCCATGCCCTGAACCGCATAGCCATGTTCCATCGGCTCGTCCGGCCAGGGCATGTCATGGGTGCGGATGTCGAGGTCGAACAGGCGGCAGCGTTCGCGCAGCGCCGCCTCGAACATGGAGGAAAGCATGAAGCGGTCACCGATGACGGAGATCTTAGGACGCACGATTGGCCACCATCTCGCGCCAGATCGGGCGCATTTTTTCGCGGGTTTGCTTGTAGATGCCAAACGCGCCGTCATAGCGGCCGGTCAGCGACGGATCAGGCGCCGTGGACGACCCGAGAAGCGGGGTCACCCATTCCGCCACGCAGGCATCCATGTCGGGGTAGAGCTTCTGCTGCACGGCGGCCATCATGGCGGCACCTGCCGCACCGGCCTCCTCGCGCTGCACGGTGCGCACGGGTGCCTTCAGCACGCTGGCCAGAATGACCCGCAGCGCGTGTGAGCGCGCCGCCCCGCCAGTGACGCGCACTTCGCGCGGGATTTCGCCCATCGCCGAATAGCAATCGCGCGAGGCAAAGCACAGACCCTCGAACACGGCCCGCATCATGTCGGCAAAGCCCATGCCGAGTTCCAGCCCGGTGAACATGGCGCGCGCCGCAGGTTCCATCACGGGCCCTCGTTCGCCCGCCTGCGAGATATAGGGGTGGAAGATCGCGCGCGCCGGCTCGGCCTGCAGGATGCGCGCATCGAGGCCCTTCAGCAGGTCGGCCCTGGTGCTCTCCACGCCTTGGGAAGCCAATACGTCGAGGCCCAAGTCCAGCAGCCAGTCGATGTTGAGGGTCGATGCCATGTTGGACTGGATCTGCGCATACATGCCCGGCACCGGGAAGCACATGGTGTAGCCCGACAGCTCGCTGTTGAGCTTCACATGCGCAGCGCTCGGCGCGATCTTCATGTGCATGCCGGTGGATCCGACGATGGTGCAGCCGGTCTCGCCCTTGGGATCATAGAGTCCGCCGCCAAGTCCGGTGCACAGCACGTCGACATAGCCGAGCGTGATCGGCGTGCCCGGCTTGAGGCCGGTGAGCGCTGCCGCTTCCGGCGTGAGGCCTCCTGCAACTTGCGTGCCTTCGACGATCTCCGGCAGAAGCGACTTCGTATCGGGTATGCCGAGCACGTCGAGGACCTCGGGCGCGTAGGTGCGCGTGGCATATTGGCCGAAGGTGAAGTTGGCCTCCGATGGATCGGTGCGGCGTTCGCCCGTCAGCTTGAAATAGAGCCAGTCCTTGCAGTGGAAGCCGGTTGTGGCGCGGGCCAGCAGGTCGGGACGGTTCCTCGTCATCCACACAAGCTGCATGCTCATCTGGCAGGCGTTCACGCCCGTGCCGGTGCGCTTGTAGTGTGCGGGGTAGTCGGCACTCGCCACGAAACCCTCGGTGATGGCGGCGGCGCGTGCGTCAAGCCACAGCCAGGCGGGTGCCACGGGCTCGCCCGCCTTGTCGATCAGCCACATGCCGTCACCCTGGCCTGTCACTGAAATGGCGATCAGGCGATCCTGCAGGTTCGGCACCTTTTCGGAGAGCTGCTTCAGCGTCGCGGCGGTGTCGGCCCAGGTACGGGCCATGTCCTGCTCGGCGCCGCCATCGGGGAAGGTCTGGTAGCGGTTGGGAATGGCGGCAGAGGCGATCTGCTCGCCCTTCGTGGTGAAGGCAATGGACTTGATGACCGAGGTGCCGGCATCGATGCCGATGAGCACGCCATCCTTCATGCGAGCGTGCCCCCATGTGCAATGGCATTGCCACTGGCCGGATCGAAGAGGTGCAGGTCACGCGCCGCCACGTTCAGAGATACGTCGCTGCCCGTGGCCCGTGATACGCGCTCCTGCGAGACGGAAACGACCGTGCGGCCCGCAACGTCGACAGCCACATGCGTCTGGTCGCCCAGCCACTGGCAGGCCATGACCTTGCCCTTCACCGGCCCGTCACCCAGCTGCAGCGCATGGGGGCGGATGCCGAGTGCAATGCGCGGCGTCTTCGCGAGAACTCCGCGCAGTGCGTCCGAGATGTCGGAGGCAGGGTAGGAGAGTGTCGTTCCGCCCTCGACCGTGAAGCTCACACGGTCGGCATTGGCACTCACATCGGCGGTGAACACGTTCATCGGCGGCTCGCCGATGAACGTGCCGGTGAACAGGTTGGCAGGCCGCGCCTTGAGTTCGGCTGGTGTTGCGTATTGCTGCAGAACGCCGCCTTCCATCACCGCGATGCGGTCGGCCAGTGCATTGGCCTCCGTCTGGTCATGAGTGACGAGAATGGTCGTGCAGTTGTGCTCGCGCAGGTAATGCTTGATGCGGCCGCGCAGGATGGCGCGCAGCTGCGGCTCGAGCTGGCCCATCGGCTCGTCGAGCAGGTAAAGCCCCGCATCGCGCACTAGCGCGCGGCCAAGGCTGGCGCGCTGTTGCTGGCCGCCGGACACGGAGGAGGGATATTTGTTCAGGATGTCGGCGATCTCCAGCATCTCCGCCATGTGCGTGACGCGCCTTTCCTGCTCCGCCTGCGGCAGCTTGGACGACTTGAGCGCAAAGGACATGTTCTCGCCGATGGTCAGCGGCGGGTAGAGCGAATAGGCCTCGAAGGCCATGGCCACGCCGCGCGCTGCCGGCGGCAGCGTGTGGATGGGTTTGCCACCCAGCGTGATCGCGCCATTGGAAACCTCCTCGAAGCCGGCGATCATGCGCAGCGTCGAGGTCTTGCCGCAGCCCGAAGAGCCAAGCAGCGCCACAATCTCACCGGGCTTCACCACAAGGTCCAGCGCCTTCACGGCATGCACGTCGCCCTTGCGGGAATGATAGATCTTGTCGACGCGGGTGATGTCGAGCTCAGCCATGGAGGCGCTCTCCGCTCTGGCGGTCAAAGATGTGGGTGCCGACCGCCGCGAAGCTGGCGCGCACCTTCGAGCCCGCGTCCGGAATGCTGGCGGCGCTCGACGGCAGTGAGGCCAGGAATTCCCAGCCATTGAGGGTCTGCAGCAGCAGCACCGTGCGTTCGTTGAGCGGCGTCACGGCGATCACCTCCGCCTCAACGCCCGCGGAACCGATCTCCACCGCCTCCGGACGCACGCCGAAGATCACCTCACGGCCACCGAATCCGCGATACCCATCCGCCACCGGAACCCGCGTACCGCCCAGCACCACATGGGTGCCGCCCTCGGTCTCGATCACCGTGTCGAACGTGTTGATCGAAGGATCGCCGAACAGCCGTGCCACGCCAAGCGTGGCGGGTCGCACGTAGATGTCCTCAGGCGTGGCCGTCTGCACGAAGGTGCCATTGGCGAGAACCGCGATGCGGTCCGCCAGCGCCATGGCCTCCTTGTAGTCCTGGGTCACGTAGAGAACCGTGGCGCCGGACTGGCGCAGCAGGCGCGGCAATTCAAGGCGCATCTCGAAACGCAGCTTGGCGTCGACGTTGCGCAGCGGGTCGTCCAGCAGCAGGATCTGCGGCTCGGCGGCCAGAGCGCGGGCGAGCGCGGTGCGCTGCTTCTGGCCGTTGGAAAGCTCGCGTGGGCTGTGGTTCAGCACATGGTCGATCTTGAGCAGCTTCGCCACCTTGGCGACACCTGCCTTCACCTTGCTCTCGTCCGCTCCTGCCGCGCGCAAGGGCGTGGCGATGTTCTCGGAGGCATTCATGTGCGGGAACAGCGCGAAGTTCTGGAATGCCATGCCCACGCCGCGGTGTTCGGGCGCGATGTCGGACACGTCATGCCCGCCAATCTCGATGGCACCCGCCGTCGGTTCCTCGACACCCGCGATCAGGCGCAGCAGGATGGTCTTGCCGGTGCCGGAGCCACCGAAGATCACCACGATCTCGCCGACGTCAGCCTCGAGGTTCAGCCCGTCGAAGACCTTGAAGGCGCCGTAGGACTTGGTCAGCGACTTGATTGCGAGCTGGCTCATCCCTTCACCGCACCCATGGACAGGCCCTCGACGAGGTAGCGCTGCGCATAAAGCGCAAGTGCCAGCGTGGGCGTGATCGAAATGATGATGGCCGCCGCGATCTGGCCATACTGGATGCCCGATGCCGTCACGAAGGCGAGTGCACCCACCGTCACCGGCTGCTTGTCGGCCGATGCCAGGATGAGCGCGAAGACGAAGTTGTTCCACGCGAAGATGAAGGCGAGCAGGCCCGCCGCGGCGATGCCGGGCTTGGCCAGCGGAATCGAGATCTTCAGGAAGGTCTTCCACCAGCTGTTGCCAGCGATGCGATAGGCGTATTCGATGTCCGGGCTGATGTCCTCGAAATAGCCTCGCACGATCCACAGGATGAGCGGCAGGCAGATCAGCTGATAGACCCAGATGAGCCCGATATAGGTGTTGGTCAGGCCCAGCGTCTTGAAATAAAGGCTCAAAGGCAGCAGCACCAGAAGTGCGGGCGCGAAGCGGAAGGACAGCAGCGTGAAGGCAATGTCCTCGCCCAGCCGGAACTTGAAGCGCGCGAAGGCATAGGCCGCAGGCACGCCCAGCACCAGCGAGAGGGCGACGGAACAGACTGACAGCAGCACCGAGTTGAACATGTTCTGCATGAAGTTCAGCTGCAGGCTGCCGGCCGCCGTGCGCAGCTGGCCGGTGATGAGTGCGGTGTAATTGTCGATGATCGGCGTGAAGGCGATCGAGGGTGGAATGCGCAGGATCGTCTCGTTCGTCTGGAGCGACATCAGGAAGATCCAGGCGATGGGGAACAGGAAGAAGACGAGCACCAGCGTGATCGCCACGCTGCGCAGGATTTTCTCGAGGCTTGATGAATGGTCCATGGTCAATGCGCTCCGTGGGCGCGTTCGCGCAGTTTCAGCCACTGCTTGATGAAGACGTTCGACAGGGCATAGGTGATGGCCCAGAGGATGACCATGAGGGCGGCGGAACGTCCCACATTGGTGGCCTGGAAGAAGTCGAGATAGGCCTGCACCTGGAACACCAGCAGCTTGTCGCCGGGCCCGCCTTGCGTCATCGCATAGATGATGTCGAACTGCTGGATCGAATCGAGCAGGCGGAACAGCGTCGCCGTGATGATGTAGGGCATCAGCATGGGCAGCGTGATGCGGAAGAACACGAAGCTGCGCGGCACGCCGTCGAGTGCCGCCGCCTCGAAGGGGGCTTTCGGCAACGAGCGCAGGCCTGCCAGCAGCAGGATCATGATGAAGGGCGTGTAGACCCACATGTCGACCAGCACGACGGTGAACAGGGCCGTATCGGGGTCAGACGCCCACTTGAAATCATGGATGCCGATGAGGGTGAGGAGATAGCTCAGCACACCGAAGTCCGGGTGCGTCATCAGCTTCCACATCAGCGCGGCGAGCGCGGGCGCCGTCATCAGCGGCAGGAGGAGCAGGATGGACGCGATGTTGTTGAAGCGCGAAGGGCGCTGCAGCAGCAGCGCAATGCACAGGCCCAGCAGCAGCTCGAGAACCACCGTCAGGAAGGCGTAGGTGAGCGAGATGTAGACGGTGTTCCAGAACTTCGGGTCGGTGAAGAAGTTGATGTAGTTCTGGAACCAGATGAAGCCCTTCATGGCGGGCAGGTTCATCCGGTAGCGCAGCATCGAGTAATAGACGGCGGTGAAGAAGGGAATGAGGATCCCGATGCACATGAGGAGTGCCGGAAGGGACAGGATATAAGGCAGGGCCCGGCGCATGAAGCGGCTCTGCTTCACGGGGGTGCGCATCTCTGTGGCGGCGGCTGTCATTCGGAGGCCCGGAATTCGACGGTGGGACGGTGGAGGAAAAGGCGCGCGGGTTGCCGCAGGGAGTCGGTGCCCCGCGCGCCAGTTCTGCTTACTTAGCCAAGGCCGGCTTCAGCCAGCTTCTTGTCCATTTCGGCGGCCATCGCGTCGAGGCCTTCATCGACGTTGATTTCCTTGGCCACCATCTTCTGCAGGTTTTCCGCCCACAGCGTGGTGAGGTCGAAGAACAGCGGCTGGGCGGTGAAGTAGATCTTCGCGCCCGGTGCGGAAACTTCGTACTGATTGAGGTAGCCCGGGTAGGACTTGTCGATGCGGGCGCGGAACTCGTCGTCCTTCCACACCGAGGCGCGGACGGGGTTGACGAAGTCCATCTTGCGGGCGCCGAACAGGTCATGCTCGGTGGAGGTCGCCCACTGCAGGAAGTACCAGGTGGCGTCCTTCTGGGTGCCGGCATTGTTCATGGCCAGCGACCAGATCCACACGTTGGGGGTGGGGGCAGCCGCTGCCGGGTTGGCCGCGAACGGCGCATAGCCCAGGTTGCCGGCTTCCTTGTTGTCGCCGCCGTTCATGAAGTAGCCGAGGATGTCGGCGTCGAAGATCATGGCGGAAGCGCCCGCACCGAGGTCGGTGCCGACCTGGTACCAGGTGTAGGTGGACCAGTTCTTCGGCCCTGAGTCCTGGATCATCTTGACCCAGTCCTTGTGGTAGGACTTGGAGCCAGCCGAGTTCATCGCGGCCTTCAGCTTGCCGTCGGCGACATTGAAGTCCTTTTCGCCGAAGTTGGCATAGCCCGAGAGGAAGCCCGGGTGGATGGTCGCCCAGCTGCGCGAACCGCGGACGCCGATGCCATACGGGCCACCGAGGTCCTTCGTGAGCTTCGCCGAGACTTCGATCATCTCGCCGATGTTCTTCGGGGGCTGCACGCCGACCTTGTCGAACATCTTCTTGTTGTAGGAGATGTTGTTGAGCTCGAAGCCCCACGGGATGCACCACTGCTTGGCATCCGCCGAACCCAGTTCGCCGCCCGGTACGCCGTTCCACGAGGTGGAGGCGCGAAGCCCCGGCAGCACGTCTTCCCAATTGTAGTTGGGGTTCGTCTTGGCCGGGTCCTTGATGTACTCGTTGAGGTCGGTGATCCAGCCGGCCGGACCATAGGTCCAGGTCATGTAGGCGCCGGTCATGAAGGCATCATACTCGGTCGAACCCGAGGAGAGTGCTGCCGTCACCTTGTCGAAGTAGACGTCCTCGGGGAAGATGTCCCACGAGATGTCCATGCCGGTCATGTCCTTGAAGGCCTGGATATTGGCGATCATGGCATCGGCATAAGGATGCTTGTTGAGCAGGAGCTTGAGCTTCGTGCCCTTGTACTTCATCCAGTCGAAGTCGGCAGCCATGGCGCGGGTCTGCGCCTGGGTCAGGAACACGCCGGCGGCCGAGGCCGAAAGGCCCAGCTTGGCGGCACCATTGATCACTTCGCGGCGGCTGATCTTCTTCGCCACGAAGGCGTCGAAGAGGCCTTTTTCTTTCTCGAACATTCCCATTCCTCCGTTGGTTTGTGGGGTCTTCTTGTTTAGCCCGGTGCGGGTTTTCCGTTCTTCTTGCCGGGCTCACGTCCCGGTTTCAGCGAGACGAGGCGCCTTGCGGTCGCCTCGTCGGTGATCAGGCCAAAAAGCAGTCCGTGCGCAAGAATGGCGCGGATGGCCCGAGTTTTCGATGTGCCGCCGGCAACGGCGACGATCCTGTGGCTCTTGAGGTCCGAAAAGCGCGGCGCCATGGCGCGCGCGGACACAGAATTCGGCAAATGCTCGCCATGTTCGTTGAAGAAATGACCGAGTATCTCGGCGCAGGCGCCGGTCTTCATCACCTCTTCAACGTCTTCCTCGTCCACCATGCCGGCGGTGGCGATGAAGCTCTTGCGGTCCACTTCGCCGATGCCGGCGATATAGAGTTCGGCCTCCCGCGCCATGGCGATGACGTCGGAGACGCCATATTGTGCCTCGAGCACCTGCCGGTCCTTTTCCGAGTTGGCGAAGAACGGCACCGGCATCACATAGGTTTCCGCTGCGGTGCGCTCGGCCAGGCGGTGGATCACGTCGAAGGGGCTGGCCGCAAAACGCCGCGTCAGGCCACCGAGCAGCGAGACGAATTTGGTGTCATTGGCTGCAACGCTCGGCATGAGGTCCACCGCAGTTGCCAGGGTGCGGCCATGGCCCATGCCGATCATGCGATACTTGGCCGATTCGATGAGGTTGCGCAGGTAGCGCGCCCCCGCCATGCCAAGCGTGCGCAGCGGCAGCGAGCCTTCATCGATGTTGGGCACCACCTCGCAGAAGGCGAGGCCATAGTCGGTCTTGAGCTTCTCCTCCAGCGCGATGCAGCCGGAGATCGGGCCTTCGACGAAAACGCGGATCAACCCGTCGGCCCGGGCCTTGGCGATGAGGCGGTGCGCCTTGGTGCTCTGCACGCCCAGAAGCTCGGCCACTTCGCCTTGCGTCTTGCCTCCAGCGAAGTGCAGCCACGCGGCGCGGGCCGCAAGGGCGGCCTCCTCGTCCACCTGAGGGGCTGGCTGGTGAAGCGTCAACGTCTTCCCATTTGCTTGTGAAAATTTTTTCTTGAGGTGCAATATTTTTCAGATAAGCTCTGGCGTCAACAGAATTCGATATTGCGCTGCAATATCAGCGGGCTCCGAAACATGGGATGTGCACGCGGAGCGCAGCCCGATTGCGGCCACACCCAAATCCATGTCCTATTGGGCAGCCCTTGCGAAGTTAGGATGCAACTGATGAAGACGCCGTGGATCGGCACCAGCTGGAAGATGAACAAGACGCGGAGCGAAGCCCGCGCCTTTGCCGAGGCGCTGAAGGCGTCACCCTTCGCGCAGACGGGCAGGGCGCAGCCCTTCGTCATTCCGCCCTTTCCCTACATCACTGAGGTCGCCGGCATCCTCTCCGGCACCCGCGTCAAGGTCGGGGCCCAGAACATGCACTGGGCGGACGGCGGTGCCTGGACGGGCGAAGTCTCAGCCCTGATGGTGAAGGACTGTGGTGCCACGCTGGTCGAACTCGGCCACAGCGAACGTCGCACGCATTTTGGCGAGACCGATGAGACGGTCTCGAAAAAGGTGACGGCAGCCGTGCAGCATGGGCTCATCGCGCTCGTCTGCATCGGCGACACGCGCAGCGAATATGAGGCGGGCGCCACGGCGGACGTGCTGGCGAAGCAGACGCGTTATGCCCTGCGTGACGTCGGCAAGCATGCGCCGGGCAAGGTCATCCTCGCCTATGAGCCGGTGTGGTCAATCGGGGAAGGCGGCATTCCGGCAGATCCCGATTTTGCCAACGCACAGCATGCGAAGCTGAAAGCCCTGACGGCGGAGATTGTGGGCCAGCCGCTGCCCATCCTCTATGGCGGCAGCGTCAATCCGCAGAATTGTTGCGATCTGGCCGCCATGTCGGATATTGACGGGCTCTTCATCGGAAGGTCCGCCTGGGACCCCGCCGGATTCATCGGCATCATCGACGCCGTCACAAAGAGATTGGGAGACAAGCCATGAAGATCGCCGTGGGCGCCGACAGCGCCGGAAAGCCCCTCCTCGATGTCATCGAGGCGCATCTGAAGTCAATGCCTGCGCACGAGATCACCAATCTCAGCCAGTCCGGCTATTATGCCGATCTCTCCGCCAACCTCGCCCACAAGGTGAAGGACGGCGAGTATGAGCGTGGCATCCTCATCTGCGGCACCGGCATCGGCGTCTGCATCTCGGCCAACAAGGTGCCGGGTATCCGCGCGGCCCTCACGCATGACACTTATTCGGCCGAACGTGCGGCAAAGTCCAACAACGCCCAGATCATCACCATGGGTGCCCGCGTCATCGGGCCGGAGCTGGCCAAGGCCATCGTGGATACGTGGCTGGCATCGGCGTTCGATCCCAAGGGTTCGTCGGCCGCCAATGTCGAAGCGATCAACAAGCTGGATGGTTCTTGCTGAACCCGAGCTGCTTCCTCACAACCACTATGGCCGGGCTTGTCCCGGCCATCTTCTTTGGCAGCGGGACAAGAGGATGCGCGGATCAAGTCCGCGCATGATGTAACTTGAGCAATGCCTGCCGCTTTAGAGCGACGTGAACCCGAAGCTCGATGCTGGCAGATCCAGGTAGTGCTTCAACTCCGCATCCAGCTTCATCAGCGAAATCGAGAACCCCGCCATCTCCTGCGAGGTGAGCCAAGAGCCCACAAGGCTGCGGTGCACCGTTATGCCCTCGCGCTCGAGAATCTGCCGCACCCGGCGATTGGCGATCAGCAGTTCGAACATCGTCGTGGAGCCAAGATTGTTGATGAGCAGCGCCACCTCATCACCCCGTGAATAGGGCAGGTCACGCAGGATTGGCGCCATCATCTGGTCGACGATGTCGTCCGCCGTCGTCATCTTCTGGCGCTTCACGCCCTTCTCGCCATGCGCGCCCATGCCGATCTCGATCTCGTCATCACCCAGCTCGAAGGTAGGCTTGCCCGATTCAGGAAGCGACCCGGGCGAAACGGCAACACCCATCGAGCGCGTGTTGGCCTCGGCCTTCGCCGCCACGCGTGCCACCTCGTTGAGGCTGTCCAGTTCCGCCGCGGCACCACCTGCGATCTTGATCACGAACACGTCGCCCGCAATGCCGCGCCGTTCATCGGGGCGATCAGGCGCGCCCACCGCCACGTCGTCGCGCACGCGAATGGTGCGGGTATCGATCCCCCCGGCGGCGAGGAACTCGGCCGCCATGTCGAAGTTCATGTTGTCGCCGGAATAATTGCCATAGACGAAGACCACGCCCTTGCCCCGGTTGATGGCGCGTGCCGTCTCGCAAATGGTCTGGGGTGAAGGCGAGGTGAAGACTTCACCCGCCGCCGCGCCATCCGCGAGGTTTCGGCCCAGGAAGCCGCCGAAAATAGGCTCATGCCCGCTGCCGCCGCCCACCAGCAGCGCCACCTTGCCGGCAGGAATCTCCTTCAGGAAGAAGGCGCCATGGCCCTCCACCTTGCTCACGCGCCCGTCATAGCCAAGCACCAGACCTTCCATCATCTCCTGCGTGGCGTGGCGCGGGTCGTTCAGGATCTTCTTTGGCGTCTTCATGTGTATCCCCCCGTATTTTCTCTCAACGTATTTCCACGAGGCATAACATGTGAGGACTGCCACTTGAAGCCGCCACGCTCGCAGCCCTATCCTTCGACCCATGACGCATGAAGACATCCGCGCCGCTGTCGCCAAGCTGTGTGAGGGCTACCCTGGCCCTTACTGGCGCGCGCTTGACCGCGAACGGGCCTACCCATCGGCGTTTGTGGCAGAGCTGACGCGTTCCGGCTTTCTGGCCGCGCTCATTCCGCAGGCCTATGGCGGCTCCGGCCTGCCGCTCAGTGCGGCGGCGTCCATCCTCGAGGAAATCCAGGCGGCGGGCTGCAATGGCGCAAGCTGCCATGCCCAGATGTATGTGATGGGCACGCTGCTTCGCCACGGCAGCGAGGAGCAGAAGCAGCGCTACCTCCCGCGCATCGCTTTGGGCGAGTTGCGGCTGCAGGCCTTCGGCGTGACGGAGCCTGACAGCGGCACCGATACCGCGTCGATCACCACCACCGCGCGTCGTGAGGGCAACCACTACATCATCCGCGGCCGCAAGATATGGACGAGCCGTGCCGAGCATTCCGATCTGATGATCGTCCTCACACGCACCTCGCCCGTTGCAGACGGCATGAAGCGCACGAGCGGACTGTCGGTCTTCCTGGTCGATCTGCATGAGGCCCGCACACACGGCCTCACCATTGATCCGATCCGCACCATGATGAACCATGCCGCCACCAGCATCGGGTTCGACGATGTACCCGTGCCAGCCGAGAGCCTCATCGGCAAGGAGGGCGAGGGATTCCGCTACATTCTCTCGGGCATGAATGCCGAGCGCATCCTGATTGCCGCTGAATGCGTGGGTGATGCGCGCTGGTTCATCGACAAGTCTTGTGGCTACGCGAAAGAGCGCGTGGTGTTCGGCCGCCCGATCGGCCAGAACCAGGGCATCCAGTTTCCCATTGCCCGCGCCTATGCCAACATGCGCGCAGCGGGCCTGATGGTGAATGAGGCGCTTCGCCGCTTCGAGGCGGATGAACCCTGCGGACCCGAGGCCAACATGGCGAAGATGCTTGCGGCGGACGCCAGCTTCGAGGCCGCCAATGCAGCGATCCAGACGCATGGTGGTTTTGGCTTCGCCGAGGACTTTGATATCGAGCGCAAGTTCCGCGAAACGCGGCTCTACCAGGTGGCGCCGATCTCCACCAATCTCATCCTGTCCTACCTTGCCGAGCATGTGCTCGGCCTTCCGAGGTCCTACTGATGCCCGATTTCAGCGATTGGATTGGCCGCAGCGTGACGCGCATCGACACCGTCACGCAGCGGCTGTTCGACAAATACAGCGCCACCATGGCACCATTTCTGTTCGAACCGGGTGATCGCATCGCGCCGCCGGGGCTTCACTTCGGCGTCGCACCCCCCACACCGGAAACGGATGAGACCGGCCCTGACGGTGCTGAACTCAAGGGGGTGTTCCTTCCACCCATTCCCCAGTCACGCCGCATGTGGGCGGGAGGATCCATCGAGACCCTGCGGCCGCTGCGCCACGGGGCGCTGGTGATCCGCACCTCCACCATCACCGATGTTCGCTTCAAGCAAGGCAGCGGCGGCGAGATGTGCCTCGTCTCGGTCGAGCACGACATTGCCGATGGCAACGGAACCGCAATCCGCGAACGGCAGGATTTGGTGTTCCGCGATCCGCCGTCCGAGGGCGTGCCGCCCGTAGGGCCAGACCAGAAGATCACGGCAGACTGGCAGGTGGATGCTTCGCCACTGCTGTTGTTCCGGTTCTCGGCCTTCACCTTCAACGGTCACCGCATCCATTACGATCTCAGCCACACCCGGGAAGAGGGCTATCCCGGACTGCTGGTGCACGGGCCGCTGCAGGCCGCCATGATGCTCAACCTGGCAGCCGACAAGCTCGGCTATGTGCCGCAGCGTTTTGATTATCGATGCCTTGCGCCTCTCTATTGCGGCGCCCGCTTCGGCGTCGCCTGGGATGCGGGTGTCCTGCGCGTCATCCGCAGCGATGGCGTCACAGCGGCGGAAGGCCAAGTTCGCGCTCGAGGAACAGGCTGAGCAGCACCGTCTTGGCATCGACGATGCGACCGTCCTGCACCATGCGGCGCATCTCGTCGAAGGGCATTTCCAGCACCTCGATGTCCTCGCCCTCATGGGCCTCGCCGCCGCCCGCGCCGATGCGTGCGGCGTGGTCGTAGTCTGCAATGAACAGGGAAAGCCTTTCCGTGACGGCGCCCGGCGACATGTAGACGGTCGTCATGAAGCGCAGGTTGGCCAGGCGGAAACCGAGCTCTTCTTCCGCCTCGCGCATGACGCATTGCGCCGGATCATCATCGTCCAGAAGCCCGGCACAGGCTTCGATGATGAAGCCGTCGTGGTCGTGAAGGTAGGCCGGAAGCCGGAATTGCCGCACCAGCAACACCGTGCCGCGCTGCGCGTCATAGGGCAGCACCGTGGCGCCATGCCCGTGGTCATGGACCTCGCGTTCGAGAACATCCTCGCGCCCGTCGCTGCGGGTGTAGCGGATCGTATAGCGGTCGAGCCGCGCCCAGCGGCGTGAAAGTGGCTCCACCTTCTCGATCACCACGCGGCGCTTCATGTCTCCCGCTCCTGCTTCACGGCTGTCAGGATGCCCTGCGCCAGTGGGCCCTCCGCCAGTGCCTCCACGGGCACGTGAACGCGCCGCCGCCAGTTCGGCCATTCGCGGTCGGTGCCGGGCACGTTGAGGGGGTCTGTCTCGCCCGCCAGGTCATCTGCCTGCACCAGCATGATCTGCGATGGCGTGCGCGCCACGAAGCCATGCGTTGCGGCGCTCGCCAGCAAGCTGTCATCGCCCGCATAGCCGGTGCGGTTGCCGAGAAGGCGATCCTCCTCGCCGCGCAATGCCGTCTGCTCGCTGGCCTGCACGCCCGAGATCTGGCCAATCGCCATCGCAATCTCGATGTCACGCCCCGCGCGCCAGCCCATGAAGGTCGGAAGGTCATGCGAGGCGAGGCACGCCAGCGCGTGCCTGGGGTAGTCATCGCCGGGCTTGAAGCCTATTCCCTCGCGCTCGAACCACAGCACGCGGTAGGAGAGGATGTGTGTCGCCGAGAGCTTGTCACGCAGTCCCTCCGGCACCGTGCCGAGGTCCTCTCCCACCACGAGGCACTGGTGGCGATGGCTTTCGATGGCCGTCACCGCGATCAGTGCGTCGAGCGGAAAGCGGACATAGGCGCCATGTCGGCCCTCGGCTCCTTGCGGAACCCAGAACTGCCGGGCAAATCCCAGCACATGGTCGATGCGCAGTGCCGCGGCGTGGCGCATGTTGGCGGCGATCACGCGGCGCATCGGCTCCATGCCCTGCGCGTCGAGGGCAATGGGCGAGAATGGCGGCAGGTTCCACACCTGCCCCGCCGCCGAGAACGGGTCGGGTGGCGCCCCGATCGACACGCCCGCGGCGAAGGCCGTGGGGTTGGCCTCGAGTTCGCCGCCGTCGAAGGCGCAACCCAGCGCGAGGTCGCCATAGAGGTTCCTGTGACCGGCGGCTTCCGCCAGCTGCCCGTCCGCGATCCATTGCAGGAAGGCACGATAGGCGATCCGGTCGGGCGAGGGCGCTTCGCCCATCCGCTCCGCCTCGAAGCGACCATGAGCGGCCAGCGGCGCACCGCCTGCGCGCATGAAGCTGTCGAGCGCCGGTGCTCGTCCCAGTTCGGCAAAGGCAGCTTCCAGCAATCGCGCCTTGGCCTGCCACACGGCGGGGTAGTCAACCAGCGGCAACCTATCGAGCTCTGCGAAAGCGGCGCGGGATCTTACCGCAAGTTCCGCCGTCCGCGGCAGCGGTTGCATTTTCAGCAACCTGTCGATGCTGATGTAGAGGGGATCAATATAGTGCCGGTCGGATGGTTGATAGGGGCTGGCCCGGCTGCGGTCAGACGGGAACAGGTGATGCAGCGGGTTCAGGCCCGCATAGTGCCCGCCGATGCCAGCGCTCAGGCCTGCAAGGCGGCGGAGCGTTTCGAGATCGCCAATCCCCTCGCTTCCCTCGTGGCGCAGCGCATAGAGATGCGAGGCCAGGCCAAACACCCGGTGCCCATCGGCGATCTCCTGTGGCAGGTGGCATGCGCCGGGGCTGGCGATTACGCTGCGTGGCTCATCGTCCCCGTCCCGCAGCCGGTAGCAGCCCGGCTCCAGGCGGGCGCGCGCGGGCGTGCCGGGTGCCACGTCGATCGTCTGTGTGCCACCTTGCTCATCTGCGATAACGATCCTGCGCCGGTGCGCAGCGGGCGGCAGAAGCATCGCCTCTTCGCCAGCCCGGACCACCAGCGGCTTCGGGCGTGACAGGGTGGCGTAGGCCTGTTCGATGTCGTGCGCGGTCGCGAAGCCAAGGCCGAGGGCGGTAAGCAGCGCACGCTGCGTGTCGAGGCTCACGCGATGATGCGTGCCGTCGACCTCCCACCACTCCGCCTCGATGCCGGCGGCGATGGCGAGCGCTTCGACGTCGTCATCCGCCACACCGGTCGTCGCGATGCGTTCCTCGGCGAAGACCGAGACGGACTGTGCGGGCAGTTCCTCGCCCTCGGCAGAGCAGAAGAGCCTTGACCAGCGGTGGCCGCCGCGTCTGGGCAGTGCCAGGCCACGCGCCGCGCCGCGGTTGAAGACCAGCGCCACACGCCTGGCACCTGCGACAAGCAGAAGGCCCAGCACCGAAGCCGCCGCGTCTTGCCAGCCCATCGGGCTGCCATCGGCGCCGAACCACTGTGCTGTGTGGTCCGTCAGGAACGCATCGCCCATGATCGGGCCCAGCGCGCGGCGCAGCTGCGCGAGCGCGGCGGTGAAGCCGATGAGCCGCTGGTCGGCCTTCGCCCAATCGAGCCACGTCGTCGCATTGTCCTGGGCATAGGCATTGTTGTTGCCGGATTGCGTGCGTCCGAACTCGTCGCCCGCCGTCAGCATTGGCGTGCCGCGGGAAAGGAACAGCGTGGCGAGCAGTGCCCTTGCATCACCGCCCGGCCATGTCGGCTCGTGCGCGTTGCCGTCGCGATTGTCCTCGCCATTGGCGGCGTTGTTCTTCGCGCCATAGGTCACCGCATCACGCAGCGTGAATCCATCATGCGCAGCGATGAAGTTGATGCCGGCGGATGGCGGGCGGTGCTGCCCGCCGAAGACGTCTGACGATCCCGCAATGCGCGTGGCGAAGGCGCCTGTCATGTGCGGCTCGCCACGCCAGAAGCGGCGCACCTCGTCGCGGTAGCGGTCGTTCCACTCCTGCCAGCGCGCCGGAAAATTCCCGAGCTGGTAGCCGCCCGGCCCCACGTCCCAGGGTTCCGCAATCATGATGAGGCGGGAGAGCAGGGGGTCCTGCTCGATGGCGCTGAGCAGCGGCGCATGCGGCGTGAAGCCCGTTGGCATCCTGCCCATCACGGTTGCAAGGTCGAAGCGGAAGCCGTCGATGCCGGTGCGCATCGCCCAGCTGCGCAAGGCATCCATCGCAAGCTGCAGCACCGCGGGCTCATCCAGCGCTAGCGTGTTGCCGCAGCCGGTATCGTTGATGAGTGTTGCCCCGTCACGGCGATAATACAGCGCCTCGTCGAGCCCGCGGAGCGACAGCGTGGTGCCATGAACGTCGCTCTCGCCCGTATGGTTCAGCACCACGTCGAGCACCACGCGGATCCCTGCTGCATGCAGCGCATCCACCGTGGCACGGATTTCCTCCAGCCCCCCCGGTGCCAGCCGCGGGTCAGGCGCCATGAAACTCACCGGATTATAGCCCCAGGCATTGGAAAGACCGACGGTCGGCAGGTGCCGCTCGTCGATCCACGCGGCAAGCGGCATCAGCTCAACCGTGTCGACGCCAAGTCGCTTGAAATGCTCGATGATCACCGGCTCGGCCAGTGCGGCCACCGTGCCGCGCTTCTCGGGTGGCACACCCGTGTGCAGCATGGTGAAGCCCTTGACCGGCACTTCATAGATGAACTGCGGCCGGTGCGGCGGCAGCGCCTGCGCGTCCACTGCAACATGTCCGGCAATGGCCTTCGGCACGCACAGCGAGGTCTCGGTGCCGCGCTGCATCAGTTCCGGCAGATGATGGAATGGCCCTGTGAGCTGCGTCGCATAAGGATCCAGCAGCAGTTTCTCAGGGTCGAAGCGCTGGCCATGCTCGGGCGACCACGGCCCCTCGGCGCGCAACCCGTAATGCATGCCCGCCACAAGACCGGGAACGAAGCCGTAATGCACATCGCCCAGCCGATGGTCCAGCGGAATGCGTGCCGTCTCCACTTCGCCGTCGAACAGCGAGACCAAAATGCGCGTGGCATGGCGCGACACCACGGCCACATTGGCGCCGTCGGCGGAAGGCGTGACGCCGAGTGGAAAGGGCAGGGCCCGTGCGGCGTCCACGCTCAGGTGATCACCGTGGGCGCGGCACGGCCGGTGCGCGCCTCGATCCCGGCCAGCGCGCGCGACAGCGCGATGAGATCGGCCAGTGCAACTTGTGTCTCGATGGCATGGCGGCTCGCATCGGGCTCGTAACGCTCGATATAGACGCGCAACGTGGCACCCGCCGTGCCAGTGCCGGACAGGCGATAGATGATGCGTGAGCCATCCGCGAAGATCAGCCGAATGCCCTGGTGCGTGGTGCGCGAACCATCCACCGGGTCATCATAGGAGAAGTCATCCGCCATGCTGATCCCGTGCTGGCCGACGAGGCTGGGCAGCTGCTCGCGCAATGCCTTCATCAGCCCGTTGGCGGCCTCCGCATCGACCTCCTCATAGTCATGCCGCGAATAATAGTTGCGGCCATATTCGCGCCAATGCGCCGTCACAATCTCGGCCACACCCTGGTGGCGCTTCGCCAACACGTTGAGCCACATCAGCACGGCCCACAGCCCGTCCTTCTCGCGCACGTGGTTCGAACCAGTGCCGAAGCTCTCCTCGCCGCACAGCGTGGCCTTGCCGGCATCGAGCAGGTTGCCGAAGAACTTCCAGCCGGTCGGCGTCTCATAGGCGCCGATCCCCAGCCTCTCCGCCACGCGGTCGGCCGCACAGCTTGTCGGCATCGAGCGGGCGATCCCGGCGAGGCCCTGCGCATAGCCGGGCGTCAGCGTTGCATTGGCAGCGAGAATGGCAAGCGAGTCCGATGGCGTCACATACATGCCGCGCCCGATGATCAGGTTGCGGTCGCCGTCGCCATCGGATGCCGCGCCGAAATCCGGCCCACCCGGTGGCATCACGATGTCGACCAACTCCTTGGCATGCACGAGATTGGGGTCGGGGTGGTGGCCGCCGAAATCAGGCAGCGGCGTGCCGTTCATCACCGTGCCCTGGGGAAAGCCCAGAATGCCTTCGAGAATCCGATGCGCATAGGGTCCGGTGATCGCGCCCATGGCGTCGAACTTCATGGTGAAGCCGGAGGCGATGAGATCGCGGATCGCATCGAAGTCGAACAGCGTCTGCATCAGCGCGGCATAATCCGCCACAGGGTCGACCACCTGCACCACCATGCCTTCCAGCCGTGTCTCGCCAATGCGGCCGAGGTTGATGTCGGGCGATGTGGTGATGCGATAGCTCGAAATCGTCTTGGTGCGCGCGAAGATCGCGTCGGTCAGCTTCTCGGGCGCCGGGCCGCCATTGCCGGCATTGTACTTGATGCCGAAGTCGCCATCGGGCCCGCCCGGATTGTGGCTGGCCGACAGGATGATGCCGCCAAAGGCCTTGTACTTGCGGATGAGGTGCGAAGCGGCCGGCGTCGACAGCAGCCCGTTCTGCCCCACCATCACCCGGCCGAAGCCATTGGCCGCCGCCATGCGGATCGCCGTCTGGATGACCTCCGCGTTGTAGAAGCGGCCGTCACCGCCGATCACCAGCGTCTGGCCCGTGAAGCCGTCGAGCGAGTCGAAGATCGACTGGATGAAGTTCTCCGCATAATGCGGCTCGCGGAACACGGTCACCTTCTTGCGCAGGCCCGAGGTGCCGGGCTTCTGGCCTTCGAAGGGAGCGGTGGCGACGGTGAGGATCATGGGTGTGGAACCTTCACGAGATTGCGGTAGAGCTGGGCATAGGCAGCAGCGCTGCGGGCCCAGGACACATCCTGCTCCATGCCGCGCTTCTGCAGGCCGCGCCACAGTTTCGGGTCTGCAAAACACTCTGCGGTGCGGGCGAGCGTGTGTTCGAGCGTCGCCTCATCAACGGGCGCGAACTGGAGGCCGGTGGCAGCGCCCGCCTGCAGTGCCGCATCATTGGCATCGATCACCGTGTCATTCAGGCCGCCGGTGCGCGCCACAACCGGCACGCAGCCATAGTGCAACCCATAAAGCTGTGTGAGGCCGCAGGGTTCGAAGCGCGAGGGAACCAGAATGGTGTCCGCACCCGCCTGCAGGAGGTGCGAGAGTTCCTCGCTATAGCCGATGATCACCCCGATGCGCCCCGGGTGGCGCATCGATGCCTCGAAGATCGCATTCTCGATGGCCGTCTCGCCCGTTCCCAGCAGTGCGAGTCTCGCACCCGTCGCCACCAGCGCATCGAGGCTCGTAGCGAAAATATCCATGCCCTTCTGCCAGGTCAGCCGGCTCACCACGCCATGCAGCAACCCGTCGCCGGGCGCGAGCTTGAAGCGCGCCTCGAGTGTCCGCTTGTTGGCAACGCGCTTCTTCAATGTCTTGGCGCTGTAGTTTTCGGTGATCAGCGTGTCCTTCGCCGGGTCCCACACATCGGTGTCGATGCCGTTGACGATGCCGCGCAGAACCTGCCGCCTGGCGCGCAGCAAGCCGTCGAGCCCCATGCCATATTCCGGCGTGCAGATTTCCTGCGCATAGCTCGGGCTCACGGTGGTAATGGCATCCGCCGTGGCGAGCCCACCCTTCAGATAGCCCACATTGCCGTAATACTCGACGCCATCGATGGCGAAGGCCTGCTGCGGCAGGCCGAGAAGCCCGAAGACGGTGGCGGGGAACTGGCCTTGGAAGGCGATGTTGTGCACCGTCATCACGCTCTTCGGCCCATCGAGGAAACGCGCATAGACGGGCCCCAGTGCCGCCTGCCAGTCATGGCAGTGCAGCACGTCGGCGCGATAGCGGCGGTTGATGCCGCCCGCCACGTCGGCCGCGGCCTTGCCGAGTGCGGCGAAGCGCCCGGCGTTGTCTGGCCAGTCCAAGCCGTCCTTGCCGAGATAGGGGTTGCCCGGCCGGTCGAAGAGATGCGGCGCGTCGATGGCGATGATGTCGAGGCCATGCGCCGTGCCGCGCAGCAGCTGTGCTGCCCCGCCGAACAGGTCCTTGTAGGCATGGAAGGGTACCGCCTTCTCGAGTGCCGCCATCACCGCAGGGTAGCCGGGGATGATGGACGTCACCTCAACGCCCTCGGCGGCAAGTGCCGCGGGCAGTGCCCCCGTCACGTCGGCAAGCCCGCCGGTCTTCACCAGCGGAAAGAGTTCGGATGCGGCTGAGAGGACCTTCATAATGTGAGGCGATCGATCATCGGCTGGGTGATGAGGCAGATGCCGCTCGCCGTGCGGCGGAAGCGCTTGGCATCAAGCGCTGGGTCCTCTCCCACCACAAGCCCCTCGGGGATCACCACGCTGGTGTCGATCACCACCTTCTTGAGGTGCACGTTGCGCTGAATGTGCACGGAGGGCAGCACCACTGCCTCTTCGAGCGAGGAGAAGGAATTCACCCGCACATTGGGCGACAGCATGGTGCGTTTGATCGAGGCACCCGACACGATGCAACCACCCGACACCAGCGAGGCCACGGCCGCGCCGCGCCGACCCTCCAGGTCATGCACGAACTTGGCAGGAGGGGTCACCTCCGAATAGGTCCAGATCGGCCAGTTGTTGTCATAAAGATCGAGTGCGGGCAGCGTCTCGGTCAGGTCGATGTTGGCTTCCCAGTAGGCATCGACCGTTCCCACGTCACGCCAGTAGGACTCGGTCTCGTATTCGGAGCGGACACAGCTTGCGGTGAAACGATGCGCCACCGCCTTGCCATTGCTGACCAGCCAGGGGATGATGTCCTTGCCGAAATCGCGGCTCGAATTGGGGTCCGCCGCATCGCGCTTCAGCAGGTCTGCGAGCTTCGCCGTCGCGAAGACATAAATGCCCATCGAGGCCAATGCCATCTCGGGGTTGCCCGGAATGCTCGGCGGATCTTTCGGTTTTTCCACGAAGGCGGTGATCCGGTCCGTCTCGTCGACCGCCATCACGCCGAAGCCCGTCGCCTCCATGCGCGGCACTTCGAGGCAGCCGATGGTCACGTCGGCGCCGGAGTCAACGTGCTGCTGCAGCATCAGCTCGTAGTCCATCTTGTAGATGTGGTCGCCCGCCAGGATCACCATGTATTGCGGCCCATAGCTCAGGATGATGTCGAGGTTCTGGAACACGGCATCCGCCGTTCCGGCATACCACTGGTCTTCCGACACGCGCTGCGAAGCGGGCAGGATGTCGAAGCTCTCGTTGCGCTCCGGCCGGAAGAAGTTCCAGCCGCGCTGCATGTGGCGGATCAGGCTGTGCGCCTTGTATTGTGTGGCGACCCCGATGCGCCGGATACCGGAGTTCAAGGCGTTGGACAGCGCGAAGTCGATGATGCGCGACTTGCAGCCGAAGGGCACGGCGGGCTTCGCCCGCCTGTCGGTCAGCTCCATCAACCGGCTGCCGCGGCCACCAGCCAGCACATAGGCCATCGCGTCGCGCGCCAGCGGTCCTGTCCTGCGATTCTGGGCCATGGGCCGTCCTCCCTTTCCAGTTCCACTCCCACTTTCGGGGAGGCATCCACTTCATTCTCCCCTCCCCACAGGGGGGGAGGGAAACAAGGGAGGACGAGCCTATCCCACCCTAAGTCTCCTGCATGAAATACAAGGTTGCGAGCGGTGGCAAGGTCACCATTGCCTGGGCCGGCTTGCCATTCAGCGGGTTCGGCTCCGCCGTCACGGCGCCCAAATTGCCCATGTCGCTGCCGCCATAGCTATGGGCATCGGTGTTGACGATCTCCCGCCAGCGTCCGGCAACGGGGAAGGGCACGGCATAGCCCGTCCGTGGCACCGGCGTGAAATTGCTGATGACCACCACGATGGGGTGCCCCTCGCCCGAATGGCGCGCCCAGGCAAAGACCGAGTTTTCCTTATCGTCCGCAATCAGCCATTCGAAGCCCTCGGGCTCGCAGTCCCGCGCATGAAGTGCAGGCGTCCCGCGGTAGACGTGGTTCAGGTCGCGCACCAGCGACTGCACGCCGCGGTGCGGCGCGTGGTCCAGCAGGTTCCAGTCGAGGCTGCGGGCCTCCGACCATTCGTCCCAGGGTGCGAATTCCTGCCCCATGAACAACAGCTTCTTGCCGGGGTAGCCCCACATGAAGGCATAGTAGGCGCGCAGGCTTGCGAATTTTTGCCACGCATCGCCCGCCATCTTGTTCAGCAGCGAGCCCTTGCCGTGCACCACCTCGTCATGCGACAGCGGCAGCACGAAATTTTCCGAGAAAGCATAGAGCAGCCCGAAGGTCAGTTCATTGTGGTGGTGCTTGCGGTGCACGGGCTCACGCTTCAGGTAACTGAGCGTGTCATGCATGAAGCCCATGTTCCACTTGAAACCGAAGCCGAGGCCGCCCGCCGTCGTGGGCTTTGAGACGCCGGGAAACGCGGTTGATTCCTCGGCGATGGTCACGATGCCGGGGTTCTGGCCATAGGCCTCGTGGTTCACCCGCTTCAGGAAGGCGATGGCCTCGAGGTTCTCGCGGCCGCCATGCTCATTGGGAATCCACTCGCCCTCTTTGCGTGAGTAGTCGAGGTAGAGCATCGAGGCCACCGCATCGACGCGCAACCCGTCGATGTGATAGCGCTCCAGCCAGTAGAGCGCATTGTTGATGAGGAAGGACGTCACCTCGCGGCGTCCGAAATTATAGATCGCGGTGTTCCAGTCGGGGTGGAATCCCTGCCGCGGGTCTGCGTGCTCGTAGAGTGCGGTGCCGTCGAAATTGGCAAGGCCATGCTCGTCGGTGGGGAAATGTGCCGGCACCCAGTCGAGGATCACGCCGATGCCTGATCGGTGTGCACGGTCCACGAAGCGCGCAAAGCCTGCCGGGTCGCCAAAGCGCGAGGTCGGCGCATAGAGGCCGGTGGGCTGGTAACCCCATGAGGGATCGAAGGGATGCTCGCTGATAGGGAGCAGCTCCATGTGCGTGAAGCCCATGTCGGCCACGTAAGGGATCAGCGTGTCGGCGAGTTCGTCATAGGTCAGGAAGCGGTTGTCGTCCCAGCGCCGCCAGGAGCCGAGGTGCACCTCGTAGATCGACATCGGCGCGCGGCGCTGGTCGGTCTTGTTCCGGCGGTCGAGATAGGCCTTGTCTTCCCAAGCGAAGTTGTCGGTGCGCACCACGCGTGACGCGGTCTTGGGTCGCATCTCGGCGGAAAAGCCGAAGGGGTCGCTCTTCAGCGGCAGGAGCTTGCCCGCGGGGTCGAGCAGTTCATACTTGTAGCATTGCCCCTCAAGCGCGCCGGGAATGAAGATCTCCCACACGCCGGTGTCGCGGCGCTTGCGCATCACGTGGGCGCGGCCATCCCAGCCGTTGAAGTCGCCGACGACGGACACGCGTGAGGCATTGGGCGCCCACACCGCGAAATGCACGCCGTCATGTCCCTCATGCCGCATCGGATGCGCGCCGAGCCTGTCATGAAGGCGCAGGTGATTGCCCTCGCCGATGTAATAGTCGTCAAGCGGCCCCAGCACGGGCCCGAGAAGATAGGGGTCGACCACCGTCCAGCCGCCACCCGCATTGCGCGCGAGGTAGCCCAGCGCCTGACGGCTGGGGAGTGGCAGCGAACCCTCAAAGAAGCCCGCCTGATGGCGGCGCGGCAGCCACACAAGGCGCTTGCCGTTCTTGTCCAGGACTTCCAGTTCCTCGGCACCCGGCACGAAGGCGCGGACCACCCAGTCATTACCAGCCTGATGCAAGCCCAGCACCGCGAAAGGGTCACCGTGTCGAGCCGCTACGATAGCCTCGACCTCGGGCGCGGGCAGTGTCCAGTCCGGGTCGGCCATTGGGCGTCTGCTCCTAGTCGGTGGGCACGTTCCAGATGTCGCGGGCATATTCCCGGATCGTCCTGTCGGACGAGAACCAGCCCATGTTCACCGTATTGAGGATCGTCTTCTCCGTCCAGTCCTGGCTCCGCCGCCACAGCTTGGCGACGTCACGCTGCGCTGCGGCATAGGCATTGAAGTCGGAGCCTACCATGAACCAGTCGCCATGGGTGATGCTGTCGACGATTGGCCGGTAACGGTTTGCATCACCCGGCGAGAACACGCCGGAGCCAAGTTGGTCGAGCACATCCCGTAGCTCGTGGGCAGCATCCAGAACAGCAACAACATCAACACCAATGCGTCGTCTTTCTTCAACTTCCGCAGCCGTCAGACCGAAGATGAAGATGTTGTCGGCACCCACATGCTCCAGCATCTCGATGTTGGCGCCATCGAGCGTGCCAATGGTCAAGGCACCATTCAGCGCGAACTTCATGTTGCCGGTGCCGGATGCTTCCATTCCGGCAGTTGAAATCTGCTCGGAGAGATCGGCAGCCGGAACAATGACTTCGGCGAGGCTCACATTGTAGTTCGGGATGAACACCACCTTCAGCAGGTCGCGGATGTCGGGGTCGTTGTTCACCACATTGGCGACATCGTTGATCAGCTTGATGATCAGCTTGGCCTGCGCATAGCTCGCCGCCGCCTTGCCCGCGAAGATCTTGACGCGCGGCACCCAGGGCTTCTCGGGGTGCGCGCGCATCGCGTTGTAAAGGGCGATTGTTTCCAATATGTTGAGCAGCTGGCGCTTGTATTCGTGAATACGTTTCACATGGACGTCGAACATCGCCGCCGGATCGACCTTCAGCCCCATGCGCGCCGAGATCAGGTTCGCCAGTTCTTCCTTGTTGTGGCGCTTGATGGCGGCAAAGCGCTGCTGGAAGGCGGCATCTTTTGCAAAGGGTTTCGCCTTCACCAGAAGCGCCGCATTGTCCATCACATTGGCGCCGACGGCATCGTTGAGAAGTGATGTAAGTTGCGGATTTGCCTCGAGAAGCCAGCGCCTCGGCGTGATTCCGTTGGTCTTGTTGTTGATGCGGCCCGGGTAGAGTTCGTTGAGGTCGCGGAACACGCTCTGCTTCATCAGTTCGGTGTGCAAGGCGGAGACGCCGTTGATCGAATGGGCACCCGCGAAAGCCAGTTGCCCCATGCGCACGCGGCGCCCGTTGTGCTCGTCGATCAGCGACACCGAGGCGAGGAATTCGGATGTGCAGTCGGGTCGTTTCTGTGCGTCGGCGATGAGTTTTGCGTTGATGCCGTAGATGATTTGCATGTGCCGCGGTAGCACATGCTCGAACAGGTGCACGGGCCAGCTCTCGAGTGCTTCCGGCAACAGCGTGTGGTTGGTGTAACCGATCGCAGCCTTGGTGATCTCCCAGGACTGGTCCCAGTCGAGGCCATGATGATCAACCAATATGCGCATCAGCTCCGCCACCGCGATGGCGGGGTGAGTGTCGTTGAGATGGATCGCCACCTTGTCGGCCAAGAGCCGGATGTCGTCATACTGCTGCATGTGGCGGCGGATGATGTCCTGCAGTGAGGCGGAGGTGAAGAAATACTCCTGCCTGAGGCGCAGCTCCTGGCCCGCCGGTGTCGAGTCGGCCGGGTAGAGCACGCGGGTGATGATCTCTGCCTTGTTGCTCTCGGAGAGGGCTGCCGCATAGTCGCCGCTGTTGAAGGCATCGAGCCGGATGGGGTCGGGCGCGCGCGCCGTCCAGAGGCGGAGCGTGTTCACCCGCTTGCCGCGCCAGCCGACCATGGGCGTGTCGCAGGCAGACGCGATGAGCTTTTCGGCGGGCTTCCAGCGGCGCTGGTGACGGTTGCCGCTATCGACGCCCGGTGTCACCTGTCCGCCGAAGCCCACCTCATAGGCGGCCTCGCGGCGCGGGAATTCCCAGGCATTGCCATGCTCGAGCCAGTTCTCGGGCAGCTCCACCTGCCAGCCGTCGGTGATCTTCTGGCGGAACAGGCCGTGATTGTAGCGGATGCCATAGCCGTAAGCCGGGATGTCGAGGCTGGCCATGCTCTCCATGAAGCAGGCGGCGAGACGGCCGAGGCCGCCGTTGCCCAGTGCCGCGTCAGGCTCCATGGCCTCGACGAGGTCGACGTCGACATTCAGACCGGCCAGAGCCTCGGTGAAAGCGCCGGTGAGTTCGAGGTTGCTCATCGCGTCACGCAGCAGGCGGCCGATGAGGAACTCCAGCGACAGGTAATAGACACGCTTGGCATTGGCCTGGTAGGCGCGCTTGGTCGATTCCATCCAGCGGTCGATGATGCGGTCGCGCAGCGCCAGGATGGTGGCGTTGAGCCAGTCATGGCGCTTGGCCACGGCAGGGTCCTTGCCGATCGAATAGGTAAGCTTCTCGAGAATCTCGGCGCGGATCGTCTCTGGGTCGGTGCCGCGCGGTGCTGGCTTGATCATGTCTCGCTCGCTGGTCCTGCCGTGGAGTTTCCAAGATAAATCAGGAGGGTTGATTTATCCAAGTCAATTCGTTCCCTAGCCCTGTGTGGCCGACAAGGTTGCCACGCCTGTGACAATCATGGCGAGTCCCGCCCATTGGCCGGGTGAAACTTTTTCCTTGAGGAAGATCATCGCCATGATGACGGAGAGTGCGCCATAGGCCGAGATGCCGATGCCGGCGAATTCCTTGCCGGGGAAATGGCCTGACGTGTTGACGGCGATCACGCCGAGCACGTCGAGCCCGCCCATGACGAAGATGGCGATCCATTGGTTTTGGGTCAACACGCCACGCTTGCCATCGAAGAAGGCAAAGGGCAGCAGCACCAGCAACGCGATGGGACGCGACAGCCACGTGGCATCCACCTCGCCCACGGTCAGGGCCGCCTGCTGGCCCAGCACGATGGACGAAGAATATCCCAGCACCGACATGACGGCGAAGAACATCAGCACCGGCAACTTGCCGGGCTCGACCGCATTGATGCCGCCATCGGGCTCGCCCGAACGCGCAACGATAATGGCGCCCAGAAGTGTCGCTCCGACACAAGCCCACTGCAGAGGTGTCGGTTCCAATCCGTTGAACACGCCCCACAGCACGGCCAGCACAGGGTAGCCGGCCGTGATCGGCCCGACGAGCGAAACCGGACCGAGGCTGAAGGCCTTGAACAGCCCGCCGACTCCGAAGCCATAGGCAAAGCCCAGCAGCAGGCCCGAGAAGATGGCGGGGCCAGTGGCCTGCCAGACGGAGCCATCCCACAGCACATAGGCCGAGAGCAGGATGAAACCGGAAACCATGACCCAGGCTGCCGTGCGGAAGCCGCCGACCGCCCCGGCGATCGACCGGGCGATCACATCATGGATGGACCAACACAGCGCGGCGAACACGCCGAAAAGCACGGCAATCATGGCGTCGGAAATCCCCTGTCAGCTCCGTGGGCATGCATATCAGCACGCCCGCCGGAGGCCGGGAACTGCAATTGCGGCATGGTGCCCGCCGCCGGCGGCGCGGGCTCCGGCGTCAGCTGCGGCTCAGTAGCCGCGGTCCTTCAGGGCGGTGTTGCACTGGCTCCAGTACTGCGGCCAGGTCATGCCAGAGGGGATCTTGTCGGCGGCCTTGGCAGCGCGCCACTTGGCGCCGCACATCCTGATGCGCTTCTGCGCCGCGACCTGGCCGGGTGTTCCCTGTGAGGAGGACGCCTTGCCCGAGCCGCTCACTTCCGTGGCGCTCTTGAACTTGTCGAAGACCGACGCCGGGATGATGCCCTTCGATTCGAACTGGGCGAGCGAGGCATAGGGGCGGCCTTCGACGATGGCCTTGGCGCGCACCGGACCCACGCCCGGCAGCACTTCGAGCTCTTCAGCAGTGGCCGCGTTCAGGTCGATCTTGCCCACCGGTTCCGGCGGGCTCTTCTCTTCCGGGGTCTCGGCCACGGCGGGCTTGGCCCTGGCTTTGGACACAGTGACGTCGTCCTTGAACTTCTCGACGGTGGAGGCCGCAACGACGTTGCGGGATTCGAAATCATTCAGCGACTTGTAGGGCCTGCCTTCGATGATGGCATTGGCCTTGGCGGGGCCGATGCCGGGCAGCGCCAGGAGTTCGTCGACTGTCGCGGTGTTGAGGTCGATCCTGGTCGAGGTCTGCGCCGGGGTCTCGGCAGCAGCCGTCTCGGTGGCGGCAGCCTTGGCTTTTGAAACAGTGAGCTGGCCCTTGAACTTCTCGACGGCAGAAGCCGCCACGATGTTGCGGGACTCGAAGTCCTTCAGTGACTTGTAGGGTCGGCCCTCGATGATGGCCTTGGCCTTGGTGGGCCCGATGCCGGGCAGCGTTTCAAGCTCGTCGGCGGTCGCGGTGTTGAGATCGACCTTGCCCGCGGGCTGCGCTGCGGTGGTGGCGGCTTCGGTGGTCGCAGGCTTGGCCTTGGCGGTCGTCACCTGATCCTTGAACTTCTCGACAGTGGAGGCCGGAACGATGTTGCGGGACTCGAAGTCTTTCAGCGACTTGTAGGGTCGGCCCTCGATGATGGCCTTGGCCTTGGCGGGCCCGATGCCGGACAGGGTCTCGAGCTGGTCGGCGGTGGCCGTGTTGAGGTCGATCAATGCGGCAGTGGTTGCGGCTGAACTGTGCTGGACAAAGGCCAGCTGCGGGCTCGCGGACAGGGGAAGGCCCAGCATCAGGCCAAAGAATAACCACTTCCGAATAGACATGAGATCACCTGTTCGAATTTGTTTTAGCAATCGATTGCTAATATCCTTACGCCTGCACCCGCGACCGTTCAATAAGGTCTGGTTGTCGTGATGCGACGAGGCAAGGCTGGGGCTCGATCATTGCTGGCCTCCTCCGTCGATCAGTTCATCAGATCAGGGAAGGGGGACAGCATATGGTCCACTGCCGCGCGGGCTGACAGAGGCGAAGACGTTGCGGTTGCCCTACGGCCGTTCAGGTGTGACGACAATTCGCATTACTGGCAGGCCGCCAGAAATACGTATAAACACCTATAATTTTGGTGCCATAACTGCATGTGGGTGAACAATCTCAACTTCCGATTTGACCGATAGAAATACTGCCGATACAAAACTGGCAAATAGACTCTCCGGGCCAACAGGCAGGCAACGATCACAATTGCGCGCCTCCAGAGATGCGCGACACACAAGGGGACCAACATGAACATTGTCACGACCATCCTCAACATGATTGCGCCCGCGATCCTCGACAAGATTGCGGCATCACTCGGCATCAGCAGCGGTGCTGCGAAGTCGGCGCTCACCGCCGCCATTCCCGCCGTGCTTGGCGCCATGGGCAGCAAGGCCTCCACCGATGGCGGTGCGCGCGCCCTGTTCGACGCCGTATCGAAGACCGACACCGGCGCGATGGGCGACCTCGCCGCGACGCTGACCGGCAGCTCTGGCGCTGACTTCGTGAAGGGCGGCCTCGGCTCGCTCACCTCGCTTCTCGGCGACAACACGCTGAACGGCCTCACGGGTGCCATCGGCAAGCAGGCCGGCCTTCCGGCTGCCGCAACATCCTCGCTCGTCGGCCTGGCGGGCCAGCTCGCCATGGGCCAGCTCGCCAAGTCGGTGACCGGCGGTGGCCTCAACGCCTCCTCGCTGGCGGGCCTCCTCAGCTCGCAGCAGGGCAACATCGCCTCGGCCCTTCCGGCGGGCCTCGGCAGCGCGCTGTCGAGTGCCGGTGTGCTGGGCGGCGACTTCGCTGGCCAGGCCAGCCGCGCCGTAAACGATGCGGCGCGGAACGCGTCTGCCGCCACGGCGAAAGCGGCCACTGCCGCCAAGAAGACCGGCACCAGCTGGCTCACCTGGCTCATCCCGCTGCTCCTCATCGCCGCAGCCGCCTGGTACTTCCTGGGTGGCATGGGCCATTCGGTGAAGGAAGCGACCGAGAAGGCCGCCGGCAGCGCCACGTCCCTGGTGGTCGACGGTGTCGACGTCAATGCCCAGCTGACCACGGCCTTCGACGGCCTCAAGACCACGCTCGGCGGCATCACCGACGCCGCCAGCGCCCAGACCGCCCTGCCGAAGCTGCAGGAGGCCGTGACCTCGGTCGACGGCCTTACCGCCATGGCCGCCAAGCTGACCCCCGCCCAGCGCACCATGCTGTCGGGCCTCATCACCGCCGCGCTGCCGACCTTGAAGGACCTCATCGCCAAGGTTGTCGCCATCCCGGGCGTGGGCGATGTGGTGAAGCCGACCACCGATGCACTGCTGACGAAGGTCGAGGCGCTGGTCAACCCGGCCTGATGTCACGACCCGTTTTCTGAACCGACCTGGCTCCACCGCATTGCCTGATGCGGTGGAGTTTTCATTGGCCGCAAGTCGGCGGAATGGTCCGGTTTTGGATAGCGAGACGTATATGGCGCAAAAAGCGGCAGATTTGGCTATGCTGCAGGCTCCGAACAATGATGACTGGTGGCCATGTTTCTCTCTGTCTTCGACATCTTCAAGATCGGCATCGGCCCGTCCTCCTCCCACACGGTGGGCCCGATGGTGGCCGCCCAGCGGTTTCTTTCCAAGGCGGCTGACGCCTCGCTGCCGCGCACCGGGCGGCTCACCGTGACGCTGCATGGCTCGCTGGCCTTCACCGGCAAGGGCCATGGCACCGACCGTGCCGTGATCCTCGGGCTCGCCGGTGAGCGCCCCTCCACCATGGACCCTGACCGGGTGGACGAGGTGCTGCGCCAGATGGCCGAGCGCGGCAGCGTGCAGATCGCCGACGACTTCGCCGTGGCCTTCAACCCGGCACGCGACGTGATCTTCGATTTCGGCCCCGCCCTGAAGGGCCATGCCAATAGCATGGTGTTCCGCATCCTCGACGACGACAACAACGTGCTGCTGTCGGAAACCTATTTCTCGATCGGCGGCGGCTTCGTGCAGACCGAGGCCGAACGCGCGGAAAGCCTTGCCGCCAGCAAGACCGAGAAGCCCTCGGTGGAAGTGCCATATCCGTTCCGCACGGCAAACGAGATGCTGGAGATGGGCAAGCGCTCCGGCCTCACCATCGTCGAGATGAAGCGCGCCAATGAAGTGGTGGCGCAGACCAATGAACAGCTCGACGCCAACCTCGACCACATCTGGGCCGCCATGCGCGACTGCATGAACCGGGGCCTGCGCCAGACCGGCACGCTGCCGGGCGGCCTGAAGGTCAAGCGCCGCGCCGCCGAGATCTATTCCAAGCTCAAGGAAGAGAAGGGCAACAACGCCATCCAGCCGCACCAGCTGATGGACTGGCTCTCAGTCTATGCCATGGCGGTGAACGAGGAGAATGCGGCGGGCGGCAAGGTGGTCACCGCACCCACCAATGGTGCGGCGGGCGTCATCCCCGCCACCATCCGCTACTACCTCGACCATTGCCTCGGCGCCGACCAGCAGGGCATTCGCACCTTCCTGCTGGCGGCCGCAGCCATCGGCGGGCTGATCAAGCACAATGCCTCGATCTCGGGCGCCGAAGTGGGCTGCCAGGGCGAGGTAGGTTCGGCCTCGGCCATGGCCTCAGCCGGGCTTTGCGCGGCACTGGGTGGTTCGAACGAGCAGGTGGAGAATGCCGCCGAGATCGCGCTGGAGCATCACCTCGGCATGACCTGTGATCCGGTGGGCGGCCTCGTGCAGGTGCCCTGCATCGAGCGCAATGCCTTTGGCGCGGTGAAGGCAGTGACGGCAGCATCCCTCGCGCTGCGCGGCGACGGCACGCATTTCGTGCCGCTCGACACCTGCGTCGAAACCATGCGCCAGACGGGGCTCGACATGAGCGAGCGCTACAAGGAAACCTCCACCGGCGGCCTTGCAGTGAACGTGGTGGAGTGCTGAACTCCGGGCCATGCCAGTCTTTGCCCCGCCGATCGCCGACCACCTCTTCACCCTCTACGACCTTCTCGGTTTCGAGAGCCATGCCAAGCTGCCCGGCTTCGAGCATTGCACGCGTGACGTGATCGAGGCGGTGCTGGCGCAATCCGCACGCTTCTCGTCGGAAGTGCTCTATCCCCTGCACCGCAGTGCCGACGAGGAGGGCGTGCATTTCGACAAGGGGGTGGTGAGGACGCCCAAGGGCTTCCGCGAAGCCTACGCGCAGCTGGTGGAAGGTGGATGGCCGGCACTCACGGCAGCGCCTGAGCATGGCGGGCAGGGCATGCCGCACATGGTGAACGTCCTGTTCGAGGAAATGGTCAATGGCGCCAACCTCTCCTTCGGCCTGTTCCCCGGCCTGACGCGCGGCGCTTATGTGGCGCTGGCCCAGCATGGCTCCGAAGCGCAGAAGGCACTCTATGCTGCGAAGCTCGCGAGTGGTGAATGGGCGGGCTCGATGTGCTTGACGGAAGCGCATTGCGGCACCGACCTCGGGCTCTTGAAGACGCAGGCGATGGCGAATCCCGATGGCAGTTATGCGCTCACCGGCACCAAGATCTTCATCTCGGCGGGCGAGCATGACCTGACGCCGAACATCATCTACCTCGTGCTGGCGAGATTGCCCGATGCGCCGACGGGTTCGAAGGGCATCAGCCTGTTCCTGGTGCCCAAGGTGCTGGTGAATGCCGATGGTTCGCTGGGTGCGCGCAATGGCGTCGCCTGCGGGTCAGTCGAGCACAAGATGGGCATCCACGGCTGCCCCACCTGTGTCATGAATTTCGACGGTGCCACTGGCTGGCTGATGGGCGAGCCCAACCAGGGCCTCAAGGCCATGTTCGCCATGATGAACACCGAGCGCATCGCGGTGGGCATCCACGGCCTCGCCATCGCCGAGGCCTCCTACCAGAATTCCGTGGCCTATGCGCGCGAGCGGCTGCAGGGGCGCTCGCCTGCGGGCGCGCGCGATGCGGTGAAGCTCGCCGACCCGATCATCGTCCACCCCGACGTGCGCCGCATGCTGATGACGCAGCGCGCCTTGACCGAAGGCTGCCGCATGCTGGCGCTGTGGACCGCGCAGGCGCTGGATATGTCCGAGCGGCACGGCGATCCGGCTGTGAGGAAGCAGGCCGATGACATGGTGGCGCTGATGACGCCGGTGGTGAAGGCCTTCCTCACCGACAGCGGGGTGGAGGTGGCCAACATCGGCGTGCAGGTGCTGGGCGGCCATGGCTTCATCCGCGCCAATGGCCAGGAGCAATATCTGCGCGACGTGCGCATCACGCCGATCTACGAGGGCACCAACGGCATCCAGTCGATGGACCTGCTGGGCCGCAAGGTGCTGCACCTCAACCTGTTCGACAGCTTTGGCCTGCCGGTGCAGCATTTCGTGGAAACCCATGAAGGTGACGAGCGGCTGGCGGAATTCGTGGAGCCACTGGCTGCGAGCTTCGACCTGCTGGAGGATGCAACCCGCGTGATCGGCGAGCGGGCAGGCACGCATCCCGATGAGACGGGAGCGGCGGCGGTGGACTACATGCGCCTCTTCGCGCTCACCGCCGTGGGCTTCCTCTTCGCGCGGGCGGCGGAGGTGGCTCTGCCCAAGAGCAACGATGATTTCCACCGCGCCAAACTGGCCACCGCGCGGTTCTACATGCAGCGGGTCTTGCCGGACTCGGCCGCACTGCATGCCAAGATCCTCGCTGGCGCCGGGCCGGTGATGGAGATGGACGAGGCGATGTTCTGATCTGCGCTCCATCCCACCATGTTTCATCATCGCCGGGCTTGTCCCGGCGATCCTTTTTGGTGGCCGCAAAGAGGATGCCCGGGTCGAGCCCGGGCATGATGACCGAGAGAGATTACTGCAGCTTCTGCAGGAACTTCACCAGCCCGGCCGTCGATGAATCCAGCCCCGCGGTGCTCTTCTTGCCCTCGATGACGGGCTGCAGGCCGGTGGCCAGTTCCTTGCCGAGTTCCACGCCCCACTGGTCGAAGGCGTTGATGTTCCAGATCGCGGCCTCCACGAACACGCGGTGTTCATAGAGCGCGATCAACCGGCCCAGTGTGAACGGGTCGAGCCGCTTGTAGGCGAGCGTCACCGAGGGGCGGTTGCCGGTGAAGACGCGGTGCGGCGCCAGCGCCCTGGCCTCTGCCTTTGTCTTGCCCATGGCGAGAAGCTGCGCCATCGCTTCCTTCTCGGTACGGCCGCGCATCAGCGCCTGGCTCTGGGCGAGGCAGTTGGCCTCGAGCAGCGCGTGGTGCTCACGCATGTCCGCGCTCTCATGCGGGTCCGCCGCGATGAGGAATTCAACGGGGATGATGCCGGTGCCCTGGTGCAGCAGCTGGAAGAAGGCGTGCTGGCCATTGGTGCCAGGCTCGCCCCAGACGATTGCGCCCGTATCGCCCTTCACCGCCTTGCCGGATTTCGTGACGCGCTTGCCGTTCGACTCCATGTCGAGTTGCTGGAGATAGGCGGGGAAGCGCGACAGGCGCTGGTCGTATGGGATGATGGCGCGCGAGGGGTAGCCACAGATGTTCCGGTGCCAGACGCCGAGCAGGCCCATGAGCACGGGCAGGTTCTGCAGCACCGGCGCCTCGCGGAAGTGGCGGTCCATGGCATGGCCGCCCTCGAGGAATTCGATGAAGCGCTCGGGGCCGATGGCGATCATCAGGGGCAGGCCGATGGCCGACCAGATCGAGTAGCGCCCGCCCACCCAGTCCCAGAAGCCGAAGATGCGGTCTTCCGATATGCCGAAGGCCTTGA